>Ga0302320_10019436_pt1 | contig 13630 bp, 7 predicted proteins | sample Bog_T0_3_FD_202130 | JGI IMG/M metagenome (GOLD analysis project Ga0302320, IMG submission 202130) | Peat permafrost microbial communities from Stordalen Mire near Abisko, Sweden - Bog_T0_3 | ecosystem: Environmental > Terrestrial > Soil > Wetlands > Peat | place: Sweden: Abisko, Stordalen Mire... | reverse complement strand
ACGTCATGGAGGCGGCCGTCTACGGGCTCTGGTACTATTGCGCCAATCCCGCGCATTATCTCCTCTCGGTGGAATCCTACGGGTGGCACACGGTCGCGGCCCTTGGCCTCCTGAAGGTGACGCTCGTCGTCTGGGCGTTCGCGCGGAGCACGGGCCGCGTCCGGGTGCTGTTCGCAATGCTGCTCGCATTTGAAATGGGCAACGCGGCGCTCCTCGGGATCGGGCGCTACCACACGGGGATCCTCACCACGCTGGCTTCGCGCTACCAGTACGCCTCGCTGATCGGCATCGCTCCGATGGTCGGTTTCTGGTTCTCGAGGATGTGCGGTCGGGTACCTGGCCCCGCGTCCGCGGGAAGGGCGATCGCGGCCGTGGTGCTCGTGGCCCTGGGGGTGTCGATGGTGCGGAGCTGGGGCCCCGAGCTTGAACCGTTCACGGCGTGGAGGGGGACCGAGTCCCGCAGGATCGTCCTCGTGGATCCGAACCCGAGGCCCGACGCGGTCCCGGGAATACCGGGGCTGTCGATGGACCGCGCCCGGTTGCTCGTCAGCAAGTACAGGCTCCACTAGCCGCCGTGCGGCCGCAGCGGCCAATCGCTACGGCCTTCCCAGGAAGCTGAGTTCCCGGATGGTGCCCTGAAACTCCGGGCCGGCGGTCGATGAACCGATCGAGTTCCTGCCGAAGCTCACTTGGTCGGGGCTGCAGCGATAGTAGGATTCGGCCTCGTCGATTTCGGTGCGGCCATTGACCTTCACGACGAGGCGCCCGGGCGTTCCCTGGGGGCCCTCGATGCCCGTCCCGGACGGCGCGTCCAGGACGCCGTAGTCGACCGTGACGACCTGGTCCACGTTGGGACTAATGTCCACGGGCGGGCTCACGGTGCCCCCCACGCCCCAATGGTCGTAGCCCACGGCGATCTTATCGGGGGCCAGGTACCGGATGTAGACCAAGTCGCCCCTCCCGGTCTTTCCGCTGCAGAGCAAGGGTTCGCTCAGGGGCCCCGTGAAAGGGGGGAGCGCGAGGAGGAACTGCACGGGCCCGGTGGGCGGGCAGCCCTCGGGGGCGCCCGCCGCCGGCTCAATCCTTCGACCCAGACTCCGGATGACGCCCGAGAAGTGACCCGGGTAGGCGGAACCGGGTTCACTCTTTCCGATCATCGGCTCCCAGGCCGATGCGTCGTAGAACGAGGTGTAGCCCTCGAGCGCCACATGCCCATCGACCGTGACCTTGATCCGGGACTCCCGCATCCACGCCTCGATGGGACCCAACGATGCGAAATACGGATGGTCCACGGGCGGATAGAGCGAGCCCATCTGAACCTCGATCGCATGGGGCACCCCCGGGGCGAGCGTCATGGGCTGCCCGAGGAGGACCTTCCGGTTGGTGTGATCCAGGCCAAACGTCACCCGGTTGTTGGGCTCGTAATGCACGAAGAGGTAGTCGGAGAGGTAGGAATGCCCCGTCACGACGAACGGCTCGTTGGTTCCCGGGACACCGTTGCCGAACACCACGGTCATCTCGAGGGGGCCGTACCCGGGGTGGAACAGCCGGTCGATCGCATAGGGAACCCGGTTCCACTGCCGCACCATCTTTTGGTAGAGCTCGGGATGCTCCGTCCGCAGGAGCTCATTGTGCCGAAAACTGGCCAGGACATTGAAGGCTGCGGAGAAGAGAAGGAGCACAAGGGCCGCCGCGCCGAGCAGGATGCGCCTCGCGCCCCCTGCTGGCGTTCGAGCGACCCAGGCCAGGAGGCCGATGCTGGCGAGCAGGATGCAACCCGGCGTGAAATCAACCAGGTAGCGGTTGGTGACGCCGCCGAACCCGAACACGAAGAAGGCCGTCGCCGCCGCCGTGACGGCCGTGCAGACGCAGAAAGTACCCAGCGGGTTTCCCTCGGGGTCCTTTCTCCGCGTGATGAGCGCCAGGGTCCCGAGGGCGAGAATGACGAACGGGATATTGGGCAGGACGCCGTAGGGATCCTCCACGCCCAGCTGCCCGGGCGGTCGTGGAGGAATGTCGGCTACGGAGACAAACGGGAAGTAGGGGCTCCAGTTCGCCCGGCCGAACCCGTAGACGCGCAAGCCGAAGGCCGGGAATCGCCAGCTGAAGAGCTTGAGCTTGGCGTTGTCGTCGCCCGACATCTGATAGATCTGGCCAAACTCAACGGGATTGCCGAATCGCTCGAAGTTGTACGCGGCGAGGCCGGCGCCGATGGCCGCCACGGGCAGAAGGGCGGCGACGACGGCCGCCCTAAAAGTGGGGAGCCGGACCGCGCGACGGAGGCCGCCGGAGCGCCGGGCGAGAACACCCAGGGGCACGAGGAGCGCCGCGCAGGCGAAGAGGTAGGTCGGCCTTGCGCCCACGGCCAGGCCGAACGCGGCGCTCGCGAGGGCGAGCCAGGGCAGGGCCCCCTTTGCGTGAAGCGCCTTGTACAGAAAGTACAGCCCCAGCATCAGGCAGGCATAGGCGGCGGTGATCGGGACCTCCCAGATATTTGCGCGCCGCAAGAGGAGGGGGAGCGTGTTGGTGAGCCCCAGGGCAGCGACGCCGAGGGCCAGATAGGCGAAGGGGACCTGGGGGAAATGGCGGCGACGGACCGCCCCCAGAAGCCCGGCCGCCACTGCGAAGCCGAAGCAGGCGAACACGACCGAGGCCAGGGTCTGGTCAATCTCGAGGCCGGTCAGGATCTTTACGGGGGCAAAGAGGATGACGACGGGCGTCACCCCGAAATAGATATAGTAGTGGCCCTTGAAATAGGTCGCGTCATGGAGCCCATGGCCCGCGCGCTCGGCGGGATCCCAGGGGTTCTCAAGCGTTGCGAGAAGGGGATCGGCGGGGATGTCGAGCCAGAGGTGCCCGCCGAGGAGCCCCCGCGTCAGCGAATTGTAATAGTCGGGCTGGTGCTTTGAAAATGCAGGGGCGCCCGGCTCGGGCATGGCGGTCCACGCATAGAACCAGCCGATCAGGGCCACCAGGGTCGCCAGGGCCGCGGTCTCAAGCCAGAGGCGTTGCCTCGGGGGCGGGACGCGCTCGGGCGATGTCGAGGGGGGGGACTCCATGGCTATGCGAGTGGGAGGGACGGGCCCAGCTCAGGCAAGTTCATCGATTTTTAGGGCGGAACGCGTTCCGGGGTTCAGGGCCCCCGGAGGGGGGATGCGTGTTCAAGCGTGGCGCCCGCCCGGATACCCGCCGCCCCGAAGCTGCGGCAGCCACCGGGAAGGACCGGCGCAATTCCTGCGATGCCCACGCCATTGGTGCCGATGGCGACCGACAGGGGCGAGGCGCTGCCCGTGTCGACCTGGGCATCGAGCGAGAGCCGGCCGTTGACCTCGATGCGCACATGCCGCTTGAGCTCGGCCCGCCGACCCAGGGCGACGCCCGCGGGCCATGCGGGACTGTCGAGTGGCGGGTACAGGGCGCCCAGGTCGATCCCGTAGCGGAGGGGCTCAGAGGGATCGACCTCCACCGCCTCGCCCAGGAGAAAGGCGCTTCCGTAGCGCGCGAGGCCGATACGGACGTGGCTCTCGTCGAGGCGTTCGACAAAGACGACGGATCCGTAGGGGTGGTATCCCGCGCTCAGAAGCGGCATCCTCGCGCCGACCTGGATATCGGCAAGCCCTGCTTCGATCGCATACGCTCCGTAGCGCGACGCCTTGTTCCTCTCGGGCTCGGGCGTCACGTGTGCGAGAGTGAAGCCATGGCGGGTGAGCGTGCCGGTGAACGTTCGGCCAAAGGCGCCGTCGTCCGGACTCTCCCCCCAATACAGGAAATCCTTCGGGTCATGAAACACGACGCGTGCATCGAGGACCGGCAGGCCGTCCAGGGTGACAAAGAGCGTTGCGCGCAGGTCATCGAGCTCCGCGGGGCCCAGGCCGCGCAGGAGGGGGTGCCCGTCCGGCGGGACGAAGCTGCCGTAGCTGAGGATCAGCTCGTGCACCCTTGTGTAATCGATGGGGATCTCCGCGGAAAGGGGGCCGCCGTGGCCGATTGACTCAAAGCCGACCTGGATGTGCCCGGGACTGACGTAGTAGGCGTAAAGGAAATCCTGGAGGGCGGGCGCCCCGCAGACAAATAGGGGCTCCACCTGGCCGAAGCGGTTCCCGGGAAAACGGACGTCCAGGTACGGAACCTTGGGCTTGAGGCCGAAGGACACTTGCACCCAGTAGACCGGCCGGTTGATGCACCGGCTCCATGCCGAGAAGGCACCCGGGCTGCCGGCCCGAAAAATCTCGTAGAGGGAGAATTGCGCAAAAAGCGCCGATGCGCAGGTGACGAGGGCGAGGCACGAGGTGAGGACCCACAGGCCCCATTTCCGCCAGCGGGTCGCGCGGAGGTGTTCGCCCCGTTCCATCAGAACGATGCTGGCCGCGAGGAGGGCCGGCGGCACAAAGTCGGCGAGGTAGCGGTAGGCGCCGTTGCCCATTATGAGAAAAAGGAGAAAGTCGCCCGCGGCCAAAGCAGTGGCAAAAAGCGCGAACCGCCCCAGCGGCGAGCGGCGGCTCGAGGGCAGGAAAAGCCCGAAGAGAAGCCAGAGGATCGGGAAGAAGAGGAGGCAGCCGTAGAGCTGATCGGTCGCCTCATGGCCCGGGGGCAGGGGAAGGGGGCCGGGGCTCTCGCCCATGAAGAAGGGGAAGTAGGGCCTAAACCGCGCTCCCCCGACCAGGTAATGCTGGAGGTTGTAGGGGATGTTCCCAAAGGACCAGAATCCCACCCGCATCCGGTCGTAGGACACCAGCTGGTAGTGGAACCCAAATTCAAGGGGGTTGCCGAAACGCACCCAGTTGAACCAGGCCAGCGCGAGGCCGGCCGCGCCCAGGGGGAGGAGCGCGGCAAGGAAGGGCCCGCGGGGAATCCGTGCCTTCGGAGCCTTTTCCCGGAAGGTCAGGATGACCCAAGCAAGGAACACGGGGGCAAGGAGCACGCAGTTGGGGCGGCAGCCTGCCGCCAGTCCGAGCGACAGGGACGCGGCCGCTATCCACGCCAGCCGGTGACGGCCCGGCAGGGCCGCGGCCGCGGCGAAGCACAGCGCAAGCGCCACGTGGAACCCGCCCGCGGCGATCTCCAGCTCATAGATCTCCGGCCGGCGAAGGAGGAGGAGCGCGGGTGTGCCGAAGGACAGGACGGCTGTTCCGAGGAGCACGGACCCATGGGCCCGATCCCCGCACCAGGCGGCCCGCAGGATCAGGAGGCAGGCGACCGCCGCCAGGAGCCCCCCGAGCGAGTAGAGCCCGATGGCGGTATCGACCGGGATCACGTGCCCGGTAAGCAGGTACCCTGGGACCAGCACGGTCGCAAAGGGGGTGATCCCGAAATAGACGTAGTAGCGACCCTTGTAATACGAGGCGTCAAACAGGGCGCCGGTATCGTGGTTGAGCTGCGGATCATAGGGGTCCTTCAGGGCGAGCAGCCTCGGGTCGGGGGTCTCGGCCATGTCGGAGTGGCCCGAGGCGAGTCGCTTCGTGTATCCGTCCGTGAACGGAACGTAGTAGTCGCTCCTCCTGTTTTGGCCCAATATCCAGAAATAAAGCCCGGCGGCTGCGAGCACGAGGAGGGCCACGCTGACCGTGAAGGCCTGGCGTCGCCTGACCGGGGCCGGGGTCACGCTGTCGGGGGTTCCGGTCATGGTCGCTTCCCCGCCACGGAAGAATGGGCCGTTGGCTCGCCAGCCTCCTTGAGCGTGCCGGTGAATTCCAGGCCGCAGGAGGAGTTCAGGTAGGGGGCGTAGCCCACGTAGACCTCGTCGGGTTCCACGGAGTAGAAGGGGGTCACTTCGTCTATGATCTGCCGTCCGTCCATGTCGACCCTGATTGATGTCGGCGAACCCCCGTCGCAGAGGTGCGCGACCGCGATCCTCAGGAAATGGGGCTTGGAGTAGTCGATGTCGACCGCGGGCCACGTGGTCGCCCCGGCGGACCAATGGTCGAGCGCGAAGCGGATCCGGTGGTCATCCACGTAGTCCACGTAGAAGAGGTCGGCGTATCCCGCCCTGCCGGTTGAAAACACGGGTTCGCGGGAATGGGTCTTGCCGCTCGGGAAGGTGACCCAAAGCAGGAGGGGCTTCCGGGGATCCCGGGTGGGAAGGTCCACGGGCGCCCTGAGCCAGCGCGTCTCGGTTATTTTTCCGGTGAAACGCTCCTTCGAGTCCACACCCTCCTGCCAGCCCCACCGGGTGTCCGCGACATTGGGCGAATCGAATGCGGCGCGGCGGCTAAAAACCACCTGGTCATCGAGCTTTGCGTACAGGCGCATCCCCAGGGCCTCGGAGGTGACGCCGTGCGCGCCTGCGTAGAAACGGAAATCGTAGTCGGGGTACAGGGCGCCGAGGTCGAGCAGGAGCGTGTGAATTTTTTGGCTTCCGACCTCGATCGGCGGGCTCATGGGGCCTCCGAACCCCTCATGGTCCATGCCGAGGCGGACACGTCCCTTGCCGATGTAATGCACCGAGAGCGTGTCCCGGTCTTTGCCGTGGCCGCTCGTGAGGAGCGTCTCGGTGCCGGACTCCCGTTCGGGAAACTCAATGCTGAGCGCCACGGGCCCGCTCTTTAGCCCTGAAGCCCGGTCGATCAGGAAGGGCAGGGAGTTGGCGACCCTGGACATCGCCCGCCATGCGGCCCGGTTGTGGGTCCTAAGGATCGCATTGTGCTCGATGCTGACGAGCGTGCTGCAGGCCACGGTCATGGCGCACGCGCCCCAGATGACCGCTCGAGAGATCGTCCAGGACCTGGTGCTCCCGCTGAGTTCTCTCACCAGGAGCAGGAGTCCCAGTGCGGCGAGGAGGGCCAGGTAGGGCGCAAAGTCCACTTGGTACCGGTTACAGGCCCCTGCGAAGAGCAGGACAAAGGCGCAGTTGACGAGGGCCACGCTGGCCACGGCGCCCGAGAATCCTCCCAGGCCCGGGTACCGGGACCGGACGGTGGCACCGAACAGGCCCACCAGCGCGAAGGCCGCCAAGAGCCCCGGCATCGCCGGCAGGAGCCCGTAGACCCCCTCGATTCCGAGCTGGCCCTTCGGCTGGTCGGGCATGGCGATGCCTGAGACAAACGGGAACCGGCTTGAGAGCTGCGGGGGGCTAAGGAAGTAAACCCTGGCGTTAAACGGGATGAAACGCGGGCTGATGAACGCGGTGTTGTGGTCATTCAGGGCGCGCATCTGGTAGCGCTGGCCGAACTCGAGGGGATCTCCGAAGCGCTCGTAATTGTAGCCGAAGATTCCAAAGAGGCACGCGGCCAACACCAGGAATGACGGCAGGAGGACCCGGGGAAGCGCCGAGAGCCATGCGACGCCCGGCTTCCGGTGGCGAAGGATGGCCGCGAGGGGGAATAGGAGCGCGACCGGGCAGAGAAGGAGCGTGGGGCGGCTCGCGATCGCCAGGCCGAAGCAGAGGGAGGCCAGCGCAAGCCACGCGCTCGAGCGCCGCACGGCGGCAAGGTACACGGCGCACAGTCCGGAGCAGAGCATCAGGTATCCGCAGGAAATGGCGACCTCCCAGACGTCCGGCCGGCGCAGCATCTGGGGAACCGCCGAGGCAAACCCGAGGATCAGGGCCGCGGCCACGAGCCAGGGAATCGGCACCCCGCTGAAATATCGCCGCCGGAGGGCTCCCAGGAGCAGGAGACTGAGCCCATAGCCCATCAAAGAGAAAACGACCACGGCCACGCTGTGGGAGGGGTAGAGCCCGAGGAGGATATTGATCGGGAGAAAAAACAGGAGGACGGGAGTGGGGCCAAAGTAGAGGTAGTACCTGCCCTTGTAGTAGGTCGCGTCGGGCAGCCTCAAGGCCCCGGTCTTCGCGGGGTCCCAGGGATCGTCGATCGCAAGGAACTCGGGAGAGGGTGTCTTCTCGAGGCTCAGGTGCCCATGGAGGAATCCCTGGGCCAGGAGGGGATAGTATTCCTCGCTCGTGGCGCTGAACGTCATGCCCACCACATGGCCGAGCGAAGGCAGTTTTCCCGAGGCCACCGTCCACCCATAGAAGAGCCCCACGACCCCGAAGACCACGGCCAAGGCGAGGGCGTCAGCCTTGGGCCTACGGGCCCTCGCGCGCTCCGGAATGCCGATCATTTTTGTCCCACGGCGTCCAAGGCCCGGGTGAGCAGCTCCCGGGCTTCGGAGTCCGTCATGGGCTCGGGCCCGAACAGGGGCCCAGCGAAGGTGGGCGTCGCGGTGCTGAAGCCCTGCGGGTTTGCCCCCGGCGTCAGGGCGTCGAGCTGGTCGAGGTGATGGGTGACCTCGAAATTTCCCCGGAGCTCATGGTCAAGGTAGACAAGGAAGCGGCCGCTTAGGCCGGAGAGATCCCGGGGTGCCCCCCATGCCGGCGGGAGCCCATGGCTCGCGACCACGGGCCCGAGGACGATCTGTAGGTCGTGCACGCCCGGCCTGAGGGGGAAGGCTTTTCCTTGGACCGCCCTCAGGCCCCAGTCGTCCAAACCCAGGCGGTAGAGGCCCGGTCCCTGGGCCTGCGCAAAGAGCAGGTTTCCGTTCCCGGCGACCCCGACGCCCATGAGCGGCAGGCCGGCCCGCGGCGCATCCGCGGGGAATTCGACCGTGTACCCGAAAAGGCCCCGCACGCCGGCCCCCTGCGTCACGTTCCGCTCGATCAGGTCCCGGACCCCGTCCGGTGAAAGAAGCTCGGATTCAATCTGCCCCAGATAATAGGATGATGCGGACGAGAACCGCTGCGGGTTGCTGCCGATCGAAACCGAGCGGTAGCTGTCCCGGTTGATGGAGATCCGCGTCGTCCATACGGGGCGGTCATCCAGCCAGATCCTCAGGAACGGCTCCGCGTTGGCGATTGCGGCCGGGTCCAGGCGCCACTCGGACGGAAATTGGCCTCGCGCGACCTGGCCCCCGACAAAGATTTCCAGGCGGTGGGTTCCGTCCTTCTCCACGGGGATCACGGGCGAATGGATCAGGCCTAGGCCCCACTGATCGAGGTCAAACTGGATGGAATGGTCCTCGAGCGTGTGCACGAGGAGCATGTTTCCGTGGCGTGCGGTGCCCGAGCCCATCACGGACTCCTCGACGTTCGGGGCCTCGAACGGGAAGGTGACCGCGAGGCGCCACACGCCGCTCTCATGGGAGCGCGCCGCGAGTTCCGCGGGAAGTCGAGGGGGAAGGAGTTTCGTGTCGAGAATCTTCCCTGAAAACAGGGAATCCGTGCCTCCGGGATTGCGGCCAAAGCTCACCCACCCGGGCGGCGAGTCAAAGAACAGCACCCTCCGGTCAATCACGCCCTTGTTGTCAAACCGGACGGACGCCGTGGTCTTCAGCAACTCCACCTCATCATCGCTCAATCCACGGAACCACGGATGGTCCCGCGGGGGATAGAGCGAGCCAAAATCCACCTCGAGCTCGTGTTCTGCGAGGGGGTCTACCTGCATCAGGCCGGACTTTACCTCACCGAATCCGGTATGGCTCACCGTGAATTGCACGACGTTGCCGCGGACCTGGGTCAGGTAAAGGACGTCGGTTTGGTTGGGCAGTCCCGTGGCGAAAAGCGGTTCCGTGCTCACGTCGCCCTTGAGCGGCGGGATCAAGACCTTGAAGCGCACTGGGCCGTAATGCAGCAGGCCAAGGCGCCCCAGGAGGGCAGAGGGCTGGTCACCCCAGTAGGATAGGCGGTGCCAAGTATTCGGGTGAAGGTGCTCGAAACGGTCGTTGAGCTGCAGGCTCGCGAGCACGTTGGAGAGCGCCGCAGAGACAGCCAGCAGGATGAACGCCAGGCGCCAGGGGCGTCGGCGCGGCCGATCGGCGGAGCTGGCCGCGCACGCACTCATCCCGGCCGCGATCCCAATCATGAGGACCAGCGAGGATTGGAAATCGACCGTGTAGCGCTCGGCCCTGTTGCTGTAGAAGGCCATCCAGAGGAACAGGAGCGTGAAGGCTGCCCCCAAAAGGCGCAGGAGCGCTGTGACCCTGGGCTCCAGGACCGAACGGCGGGTCCGCACGAGGAACCAGGCGAGCGTGAGAAGCCCGAGGAGCGCAACAGCCAGCTGCCCGTGGATTGTCTCGTAGCCATAGTAGCCCTCCGGCCGAAGGTCCGCGTTCATGGGGAACACGTACGGGAAATAGGGGCTGAAGGCCGGCGGCCTCAGGAAGTACCACTGGAGGTTGCTCCAGAAGAACGACAGCCGAAACATCGGGAACTTTGCGCGGATCATCTCGTCCAGCTGGTAGCCGAGCCCAAACTCGAAGGGGGAGCCAAAGCGCGCGTAATTGTAAGCTGCGAGCGCCGCCCCGATCACCGCCGCGGGCACCACCGCGCAGAGCGAAAGGCGCCGCAGGGATCCGCCCCGGCGGATGAGGAGCAGAGCGGCCACGGCGACGACGGCCAGCGCGATGACATAGTTGGGGCGGCAGCCCACCGCGAGGCCGGCGGCGACACTCGCAAAGCCAATCCAGCGCCCCTCCTTCCCCTGCGCATGCAGCGCCTTGAAGATCCCGAGCCAGGTGAGCGCGTGGCAGAGGTACCCGGCGCTGATCGCGACCTCGTAGAACCCGGCGTAGGTGAGGAGCATCGGCGCCCCCGAGGCGTAGGCCAACAGGACGAGGCTGGCGGCGTACTGGCCTGTCGTGATGGCGGGGAAGTACCGCCTGGAGGCCTCGGAGAATATCCGCCAATAGACGAGGAAGCCCGAGGCAAGCATGAGGAACACCGCCGCGTTCTCGGACAGGTCGCTGCCCGTCAGGAGATGGTAGGGCAGAAGGAGGAGGACGGCGGGGACGACTCCGAAATAGAGGTAGTAATGGCCCTTGTAGAGGCTCGCATCCAAAAGCCAGTCCGCCTTCCTCTGGACCTTCGGGTCGCCGCTCGTGTACCTGGAGTCGACCGCGACGTCCATGTACAGGTGCCCCTTCTGAAACCCATGGACGAGAAGCGAATAGTAGTCGTGTTGCCCCCCCGTCACGGGATAGGCATTGCCCAGGTCATCGCTCCGCGAACCCAGCCACGCGAGGCCTAGGACAAGGACAATCCCCGTTGCCAGGAGCGCCAGGCGCGCACGTCGGTGTGGAGGGGGCTGGGTGCTCATCGCAGGCGCTAGAGGAAAGGGGGGTGGGCGGGGATGACCGGATTCTAAGTAACCGCCTGAGTATTAGTTAAGGAATTGATGGCGCCGATACCATGTCAGTTTTTGGCGCTCGTCCAGCCTTGAGGCACGTCGCGGCTAACCCTGCAGCCACGGATTAACCCTGCGGTGGGGACGGGTTGCTGGAGCGCAACTGCGAGAAAATGATCAGGTTCAGGTCGACCACGAAGATCGCGATCACGAGGAAGTCCATCACCGTCACAATGCGGCTGGGCGGCAGGAGCTGCTCTAGTCCCCACATCAGGAAGGCGACCCCTAGGGCCACGCCCTTCAGGCGCTCCGAAAGGGTGCGTTTCTCGCCGAGCTGGAGTGCCACATACGAACCCCCGATCAGCATGAGGGCCAGGGCGCCATAGTGCCGGTGCTCCGCCGAGAATCGGAAACCCTGGACGCCGTCGGCGGCGCAGAGGCCCACGAGCGCCGCCAGGGCGGCCCCGGCCAACGCCCCGCTCAGCATCCGAAGGAGTCGGTTCATGCGCGGGTCTCGGGCTTTCGGCCCGTTGCCGCGATGAGGCCATTGGCCAGGTCGTGAACCCGCACGTCCTCAAAGCCCGCACGGGTCAGGTAGGTGCGCAGCTCTTCGCGGGACGACGACATGCTGATGTGGGCCGGACGCCGGTCCACGGGATAGCTGTAACTCTCTATGAAGATCTTCCAGCCGGTCTCCGTATCCACGGTGAAGTTGTCGACGTAGCAGCGGCCGCCGGGGCGCAGGATCCGAAAGGCCTCCTCCACATACCGGTAGCGGTCCCACTCGAGCAGGTGCATGAAGACGATCGTGCAGTACACCAGGTCGAAGGAATCGACCGGGAATTCCTGGAGGCCCACGGTCGAGAGCTCGACGAGCGTCGTGTTGGGCCGCTCCTTGAGCCTTGAGGCGGCGTGCCGGAGCATGCCCGAGGAGATGTCGGTGCCCACCCAGTGGAGGCATTCCCTGCTGAGCGGCAGGCCCACCCGCCCGATCCCGCAGCCGACCTCGAGGATCACGTCCAGGGGGTTAATCCCCACGGTCGACTTGAGCATGTCGATCGTGCCCCGCGCCGTGAGCTCAAGCGTGGCCTCGTCGGTATGGCCGGCGACCGCGAGCGATGCCACGTCCATGTCCTGGGACTGGAGCTCCCAGACCTTCTTGTAGGCGGAGCGGTCGCCGAGCGGCGCCCGGCTCGTCCGCCAACGCTCTTGCGCGTCGTCTCCGCTCATAGGGGACCGGGCTCGCACCAGATCGTGGTCCTCATGACCGTGCGCCACTCGGAGTTCGCCAGCTGGGCCTCGAGGCTGAACGTGTGGCGCCCGGCGGGCGTTTCAAAGGTGATCGCAAAGCCCGGTCTGGGATTCTGGGCCTGGACCCCATAGCGCGCCACGACCTCCGGCTCCTCGAGGCCGTGCTTCCCCGAGAAAAGGCTCCCGTCGATGTCGACCCGAATTCCCGTGATGGGGCGCCCGTCCTCGGGCCACGCCCAGCCCTTGAGCTTGAAGGCGCTTTCCCGGTAGATGCGGAAAGGCGAGGTGTGGAGGTAATAGGTGAACGGGGCTCCCGGGACCGGCGTGCGCCCGGTGGGGGCGGGCGCCGGGGAGGCGGCCTTGGGCTCCGCTTTTCCCCAGCGCCCCTTGGGTGCCGGCGCCTGTTCCCGCTCGGAGAGGAGCGAGGCGATCTTCGCCTCGGCCTCCTCGATCTTTCGGGTCAGGATCTCCAGGTCGGCCGAGGCCTCCTGGTCCCGCTTGATGAGGGCCGCGCGCTCCTCGCGGAGCGTGTGCAGGTAGGTGTTGCGCTCCCCGCGGTCCAGGAATTCCTGGATCATCTTCACACGGTACTCCGCCTCGCGGCGTTTTACCGACTCGAGTTCGGCTTGGAGCGCGGCCATCCGCGGTTCGGTTTCACCGGAGGTGCTCATGGCATTTGATTTAACCAGGTTTTTCGTGTCCGGGAAAGATACGCCGGCGTGAAATCCTCGCCGACCAGGGTCAGGTTGGGGTTGTAGTTGGGGTCAGCCATCAGGAAGGAGCCCCAGGTGTTCATCATGTAGTCGATCTCGGCCTGGAACCGTGCCTTCTTCTCCTGGGTGTCGTCGACCCCGCGAGTTGCGGACTCGTGATGGTAGAGTTCGGCAAAGGGAGTCCAGAGGTTCCGGTAACCCGCGGCCACCAGCTTGCAGCACAGGTCCACATCGTTGAAGGCGATCGGCAGGTCCCGCTCGTTGAAGCCACCCGCCTGGAGGAAGCGGTCCTTGCGGATGACGAGGCAAGCCGCCGTGACCGCGCTGTAATTCTGAGCAAGCCTAAGCCGGTTCTTCTGGCCGCCGTCGCCCCTCGGGAAATCCTTGAAGGGATGGCCCGCGACCCCGCCGAGCCCCAGGACGACTCCTGCGTGCTGCACCGTGTTCTGTGGATAGTAGAGCATGGCACCCACGGCGCCGATCCCGGGACGCACCGCGTGGCTCACCATCTCCGTGAGCCAACCCGGGTCCATGGCCTCGACGTCGCTGTTCAGGAGGCCGATCACCTCTCCCAAGGCCTCCTTGACGGCAAAATTATTGATCGCCGAG
>Ga0302320_10019435_pt1 | contig 13631 bp, 7 predicted proteins | sample Bog_T0_3_FD_202130 | JGI IMG/M metagenome (GOLD analysis project Ga0302320, IMG submission 202130) | Peat permafrost microbial communities from Stordalen Mire near Abisko, Sweden - Bog_T0_3 | ecosystem: Environmental > Terrestrial > Soil > Wetlands > Peat | place: Sweden: Abisko, Stordalen Mire... | reverse complement strand
AGGTACCAGCGGCCGGCCTCCAGCCAGCGGCTGAGCCAGGCCAGTGCGGCGAGTCCGGCGATGAAGGCGACGAACGCACCGACCAAGCTCATCAGGCCGACCGACGCGAGGCTCGCGCCGCCTGTCTCATGGGTCGCGCGGACCAGCCGCAGGACTTCACGCACCACGACCGGCGGCGTCAGCACGACCGCTAGCGCAAAGCTGAACGCTTCGGCGCGCGCCTTCGCGACGCCGGCCAGCATGCCGGTGGAGATCGTCGCGCCGGAGCGCGAGAAGCCGCGGAACGGCAGGCACAGCCCCTGTACCGCTCCGATCAGCAGCGCCTGCGACGTCGTCGGGTTGGTCAGTTCGCCGGCGATCCGCGGGCGATAGCGCTTTTCCAGCAGCCCCGCGACCAGGATCAGGATGCCGGCCGCGATCAGCGCCGGGGCGATGAACTCCAGATGACCGAACAGATCCTCGATCTCGGCGTGGGGCGTCGCGGCCAGCACGGTGTACTCGAGGACCTTGATGATGCCCTCCCCGACCACGGCCGTGGCGATCGTCGCGACGATGACCAGTGTCGCGAATTCCCTGAACGCGGCGGCGCTGCGGAAGTAGCTGCGGCGCCACTGGTGCCAGAAATAGAGGATCACTGCGAACATCGTGCCGGTGTGCAGCATGACCAGCAGCAGCGTCATCGGCGGCGAGGACGGATCGAGTCCCAGGAGCTTCTCGGCAACCACGACGTGCGCCGAACTCGAGACCGGCAGCAGCTCCGCGAGTCCCTGCACGATGGCAAGGATAATGATATGTAATAGCGACATGGACGTCTGCCTGGAAAAACCGCCATTGTACCCGCCCGCCCGCCGATGACCCGCAGGATCTTGCTCGCCACGGTGGGCTCCCTCGGCGACCTGCATCCGTTCATCGCACTGGGGCGGGCACTGCAGTCCCGCGGCTTCACGGTGATACTCGCCAGCGCCGCCGAGTATCGCGACAAGGTCGAGGCCGCAGGGCTGCTCTTTCATGCCTTGCGGCCGAGCTTCGCGGACATGGAGCGCGACCTTGGCATGAGTCGCAGGGCGATAACGCACCGGATCGTCGCCGACAGCCGCTTCCTGTTCCGCCGCCTCGTGCTGCCTTACCTGCGCGAGAGCTTCGCCGACATGCAGGACGCCTGCGATGGCGCCGCGCTCGTCGTCGCGAGTTCACTGGGGATTGCCGCGCGGCTCGCGGCCGAACGCTGCTGCCTGCCGTGCATCGGGATCGCCCTGCAGCCGATGATGTTCCTGTCCGCCTACGACCCACCGCTGGTGCCGCGCGCCGCATGGCTGATGCGGCTGATGCGTCGACTGGGGCCCGGGCCCACCGGAGTAGTGCTGCGTCTGATCAAACGCAGCCTGCGCGGGATGTTTGCGCCGCTCGATGAGTTGCGTGCGGAGCTGGGACTGCCGGCCCTGCGGCGCGATCCGCTGTTTGACGACAGCTTCCCGCCGGGAGGTGCGATCGGGCTGTATTCGCCGCTGCTCGGCGGCCTCCAGCCGGACTATCCGCCGCACACGCTGATCAGCGGCTTTGCGCGCTTCGACAGCGAGGACGGGCGCGCGGCGCAACTCGATGCCGGCCTCGAGGCCTTCCTCGGCGCGGGGAGCGCGCCGCTGGTGTTCACGCTCGGCAGCCTGATCGTCAACGATCCCGGCCCCTTCTACCGCGAGAGCGTCGCCGCGGCCCGGCAGCTGGGGCTGCGCGCTGTGCTGCTGGTCGGGGAATCCGGCGCCGAGGCGCTTGCGGATCTTGCCGGCGAGGATGCCTGCATCCTCGCCTATGCGCCGCATTCGCTGCTGTTCGCGCGTGCCGCCGCCATTGTCCATCACGGCGGGATCGGCACGCTGGCGCAGGCGCTCTACAGCGGCCGCCCGGCGCTGATCGTGCCGTTTTTTGCCGACCAGGTGGACAACGCGGAGCGCGCCGCGAGACTCGGCGTCGCGCGCGTGCTACGCCCTGCCGCCTACCAAGCACGGCTTGCCGCACGGGAACTGCAGACGCTCCTGCAGACGACGTCCTATGCCAACGCCGCGACAGCGGTGCGGCAGCGTCTGGCCGGCGAGTCAGGCGCCGCCACCGCGGCAGCCTTCATCGAGGAGCGGCTGGACGCGCTTTACGCGGCGACGGCGACCGGGGAGCGGATCAGGTGATCGAACGCGGCCAGTGAGGCCTTGGCGCCCTCGCCGACTGCGATGACGATCTGCTTGAACGGCACCGTGGTGCAGTCCCCCGCCGCAAACACGCCGGGGACGCTCGTCTGGCCGCGCGCATCGACTTCGATCTCGCCGCGCGGCGAGAGCTTCACGACACCCTTGAGCCAGTCGGTATTCGGCACCAGCCCGATCTGCACGAACACGCCGGCGAGTTCGACGGTCTTCACTTCGCCGCTGGCCCGGTCCTTGTAGACGAGGCCGTTGACGCGCTGCCCGTCGCCGGTGACTTCCTGCGTCTGCGCACTCGTGATGACGGTGACGTTGGCGAGACTGCGGAGCTTGCGCACCAGCACGGCGTCGGCGCGCAGCGTCGCATCGTATTCAATCAGAGTGACATGGCTGACGAGACCGGCGAGGTCGATCGCCGCCTCGACGCCGGAATTGCCGCCGCCGACCACGGCGACACGCTTGCCCTTGAACAGCGGACCATCGCAGTGCGGACAGTAGGCGACGCCGCGGTTGCGATACTCGCGCTCGCCGGGCACGTTGATCTCGCGCCAGCGCGCCCCGGTGGAGATCACGACCGAACGGGCTTTCAGCGAGCCGCCGCCGGCAAAGCGGATCTCGATCAGGTCGCCGGGCACCAGCGCCTCGGCGCGCTGGCCGTTGATGACGTCCACCTCGTGGTGCTGGACGTGCGCCTCGAGGTTCGCGGCGAGCTTCGGCCCGTCGGTCTCCTTGACCGAGATGAAGTTCTCGACGCCAACGGTATCCATCAGCTGACCGCCGAAGCGCTCGGCGACGATGCCGGTGCGGATGCCCTTGCGCGCGGCATAGATCGCCGCCGCCGATCCGGCGGGACCTGCGCCGACGATCAGCATGTCGTAGGGGGCTTTCGCGGTGAGTTCCTGGGACTCGCGCTGCACGGCGCCCGTGTCCAGCTTCGCGACGATCTCCTTCAGGGTCATGCCGCCCTGGCCGAAGGGCTTGCCGTTCAGGAACACAGTCGGTACCGCCATGATCTGGCGGCGCTCGACCTCGGCCTGAAACAGCGCACCGTCGATCATCGTATGACGGATATTGGGATTGACGACCGCCATCAGGTTCAGTGCCTGGACGACGTCCGGGCACAGCTGGCAGCTGAGCGAAATGAAGGTCTCGAAGCCGAGCTCGCCCGGCAGCGAGCGGATCTGTTCGAGCAGCTGCGCATCCGCCTTCGGCGGATAGCCGCCGACCTGCAGCAGCGCCAGCACCAGCGAGGTGAATTCATGGCCCATCGGCAGGCCTGCGAAGCGCACGCGCCCCACGCTGCCGGGCTCGCGCACGATGAACGACGGCCGCGGTTCATCCGCGGCCGTGTCCGTGGCGGTCTTCACTGCAACGAGCGGCGACAGTGCGGCGATGTCCTGCAGGAGCTCGGACATCTCGCGCGAGCTGTCGCTCTCGTCCAGGCTTGCGACGATCTCGATCGGCCGCGTCAGACGCTCGAGGTAGCTCTGCAACTGGGTCTTTACTTTCTGATCCAACATGGACGTACCTCTTTAACGACTGACCGCGGCCGGGCGATCTTCAGATCTTGCCGACGAGATCCAGCGACGGCGACAGCGTCTTCGCGCCGGGAGTCCACTTCGCCGGGCAGACCTGCCCCGGGTTCGCCGCGACATACTGGGCGGCCTGGACCTTGCGCAGCAGCTCCTTCGCGTCACGGCCGATGGAGTTGTCATTGATCTCGACCACCTTGATCAGGCCCTTCGGATCGATGATGAACGTACCGCGCAGCGCCAGGCCCGCTTCCTCGATCAGCACGCCGAAGTCGCGCGCCAGCCGGTGGGTCGGGTCACCGACCAGCGGATACTTGACCTTGGCGATCGTCTCGGACGTGTCATGCCAGGCCTTGTGAGTGAAATGGGTGTCGGTGGAGATGCCGTAGATCTCGACGCCGATCTTGGTGAACTGGTCGTACAGATCGGCGAGGTCGCCGAGCTCGGTCGGGCAGACGAAGGTGAAATCGGCCGGGTAGAACACGAACACGGACCACTTGCCCCTCAGTGTCTCGTTGCTGATCTCGACGAACGCGCCGTTGTGGAAGGCCGTCGCCTTGAAGGGTTTGACTTCGCTGTTGATGATGGACATTGCTTAAGACCTCTGTCGGAGTGGAGTGATTGGCAGACCGCCATACTAGCGCTATCGGATAATTATTCAAATGAATTGATTCGATACACCCGATAGATGTTGTCTATTGATTTTCGCCGCACTGCCGCAGCGCCGGGGGGCTGTGATACCGTTCCCGGCCTCATGCGTCACCTGCCCCTTCTGCTGGCCTGCGGCCTCATTGCCATGGCCCCGGTCCCCCTTGCGGCCCGCGGCCTGGCGGCGGACGATTATTATCGCCTTGATGCACTGCAGGATCTGACCCTGTCGGCCGACGGCGCCTGGATTGCCTATGTCGCCGGTCGCGCCGACCAGGACAGCGACGGGAACCGCAATACGCTCTGGCTCGGCAGCTGGGATGGCCGGCAACACCAGCGCGTACCCGTCACGGATGGTGCCGCGCACAGTCCGCGGTTCAGTCCCGACGGCCGCTTCCTCGCCGTCATCGGCAAGGCGGCGGGCGCCACCCGGCCGCAGCTCCTGCTGGTTGACCGGGCGAACGATGCGGTGCGGGCGCTGACCGACGTGACGGGTGACATCGGCGAGTACGCCTGGTCGCCCGACGGCTCGCGCATCGCCTTTGTCATGGAGTCGCTGCCCGAGCCGCCGCCGCCGGACGGCGCACCGCCGCGCCCGCTCGTCATCGATGCCTTGTACTTCAAGGAGGATCCGCACGGCTACATCCAGCAGGGCCAGCGGCAACACCTGTACGTCGTCGCGGTTGCGAGCGGACGGCTGCTGGCCGTCGGCGCGGAGGCACAGTTCAACGATGACCATCCGGCCTGGTCGCCGGACGGTACGCGGCTGGCCTTCGTCCGCACCCGCGAGCGCGCCGCCGATCCCGACGGCATGAGCGACCTGGACGTGATCGAGGCCTTGGGCAGCGCCCCGCCACAGCGTCTCGCGCGCATTTTCTCACCTAACCTGCAACATCTGGCGTGGAGCCCCGATGGCCGCCTCGTCGCCTTCCAGCAGGGCCGGGAGCCGCGCTACAACAACTACATGCAGGACCGGCTGGCCGTGGTCCCGGCGGCCGGGGGCGCAGTGCGGCCGCTCAGCGATGCGCTCGACCGGGCAACCCTGGGCTACGCGTTTGCCGCGGACGGCGCGATTCTCGCGCTCGTCGCGGACGACGCCTCGCAGTATCCGGTGCGCATCGACACCCTCACCGGCCGCGTGCAGCGGCTGTATACGGCGGCGGCGGCGGTCACGGGAATTGCGACGGCGGGCGGGCATGTTGCCGTCCTGGTCACCGACGACCGGACGCCGGACGAGGCCTACGCGCTGGAGGACGGCCGCATCAGAGCGCTGACCGCGCATAACGCCGCGGTGCTGGCCGATATCACGCTCGGCGAAGTGTCGGAGCTGAAGTTCCACAGCCGCGACGGCACCGAAGTGCACGGCCTGTGGGTCAAGCCGCCCGCCTACGTGGCCGGCCGGCGCTATCCGACGCTGCTCTGGCTGCATGGCGGCGCCAACCTGCAGGATACCCACGGTCTGACCATCGATGAGTACCAGTTCAAGCGGCAGCTGCTGGCGGCGCGCGGCTACGTCGTCCTCGGGATCAACTACCGCGGCAGCACAGGTCGCGGCGAGGCCTTTTCCCGCGCCATTGCCGGCGACTGGGGACACCGCGAAGTGGAGGATGTTCTTGCGGGGGTAGAGGCGCTGGTCGCACAGGGCATCGCCGACCCGCAGCGCCTCGGCATCGGCGGCTGGAGCTACGGCGGGCTGCTGACCGACTATACGATCGCCAGCGACGGCCGCTTCGGCGCGGCCGTCAGCGGCGCCGGCGCGGGCAACCAGCTCGGCATGTATGGCAGCGATCAGTACATCCTCGCCAACAACGCGGAGCTCGGGCCGCCATGGCGCTTCCCCGCGACCTGGCTGCGGGTGTCCTACCCGTTCTTTCACGCCGACCGCATCCACACGCCGACGCTGTTCCTCGGCGGCGATCGTGACTTCAATGTGCCCGTGGCCGGCAGCGAACAGATGTACCAGGCGCTGCGCACGCTGGGTGTGCCGACGCAGCTCGTCGTCTACCCCGGCGAGACGCATGACATCGAACGACCGAGCTTCCTGGTCGACCGGATGCTGCGCATCGCGGACTGGTTCGACCGCTATTTACGCCGCCCGCCCTGACCCTGCGGCGTTATAATTACAGACTTTTGGGGAAGCGATGACTGCGACGACCATGGCGGAGCGGGAAACGGCGGCACGCCGGATCATGCCCGTGCTGTTCGTCGGCGTATTCATGGCGGCGCTCGACACCGCCGTGATCGGGCCGGCAATCCCCGCGCTGCGCGTCGCCTTCGGCGTCGACAACCGCGCGGCCGGGCTCGTCATGAGCGTCTTCATCCTCTGCTCACTGTGCAGCACAGTCATCATGGCCAACCTGAGCGACCGCCTCGGGCGCCGCCCCGTCTACCTCGCCAGCGTCGCGCTGTTCGCACTCGGCTCAGCATTGATCGCGGTCTCGCCGGGCTTCTGGTTCGTCGTCGCGAGCCGCGCGCTGCAGGGCATCGGCGCCGGCGGCATCACGCCGACGGCGAGCGCCGTCATCGGCGACCTGTTCGCGCCCGCCCAGCGCGGCAAGGCGCTCGGCCTGATCGGCGCGACCTACGGCATGGCGTTCGTGCTCGGGCCGCCGCTCGCCTCGCTGCTGCTCGTCGCCTTGAACTGGCGCTGGATTTTCCTCGTCAACCTCCCCGTGGCCGCGATCGTGCTGTACCTCGGCGCGCGTGCGTTGCCGCGCCCGACGGCGAGAGCCGCGAGCGCCCCGCTCGATGCCTCCGGGACGCTGACAACGTTTGCGCTGCTGGCCTGTTTCGTGCTCGGCGTCACCCGCATCCTCGACGCGCTGACCGCGCTGCAGCTGTGGCCCTGGCTGCTGGTCGGCTCGGCGGTGCTGCTCGTGCAGCTGGTCGGCATCGAGCGGCGTGCGGCGCAGCCGATCATCCCGCTGTCGCTGTTCCGCAACCGGCGCCTCGCGCTGACGTATTTTCTGGCGATCGGCGGCGGCTTTGCGATGGGCAGCGTCGTCTTCCTGGCCTCGATCGCGACGCTGGGCTACGGCGTCACGCCGGAACATGCCGGCTTTGTGCTGCTGCCGCTCGTGATCGCCTCGATGTTCGGCTCGATGGTCTCGGGGCGTTTCCTGAACCGGCTCGGGCCGCGCACCCTGCTGCTGCTCGGCTTCGCGCTGCTGGCGGCAGGCTACGCGCTGACCGCGAGGATCGACGTCGGCCTGTGGCTGTTCCTCGTTGCGTCCGTGCCGGTGGGCCTCGGACTCGGCATCACGGTGGGTGGCGCGATGCGCTCGATCGCGATCGAGGAAGCGCCGCTGGAGCTGCGCACGACGGCACAAGGGCTGGTCAACATCGCCAACGCGATCGGCACGCTGAGCTCCACGGCGGCAATCAGTGCGGTGGCCGACCTCGCCGGCGGCACCAGCGGCTTCTCGCTCGCCTACGACGGTGTCGCGCTCGCCATGGTCGTGATGCTGATCGCCGCCTCGCGGATCGGGCTGGCCAGCACCCCTCTCGTAAAGGCACTGAACCCATGACCGATCAGGTGTTGCCGCGGCGCGCCGCGGATGTCATCGTCGCACGCCTGCAGGCCGCCGGCGTCCGCCAGGTGTTTGCCGTCGCCGGCGAAAGCTACCTCGACGTGCTCGATGCACTGTACGAGGCGCGCAGCGCAATCCAGGTGGTGACCTGCCGCCACGAAGCCGCGGCGACCAACATGGCCGAGGCCGTCGGCAAGCTCACCGGACGCGCCGGCGTTGCGTTCGTGACCCGCGGCCCGGGCCTGACGCATGCGTCGATCGGCGTGCACACCGCGAAACAGGATGCCACGCCGCTGGTGCTGTTCGTCGGCGAGATCTCGCGCGAGGACCGCTACCGGCACGCATTCCAGGAAGTCGACCTCGCGATCACCTTCGCCGACCTCGCCAAGGGCGTACTGCAGATCGACCTGCCCGAGCGCGCGGCCGAGATCGTCGACCGTGCGTTCCAGCTTGCCGAGGCGGGCCGTCCGGGTCCGGTCATCGTCGGTCTCCCCGAGGACGTGCTCGCGCTCACCGCTGCTGGCGCCGCGCAGGCGGCGGCAGCGGGCGCGCGCGCCGCGGGACCCGGCATCGGCGCCGCCAGCCTCGCCGAGGTCGCGGCGCGACTGCGTGCCGCGCACCGACCGCTGGTCTGGGCCGGCGGTTCGCGCTGGGATGAGCCTGCGGTCCGAGGACTGCGCGAGCTCGCGGAGCGCTGGAACCTGCCGGTGATCACGAGTTGGCGGCGCAAGGATCTGTTCCCGAACGGCCACGCCAACTATGGCGGCGAGGCCGGTTTCGGCGCGAGCCCGGGATTCGTCGCGCGACTGCGCGACTCCGACCTGTTGCTGGTGCTGGGCGCACCGCTCGGCGACGTCGAAACCGGCGGCTACCAGTGGCTGGAGCGCACGACGAGCGCCTCGCGGCTGATCCATGCGCACCCGGATGCCGACACGCTCGGCGCCGTCTACCCGGCCGCACTCGCGCTGCAGGTCGCACCGGGAATCCTGGCCGCCGGGCTCGCGGCGCTCGCGCCCGCGCGCGCCGCGGAGCTGCCGTGGAGCGACTGGACGCGCGCGGCGCGCGCCGCACAGCTTGAGTTCATGCAACCGGTCGAGGTCGCCGGCGCGGTCAATCCGTCGCTGGTGTTTGGCGAACTGCGCCGCACGCTGCCGCCGGATGCGCTGATCGCCAACGGCGCCGGCAACTACGCTGTCTGGCTGCATCGCTTCTACGCGCACGACGCGTGGCCGACGCAGGTCGCGCCGGGCAGCGGCGCGATGGGCTATGCGGTACCGGCGGCCATTGCGGCCAAGCTCAGCTTCCCGCAGCGCGAGGTGGTCTGTGTCGCGGGCGACGGCTGTTTCCTGATGTCCTGCCAGGAACTCGCAACGGCGGCGGCCCTGAACCTTGCGATCCTGTTCATCGTCGTCAACAACGGGACCTACGGCACGATCCGCATGCACCAGGAAATGCGCTTCCCGGGCCGCCGGGTGGCCACCGCGCTGACGAACCCGGACTTCGTCGCGCTGGCGCGGGCGTATGGCCTGGCCGCCTGGCGGGTCGAGACCACGGCCGCGTTCGGCCCCGCCCTTGCTGCGGCGCGCTCCCATGCGGGCCCAAGCCTGATTGAACTCGTGACCTCGATCGAGGACATCGCGCCGGGGCGGCGCCTGAACATGGCGCAGTAAGACAAGTCTGTGACGCAAATTGATCAGCCCGGCCAGGCGGCGATGACCATACTGGGGCGATAAAAACCAGGAGAATCCCGATGGACGACCAGCCGACCGCAACCGCCCACGCCCGCCGCCCGAGCGGTCGCGACGCCAAGCGGGCCTCGCGCGCAGCACGCGCCGCCTCCTCGATTCCGTACATCACCCGCAGGATTCCCTACTTCGAGGTTCTCGACGAGGAAGGCCTGGTCACGATGGAACAGAACGCCGAGACCATCCTCGAGGAGATCGGCATCGATTTCCGCGACGATGCGGAGGCGCTGGAGATCTGGCAGGCCGCGGGCGCCGACGTGCAGGGCGAACGCGTGCACTTCCCGCGCGGCCTGTGCCGCTCGCTGATCCAGAAAACCGCGCCGCGCGAATTCACGCAGCATGCGCGCAACCCCGCGCGCAACGTACGCATCGGCGGGAAAAATACCGTGTTCGCACCGGCCTACGGCTCGCCGTTCGTGCGCAGCCTCGACGAGGGGCGGCGCTACGCGCGCATCGAGGACTTCCGCAATTTCGTCAAGCTCGCCTACATGTCGCATTCGCTGCACCACTCGGGCGGCACGATCTGCGAACCCGTCGACCTGCCGGTCAACAAGCGCCACCTCGACATGGTCTACAGCCACCTGAAGTACAGCGACAAGGCGTTCATGGGCTCGGTGACCGCGCCCGAACGCGCCGCGGACTCGGTCGAGATGGCGAAGATCGTGTTCGGACCGGATCTGACCGATCCGGAGACCGGCCGGCCAAAGACGATGATCATCAACCTGATCAACGTCAACTCGCCGATGACCTACGATGCGACGATGCTGGGCGCCGCCAAGGTGTATGCGCGCGCCAACCAGGCGACGATCATCACGCCGTTCATCCTGGCGGGCGCGATGTCGCCGGTCACGGTCGCCGGCACGATCGCGCAGACCTTCGCCGAGGCGCTCGCCGGCTTAGCCTTCGTGCAGCTGGTCAATCCGGGCGCGCCGGTCGTGCTCGGCAGCTTTGCCTCGTCGATCTCGATGCAGTCCGGGGCGCCGACCTTCGGCACGCCGGAGCCGGCGCTGGTGCTGTACTCGATGGCCGCGCTCGCGCGTCGCTTAGGGGTCCCGTTCCGCTCGGGCGGGAGCCTCTGCGCATCGAAGATCCCCGACGCGCAGGCCGCGTTCGAATCCGCGCAGACGCTGCTGCCGACCTGCCTTGCCGGCGTGAACTTCGTGCTGCATACGGCAGGCTGGCTGGAAGGCGGCCTGTCGATGGGCTACGAGAAGTTCGTCATGGACACCGACCAGGCCGGCATGATGCACACGCTGCTCGCCGGAGTCGATCTGACGCCGAACGGCCAGGCGATCGATGCGATGCGCGAGGTCGGTCCCGGCAAGCACTTCCTCGGCTGCGCCCACACGCAGGCGAATTTCGAGAACGCGTTCTACCGCTCGCCGCTCGCCGACAACAACAGCTACGAACAGTGGGAAGCGGAAGGCGCGACCGACGAGACCAAGCGCGCCAACGTGCTGTGGAAAAAGATGCTCGCCGAGTACGTCGCCCCACCGCTGGACGAGGCCGTCGATGAGGCGCTGATCGACTTCGTCACGCGGCGCAAGGCGGCCTTTCCGGACTCGAACGTCTGAGCGGACCTGCAGGCGGCCGGCGGCGACCGGGTGTCGCCGCCAGCCTGTCCTCGTCCCTTGCGCGCGCTACCGCCCGGCCGAGACGATGGCCCCGGGGACGATCGTCACGTTGGTATACACGTGGCCCTGGTATTCGACGGCGGGAATCAGCAGCTGCCCGGTCGTCGCATTGAACTGATCCTGCGTGCTCGACGGCATGCCGCCCGCCACACCGATGAGCTTGCCGACCGTGATGACGACGTCGTTGTGCACCGTGCCGTCGGGCAGCTGGACGGAGCCGATGGTGAGGTCCCTGCCGTCAAAGCTGTCCGCACCGCTCACACCGCCGATCGAGACCAGGTTTCCCACCGTGACCACGACGTTGTAATAGGTTTTCGTGCCGAGCGTGACGCTGGGGACCGTCAGCCGCCGGGTGCCGGGGTCATACAGATCCCCGCTGAGTTTCGCGACCGAGCCCGACGGACCGCTCAGGATCTGCGCGACGGTCAGGACGACGTCGCTGTAGATCGCGTTGCCGATGCCGACGAGCGGCAGCGTCGCCTGGCCTGCGTTGTAGCTCGCCGGCGCGCTCGGCACCACGAGTGGCGAGAGTTTCGCGAAGAATGTCCGGTTGAAGGTGCCGGTCTGGGGGTCAGCATAGGTGCCGGGCGTCGTGACGAAGGGTCCGCCGCCGTCAGTGGATCCGGCAATGTAGATATTACCGGCCGCATCCAGCGCGATGCCGTTCTGCGCCGCCGGATATTCTGCCGTCGTGGATGCACTCTGGCCGCTGCCGAACAGCGACGCGAACAACAGCTGCGTTCCATCGGCAGAAAACGCCGCGACATAGGTCTTGTTGCCGCCGTCGTTGGGCTGCAGCGGATTGACCTGCGGCAGCAACGGATCGTTGCCGCTGCCGTACAGGTAGACCCGCCCCAGCGAATCGAGCGCGATCGCATTGCCGCCGCTGGCCGTGTAGTTTGCAGCCGTACCGCCGAAGTAGGTCGACCACACATAGGCCGCACCGGTCGGATTGATCTTGGTCAGGAAGGCGGTGTTGCAGTATCCGCAGCTCGTCTGATAGGCGCCGGTAGTCGTGGGGAAATCGCTGGCAGTCGTGTTCCCCGTGACATAGACATTGTTCGAGCCGTCCGCAGCCAGACCGACGATCTGCGTCGTCAGATTGACGCCGCCGGAGATTTTCGTGCCGCTTAGGAACGTGGAGTACAGCAGTGAGGCGGCGCCCGCTTTGGTCGTATCGAAGGCACTCAGGTATCCGTTCCAGTTCAGACAGTTGCCGGTACTGACGGGATTCACGATGCAGGCCGGCTTGACCACGCCGGCTGTCGTCGGAAAGTTCGCCGAGCTGGTATATCCCCCCAGGAACACAACGCCACCCTGCCCGACCGCGATCGCCTGCGGTATGGCGATTGTTTCATACGTGTTTGAATTGTTCAGCGGCCCGAAATAGGTCGAGTACATCAGCGTGTGGCCGTCGGCACTCAACTTCGACAGCGTCGCACCGCTGATATCCACGCCCACGGATTGGTAGGCGCTCGTGGTCAGCGGGATTGGAAGCGAGGCGGCGTTCGGAGAGAGATTTCCGGCGGAGCGGATGTTGACGTAGGACGTGAAGATCATGTTGTCGGCGGCATCCAGCGCGAGTCCAATGGGTGTCATACCGTCCGAGCCCCCGAAGAACGTTCCGTAGAGCATGGTCGAGCCATTCGGGCTCAGCTTGACGATGAACAGGTTGGGGCCCTGTACGGTGTACTCCGTGCCGCCGCCGTTGAAGAATCCATCGCAAAACGCACTGATGGTGGTGGGCGACGAATAGGTCGGCTGGCACAGCGTCTGGAAGGCGTCCGCAGTGATCGGAAAATCGTTGGACGCCGTCGCACCCAGCACCACGGCATTGCCGGCTTTGTCGACCTGGACCGCGCTCCCGTACTCATATCCACTGAGCCCGTGCAGGTAGGTTGAATACACCAGGGAGGTGCCGTCCGCGCTGATCTTGGTGACAAAGCCGGAACTCGCACTGGACGGCCCACAGCGCTTGTAGCCGTTGGCTGCCGCCACGGCGGAGAGGTTGGTACAGGACGGCTGCAATGCGCCGCTGGTCACCGGGAACGTCAGGTCCTGCGTGATACCGGTCAGAATGATCTCGCCGGCCGCATCCACCGCCATGCCATTGGCCACGGTCTGCTGATTGCCGGCGCCCAGAACGCCGTCATAGAGCAGCGTGGGATCGATGACGAGTTCCCGGGTCGGATCATAGGCCCCGAGCCGGAAGCTGACCTGATGATTGGCGGCAATGCGGTAGCGGCTCATGACCTCATGGCGCATGCCGTTTTGCAGCTGGTAGACGAGCGGGCGGTCGAAGCGGACCGTGTCTTGGGTACCGTTGACCTTCAGGACCAGGTCGCCGTTGGCG
>Ga0302320_10019433_pt1 | contig 13632 bp, 10 predicted proteins | sample Bog_T0_3_FD_202130 | JGI IMG/M metagenome (GOLD analysis project Ga0302320, IMG submission 202130) | Peat permafrost microbial communities from Stordalen Mire near Abisko, Sweden - Bog_T0_3 | ecosystem: Environmental > Terrestrial > Soil > Wetlands > Peat | place: Sweden: Abisko, Stordalen Mire... | reverse complement strand
CCTAAGTCGCGCAAAGGCCTGCGCGAGCCGGGCCGAACGGTCAGCGGGAGCTTGAATCCTTTGCCTGCAACCGATTCGCCCAATCCAGGCTGAGAACAGCAAAATCGTCAAAGGCGTCGTTGTGGCCACGGCCAGGCAAAGAATGAAATTCCTTGGGTTCGTTTGCCAAGGAATAAAGCAGTCTCCCCTGAGAGGGCGGAATGAGCTGGTCGTTTTCGCCGTTGACAATCAGAAGCGGCACATGGATTTTTCCTATCTTGACAGCATTCTCAAAGCGATCCAGAACCACAAATTGCACCGGGTAAATTGGATAATTGTGTTGCGCCAGCTTCGGAATCGACTCATAGGGAGCCAGCAGCATCAGACCGCCCACATGGAATTCCTCAGCCATTTGCACAGCGACGCCGGTTCCCAGGGAGTGCCCAAAAAGGATGATGTTTTCGCTTTTACGCCTTGCACCGTCAGTGCCTTGATGGCGGCCCGCCCGTCGGCGTAAAGGCCGGCTTCCGTCGGTTTCCCCGGCAATCCGCTGTAGCCGCGATACTCGACAACCAGAAAGCCGTAGCCCGCAGCGATATAAGGCTCGGCTACTTCCGACGCGGTAGACAAGTGATCCCCATTGCCGTGAAAGAAGATGAATGTGAACGGCTTGCTCGTCGCCGGCGCGTACCAGGCGATCAGATCAAGTCCGTCTTCCGTTCTGACGGGAATCTCCCTGAAGGATCTGTTTGCGTATGCATCGTGCGGGGAAACATACGTATGGCTTGGATAATACAAAAGCTCCCTTTGATAAATACAAAGCGGGAGGAAGGTCAGAAGATAGACACCTGCGATAACGCCTAGGATCTTACGCCAACTCATGGCTGCTCCGTCTTTGACTGACGCTGAGACGCAAATTCAACAATCCCGATTGGACTCATAATTCTAGCCTGCAACACTTCTTCTATGGCGAACTCGATCCCTGCTGCTCTCATCGCGTAAGCTGATTCCATGGCGACCTTCGATCCCGGCTCCAATTCGGAACTCTCCGAGGCGCTGGAAGGCGTGTTTGCCGAAGAGATGGAGCAGCCAGAGCCGTTCTCCGCGGTGGCGTCAGAGCCCATCATCTCCTTCAGCAATGTCTCCATTGGATTCAATGGCCGCCCAGTTCTGGAGGACGTGAGTTTTTCGGTCGATCGCGGCCAGACGCTTTGCATACTGGGCCGCAGCGGCGTCGGCAAGTCGGTGGCCTTGCGTCTATTGATGGGTTTTCTCAAGCCAGATTCCGGGTCCATCCACGTAGAAGGCCAGGATATTACCGGCCTCAGCGAAGAAGGCATGCAGGCCATTCGCAAGCGCGTAACCATGGTTTTCCAGAACGGCGCGCTCTTCGATTCTTTAAGTGTGCGCGAGAACGTCGCCTTTCCATTGCGGGAGCGCGGAGGCCTGACCGAGGACCAGATCCAGCAGCTCGTGGACCGGTTGATCGGCCTCGTGGGCGCGGAAGATGTCGCGGATGCGCTTCCGGCCAGCCTGTCCACCGGCCGCAAACGAGCTGTAGCCATCGCCCGCGCGCTGGCCGCGCAACCCGAGGTGGTGCTCTACGATGAACCGACCACGATGGTGGACCCGATCATTGCTCGCCGACTGGGAGACCTGATCCAGCGTCTCAAGCGCCAATTAGGGTTTACCAGCATCGTGGTGACGCACGATATGCGGTTTGCAGAGCGGCTCGCCGATCAGATTCTGTTCCTCGATCAGGGCCGGGCGCGGTTCTTTGGGCCGCTTCAGGGGTTTCTGGCCTCCATCGACCCTCATATTCAGCAGTTTTTGACTTTGGACGCCTACATATTACCTAAGGAATGAATAATTTATCATCTAGTAACTAGGAAATTCTACGATTTTTCTTGCCTTTAAGAGGCGCTCCGGAGCTATCCTTAAGCTGTCGGGCTTCCCAGGGGTTGATTGATCGGTTATCAGGGAAGCACACCTCGGATTTGAGCGGACCGCATCGGGATCCAGTTTGGTATAATCGGTTTGTTCTCATTGGTTTTCATCCCGGTAACGTGGTTTCTTCGGGTTCCATGATTGTGTTTCGCCTTCATCTGTTTGGCCGTATTCGATTGCGCCAGGATGTACTCGTTTGCCGCACCGGCCGGTGAAGAGAAACACAAAATGTGAGAGCCGAACGCTGGCGCACAAGCGTCGGCATGGCTCATGGCAGGCAACGGGCTGGATTGCTGACGATAGGCAACCCGGAACCGAAAATGAGTGTCCAACAAACAAAAAGGTTTGTATCTGCGTGACGCACTGTTTTCTTCTTGCATGGTTCATTCGTGGGAAGCTCGTTCCCACCTCTTCCTGAACGTTTGAGGTCTGCGGAACACCTATGGCGACATCGGAATTCTGGCAACGAATTTCTTCCTCAGTGTCATCTTCCCCAGATTGGGCGGTCGGGGCGGCTGCGAATTCCACGCGCAGCTCGCGCGGCACCCCCAAGCTGTGGATGATTCTGGATGTATTCACCGTTCTTGGTGCTGCGATCCTCGCTACACTGTACAAGTTTCAAACTGGGCCCATGGACGGCGCAAAGGGATTCTGGCAGGGCACGCTGATTCATGGGCGATCGATGAGCATCCTGCTCGCGCTTCTGTGCGGATATACAGCTGCGTTGCTGATCATCAGCCGGCGACTTCATCTGTACACGCCAACGCGGCTGGCCAGCTATCTTCATGAACAGAGAATGAGCGTGCAGGCCTGTTTCACCTCAGGTCTGCTGCTCACCGGCACTCTCTATCTGGTTCACGCCGAGGATATTCCGCGCAGTGTCGTGCTGATCACGGTGGGTCTTGTGACCATTTCGCTCAGCCTGCGCCGTCTGGCTTACAGGATGCTGATCTACCGCCGGTTCGACCGCGGCGTAGGTACCCGCAACGTACTGATCGTCGGCACAGGGCCGGAGGCGCATGCATTGCGCCATCACCTTGAGAGCATCCGCCATCTGGGTTATACATTCAAGGGGTTTATCGACTTTCCCGGTACAGCTTCCCGCTTCGCAGCCACCTCTGGCGACGTGGTCGGCACGCTGGATACGCTCTTCCAGCTTGCCCGCAAGCAATTTGTGGATGAGATTTTCTTCACCACTCCCTGCGAACGCGGAATTGTGCAGGACGTGCTGGAACAATCCCGAGTCCATGGCATCGACCTGCGAGTCGTGCCTGACATGTACGACGGTCTCGCATGGGACAGTCCCATCGAGTACGTGGGCCAGTTTCCCACCATTCCGCTGCATTGCGGACAGGTGCCTGAGATTGGGCTCCTGTTCAAGCGCGGACTCGACATCGTACTCTCCGTTCTGGCGTTGACCCTTTTTTCGCCGGTCCTGCTGGCCGTTGCCATCGCTGTCAAGCTGGATTCCCGCGGCCCGATCCTGTACTTCTCCGAGCGCATTGGCAAGAAAGGCCGTGTATTTCGCTGCACCAAGTTCCGCACCATGGTCCGCGACGCGGAAAAGCGGCGCGCCGACGTGATGCACATGAACGAACGCGATGGCGTGCTGTTCAAGATTTCCAACGATCCGCGCATTACCAATGTGGGCCGCTTCCTGCGCAAGTATTCGCTGGATGAGCTGCCCCAGTTCTTCAATGTTCTGCGCGGCGATATGAGCATTGTCGGGCCTCGCCCACCGCTCGCCAGCGAAGTAAGGGAGTACAAGCTCAGCCATCTGCGCCGACTCGATGTGACCCCCGGCATCACCGGCCTCTGGCAGGTGCAGGCGCGCCAGGACCCCTCCTTTGATAGCTACATTTCGTTGGATGTTACATACATCGAGAACTGGAGCATTTGGCTTGACCTCAAGATTCTAGCCCGCACCGTCGGCGTGGTTTTGGCTGGCACTGGTTCTTGAGTTTCCTTGCGGCTCCCCCGGCTGCATGGGCCGTCTCTTAACGAGGCGGCCCCTTCGTTTTTGTGGGATTAAACTAGATATGTGAAGATCGCACTGGCCCAGATCAATCCCACCGTCGGGGATTTCACCGGAAATCTTGAAAAGATGGTTGCCGCAACCCGGCGCGCGGCTGAACAGGGTGCGCGACTGACCGTTTTCTCTGAACTTTGCATCTGCGGCTACCCTCCGGCAGACTTCCTTGAAAAGCCAAGTTTTCTGGCCCGCTGCCGCAGCGCGGTCGATGAACTGGCTGCGGCTACAAGCAAGTTGCCAACCGCTATACTGGCGGGCGTGGCCCTGGCTGCGGAGCAGGAAAGCGGCAAGCCGGCCGTGAACGCCGCAGTGCTATTGGATGGCGGTCGCCTGCTTCTGGAACAGCACAAACGGTTGCTGCCGTTTTACGACGTCTTCGACGAGCAGCGCTATTTCGCGCCGTCCAAACAGCAGCAAGTGGTGGAACTGGACGGCGTCCGGCTGGCAATCACCATTTGTGAAGACGCATGGAATGACAAGAACTTCTGGTCCCGGCGCCTTTACAAAAACGATCCCATGGAAGAGTTGATGCGCCAGCAGCCTGGCGTGCATATTAATTTGTCTTCGTCTCCTTTCTGGCATGGGAAGCGCGAGATCAGGCGCAAAATGCTGGCGGCCATTGCGCGCCGGGATAGCGTGCCCGTGCTGATGTGCAATCAGGTCGGCGGCAATGACAGCCTGATCTTCGACGGTTCTTCAATGGCCCTGAATGCACGCGGAGAGCTGATCGCACAGGCTGCCTCGTTCGAAGAAGACATGGTGGTGGTCGATCTGAACGATCGGCGCGATCCGCTCGCGGCGTCTGCTCCCGCGGAGGACGACACTGAAGCTGCATACCACGCACTGGTGTTAGGCACGCGAGACTACGTTCGCAAGTGCGGATTTCGCAAGGTTCTGATTGGCCTGAGCGGCGGCATCGACTCCGCGCTGGTTGCAGCCATCGCCAGGGAGGCGTTAGGGGCTGAGAATGTGATGGGAATTGGGATGCCAAGCCCCTACTCCTCGTCCGGCTCGATCGACGACAGCCGCCAGCTAGCCGCCAATCTTGGCATTCGCTTTGAGGTGATCGGCATCAACGGACTCTTCCAGGAGTACACGTACGCGCTAGAGCCACTCTTTGCTGGAATGAAAGCTGACACCACCGAAGAGAACATTCAGTCCCGGATACGCGGCGGGTTGCTGATGGCGCTGTCCAACAAGTTTTCCGCCCTTGTTCTGACGACCGGCAACAAATCGGAGATGGCGGTAGGGTACTGCACGCTCTACGGCGACATGGTGGGCGCGCTCGCAGTGATCGGCGACCTGGTGAAGACCCGCGTCTACGCCGTGTGCAACTGGCTCAATCGCGACGGTGAGGTCATTCCAAAAGCGATTCTGGAAAAGCCGCCTTCCGCCGAATTGCGTCCGGATCAAAAGGATACCGACTCGCTGCCGCCTTACGAAGTTCTCGACCCAATCCTCGAAGCGTATGTGGAACGCTATGAGACGCCTGAGCAGATTGCCAGTGCATACGGATTTCCCCTGCAACTCGTCCAACAGGTTGTTCATTTGGTGGAGCGTTCCGAGTACAAACGCCAGCAGGCCGCGCCGGTCCTGAAGGTCACCTCCAAGTCGTTCGGCATGGGGCGGAGATTTCCCATTGCCGTCAAAGTTCAGGTATAAGCTAGAAGTCGGGAGCCTTCCCGCAATTTAAGGAGAAATAGCTTGATTCGTCTGTCTACCCGTCTTTCCAGTGTCGCCATGCTGGTTGCGTTTTCCTTGCCCGTCTTGCAGGCAGCTGCCCAGCAGCAGGTTCCTGCCGCGCCCGCCCAGGATTCGTCTGCAGCCGCTCCTGCTGAGCCCACGCCCGCCGCCGCTCCGGTGTTTCCAAAGCCAGACCCGGCCAACTTCACCGCCGCATTGCCCACGAAAGAGACCGTAAATGCCTTTCTGCAGACTCTTTGGGGCTTCGACGACAGCCGCATCTGGCAGGTCCAGGCGATCCTTAAGACACAGGTAGAAGGCGTCAGCAAAGTCATCGTTTTTGTTGGAGACAAGACGGGCAAGCAAAAGCCCGCAGCTGTCCAGTTCTTTACCATGGCCGATGGCAAGCACATCATCGGGGGCGATGAAATCATTCCATTCGGCGAACATCCGTACGCCGACTATCGGGCGATATTGCAGCAACGCGCGGACGGGCCCTATCGTGGCTCGGCGTCGAAGGAGTTGGAAATTGTTGAGTTTGCCGATTTCCAGTGCCCCCATTGCAAGGAAGCTCAGGCCAACATGGACAAGCTCGTGGTGGATTTCCCAAAGGCCCGCATTGTCTTCCAGACCTTCCCGTTGGAGAGTATTCATCCTCAGGCCAAGACTGCCTCAGCCTATGGAATCTGCGTAACCAAGCAGGGGGGCAGCAACGCCTTCTTCCAATATGCTTCGGCTGTATTTGATGGCCAGGATGGGCTGGCTACCGCGGACGGCGCCACGCTCACCTTGAACAGCGCAGTGGTCAAGGCGGGCCTGGATCCTGCAAAGATCGCCGCCTGCGCCGCGACTCCGGCAGTTGGTGCGCAGGTGGAGGCATCGGTCAAGCTAGCCCAGGACCTGAATCTTAATCAGGTGCCGACGCTGATGATCAACGGACGCCAGGTTTCCGCCAATGCTCCCTACGAGACTCTCAAACAGCTCATTGTGTTTCAGGCTAAGCTGGACGGCATCGCTCAGTAAAACTGCGTGCAGCCAGAAGTTATCAAGAAGAAGCAGCCCCATCTTCGATGCCTTTCCAATCACGGCAAGGGCATCGAAGATGGGATTTGACTTTACGAAGCATCAATTCATCAGAAGGATTCCATCCATTGAGCAGATTTAATCTCAACTCGCTGGCTGTTTACACACTGTTACTGCTTATCCAAGTTCCAGCGCTGACGTCGCAGCCTGCATCCACTGCTCCGATTCAGGCAGCCACGGTGGAAGCGAACCGCAAAGCCCTCAACGCGGTCTTCGAGGACTATTGGGAAGACAACCTCAAGCATTCTCCTGAGTTAGCCTCGACGATAGGCGACAAGCGATACAACGACAAGATCTCCGACTACTCCGTGAAAGCATTCAATGAAAACCTGGCGCGCGAGCAGAGCTTTCTCATGCGGCTGGCGGCTATTGACCCAGCTGGATTGACGGATCAGGAAAAGATCAGCCGCGAACTGCTGCTGCGTCAATTTGCTGAAGATGCCGAGGCTGCGGATTTCAAGGAGTGGGAGATGCCAGTAAACCAGATGGACGGCATCCAGACCACCTATCTGCGCCTCGTGGCTCAACTCAGCTTTACCACTGGAAAGGATTACGACGACTGGATAGCGCGGCTGCATTTGATCCCGGGAGCTTTCGACCAGGTCACCACGGATATGTCCATTGGCATGGACGACCATCGCGTGCCACCGAAGTACCTGCTGGAAAAAGTGCTCGATCAGGTGAAGGGCCTCGCCAATCAGAAGCCCGAGGACTCGCCGCTGGCCGTGCCGCTGAAGAGTTTTCCGGCCAGCCTCAAGCCTGCCGAGCGGGAGCGCATCAAGGCTGAGATGCTGGACGCAATCGGCAAAGAGGTGTTGCCGGCTTACACGCGCTTTGCGCGCTTTCTTGAGGTGAGCTACATTCCCGCTGGCCGCGCCGAGCCCGGCATCTCTTCCCTTCCCGATGGGGCAAAGTACTATCAGTTCCTCATCCGCCGCACTACCACTACAGACCTGACCGCGGAGAAGATTCACCAGATCGGCCTGGACGAGGTGAAGCGCGACGAGGCCGAGATGCTGGTGATCGCGAAGAAGCTCGGATTTGCCGATCTCGCGAGCTTCCGCGCTAGCCTCAAAAGCAATCCAAAGCTGCATCCAGCCTCGCGCGAAGCACTGCTCGCGGCCTATGGAGGCTATCTGACGGCGATGCAGGCAAAGCTGCCACAACTCTTCGGCCGCTTGCCCAAGGCGAAGTTTGAAGTAGTCCCGGTTCCGGATTATTTAGAACAAACCTCAGCGCCCGCATACTACGAGCAAGGCGCTCCCGATGGCAGCCGCCCAGGCCGTCTGTTTATCGATACCTATAATCCCACTGAGCGAAATCTCTTCTCCGTCGAGGTGATCGCTTACCACGAAGGTCTTCCAGGCCACCATCTGCAAATCTCGATCGCGCAGGAGCTTGAGAATATTCCCACCTTCCGCAAGTTCAGCGGCAACACGGCATACGCCGAGGGATGGGGTCTTTACTCCGAGCGGCTGGGCAAGGACGTGGGCCTTTACCAAGACCCCTATTCGGACTTCGGCCGCCTGGAGGCCGACACCTGGCGCGCCATTCGACTGGTGGTCGATACCGGCGTGCATTCGCAGCACTGGACCCGCGAGCAGATGGTGCAGTACTTCCACGACCACTCCGGCATCGACGAAACCAGCATTCAGGCCGAGACGGACCGATATGTGGCATGGCCCAGCCAGGCGCTGGCCTACAAGATCGGCCAGCTCAAGATACTGGAACTCCGCGACCGGGCCAAAGCAGCGCTTGGCGACAAATTCGACCTGCGTGCCTTCCACGATCAGGTGCTCGACTCCGGCGCGCTGCCGCTGGATCTGCTGAGCGACCGCGTCGACGCGTGGATCGCCAGCCAGAGAGCCGCGGGACAGAAATAGCCAAATTCGGAAGACCGCCAAACGTGATAGCCTTGGGGGTTCCTTTTAATAGCCTGGCGGCTTGCCATCTGGTTTCGGTTGTCTCTCCAGGCAATTCAAGGGACAAGAGAGACACACGGTCATGAGACGGCTTATTGTTCTGTTTTTTGTCTTTGGATTTTCTTGCTGCGTGCATGCGCAGGCGGTCGATGCAACGGTATGCGCCATTCTCCAGAACCCGGCGTCGTTCAACGGAAAAATCGTTCGCCTCAAAGGCACAGTCAGGGCAGGGTTCGACCAGTTCGTTGTAAATGGCGAGGGTTGCGGCCAACATGTGAACGGCATCTGGCTCTCTTTTCCAGAGGGAGCTAAAGCCAAGTCGGGTCCAGCGGCGATCCTGCAACTACAACCGGCAAAGAACTTTGCAGGGACCGCTGCATCTGTCAACCGGGCGCCGGTTCAGCTTGATAAGAACAAAGACTTCAAGCAGTTCGATTCCCTGCTTTCCACGCCTTACAACGGCAGCGGAATGTGCTTGGGTTGCGTCCGGTACGACGTTACCGCAACGCTCGTCGGGCGGCTGGATGGAACCGTTCCAGTACTGAGCCGCGATAGCGCTGGAAAGATTATCGCGATCAGTGGCTTTGGGAACCTCAACGGCTATAGCGCGCGCCTTGTGCTGCAATCGGTTTCCGACGTCACGCCGCAAGAGATCGATTACGCGAAGTCTCCGGGTGCGGCGAAAGACGCGTCATCCGCAGATCCTGAAGCAGGAACCAAGGTTGCGCGCGAATTCGGCGGAAGCATCCGTTTGCAGGAGCAGCCCAAGAGAGCTATCGACGCATTCGGAAAAGAGGGCGATGATAATGGCGTCGAACTCACGTCCACGCCGAACGAAGCGTCAGCGAAGAACGATGCCCAGGGCGAATCTAACTCTCCAGACGGCGTGCTTTTTAATTGCAGACTCGATTTTGATCGCTCGAAAGGGGATTTGATGGGCAGGGCGATGACTCATCTGGGAGAACATATCGCCGATCTTCGCAATCCGGAATCGGGAATCGAAGCTGCTGGACCGTATCAACTGGAATACCGCGCATGGTTAACGACTGCGCTGGGCGCAGTTGAAAGCGGGCAGAAAACCCTCATGGCGCCGGGAGGATATTTGATCTGGAATTCGTCCTGGCCGACCTCCGAATTGAATATGCGGACGAACGATGCGCTGACGAGCTTTCTTGCAAACGAAGAGCAGCTCGCCAAGTAATAGCCAGATAAAGAAGAGTCGCTGGCCCGGCAAATCGTGGGCAGCAGGCAGATCGCCGATCCGTGCGGATGCGAGTATTCTTGTAATGTTTGGTAACAACTCATCCAAGACAAGGAAAAACATGACGGAGATTGCCGTTGAGGCCAACGAAGTACCCGCGCAGTTGCCTAAGGTTCGTGTGGCCGTTTTGGGCGCAGGCAAGATGGGCGGCATTCTGCTGCAGGCTTTCCTGAAGCAGAACCTTTTCAATCCCGACTTGATTCACGCCACAGTGGGACACGCCGAACGCGCGCTTGCGCTCAGTACGCAATGGGGCGTGGACGTGAGCACCAACAACCTGGAGGCGGCCAGGCAGGCCGATCTGATTCTGCTGGGCGTGAAGCCCTTCCAGGTGCCGGCGCTGGTTGAGGAGATTCGTCCCGCGCTGACCAAGGACAAGACGCTGATCTCATTCGCAGCCTCGGTCACCACCCGCGCCATCGAGGATGCGGCCGGGCTGGAGATCGCCGTCGTCCGCGCCATGCCCAACACGCCCGCGGCTCTGGGAGCAGGCGCTGCCGCATTGTGCAAAGGACGCTTCGTTTCCCCCGCTCAGATGGAACTGGCCGTGCGCATCTTTGAGACTGTGGGCCGCGCGGTAACGGTGGACGAAAAGCACATGAACGCAGTGACCGGCCTTTCGGGTTCCGGGCCAGCCTACATCTACATCATCATCGAGGCTCTGGCCGAAGCCGGAGTAAAGGTCGGTCTGCCCCGCGACACGGCAACGCAGTTGGCCGCGCAAACCGCCTTTGGCGCCGCCAAGATGGTGCTCGAAACTGGCTATCATCCCGCCATGCTGAAGGACGCCGTCACCACCCCGGCCGGTTGCACCATCGACGGCATTCTGGAACTGGAGGAAGGCGGCCTGCGCGTCACCCTCATCAAAGCCGTCATGCGCGCAACGGAGCGGGCGAAACAGCTGGCCGCGGGGTAAGCGCCATTGTGCGATCCCAGGTCCCAAGATCGGGACCTGGGGCACCCGAATCTGAGTTAACCTCCTATCTTGCCCATCCAACGCCCAACCTGGTTGCCGTCCTACATCCCCGAACTACAGGGGTTGCGCGGCCTCGCGGTTTTGGCGGTGGTGGTCTATCACTGCCATCCTCGCCTTGAGGGGACCTGGCTCCATTCCGCATCGCTTTGGGGATGGGCGGGGGTCAACCTCTTCTTCGTCCTCTCCGGGTTCCTCATCACGTCCATCCTCATCGACGCGCGCGACAAGCCTCATTACTTTCGCAACTTCTATGGGCGCAGGGCGCTGCGCATCTGGCCGGTCTATGTACTGCTCCTGGTCGTGGTTTACCTCAACGCGGATTGGTTCGTCGGCCTTCCGGTGCTGCAAGCAGTATGGACCGCTCCATGGCTGGCTTACATCTTCTTTGTGCAGAATCTCTTCCATATCACGATGCCCCCGGCCATCGGGCAAACCTGGTCGCTTGCCATCGAGGAGCAGTACTACTTTCTATGGGCGCCGCTGGTGCGTTTCTTGCGCTACCCGTGGATGCTGGCGGCAATCCTGATTGCAGCATTTGCCAGCTCGCCGCTTTTTGACCATCACCCCTGGCTCACGCCCACGCATACCTTGATTCACCTCGACGGCATTGCCATGGGCAGCTTGCTGGCGCTCGGTATCTACAGGCTCCCGCTCAGCCGCCGCGTGTGGCTCTGGATTGGCCTAAGTGCATTTTTGCTGGGCATTGCGGCAGCGGCAACGGTGGCTGGCGGCACCAGATTCCTCGATTCCGCTCTTGCGGTCGGTTTTGCGGGCGCAGTGCTGGCTTCGATCACCTCCTCCGGCGCTCGCAATCCACTGAGCCTCGCGCTACGCCGTGGACCGCTGGCCTTCTACGGCCGCATCAGCTACGGGCTCTATATGATTCACATTGCGGTCTTCATCTATTTTGGCTGGTTCGATCTGCGCATGGACCGCTACGGAACAGCCGGCAGCCTCGCCGTCGTGGCTCTTCGCCTGGGGGCTTCCACAGCGGCAGCTACCGCGCTCTGGTACGGCTTCGAGTCGCAAATTCTGAAGTTCAAACGTTATTTTTAGATCGCCTCGGTCCATCACCACACCGGGATTCCCGCTGCTGGCACGATAAGCTTCTCCCGTCCCATAAAATGGACCGTCGTCTTAGCCCGGTGTGACATCAATCACCCATGGCTGTCTGCTTCCACTGATACGCTTTCCTTTAACCTGCGGATGCTAGTCTTCCAGTCACGGAATTCAACCGTGGAAAGGTGTGACATGATCGAGGACATAGGGATCGAAGCAGCAAGCAAAGCCCCCCTCAGCCCGGAATTGTTGGCCAAGATGGACGCCTACTGGCGGGCCGCCAACTATCTTTCCGTCGGCCAGATCTATCTGAAGGACAACCCGCTGCTTGAGCGCCCGCTCACCCTGGACGACGTGAAGCCGCGCCTGCTGGGCCACTGGGGCACTACGCCGGGGCTCAACTTTCTCTATGTACATTGGAACCGCCTGATCCACGAGCGCGATCTAAATATGCTCTACATCATCGGCCCTGGGCACGGTGGGCCTGGTCTGGTGGCCAATACCTACCTTGAGGGCTCCTACTCCGAGATTTACCCGCACATCGAACAGAACAAGGACGGCATCAAGCGGCTGTTCAAGCAGTTCAGCTGGCCTTACGGGATTCCCAGCCATGTGGCTCCGGAAACTCCTGGCTCGATTCACGAGGGCGGGGAACTGGGCTACTCGCTGGTCCATGCCTACGGCGCGGCATTCGACAATCCCGACCTGATTGTAGCCTGCGTGGTGGGCGATGGCGAGGCGGAAACCGGTCCGCTTGCGACGAGCTGGCACGGGAACAAATTCCTCAATCCTCTGACCGACGGTGCGGTTCTGCCCATCCTCCACCTGAATGGCTACAAGATCGCAAACCCCACCATTCTGGCGCGCATTCCCCATGCCGAGCTGGAGAACCTGATGCGCGGCTACGGCTATGAGCCATTCACGCTGGCAGGCGACGATCCGGCCGTACTGCACCAGCAGGCCGCGGCGGTCTTTGACACCATGCTCGATCGCATCGCAGCCATCCAGAAAGCAGCTCGCGAAGGCGGCTCAACGGCGCGTCCGGCTTGGCCCATGCTGATTATGCGCACTCCCAAAGGCTGGACCGGGCCAAAGTTCGTTGATGGCAAGCCAGTAGAAGGCACCTGGCGCGCCCATCAGGTACCGCTCTCCGAGATCTTCGAGAAGCCGGACCACCTGCGCATGTTGGACGAGTGGATGCGCAGCTACAAGCCCGAGGAACTCTTCGACGAGAAAGGACATTTCCGCGAGGATCTGGCGGAGATTGCGCCGAAGGGCAGGCTGCGCATGGGGATGAATCCCCACGCCAACGGCGGCCTACTTTTGAAACCGCTCAAGGTGCCCAACTTCCGCGACTTCGCGGTGAAGATCGAAGGCCGCGGCCAGGCGGATGTTGAATCCACCCGCATTCTGGGCCAGTTGCTCCACTCTGTGATGCAGGCCAATGCGGACCAGAAGAACTTCCGCGTCTTCGGCCCGGATGAAACGGCCTCCAATCGCCTCCAGGACGTCATTACCGGAACGGGCAAGGCCTGGATGGCCGAGACGCTGCCGGTAGATGAGAACCTGTCTGAAACTGGGCGCGTCATGGAAGTCCTCAGCGAGCACATGTGCCAAGGCTGGCTTGAGGGCTACCTGCTCACCGGCCGCCACGGTTTCTTTTCCTGCTATGAGGCGTTCATTCACATCA
>Ga0302320_10019432_pt1 | contig 13633 bp, 13 predicted proteins | sample Bog_T0_3_FD_202130 | JGI IMG/M metagenome (GOLD analysis project Ga0302320, IMG submission 202130) | Peat permafrost microbial communities from Stordalen Mire near Abisko, Sweden - Bog_T0_3 | ecosystem: Environmental > Terrestrial > Soil > Wetlands > Peat | place: Sweden: Abisko, Stordalen Mire... | reverse complement strand
CGCGACCCAGCCCCAACCGCAACTGCCCGAACCGCAAACCGACGCGCAAGCCGCCCAGCCCGCCGTCAGTGACGAGATCTCCCACGCCATCGCCGAGGCCGAACGCATCGCCAAGCAGATGATGGGCAAGCACGGCGGCATGACCTGGACGCAGTCATACCAGAAGCGCATCCTGACCCAGCGCATGGCCGAAAACGCCAAGAAAAACCAGGCGAAGTACGCGGCTCAACTGGCCCAGGCCATACCGGAAGCTGCTCACGCTATCGCGTAAAGCCGCTCATTCCCCCTCCGACGCCTGCCGGACCCGCCGCGTAACCCATTGGGCCGCAATCGGCACCGCCACCAGCACCACCAGCAGCCAGACCGCCACCGCCGACGCCGTCGGCCAGTCGCGATTCGAGAAAAACTCCTCCCACAGCACCCGGCCGATCAGCTCCGCCTGCGGGCCGCCGAGCAGCGCCGGAATCACGTACTCGCCGATCGCCGGAACGAACACCAGCGCCGCACCCGCCGCCACGCCCGGCAACGACAGCGGCAGGATCACCCGCAAAAACACCCGCCACGGCGGCGCCCCGAGATCGGCCGCGGCCTCCATCAGCGCCGGATCGAGCCGTGACAGCCGTGCATACAGCGGTAGCACCATGAACGGCAGATACGTATAAATCATGCCGATATACAGTGCCGCGTCGGTGTACAGAACCGGCGGCAGGCCCAGCAGCCGGACGATCAGCCCGTCATCCGCCAGCAGCCCGATCCAGGCATTGATGCGCATCAGGAATCCGGTCCAGAACGGCAGCATCACCGCCAGCAGCAGCGGATTTTGCCAGCGCGGCGGCGCCCGGGCGATCGCCAGCGCCATCGGAAACCCGATCACCAGGCACGCGACTGTGGACACACCAGCCACCCGAAGACTGCGCAGCAGAGCGTCGCGATACAGCGGATCGCTCGCCACAAGCAAAAGGTTGTCCAGGCTGAACCCGATACTGTACGGCGGCACCCCGTCCGCCGGCAGCGCAAACGCGATCAGCACCACGATCGCCAGCGGCGCCACCAACAGCAGAATCAGCCACCCAACCGGCACCGCCAGCACCGCGCGGCGTCCGGCGCGGCTCATTCCGGCAGCAACATGCAGGCGTCCGGCTGCCAGCCGACCCGGACCGAGGTCCCCGGTTCTACCAGCGCCGCCCCCAGCCCATCCGCGAGCGAGCGTTTCACCCGCAGCACCGACCCATCCGCCAGCCGCACCGAAACCACCAGCGCATCACCGGCATAGAAACTCTCGGTCACCACGCCTTCGACCTGATTGACCGCGCCGTCGCCACCGATCCGCAGCCGTTCCGCCCGCAGCGCCAGCAGCCCGCGGCCGTTCACCCCCGGCCGAGCCGCATGCACCGCCAAACCCAACCCCGGCAGCAAAACCGAACAGCCATCGACCACACAGGACAAAATATTCGCCGCGCCAAGGAATTCCGCCACGAACCGGCCGGCCGGCGCCTCATAAAGCGCCGCCGGCGTGCCGACCTGCGCCATGCGCCCGTCGCGCATGACCCCGATCCGGTCCGCCATCTCCAGCGCCTCGTCCTGATCATGCGTCACCAGCACGAAACTGATCCCCAGCGACCGGCGCAACCGCACCAGTTCGGCGCGCGTGTCACGCCGCAGCGACTGATCCAGCGCCGACATCGGCTCATCCAGCAGCAGCAGCCTCGGACTCGGCGCCAGGCTCCGCGCCAGCGCCACCCGCTGCTGCTGCCCGCCCGACAATTCGCTCGGACGGCGCCCGCCAAATCCCTCCAGCCGGACCAGCGCCAGCATGGTTTCCACCCGCCGTCGCGTCTCGGCGCGCGACACCCCGCGCTGCCGCAGCCCAAACCCGATATTTGCCGCGACCGACATGTGCGGAAACAGCGCATAGGACTGGAACATCGTGTTGACCGGCCGACGGTGCGGCGGCAGCGCCGACAGGTCGATGTCGTCCAGCACGATCCGGCCCGCCTCCGGCCGCACGAACCCGGCGATGGTCCGCAGCAGTGTGGTCTTTCCCGACCCCGACCCGCCCAGCAGAACGAACAACTCATCCCGCTGCACCGTCAGATCCAGGTGGTCCAGCGCCGTGGTCGAGCCATACCGGACGGTCAGCCCCGAAGCCGTCAGCAACCCGGCAAACCGAATGCGTCCATCAGCTTCCCGCCTTGAACCGCGCCCACAGCCGGGTGCGGGCGCGGTCCGTCGCCGGCGAGGACGGGCCGATGGTGAAAAACCGCTGCTCGTCCGCGTCGGTCGGGAATACGTTCGGATCGTTGAGCAGATCGGGCCGCACCAGCGCCCGCGTCGCCGGAATGGCGTTTGGATAGCGCGTCGCATCAGTAATTCTGGCCATGATGTCCGGCCGGAGCACGAAATTGATGAACGCCAAAGCCTCCTGAGGATGCGGCGCATCGGATGGAATCGCCAGCATATCGAAGCCGATCTCCGACCCTTCCTTCGGCACGACATAGCTGACAGTGACCCCGTTGCCCGCCTCTTGCGCCCGCATCCCGGCCTGATCGACGTCGCCCGAGTAGTCCAGCGCCAGGCAGGCCTGTCCTGTCGCCAGGGCTTCAAGCGCGCCGCCACTGGCGAATTCACGTATATAAGGACGTATCGCCATCAGGGTTTTAGACACCGCATCCAGGTCGCCCGGCGACGCCCCATCCTGGCTGCGGCCCAGGTAATGCAGCACCGACGGGATCACGTCGATCGCCGAATCCATCATGATGATGCCGCACGGCGCGACTTTCTTCGCCCAGGCGGGATCGAGCAGCAACGCCCACGAATCCAGCGGTGCGTCCGGCGCCAGCGCCTTGATCCGGTCCGGATTGATCCCCAACCCGATGGACCCCCAAAGGTAGATCGCACCGTGCCGGTTGCCCTTGTCCGAGGATTCGATCCGCTGCATCAGCGCCGGGTCAAGGTTCTTCCAGTTCGGCACCTTGCTCCGGTCGATCACCGCCAGCGCCCCCGCCCGGATCAGTCTGGAAAAACTTGGTTCGTTGCTCGGCAGCACGATGTCATAGCCGGAATGACCGGCGAACATCTTGGCTTCCAGTGTCTCCAGGCTGTCGAACACGTCATAGCGGGTCTTGATCCCGGTCTCCTTGGTGAAGTCGTCCAGCACCGAGGGGTCGATGTAGTCGGTCCAGTTATAGATGTTGACCACGCGTTCTTCCGCGCCCGCCGGCAGGGTCAGGGCAAGGAAAACCAGGACCCAGCGCAGCATCACGCCGGCCCGGCCGGGATGAACGCCGCCTGTGTCCCGCCATCCACCGGGATGGTGGTGCCGGTGACATACCGCGCCGCGTCCGACAGCAGAAACATCATCACATCAGCCACGTCGTCCGGCTGCGCGATCCGCCCGACCGGCGACACGCCCGAGGGCCGGTATCCTTTCGACGCCCCGGGATCCGACACCGCCCGCACCATCGGCGTATCCACCGTCCCCGGCGCCAGAGCATTCACCAGCACGCCCGACGGCGCCCACTCGGCCGCCATGACCCGGCACAAATGGCTGACTCCTGCCTTGGACGCCGCGTACGCCCCGCCTGAGACCTTCGGCCGCAACGCCGCCACCGAGGACAGCAGGACGATCCGCGACGGATTCTCTGGACGCGCCGCGTGCCGCAGCAGCGGCAAGGCTTTCTGCGCACACAGAAACGTGCCGCGCAGGTTGGTGGTCATCACGATGTCGAAATCCTCGATCGCCATGCTGTCCAGCGGCCCGGTTCGCAGCACGCCGGCGCAGCACACCAGGGCATTCAAATGACCGCCGATGCCGGCGAACGCGGCGGAGACGCTGGCCGCATCCGCGACGTCACAGACCACCGGCCGAAACCGGCCCTGGAAGCCGCTGAATCCGTCGCGCACCGCTTCAAGCCGGGTTTCCGCCACGTCCAGCCCGACCACGGTCCAGCCTTCATTCAGCAACCGCCGGCACGCGGCCTCGCCGATGCCCGACGCCGCTCCTGTGACGGCGGCGATTCTGCCTGGGGTCATGCCGGTCCCTCCCGCGCTGATCGGCCCGCATCCTACAACGCGACGTGGTCCGGCCGGAAGCTTCGTCAACTCCGTTCGAAACCGATGCCACGCGGCGGGTTGCTGCGGCAGATCGGCAACGTCCCGAATCAGTGTCGCGATAATGCCCTGATCTTGTCTTGGTTGCGACGAATTCGGTTCGCATATGGTGTTGTGCTTCCAAAAAGGAGACATTTTCGATGCGTAGGTTCTTTCTCGCTGCCGCCGCGATTGGCGGCCTTACGGCCCTGAGCGCGGGTGGCGCTTCGGCCGCCCCCTCGGCCGCTGTGCTGCACGTGACGCCGTCCCACCCGATGGTGACCCAGGTGGACTTCTGGTATCATCATCGTCACTGGCACCATCGCCATTGGGATCATGGCCGCTGGCGCTACTGGTAAGCGAAGCGCTCGATGATCGCCTGCGCCGAAATCCCCTCGGCGCGGAGCGATCGGAGAGTCGCGGCGTGGTCCCGCTTCGCCAGCCGCCTGCCCGCCGCATCGGTGAGCAGGCGGTGATGGGCGTAAGCCGGGGCCGGCCATCCCATCAGGGCCTGCAGCAACCGGTGCAGATCGGTCGAAGGTCGCAGATCAACACCCCGTGTCACCAGCGTGACTCGCTGCAGGGCATCGTCATGCGTGACGCATAAATGGTAGCTCGCCGGCGCATCCTTGCGGGCCAGCACGACATCGCCAAAGCGTTCCGGGTGGCAGGCGATGCGCCCCTCGCCTTGTTCGTCGTAGGACAGGTTGGGGATGAACGCGGCGGCCATGTTCAGGCGGATGGCAAACGGTTCGCCCGCGGTGAATCGGGCGGCGCGTTCGGCGGCCGACAAGCTGCGGCAGGTGCCGGGATACAGCGGCGCCCCATCCGGCCCATGGGGCGCGGCTGCCGAGGCGGCGAGTTCCCGCTGGATCGCCGATCTTGTGCAGAAGCAGGGGTAAACGAGACCTCGTTCGGCGAGGCTGTCCAGCACCGCCTGATATTCTGGCAGATATTGCGATTGGACCCGCACCGGCCCGTCCCAATCCAGGCCCAGCCAGGCCAGGTCCTGCTGAATGCTCGCAGAAAATTCGGGTCGGCAGCGGGTGGGGTCGATGTCCTCCAGCCGCAGCAGGAATTTTCCCCCGGCATCCCTGGCGCGCTTCCAGGCGTTGCAGGCCGAGAAGGCGTGCCCCAAATGCAAATGGCCGGTCGGGCTGGGTGCGAAGCGCGTGATCAACATCCAGTATAAAGTACTCCATTGGCGCAGGAACGGGAGACTCCATCATGCCAACCCTCGACGCGATCCACTGGGGTCCGGCCTCGAAGGCGAAGCCGAAGCAGTTGGTGGTGCTGAGCCATGGACTGGGGGCCGATGCCTATGACCTGATCGACATTGCCCCGGCCTGGGCACACGCCTGCCCGGACGCGCTGTTCGCCTCAGTGCATGCGCCGTTCCAGCATGATTCCGGGTTTGGCCGGCAATGGTGGAGCGTGGCGGACCGCTCGCCGGCGGTCGTGGAGGCGTCCGCGCGGGTGGCGGCGACTTATCTGCATGGGTTTATTGACGCGGAACTGGCACGGCTTGGCCTGCCGCCCGAGGCCTATGCGATGATGGGGTTCAGTCAGGGAGCGATGATCTCCCTGTTCACCGGGCTGCGGCGGACAGTGGCGCCGCGGGCGATCCTGGCGTTCTCCGGCGCTTTGATCGCCCCGGAGGCGCTTGGGGCGGAAATTACCAATCATGCGCCGGTGCTGCTGGTGCATGGCGAGGCTGACGAGGCGGTGCCGGTGACGCGGTCGCATGAGGCCGAGGCCGCCCTGAAGGCCGCCGGGGTGCCGGTGGAGGCGCATTACATCCCGCGGCTCGGACATGGCATCGACGATACCGGGATTTCGCTGGGTGCGCTGGCGCTGCAACGAGGATTTGCATGACGGAACAATGAAGTCGGGGACGATGCTGATAAGGGTGGTTGCGGCGCGGTTGGCGCTCTGTCATAAATCAATCAGGTTTTCGGCGGCGCACAATATCTGGCGGCTCGACGATATCTAAAGGCCCAGGTGTTGCGCTCCGGTTGATCGGGAGTCGCTTTTGCCTTTCGGCGGGTCGAGCTTGCCTGGTTTCGCGCTGAACGTGGCGTTCTGCCCGGGGCACCGCCTGTGAGCCATATTCCCAATCTCCAGACCCTGGTTCTGAACGCGGACATGCAGCCTTTGAGCTGGGGGCCGCTGTCGGTCTGGTCCTGGCAGGACGCGCTGGTGGCGGTGCTGCAGGAGCGGGTCAACCCGGTGATCAACTATGATGTCGAGGTGCATTCGACCCGGCAGGCGTTCCCGATCCCGTCCGTGGTGGCGCTGAAGCGGTTCCACAAGCGGCGGAAGGTGGCGTTCACGCGGTATCATGTGTTTCTGCGCGACCGGTTCAGTTGCCAGTATTGCGGGGAGACGCTGCCGGCGAAGGACCTGACGTTCGATCATATCGTGCCGCGCTCGAAGGGCGGGATCACCAGTTGGAACAACGTGGTGACGTGCTGCCAGGCGGACAATCTGTTCAAGGGCAGCCGGTCCCTGAAGCAGAGCGGACTGCGGCTGCGCGCCATGCCGGTGGAGCCGACCCCGCATCAGATTGACGAGGCGGCGAAGTGGCATGTTTCGCGGGAAAATCTGCACCGGACCTGGCTGGATTTTCTCTACTGGGATGCCGCGCTGGAGGCGTAGGTCGGGCATTTTCCGTGCCGCTCCTCAAGGCTCGTGCTTGCATAGGTGGCCCGGACTGGCGCCGGGCCCTGACGACCTTGGGGTATTCGGCGAACCATGACATGAGATCGTCTGCACAACGTCGGGGTTCAAGGCGCTTTCCGTAATAAATTTCGGGCTGGCCAGGCGGCCGGCGGTTAGGACCTGCGTGGGACGTTGAGGTTGACGGTGACATTCTTACGCTGGGTGAAGCTGTCGAGCATGCCTTCGAGGGAGAATTCGCGGCCGATGCCGCTTTGCTTGTAGCCGCCGTAGCTGTGGCCGGGTTGCTGGCCGAGGCCCTGGTTGACCTGGACCCAGCCGGATTCGATGGCGTGGGCGGTGCGCAGCGCGCTACCGATCTCGTGGGTCCAGACATAGGCGGCGAGACCGTAATGACTGTCGTTCGCCATGCGGACCGCGTCGTCTTCGTTACGCCAGGGGATCGCGACCAGAACCGGGCCGAAGATTTCCTCGCGCGCGAGGCGCCAGTCGTTGGAGGTGTCGGCGAAGACGGTTGGGATGGCGAAATAACCTTGCGCGAGCGGGCCGTCCTTGGGGGGCAGGCCGCCGAAGACCAGGCGGGCGTCCTTTCGTTGCAACCCCTCATCGACATAGTTGCAGACTTTGCGGAACTGATTTTCGTTGATGATGCTGCCGATATCGGTGGCTTCGTCGAGCGGGTCGCCTAGTTTCAGGGACTGGGTTTTGGTGGTGAGCTTGTCGAGGAAGCTGTCGAAGATGTCTTCGTGCAGGAAGAGGCGCGAACCGGCGGTGCAGGACTGGCTTTGCCGGGTGAAGCGCATGCCGGCGATGACGCCGTCCACCACCCAGTCCTCATCGGCGTCGGGGTAGACGATCGAAGGGCTTTTGCCGCCGAGTTCGAGCGATACGGGTACGATTCGTTCGGCGGCGGCGCGCATGATGATCTTGCCGACTTCAGTGGAGCCGGTGAAGGACAGCTTTTGGATGATGGGATTTTCGGCGAGCGGGCCGCCGCATTCCTCGCCGAGGCCGGTCAATACATTGAGCACGCCGGGGGGCACGAACTGCTGGCAGATTTCAGCTACGAACAGCACGCCGAACGGCGCGTCCTCGGCGGCTTTCAGCACCAGGGTATTGCCGGCGCAGAGGGCAGGGGCGATTTTCAGCGAGCCGAGCAGGACGGGGGCGTTCCACGGGATGATGGCGCCGACGACACCGAGCGGCTCGCGCCGAGTGTAGCTGAGGACGTTCTCACCGAGCGGAATCGTTTCGCCTTTGAGTTCGCCGGCGAGGCCGCCGAAATAGCGGAAGATGTCGGCGGTGAGGGTGGCCTCGCCGCGGGCCTGGGTGCGGATGGCGTTGCCGGTTTCCTCGGCGACGATGCGGGCGAGGTCTTCGATGCGCGCTTCCAGGGCCTCGGCGATTTTCAGCAGCAGGCGGCCGCGCTGGCGGGGCGGGGTCTTGCTCCAGGCGGGGAAGGCTTTTTGGGCGGCGTTGACGGCGCGATCGACGTCTTCCTTGGCGCCGCGGGGGATGGTGGCGATCGGGGTGCGGCGCCCGGGGTTTTCCACCGTGAGCGTGGCGCCGGATGCGCTGTCCACCCAGGCGCCGTCGATCAACATGCTGGCATGGCGGATGCGGGTCAGTTCGGTTGTGGACATGGGCCGGGTCTTCGCTGCTATGGTTGCCGGGATATAGCGACGCGACGGCGGAGGGTCCAGATGGCTAGGATGGTGCGGATTGTTCTGCTGGTCTGCGGCGTTTTCCTGTGGCCGGCGGCGGGGATGGCCGATAATGTGCGGGTGTTGGCGGCGGGCAGCCTGACCGGTGCGTTCACCGCGATGGCGAACGATTTTCCAGGCGTTGAGCCGGTGTTCGGGCCGTCGGGGGTGTTGCGGGAACGCATCGAACATGGCGAGGCGGCGGATATTCTGGCGTCTGCGGATATGACGCAGCCGCGGGCGCTAGCCAAGGCCGGTCAGCCGGTGATCATGTTCACGCGCAACCGGCTGTGCGCGCTGGGGCGGCCGGGGCTGACGCAGGACAATCTGCTGGACCGGATGCTGGATCCCGCGGTGCGGCTGGCGACCTCCACACCGGGTGCCGATCCGGGCGGGGATTATGCCTGGGCAATTTTCGCTCGTGCCGACGCCGTGCATCCGGGTGCGCGGGCGATCCTGGAGGCGAAGGCGCTGAAGCTGGTGGGCGGGAAGGACACGCCGCTGCTGGTTCCCGGGAAAGGCGCGGTACAGGGTGTGTTCTTGGCGGACCGGGCGGACATCATGCTGGGCTATTGCAGCGGGTCGGCTGCGGTGATGCAGGATGTGCCCGGATTGGTCTCCGTTCCGGTGCCGGAATTACTGTCGGTCGGGCCGGCGTACGGGATGGTTGTGCTATCGGATCGACCGGCGGCGGCGCGGTTCGCACTGTTCGTGGTGTCGGAGCAGGGCCAGGCGATTCTGCAAAAGTTCGGGTTCGAGCCGGTTGGGCTGCCTTGACTCGCGTTGCCGTGCTATGGCGTTATGTCGGTTTAGACATAGTGTGGCGATCATGAATGATGCGGTCTTTCAGTTCCTGGACGCTGTGCACGTCGATGACGCGCGCGAATACATCGAGTTCCAGTTCCGCGACTGTGCGGGCGAGCGGCAGGTGATTCAGATCGATTTCGGCTATGTCGAATCGCTGGCGGCGGTATTTCAGCAGGCGTTTCTGTCCGCCACGCTGGCCGACCGCCACGGCAGCAACCGCGCGCTGGGGCAGGACTGGATTGCGGTGCCGCGGGCCGATGAGGACCATCCGGTGAGCGTCGCGGTCGATGTCATGAGCGAGAAGATCGTAACGATGTTCCTGCTGGGTTCGCCGTTCCAGGTCTGCTATGCGCTGCCGAAGGAAAACGCCCGCGCGCTGTCGCAGGATTTGCTGGCGGCGTCGGAAGCAGTGTCGGCGCGGCGCGAACGTCCGGCGAATTAATGCACGTTGATGGCCGCGTGGGGATGGCGGACATAGCGCCTGATGCCCGAGACGGTGATGAGGACGGGCGCGGACAGCGCGAGGGCGGCGGCGACCAGCAGCGGCACGACATAGCCGCCAGACCAGTCGTGCAGGAGACCGGTCATCTGCGGCGCGAGGTAGCCTGACATATTGCCGATCGTATTGATTGCACCGATGCCGGCGGCGGCGGTTGCGGCCCCGAAATAGGCGGTGGGAAGGTTCCAGAACACCGGCAGGGTCGAGGTCAGGCCGGCGACGGCGACACAGAAGGCGGCCATGGCGACGTACACGTCATTCAACGAGAACGCCGCGACCAGGACCGCAAGACCGCCGATCGTTACGGGACACAATACGTGCCAGAATCGCTCCCCGGTGCGGTCGGAACTGCGGGAAATCAGGATCATGCCGATCGCCGCGCACAGGCTCGGCAAAGCCGTGACGTAGCCGACGGCGAGGTTCGACAGGCCGAGTCCCTTGATGATCAGCGGCAGGAAGAAGCTGATCGCGTAGACGCCGTACAGCGTGAACAGGAAGGCGATGGTCAGGACGATGATCTGCGGGTTCAAGATCGACGGCAGCAGTGCCTTGCCGTGGGTGACTTTGCTGGAGGCTTCGATGTCGAGCCGGTCCTGCAACCAGGTTCGTTCCGCCGGCGACAGCCAGGGCGCTTCGGCCGGGCGGTTGCGCAGCAAGGTGTAGCCGAACAGGGCGAGGATGACGGCCGGCAGGCCCTCGATGAGGAAAATCCATTGCCAGCCGGCCAGGCCCAGCGACCCGTCGAGGCGGAGCAGGTTGGCAGAGAGCGGCGCGCCGATCACGCTGGAGATGGCGCTGGCGGCGAAGAACCATCCCATCATGCGGCCGCGGTAGCGGGCGGGGAACCAGCACATCATGAAGTAGGTGACGCCGGGGAAGTATCCGGCCTCGGCGATGCCGAGCAGGAAGCGCACGGCGACGAAGCTGGTCTGGCCGGTGACCAGGGACGTGCTGGCGGAGATCAGGCCCCAGACGCCCATGATGATGGAAAGCCAGGCTCTGGCGCCGAGTTTTCGCAGCATCAGATTGGCGGGAACCTGGCAGAGCACGTAGCTCCAGAAATACGCGCCGGCGGCGAGGCCATAGACCGAGGCGGTGAAGCCGAGGTCCTTGTTCATGGTCAGCGCGGCGATCGATATGTTGTAGCGATCGAGCGAGTTGATCACATAGCCGATGCAGATGAACGGTATCAGCCGGAATGCTACCTTGCGCATCAGCGCAGCCTCGACGTGTTCCACCGTGTTGTTCCCCGTTATGGCGTTTGTTGGGGACCATCAGAGGTTGAAAGCGGGGAAGAGTCCAATGGGGGCGGGTCAGTGTACCGTGATGTCGGGCGGTCGGTTGCTGTTGCCATAGGTGGCGATGGTGGCCATGCCTTCGACCTGCCAGGGTTTCATTGCAAACGAAACTTCATGGCCTTCGGGTGTGCGCAGGGTCAGGATCAGATCGGTGCTGTTGTCCGGGCGGCGCATGCTCCAACCGGCGAGCGTATGGATTTTATCAGGTTCGGGTGGCGGCGGCACGGCGCTGATGAGCGTGTGCATCCAGCAGGTGGGGAAGGAGAACGATACGGTCTTGCCGTTCTCGTCGCGGACGCGCAGGCACAGGCGTTGGCCGTCGATGGACATGCGCACGCCGATCAGTTCGGCCGCGTCACTCATTTTTGGGCTGCCTGAATGGCCTGCCAGATTCGATACGGGGTCGCTGGCATGTCGATATGGGTGATGCCGAATTCCGAGAGCGCATCGACAACGGCGTTCATGATGGCGGGCAACGATCCGGCGCATCCGGCTTCGCCGCAGCCTTTGGCACCCAACGGGTTGGTGCGGGCCGGAACCGGGTGACTCTGGAAGCCGAAGCCGGGGAAATCATTGGCTCGGGGCAGGGCGTAATCCATGTAGGATCCGGTCATGAGTTGACCGTCTTCGTCGTAGACGACGCTTTCCATCAGCGCCTGGCCGATGCCCTGGGCGATGCCGCCATGCGCCTGGCCGGCCACCAGCATCGGATTGATCAGCACGCCGAAGTCGTTGACCGTTGCGTAGCTGACGAGTTCCACCACGCCGGTTTCCGGATCGAGTTCGATCTCGGCGATGTGGCAGCCATTGGGAAAGGCCGAGGGCACGCCTTTGAAGACGTGGCTGACATCGAGGGTGTTGGGCATGTCTTCCGGCAGGCGGACCTCCAGCCGCATTCGTTCCGCAAGGTCCATGATGCCGATGCTGCGGTCGGTGCCGGCGATGCTGAAGCGGCCGCGGGAAAATTCGATGTCGGCGACGGCGGCTTCGAGGAAGTGGGAGGCGGCAAGCTTGCCGCGCTCGATGACCATAGCGCTGGCTTCGACGATGGCGCCGCCGCTTTGCATCATCGAGCGTGATCCGCCGGTTCCGCCGCCGGCGATCAGTTCGTCGGAATCGCCTTGCAGCAGCTTGATTTTTTCGAAGGGGACACCGAGCCGGTCGGCGAGGACCTGGGCGAAGGGTGAGGCGTGGCCCTGGCCGTAGTCGAGGGTGCCGGTGATGATGGTGACGGAGCCGTCGGGTTCGAAACGGATGCCGCCCATTTCGTCGCCGGCGGGGGCGGTGACTTCGAGGTAGTGGCCGATGCCGCGGCCGCGGATTTTGCCGCGGGTGCGGGAGGCGGCCTGGCGCGCGGGGTAGCCGTCCCAGTCACCGGCGATCAGGGCTTTTTCCATGACGGCGGGAAATTCGCCGCAATCGTAGAGCATTCCCGACGGCGCCTTGTAGGGCATCTGTTCGGGCTGGATGTGGTTTCGGCGGCGTAACTCGACGGCGTCGATGTTCATTTCGCGGGCGGCGGTTTCGACCAGCCGTTCCATGTAGTAGTTGCCCTCGGGCCGGCCGGCGCCGCGATAGGCGCCCACCGGGGTGGTGTTGGTGAACAGGCATTTGGTGGAGACCTGGATCAAGGGAGTCTGATAGACGCCGATGATGTTTTTCACCGTGTTCAGGGTGGGCGGGATGGTGGTGGCGCTGTTGAGCCAGGCGCCGAGGTTGCCGTAGCCGGTGACGCGCAAAGCGAGGAATTTGCCGTTTGCGTCGAGGGCGAGTTCGGCGGTCATTTCGTGGTCGCGGCCGTGGCTGTCGGACATGAAGCTTTCGGAGCGTTCATCGGTCCATTTGACCGGCTGGCCGAGGGTGCGGGCGGCGTGGAGCAGGCAAATATATTCCGGGTACGCCGAGGCCTTCATGCCGAAGGAGCCGCCGACATTGCCGGTGAGGACATGCATTTTCTCGACCGGGACGCCCATGATATTGCTGAGGAGGGCGCGCTGCCCGAAGACTCCCTGACAGCCGAGGCGCAGGGTCAGGCGGTCGTTTTCGGGATTGTGTTCGGCGATGGCGGAGCGCGGTTCCATGGCGCAGACGACGATGCGATTGTTACGCAACGACAGGCGGGTGACATGGGCGGCCGAGGCGAAGGCGGCGGTGACTTGTTCGGTGTCGCCGTAATGGAAATCGAGCCCGACATTGCCGGGTGCGTCGTCGTGCAGCAGCGGGGCAGTTGGGGCGGCGGCGTCGCCGGCGGTGGTGACGGCGGGCAGCGGATCGATGTCGGCGAAGACGGCTTCAGCGGCATCTTTTGCGAGCTTGGCGGTTTCGGCGACGACCATGGCGATGGGTTCGCCGACGTAGCGGACCCGGCCGGTCGCCAAGGGACGCTGAGCCGGGCGGGGCGTGGCCGAGCCGTCGCGGTTTTTGTTGGCGGCTGCGGGCATGTTGCGGATCCCGGCGGCGTCGAGGTCCTGGGCGAGGATGACGGCACGGACGCCGGGCAATTCGCGGGCGGATTGGGTGTCGATGGCGGTGATGATGCCGTGGGCGACGCGGCTGCG
>Ga0302320_10019430_pt1 | contig 13634 bp, 12 predicted proteins | sample Bog_T0_3_FD_202130 | JGI IMG/M metagenome (GOLD analysis project Ga0302320, IMG submission 202130) | Peat permafrost microbial communities from Stordalen Mire near Abisko, Sweden - Bog_T0_3 | ecosystem: Environmental > Terrestrial > Soil > Wetlands > Peat | place: Sweden: Abisko, Stordalen Mire... | reverse complement strand
GTCGGCTTATAGTCACGACGGTTTTTGGCAGCCGATGGACACCTATCAGGAGTTTTCGCTTCTGAACCGGCTGTGGGACAGCGGGAGCGCACCGTGGAAACTTTGGTAAAACCATGTTCGGCGGATATTTTAATCATCGCAGGGTTTTGGTGACCGGCCATACTGGATTCAAGGGAAGTTGGCTGTGCGAATGGCTATTGGAGATGGGGGCCGTGGTAGCAGGCTATTCCCTCCCTCCGGCGACAGAACCAGCGTTATTTGATTTGCTGGGCCTAAAGAGCCGACTCGCAAGCCATGTTGAGGGGGATATTCGCGATCTAGACTCGGTGTGCGCCGCCGTTGAGGCCTTCAATCCGGACGTCCTATTTCACCTAGCTGCGCAACCTTTGGTGCGCGATTCCTACGATCGCCCGGTCGAGACCTACGCGGTTAACGTGATGGGAACCGTGAACGTGCTGGAGGCACTGCGACGATTCGACCTGCGATGCAACGCGGTATTGATTACAACGGATAAATGTTACGAGAACCGAGAATGGGTTCACAGCTACCGGGAGGAGGACCCGATGGGCGGATGGGACCCATATAGCTCGAGCAAGGGCTGTGCAGAGCTGGTGATTGGTGCATACCGACGTTCCTTCTTTTCTGCGACGGATTCGCCGGTTCGATTGGCGAGCGCGCGTGCAGGTAACGTCATTGGGGGAGGGGATTGGGCAAAAGATAGAATACTTCCCGATTGTATTCGCAGCCTGCGCAGTGGGGACGTAATCTCGGTGCGCAATCGCCTTGCGACCCGGCCATGGCAACACGTGTTGGAGCCTCTTAGCGGCTACCTGCAATTGGCATCAAAATTGGCTGCCGAGCGCCCGGTCGGTGCTCTCTCATCGGCCTTCAATTTCGGCCCGGCTCTCGGTTCAAATCGCACGGTAGAGGACCTAGTGGTCGAAGTGCTTCGGCATTGGCCCGGACGTTGGGTCGATCGCTCGGATCCAAAGGCGGTCCACGAGGCGAAGCTGCTCAATTTGGCGACCGACAAAGCCCATCATTTTCTGGGCTGGAGTACCGTCTGGCCATTTGAAGAGACCGTTGCGCGGTCGGTGCAGTGGTACTGGGCTAGCGAAAAGAAGGAGGGTAATATCGAGGCGTTCACGCGCCAGCAGGTGCTCGATTACGTGGCGAGCGCTCGAAAGCTCAATCTATCATGGAGCCATTGAAGCCTACCCAGAGCCTAGAGGGCCTTAAAGCCGACATCCTTGAGCGGGTTCGCGAATACAGCAATCGGGCCCATCAGGCCTTCCGACCGCCCGGCGGCTCAGCCCAGGCGTTTATCCCCGGCGAAACCGTGGTACCGTACGCCGGCCGCGTGTTTGCAGAAGATGAGGTGGTTGCCGCTGTCGCCTCCACGATGGACTTCTGGCTCACGCTGGGACCAGAAGGAGAAGCGTTCGAACGGGAACTGGCTGGACTCCTGGGCGTCAAGCATTCGCTTCTGGTGAATTCCGGTTCGTCGGCAAATCTGATCGCGGTCAGCACACTCACAACACACAAGCTTCCGAGGCACCGGCGGATTCTTCCAGGCGACGAAGTGATTACGGCGGCGGCGGGTTTTCCGACGACGGTTGCGCCAATCATCCAGTGCGGGGCCGTTCCGGTGTTTCTGGACAACGATCCTGTCACTGGCAACGCACGGCTTGATCGGCTTGAGGAGGCATTCCGGCCTGGGATCACCAAGGCTGTGTTCATGGCGCACACATTGGGCAATCCCTTCGACTTGGGTACGCTCCTCAAATTTTGTAAAGCACACGAGCTTTGGTTAATTGAGGACAACTGCGACGCCTTGGGCTGTACGTATTCCATGCCGGTGGAACAGGCGCGGCGCCTCGGCTTTTGCGAGAACTCGCCCGGAATCGCGAAAGACGGGATTCATATCACCCGCTTCACTGGCGCCTGGGGGGACCTCTCGACCCAGTCATTCTACCCGCCGCATCACTTAACGATGGGGGAGGGCGGCGCAGTCAATATTGTCCATCGTCCGCCGCTAAAGACTTATGCGGAGAGTTTTCGCGACTGGGGCCGTGACTGCTGGTGCGCGAGTGGGAAGGACAATACGTGCAAAAAGCGTTTCGGTTGGCAGCTAGGCGAGTTACCCGAGGGCTACGACCACAAGTATATATATAGCCATCTTGGCTATAATCTAAAGCCGCTCGATATTCAGGCGGCGATTGGGCGCGTTCAATTGACCCGGCTTCCAGGTTTTGTTGAAACACGGAAGCGCAATTGGAATACCCTGCGCTCGGGTCTAGCGGGCCTAGAGAACGTCTTGGATTTTTCGCTGCCCACGCATGCCCGAGGTTGGGGCCCGTCTGGGTTTACCTGGGATGGTACGGGCTGCCGGACTGATTGTTCATGGTTCGGCTTCATGGTCCAGGTGCGTCCCGAGGCCCCGTTCTCACGAACTGATTTGGCCAAGCACCTCGATAGCCGGCGGATCGGCAACCGTATGCTTTTTGGAGGAAACCTTGTTCGTCAGCCTGCCTTTGTCGAACTGGCACGTGAACGTCCGGGGGCCTTCCGGGTGGTGTCCGAGCTTACTGGAGCTGACGCAATCATGAACCGGGCTATTTTCGTTGGTACGTATCCGGGACTCACAGAACCGATGCTGGCCTACATGGTCGAATCGATCCGTTCCTTCTGCACGCGCTAGGCGGGCTTGCGCGAATTGCCCTGGTGCGATGAAGCCGATCGATAGTCACGATTTGGATCATATCCTCTGCAAAACCCAAGGAGCGTGGCGGGAGGCTAGCGGAGCGAGGTTTTTCATCACAGGTGGGAGCGGCTTTTTCGGTGCGTGGATATTGGAGAGTTTTGTACACGTAAACCGCCGCCTTAAACTGGGCATGGAAGCGGTTGTGCTCACAAGGAATTCGTCTCGCTTTTACGAGAGACTTCCCCATCTAGCCTCCGTCCCGGAGATTCGCCTGTGCGAGGGCGATATGAAGGCCTTCACGTTTCCTGAGGAAAGGTTCGATTTTGCCCTGCATGCGGCGACGGAGACACTCCCGGGCTTCGCGGCGGTCCCTGCTGCCGAACTGATCCGTGGTAATATTGATGGGACGCGTCGGTTCCTCGAGCTGGTGGAGCAGCGGGGCGTGCGCAAATTCTTGTTCACCAGTTCGGGAGCGGTCTACGGGCAACAGCCGCCCTCTCTAGACCGGATTCGTGAAAACGAGCGACTGGCACCCGATCCGATGCTGCCTACGTCCGCTTATGGTGAATCCAAGCGACTGTGCGAAGCGTTGGTGGCTGCGGCCAGTGTGGCTGGCTTGCGGGAAGGCAAGGTTGCGCGCTGCTTCGCCTTTATCGGGGCGCATCTGCCGCTGGACGCAAATTACGCGATAGGTAATTTTCTGGGTGACGCTTTGGCCCGAAGGCCTATCAGGATCAGCGGGGACGGAACCCCTCGGCGCTCATACCTTTATGCTGCCGATCTGACCGCGTGGCTATGGAAGCTGCTTTTCATGGGAAAATGTTCGCAGGCCTACAACGTGGGTTCCGAGACAGACCATTCAATACTCGAAATCGCCGAATATGTGGTGAGTGAGGTAACCCCAGGCCTAGCTATCGAGGTGGCACGACCTCCGCAGCCAGAGGCACTTCCCCACCGTTATATCCCTGACACGAAGAAAGCTTGCGAGGATCTGGGCCTTGCTGAATGGATCAACCTTCGCGAGGCGATTCGCCGCACGGCCGCGTGGCACCGCGGAACAATCGCTTAAGCACTCTATGATCAAAGTATCCGATTATGTGATGAACCTGCTCTCGGAACGGGGCATCGACACATTTTTCACGGTTTCCGGCGGCGGAATCATGCATTTGCTGGATTCGCTGGGGGCCCACCCAAAGATGAAGTACTACTGCAACTATCACGAGCAGGCATGCGCGATCGCTGCGGAGGGCTGGGCCCGGGTGTCGAATCGACCCTGCGGGTGCTTGGTTACCCTAGGACCTGGGGCGCTTAATGCTATCGCTGGGATAGCTGGCGCGTGGTTTGATTCGGTTCCAATGGTTGTCCTAACTGGACAGGTGCGTAAGGACCTGATTGCAGACTACACAAAGATCCGGCAAATGGGGCCACAGGAAGGACCTATGATTGCTGTTGCCACTCCACTAACCAAGTACGCTAAAACTATTCTAGACTCCAAGGATGTTCGATACGAGATCGAGAAGGCATTCTACCTGGCCGTGAACGGCAGACCAGGTCCGGTTATGATTGAGATTCCGCTGGACGTGCAGGGTGCCCAAGTCGATGAGACCTCGCTTCGGGGGTTCGATCCGGCCGAACTGGGTGCAGCCTTGGATCGTAGCGCAATTGCGGAGTCTGCCCGGTGCGTCATAGATCTCCTCTCGCGCTCCAAGCGGCCCGTTCTGGTCGGAGGGACGGGCATCCGAATGAGCGGAGCCCATGAACTCTTTGTCAGAGCCTCCGAGGTTCTGGGTATCCCCGTTGCGTTGCCTTACACAGCCAAAGACCTAATCCCAGAGGCGCATCCGATGAACTTTGGGATCTTTGGGACGGCAGGTCAGCGCCGTGCCAATTTCACGGTGCAAAACAGCGATCTATTGATAAGCGTGGCGTCAGGCTTTTCGCTGAGCAAAGTGGGGTTTAATTTCAAGGGATTCGCCCCTAAAGCAAAGAAGGTCATGGTCGACATCGACCCGGGCCAGCTGCACCACCAGGTGATCCAGCCCGATGTGCCGATTTTGGCAGATGCAAGAGTCTTCCTTGAGGAACTTCTCCGCTTCGCTGCTGGAAGGGCTTTCACCTATTCGCCCAAGTGGCTGCCGGCATGCCGCCGGTGGAGGGAGCGCTATCCTATAATCGTGCCCGAGTTTAAACAGGAAACAGGATTCGTAAATAGCTACGTGTTTATGGATCGGTTAGCCGACAATATGAAGGCGGGCGACGTGATCGTCGCCGGAAACGGTTTGGACACGGTTACTTATTATCAATCTTTCAAGGTCAAGCCGGGCCAACGTACGATGACCTCTAACAACTGGGGTTCGATGGGCTGGGACCTGCCGCTGTCGATCGGAACGTGCATCGCCAATCAGCGCCGTCCCACAGTCTGCGTCACTGGCGACGGAAGTATACAGTGGAATATACAGGAGCTCTTGTTTCTGCAGTTCCATAAACTTCCTGTGAAGATCTTTGTATTCAATAACCAAGGGTACTCTAGCATCCGAGCTACTCAGAACAGTTTTTTTAACGGTAGGTATGTCGGAGCAGAGATTAGCTCAGGCGTTGCCAATCCGGATTTTTCCAAGCTGGCTGGGGCTTACGGCATCGCGTACCGACGGATCGATTCCCATGAAGACTTGGATAAAGTTATATCCGAGGTTCTAGCGACCGAAGGGCCGACCCTCTGCGAGGTCAAGATCTCACCGGACCAATCCGTGAGTCCAAAGGCCTCAGCATTTCGGCGGCCCGACGGCACGATGGAGTCACGACCACTAGAGGACATGGCACCGTTTCTCTCTCGCGAAGAGATACAGGAGAACATGCACCAGTTCGACGACGAGATATAGGACGTGGCGATGCGTATCCTGGTTGCGGGCTTGGGGAGTATCGGCAGGCGCCATTTGGCGAACCTGCGCAGTTTGATTCCGAGAGCGACGATTGCTGTTCTACGAAGCGGTGTATCGGGCTTTGATTCTACGGTCCCGACTGGTGCTGACCGCGTATTCTATAAGGTTGCCGATGCGTTAGCATTTAAGCCCGAATTGGCAGTAATTGCTACTCCTTCGACTCATCACACAGAGCTCGGACGAACCTTGGTTGCGGTCGGTGCGCATTTATTCATCGAGAAACCGATCGCGGCTGATCCGACCGGAGTGGCCGAGCTCCTCGACGAAGCCGATCGGTTCGGTAGGATCGTCCTAGTCGGCTACAATCTCGTCTTCACTGACGCGATGCGGTGCCTTCGTGCGGAGGTGGCGAGCGGCAGAATTGGACGCGTGCTATTTGCTCGGGCCGAAGTGGGGCAGTACCTCCCTGATTGGCGGCCCGGAACGGACTACCGCCGGGGTGCTAGCGCTCGGGCAGACTTGGGCGGTGGTGTACTTCTCGAACTCAGCCACGAACTTCATTATCTGATGAGAATCTTGGGCGAGGTTCGTTCCGTCAAATCGTGCATACGTCGGACCGGCACCCTCGAGATAGATGTGGAGGATCTGGCCCTGCTAACGCTCGACTTTGCGAGCGGAGCTGTTGCCTGCGTTCAACTGAACTTTCTGCAACGTACCTATAGCCGATCGTGCACGCTTGTCGGCACTGAAGGCACCCTCATTTGGAATGCTGCCCTGGGTACGGTTTCCTTTCACAAACCCGGGGATAATGCCGGAATCGAGCTTCACAGCGATCGCGGCATCGATCGCAATGCGGCCTATTTACGCGAGCTGGCGCATCTAATTTCCTGCATGGCGGGCGACACGAACCCGATTGTTAGCGGGCGCGAAGCCTTGAAGGTGCTTGAGCTTGTGATGGCTGCAAAATATAGCGATCGGATTGGTAGAGATGTAACCCTATGAGCCAAACCCAAAGAACTATCGCGCAATTGACCGATTTGCGAGGTCGAGTAGCCGTTGTGATCGGTGGGGCAGGGCATTTGGGGTCGGCCGCAGCGCACGCGTTGGCAGAGCTGGGAGCTGACGTTGTGATAGTCGATATGGTGCGCGAGCGGGCAGAGTCCGTCGCCGGTGAACTCTCGAACCTCTATAGTGTGCGCACGTTACCGTTAGTGATCGATCTTGCTAAAGAGGAGGAGGTGCGATCGGTCGCCGATTCGGTGAATACTCAGTTTGGGCGCATGGATGTGCTTATCCATTGTGCGGCATTGGTCGGAACGTCAGCCCTACAAGGCTGGGCCGTCCCTTTTTCCGAGCAGCAGGTCGGCACGTGGCGATTGGCGTTAGAGGTCAATTTGACTTCGGCCTTCGTCCTGGCCCAGACATCGTCGGCGATGCTCACGGCATCGGGAAACGGCTCTATCATACTCGTAGGTTCAATCTACGGGATGCTCGGTCCGGATTGGTCTCTCTATACCGGAACGAAGCTTGGGAATCCGGCTGCCTATGCAGCGAGTAAGGGTGGGCTAAGCCAGCTTACTCGTTGGCTGGCGACCACCTTGGCTCCTAGGGTTCGGGTCAATGGGATTATTCCTGGGGGAATTGCCCGCAATCAAGACAGGGCATTCGTTGATCGCTACGTGCGCAAAGTTCCGATGTCTCGCATGGCGACGGAGGAGGACCTAAAGGGCGCCTTTGTCTATTTGGCGACTGACCTGTCCCGGTATGTGACCGGTCAGGAAATCGCGGTGGACGGAGGATTTTCATCGTGGTGAGCTCCATCATGGTCGGGGGACACGCGATTGGACCGGGCCAGCCCTGCTTCATCATCGCGGAGGCTGGGGTGAACCACAATGGAGACCTCGAGCGTGCCAAGACCTTAGTGCAGATCGCTGCCGCGGCGGGCGCCGATGCAGTGAAATTCCAGACGTTCAAGGCCGATATTCTGGCAACCGCCGATGCCCCCAAAGCCGACTACCAGAAAGTTTCGGGAGCGGTTGACGAGTCGCAACAGGACATGCTGAGGCGCCTTGAACTCTCGGCCGAAGCCCATTCTGTCCTGATGGGTACCTGTTTCGAATGCGGGATTCTCTTCATGTCTTCCCCATTCGACGAAGAGAGCGCCGATTTTTTGGTTGGGTTGAAGATTCCCGTCCTTAAGATTCCTTCGGGGGAGATCACCAATGTGGCGTTCCTGCGGCATGTCGCCCGGCTGCGGGTCCCCCTAATTGTCTCGACAGGCATGGCGAACATGGAGGAGGTGGGCTTGGCGGTCGATGTGCTACGGGTTGCTGGATGCACCGACTTGTCGCTTCTGCATTGTGTGAGCAACTACCCTGCAGACCCGGCCGCCTGTAACCTGCGAGCGATGGAAACTTTGCGCGCCCATTTCAACGTTCCGGTGGGTTTCTCAGATCATACGCTGGGATCAACGGTGTCCCTCGCAGCTGCGGCCCTTGGCGCAAACGTGATTGAGAAGCACTTCACGGTCGACAAGACCTTGCCCGGGCCGGATCACCAAGCTTCCCTCGATCCGACCGAACTCCGAGCATTCGTTGCGGGTATTCGTTCGGTCGAGGCGTCGATGGGTGATGGCGTCAAGAAACCGGTGGCTTCCGAAGCCGGAACTGCCGCAGTTGCGCGCAAGAGCCTTGTCGCTAGTCGGCCCATTCAACGGGGGGAAATCCTAAGCAAAGATAACGTGGTCGCACGGCGGCCCGGTACCGGGCTTTCGGCTTCGCACATTGACCAGGTCCTTGGCAAGAGAGCCGCTGTGGCTCTCGAGACAGGCAGATTGATCGAGTGGAGGCTGATCCTGTGAGACGAATTGGCGTGGTTTCCGTCGGTCGCTCCGACTTTGGCCTCTACCGGCCGCTCTTGAATCGGCTAAAGATTGAACCTTCGGTGGACCTGAGGCTGTTTGTCTCCGGCTCCCACTTAGACCGACGGCACGGGCACACGATCGATGAGATCCAGACTGCGGGATTTAAGGACCTTATCCGCGTTCCGGTGCTGGAGGCGAAGGATAGTCCGGAGGCTATTGGCCAATCGATGGGCCGGGCGGTGCTAGGGTTTTCGCGGGCTTTGGCGCGCTGGAGGCCGGACATCTTAGTTGTCCTTGGCGACAGGTTCGAGATGCACGCTGCTGCGCTGGCTGCGCTCCCCCATACGATACCCGTAGCACACATCCACGGCGGAGAAATCACGGAGGGTGCGATCGACGATGCTCTGCGGCACAGCTTGACGAAGCTCAGCCATCTGCATTTTCCTTCAACTAGCGCTTATGTCCAGCGCATCCGGCAGCTCGGTGAGGAGCCATGGCGGATCAGGCTCGTGGGGGCAATTGGTTTGGATAACCTCTCGCAGGTGGCGATACCCGGCGCGCTTGAACTGGCACGGCGGCTCGGTCGAACCCTTCCCGAGGGCTTCATTCTCGCAACCTACCATCCAGTGACGCTCGAGCACGCAGATACGGCACGGCAGATTGATGCCCTTTTGGGAGCCCTTGACCGATTTGGTAGACCTGTCCTTTTTACCGCGCCCAACGCCGACACACAACGGCATATCATTGATCAAAGGATCAAGCGGTATGTTTCGAGACACGGCTCCTGCGTGTATATATCTAATTTGGGCACCGAGAATTATTTTGGCGCTATGGCGGCTGCCGTTGCCATGGTGGGTAACTCATCCAGCGGAATCATCGAGGCCGCTTCGTTTAAGCTTCCGGTCGTTAATATTGGTGCGCGGCAGGCGGGCCGAGTGCGGCCGGCCTCTGTCATCGACTGCGCTTGCGAAACAGGGAGTATCGAACGGGCGCTCAGAAAAGCGATATCGGCTGTATACAAAAGGATTTGCACAAACATCCGTAATCCATACGACCAAGGGGGCGCCTCTGAAAGGATTGCCGAACGCCTTCTCGACGTGGATATCGATTCAGGCAAGCTTCTCAGAAAGCGATTCTGCGATCTGACTTGATGAGCGAACTCAAAAAAATTATCGGGCTGGGCGCCGGCGGCCACGCACGAGTCATTGTCGATATGCTTAGCCTACTCGACCCGGGTTACGAATTCGTTGGTTTTTTGGACTCCGATCCGAAACGGCAGGGCTCGCGTTGGTGTGGGTATCCGGTTTTGGGCGGGGATTCACTGCTACCGGTCCTTCGAGCTGACGGCGTAGCGAAGTTTTTTTTGGGACTCGGGAGTATCAAATGGCTTGAACCGCGAGTTATGCTCTATGATCTTGCTATTGCCAGTGATATGAACCCTGTATCAATTCTCCATCCGGATTCTACGGTGTCCGAGTCCGCCGAGTGTGGACCTGGACTTTGCGTCATGGCCCGAGCGGTCGTTAACGCTGGGGCCTGTCTGGGCAAGAACGTCTGCGTGAACACGGCGGCTGTGGTCGAGCACGATTGCCAGATCGGAGATCACGCCTTTATCGGCCCAGGTGCCCTCCTGTCGGGTGGAGTCCGCGTAGGAGTTGCGGCTTTTGTGGGTATTGGTGCGGTCATTCGGCAAGGTGTCACAATTGGCTCAAACGCAGTTGTAGGTGCTGGGGCTGTGGTGATTAGGGATGTTTTGGCTGGTGCGATAGTTGCCGGAGTTCCTGCTCGTCCTCTTGTTAGCCATGGCGCTCATTGAATCCATTTCGATTTGCGAAACGACGTCGATTCGCGATGCGTTGGCGGCGATCGATCGGAGCGGGCGGATAGGCGTGGCCTTGATCCTCGACGGCCAATGCCGGCTTCTTAACACCCTGACGGACGGGGATGTACGACGGGGGCTGCTCTCGGGGCTTTCGATAGACGATTGCGCCGGTTCGCTGCTCGAAATCAAGAAGCGCATGCCGCACCCGGTTCCGGTAGTTTGCTCTGACCAAAGCACTGTCGAGGAACGGGTCAATCTGGCCATTGCAAGCGGGGTTCGCCAGCTGCCAGTCATTGATGAAGACGGCCGGGTTAAAGATGTTTTTGTCCTAAGAGACCTTTTGGAGAATCAATCCGCTCGTCCGCAGGCAGTGGTTATGGCCGGTGGGTTTGGCAAGAGGCTCATGCCGCTGACCGAGCATACACCCAAACCCATGCTTCTCGTCGGAGGCCGCCCGATGCTCGAGATCGTGCTCGAGCGGCTGAGTAAGTCGGGGATCAAAAAGTTCCACGTGACGACCCACTACAAGCCGGAGAAGATTCTGGAATACTTCGGCGACGGGAAGAGCTTCGGTGTGGACATCAACTATTTAAACGAGGCGAGCCCGATGGGAACAGCTGGGGCTTTGAGCCGTATAGGCCGGCCCGACGGGGACCTATTGGTGATAAATGGCGATGTACTGACCGATCTGGATTTCGGAAAGATGTTCGAATACCACAGTCAGAACGGTGCCGTGCTGACCGTGGCGGTGCGACCCTACGAGCATGTGGTGCCCTTCGGTGTCGTGCGACTTTCGGATTTTGAGGTGACCTCCATCGAGGAGAAACCCACACAGGTTTGGCATGTGAGCGCGGGCATTTATGTGCTGTCACCGTCAGCCTTGGATTTCGTGAAAGAAGATGAACATTTGGACATGCCTGAACTTATCACTCGCTTGATTTCGGCGGGTTGCCGCGTGAGCAGCTTCTTGATTCAGGAGTCCTGGGTAGATGTGGGGAGATTTGATGACTACGAGCGGGCAGTCCAGGAGGCCGCGACCTGATGGACGCTACAATGTGGAAGAATAAAAAGGTTTTGGTTACCGGGGCTGGCGGCTTCATTGGAAGCCATTTGGCTGAAGAACTGGCCCGGCGCGGAGCCGAGGTTCGTGCTTTGGTGCACTACAATGCCTCGGGCAGCTGGGGTTGGCTGGAGCAGTCGCCGCAGGCCGCGGCGATGCAGATCATTGCAGGCGAACTACAGGATCGCGACAGTGTCCGTAGGGCGGTTGATGGCTGTGAGGTCGTCTTTCACCTCGGCGCGCTTATCGCAATTCCGTACTCATATCAGGCGCCAGTGTCATATGTGCGTGTCAATGTTGAGGGGACACTCAACGTGCTCCAAAGCGCGCGTGAATTGGGCTGCCGGCGGGTCGTGCACACGTCGACAAGCGAGGTCTATGGGACGGCTCTTTACGCGCCAATCGACGAAAAACACCCTTTGCAAGGCCAGTCGCCGTATTCGGCGAGCAAGATTGGGGCCGACAAGATTGCTGAGAGCTTTCATTGCTCATTCGGGGTGCCGGTGGTCACAGTGAGGCCCTTTAACACTTTCGGCCCGCGCCAATCGGCCAGGGCGGTTATTCCGACTGTGATCTCGCAATTGATGGCGGGTGGCCGCGTGCGGCTGGGAAATCTTCTGCCTACCCGCGATATGAATTATGTAGCGAACACTGTAGAAGCTTTCATCCGCGCAAGCGAGGTGGATGCGGCCATTGGGAAAACTATCCAATTTGGATCGGGCACAGAGATCAGCATCGGTGATCTAGCGCGCTTGATTGCTAAGCTGATGGACAGACCCATCGAAATCGAACAAACCGACGAGCGTCAACGGCCTGCTAAGAGCGAAGTGGAGCGGCTGATCGCTTCCAACGCTCTTGCCCGAGAATTGCTTGGGTGGAGGCCTCGTGTCAACTTGGAGGAGGGCCTTGTCGCAACTATCGCATGGTTCGAGAAAAATTTCCACCGATATAAGACTGCGATTTACAACGTCTAAAATGAGCGCCACGACGGTCGGTCCCATTTCCCTGAGCATTCCCAACATTGCCGGAAATGAGTGGTCCTACGTAAAGGAGTGCTTGGATACCGGTTGGGTTTCTTCGGTTGGTTCCTTTGTCGATCGCTTTGAACGTGATTTGGCGGCACGGGCGGGCACGCAACATGCGATCGCGACAGCATCGGGAACAGCTGCTATTCACACCGCACTTATGGCCGCAGGGGTGGAAAAGGATGACGAGGTGCTCATGCCGAGCCTGACATTTATCGCGCCGGCTAACGCTGTTCGTTATATCGGAGCGTGGCCGGTCTTCTTGGATTCCGATCCGGTCTATTGGCAGCTCGACCCGAATAAGGTCGAGGTCTTTTTGAGGACCGAGTGCGTGCAGAAGGCCGGCGCGACGATCAACCGCAAGAGCGGCCGGACCATCAAAGCGATCATGCCTGTTCACGTGCTCGGGCATCCGGCACCGCTCAAGCCTATCCTAGAGCTTGCTGGTCGCTATGGGCTCGTCGTAATTGAGGATGCGACCGAGAGCCTAGGAAGTACCTACGAGGGACGACCGACTGGTTCCTGGGGCCTCATCGGCTGCTTCAGCTTTAACGGAAACAAAATCATTACGACTGGGGGCGGAGGCATGATAGTAACTCATGACAAAGCGCTAGCAGATCGGTGCCGCTATCTAACGACCCAGGCCAAAGACGATCCAGTCGAATTTGTACACGGGGCAATCGGATATAATTACCGAATGACCAACGTCCAAGCGGCTATTGGTTGTGCACAGTTGGAGCAACTCGACAAATTCATTAATCGTAAGAAACAGATCGCCGAGTGCTACGCTGAGGCGTTTGGGGCACTTCGGGGTTGGACGCTTCCGCAGGTGGCTCCTTGGGCCAGTTCAAACTGGTGGCTATATACGGTTCGGATTAATGAGGGCCGAGCCAGGTCTAGCAGCCGAGCGGTGATGGCGCAGTTACAGGCGCAGGCAATCCAGTGCCGTCCGTTTTGGCAGCCCATGCACCTGAGCCCTGCTCACCTCGATTGCCAGGCTTGGAACTGTGGCACTGCAGAAGCCCTCTGGCGCGACTGCTTGAGCATTCCCTGCTCCACCAACCTAGATCCTGATAGCCAGCAACGCGTGATTGCAGAGATTCAGCGCTGCGCTTAAGCGTTACTCGCGCATGATTCCCCACCAGGAAGTTACACTGATCTCGATCGTTACTGGCTGCCGAAACGAAGAAGGCAACCTACAGAACCTTTACAATCGCATTGTTGAGGTGTTTCTGGGACTGCCCGAATATGACTTCGAACTGATCGTCGCTGATAACCGAT
>Ga0302320_10019429_pt1 | contig 13635 bp, 11 predicted proteins | sample Bog_T0_3_FD_202130 | JGI IMG/M metagenome (GOLD analysis project Ga0302320, IMG submission 202130) | Peat permafrost microbial communities from Stordalen Mire near Abisko, Sweden - Bog_T0_3 | ecosystem: Environmental > Terrestrial > Soil > Wetlands > Peat | place: Sweden: Abisko, Stordalen Mire... | reverse complement strand
CCCCGCGCCCCAATACCAGGCGCCACACGCCCAAGCCGCGCCGCGCAGCCAGCCCAGCCGGCCGCAAGGCCAGAGCCGTCCCGCGCCCCAATACCAGGCACGGCCGCAGGGCAACACGATGCAGCGACCTACCCCCGGCTACGCCGGGCCGCCCCGGTCCGTGTACCCGGCGGCCCCCAATCGCATTCCGTCGTACAGCAATTCGCCCTATGCGCCCCAGCCGCGGCCCGGTTACAGCTATCCTGGCGGTGTCCCACCCAGAACCCCGTCCTCGAGCGCTGCTCCTCCGGGGCACCTGGGCGACTGGCTCAACCAGCATCGCGGCCAGCCCGTGCAGGACCAGGAACGTGCCCTGCGCAGCGACCCCAGCTTCAACCGGCTTCCCCCCTCCGACCAGCAGCGGCTGGTGCAGCAGCTCCACCAGGTGAACCAGTTGCCTACCGAGCAGCGCGACCGCCGCCTGGCCCGCAGCGAGATGCTGGAGCGTATGTCGCCCCAGGAACGCATGGGCGTGAACCTTGCTGGACGCCGCCTGGCTTCCCTGCCCCCGGACCGTCAGGCCATGGTCAGCCGCGCCTTTCGCGATCTGGGCGGAGTCCCCCTGGATCAGCGGCAGATGGTGCTCAACTCCAGCCGCTACCAGGGCGCCTTCAGCCCCGACGAGCGCGACATCCTCACCAACATGCTGCGCGCCGAGCCCTACCAGGCGCCGCGGTAAAGGCGGCCGCTCGCCACAAATCTCCCGTACCCGATCCATACCCGTCTCTTCGAATGAAGAGGCGGGAAGAGGCGAAGCTCCGCACCGAATTCCGCAGGCCGAATCCGCCCCTAAGCTACAATGAAAGATGGGCCAAGGCCAAAAAATCCTGCGTACTGAGCGCAGACACAGCAAGGAGCTCCAAACGTTATGGCGATTCCCGCCACGCAAATGCGTCCCGGCATGATCATCAAGCACAACGACCAACTGCACCTGGTTTTCAAGGTCGAGCACCGCACGCCGGGCAACCTGCGCGCCTTTATCCAGGCCAAGCTGCGCAACCTGCGCACCGGAGCCATGTTCGAGCACCGCTTCCGCTCCGCCGACGCCATTGAAAAGGTCCAGGTGGACGAGATCTCCATGGACTTCCTCTACGCCGATGGCGACGACTACTACTTTATGAACCCGGTCGACTTCGAGCAGACCGTGCTCAAGGGCGCCACGCTGGGCGATGCGGTCGAGTACCTGACGCCGAACCTGCAGATCAAGGTCAGCTACCACGACGGCAATGCCGTGGGCATCGAACTGCCGGCCTCGGTGGAGCTTGAAGTGATCGAGACCGAACCCGGCCTGAAGTCTGCAACCGCCTCCAGTGTGACCAAGCCCGCCAAGACCGAAACCGGCCTGGTCGTCCAGGTCCCCGCCTTCATCAATGAAGGCGAAAAGATCCGCGTCGACACCAGCGAGGGCGCTTACCTCAGCCGCGCGTAATCTGAACCTGGCAACTCTGCAACAGACTTCGGGTCTCACTCATTGAGGGCATTGCCAGGGGCGCGGCACCAGTCGCGCCCCTGGCAATGCAAAATGGGTCCAGCTTCGAGCCCTTCAGGGAATTCTCCCGGCTTCCTGGACCTCCCGACCTGTCGCAATTGAGGGTTTCCATGAAACCGCTGCTTCTCATGCTCGTTCCACTCTTGTACTTGCAGGAGGTCCCCGGAATGGCGCAGACGGCCCCAGTTCCCACGCCGGACACCTCCGCTGTCGTCGAGGGCAACAACGCCTTCGCCTTCGACCTTTACGGCCAACTCCGCCAGCAACCCGGCAACCTCTTCTTCTCGCCGGAAAGCATCTCCACGGCCTTTGCCATGGCCTATTCCGGCGCGCGCGGAGACACCGCGTCTGAAATGGCTTCCACTTTCCATTTCACGTTGCCTCCGGCCCAGTTGCACCCCGCCATGGGCGCGCTGCTCAACAGCCTCAACGCCGCGCACCCCGGCTACCGGCTTCATGTGGCCGACGCTCTGTGGGCGGAGAAGAACTTCAACTTCAGCGACGCTTTTCTGAAGCAGACCAGCACCGACTACGGAGCGAGCTTCAACCGCGTGGACTTCGCGCACTCCCCGGATGCCGCGCGCCAGACCATCAATCAATGGGTCGAGCAGAAGACCGAAGACAAGATCAAAGACCTGCTTCCCGCCCGTTCCGTCACCAGCGCCACGCGCCTGGTGCTCACCAACGCCATCTACTTCAAGGGCGACTGGGCTACGCAGTTCGACAAGGCGCAGACCAGGGACGAGGACTTTCATCTTGCAGCGGGACAGGCCGTCAGAGCGCCGTCAATGCACATCTCCGAGAAGCTGGGCTATTTCAACGGCGGAACCTATCAGCTTGTCAGCATCCCATACAAGACCGGCGAACTCTCCATGGTCGTGCTGCTGCCCAACGACAATGCCGGACTGCCCGCGTTGGAGCAGTCGCTGACATCCGCAAAGTTACAGCAGGCCCTGAACCAATTACGGGGCGGCGCAAAGGTCATTCTCACGCTGCCCAGGTTCAAAATGACGCAGCGGTTCCAGCTCGAAGACACGCTGAGCGCGATGGGCATGGCGGCGGCATTCAAGGGCGGATCGGCCGATTTTTCCGGCATGACCGGCAAGCGCGACTTCTGGATCTCGGCGGCCATCCACAAGGCCTTCATCGACGTGAACGAAGAGGGAACCGAAGCCGCCGCGGCAACGGGCATCGGGATGAGGAGTATGGCCGTGGCGCGTGTGGAGCCGCCGGTCGTCTTCCGCGCCGACCATCCGTTTGTCTTTCTGCTCCGCGACAATCGCTCGGGCGCGATCCTCTTCATGGGCCGAGTGACCGACCCTACCAAGTAATTCCGCGCTCCCGGCCGCGCTTCCCAGAGTCCGCCCCTGCGCCTGGCACGCCGCGAACGCAAGCCAGGCGCAGGAAACCGATAGCTGAGAGCTGACAGCTAAAAGCTGTCCTTCAGAACTTCGCCTCCGGCAGACTTACCGGCCGTGCTTCGAGCAGCGCCTCGATGGTCTTCAGCGCGTCCAGCACCGGCGCTTCGACCGGCGCATCCACCTGCACTACAGCCAGCGCCTGCACCGGCTTGGTACTGGCGCGCTGGCGGCCGAGAGCGAAGTTGGCAATGTTCACGCCATGCTCGCCCAGGATGGTGCCGATCTTGCCGATGACTCCCGGCACGTCGATGTTCCGGCAGACCAGCAGGTTGCCTTCAAGCGGCGTCTCAATGTCGATGCCGTCGAACTCCAGCAGCCGCGGCTGTTCCTCGTGAATCACCGTGGCCGTGGCGTGGCTCGTGCCCGCCGCCGTGTGCAGCGCAATCTGCAGCACGCTGGCCGCGCCGCCGCGATGGCTCTCAGTCTTCTCCTCGTGCACGCGAATGCCGCGTTCCTCGGCAACCGCCGCGGCGTTGATGCGGTTCACGTTTTCCGAGCCCTGCAACAGCCCTTCGATGGCCGCGTTGCGCACCAGCTCTGTCTTGGCCTCGGCCAGCACGCCGCCGTAGGTCAAGTGAATGGCCTCGATGCCGCTCTTGCCGGCCTGCGCCAGGAACGAGCCCAGCCGCCCGGCCAGATCGATATAGGGCGACAGCACCACGTACTCTTCGTGGCTCAGCGAGGGCAGATTCACGGCGTTCTGCACCACGCCCAGCTTCAGATACTCGCGCACCTGCCGCGCAATCTGGATGCCGACAGCCTCCTGCGCCTCGGCCGTCGAACCGGCGATGTGCGGCGTCAGAATCACGTTGTCCAGCCCGTGATAGGGCGTTTCCTTGGCTGGCTCTTTCACGAACACATCCAGCGCCACGCCGGCCACCTGGCCGCTCTTGAGCGCCGCAACCAGAGCCGCATCGTCCACCAGTTCGCCGCGCGCGCAGTTGACGATGCGCACGCCCTTCTTCATGGTGGCCAGCGTCTTGGCGTTGATGACCCCGGTGGTCTGCGGGGTCAGGCCCACATGGAGCGTGAGATAGTCGGTCTTGGCGAACATCTCGTCCAGCGGTAGAAGCACAATGCCGTTCTCGCGCGCCACAGCGGCCGAAACGAACGGATCGCTGCCCACAATCTCCAGACCAAAAACCTTTGCCCGCTTCGCCACTTCCAGGCCGATGCGACCCAGGCCCAGAATGCCCAGCGTCTTGCCGCGCAGCTCCGCGCCTTGCAGGCTCTTCTTCTCCCACTTGCCGGCGTGCATGGTGGCGTTGGCCACGGGCAGCTTGCGCGCCAGCGCCAGCATCAGCCCAATGGTCAACTCGGCCACAGCCACGGCGTTCGCGCCCGGCGTGTTCATCACCACAATGCCCCGCCGCGTGGCCGCGTCGGCGTCGATGTTGTCCACGCCCACGCCTGCCCGGCCCACCACGCGCAGCTTGGGGGCGTGCTCCATCAGCGCATCGTCCACCTGCACGGCTGAGCGAACCACCAACGCATCGGCATCGGCGAGCGCGGCCGGCAGCCCGTCGGGCAACTGATCGTGGGTGAGAACTTCCCATCCCGGCTCGGCCGCAAACACGGCCAGCGTTGCCGGAGAAACCTTTTCCGCCAGTACAATCTTCATCGTGTCTCCCTTGCTCTTTTCCGCGGCCTTGTAGCCGTCAAAGCGAATGCCCTCGCGCTCGCACAGCAGATCGAACATGCGCACCACCGCCGCGTGCGGCTTGCCCTCGCCGCGCTCGTAGTTGGTGATGGAGTTGGGATGCACGCCCAACCGCTCCGCCATCTGGTATTGATAGAGGTCGAGCTGCTTGCGCGCGATCAGCAGCTTCTCTCCGAATGTCAGTTCAGACATGAAAAACAGCTCCTAGCTGCTAGCTTCTAGCCTCTAGCTAAAAGCAAAAATCTGGGCGCCCCAGGCCTCGTTTTTGAGACCTGGGACGCGATCGATCACCATGAGTCACGGACAAGCTAAGAGCTAGAAGCTAGCTGCTGGAAGCTGCCTTCGCGAACACTTCCTGCGCCGCCGCAACCGCCTGCCCGTACTTGACCGGCAATCCCAGCGTGTCCTTGGCGATGTGCTCCATTGCGCCCAGAAACGCCACCGTATCCAGATAGTCGAAAAAGCCCAGGTGCGCCACGCGGAAGATCTTGCCCTGCATGGTGCCCTGCCCGTTGGCCGTGACCAGGCTGAACTTCGCCTTCAGCGTCTTGACCACCACGCCCGAGTCCATACCCTCCGGAACCAGCACTGCCGTGGCCGCACCCGAAGGCGAGACCGGCGCGAACAAGGTGAATCCCAGCGCCACCAAACCTGCCCGCGTGGCTGCCGCATTCACCTGCGCGTTGTCGATCAGCGCAATGCGGCCCTTTTCCAGATCCCCGCCGGCCTGCCCGGCAATGTAGTCCAGCGCCGCGCCCAGGCCCGCAATCAGCGCCACCGCCGGCGTGTACGCGCTCTCGCCCTTCACCGCGTTCTTGCGCTCCTTGCGCAGGTCGAAGTAGTAGCGCGGATTCGTCGCCGTCTCCATCGCCTTCCACGCCTTTTCGCTCACGCTCAGATACGCCAGGCCCGGCGGAATCATGACCGCCTTCTGCGATCCGCCAATCAGGATGTCGATGCCCCAGCCGTCCACGTCGAAGGTCTGCGTGCCGAGGCCGGTGATGCCATCCACCACCAGTAGCGTGTCCGTGCTCTTCAGCAGCCCGGCCACCCCTTCCACGTCGTGGCTCACCGCCGTCGAAGTCTCAGAGGCCTGCATGTAGACGGCCTTGTGCTCCGGCTTCAGCGCGGCCTTGATCTCGGCTAGGTCGAAGGTCTGCCCATACGGCTTCTCGATCACGTCCACCACGCAGCCGAAGGCCTTCGTCAAATCCGCCCAGCGCTCGCCGAACTTGCCCGCCGACAGCACCAGCACCCGGTCGCCGGGCGAGGTGAGGTTCGAGACCGAAGCCTCCATGGCGCCGGTGCCGGAAGACGACAGCAGAAGGACGTCGTTCTTGGTCCCGACAAACACCTTCAACTGGGCCAGCACTTTCAGGAAAAGTGCGCGGAACTCGGGCGTGCGGTGGTGAATATCCGCTGCCGCCATAGCGAACTGGGCCGCTGGAAGCAGCGGCGTCGGACCGGGTGTAAACAAGCGCGTCTTGCGAATCATGATTTTTCTCCTCAACTCTCGATCGAGAGTCTGCGGTACGCAGTACCCATAGAATACACAATTTTGTGGTTTATGTGACTTTTTCTTTGCCAATTCTCCCCGAACGTCCCAAAACAGTCCGATTCGCGCTTTCCGTCCATGCAAGCCCCAAAATCGGTACAATTCTTCTTTGGCGTCGTCTCTGCGCTGCAGGATGGGCACTAGCCCGGTGCCCCCTCGGCGACGTTCTATTCTTCGCTGGAAGGACCAGCGCGAAGCCCAATGGATTGAATAGGCAAGAGGAAGGATCAAAATGACCGAAGCAGGCGCGTTGGAAGCTCAGATTACGCAGCAAGTTGTCACCGCCATGAAGGCGCACGACGCAGTCCGCACCACCACCCTGCGCCTCATCAAGAACGCGCTCAAGAACAAGGCCATTGAGAAGCGCGCCCCGCTGACCCCCGCCGAGGAGCAGCAGGCCCTGGCCACCATGATCAAGCAGCGCCGCGACTCCATTGACCAGTTCACGAAGGGCAACCGCCCGGAACTGGCCGCCGCCGAGGCCGCCGAGATCGTGGTCATCGAGGAGTTTCTGCCCAAGGCGCTGGACGAAACCGCGCTCCAGGCCCTGGTGGCCGAAGCCGTGGCCGAGGTGGCTGCCGCCTCCGGCCACAAGCCCACACCCAAGGACATGGGCACGGTGATGAAGGCCGTTCAAGCCAGGCTCCAGGCCGCCAGTCTGCGCGCCGAGGGCCGGACGGTGAGCGAGTTGGTGAAGAAGGTACTGGCCGCCTGATCCTGCCGCGGCATTGCGCCGGAGTTCCCATAAGATGAGGGGAATCTCTGTTCCGCCGAGGTTCCCTCCCTTGCCCAAAACCGCACCAAGAGCGCATGGCCTGGACACTCTGCGCGCCCTCGCCATTGTCTCCGTCGTTGCCTATCACGCTAGCGGCTTCCACGATGAGGCGACATTTCCGGCATTCCTGTTTCCCGTGGCGCAAATGGGCTGGATGGGTGTGGATCTTTTCTTTGTCCTGAGCGGCTATCTCATCGGAACGCAATTCCTGCGCCCGTATCGCCTTGGACTGCGTCCCGGTCTGTGGCCTTTCTACCGCAATCGCCTCTTCCGCATCCTGCCCGCATTTACCGCCGTGCTCATTCTCTATCTGGCGGTTCCAGCATGGCGCGGGACCCGGTCCCTCCCACCTCTCTGGGAACTCCTCACTTTCACACAGAACCTCTTCGTCGACCGCATCCAAAACAGTGCCTTCTCCCATGTCTGGTCGCTTTGCGTCGAGGAGCATTTCTATCTGTTTTTTCCGCTCCTTGTGCTGGCCCTGATGCGCAAGCGCTCCATGCGCCTGACGGTTGCCATTCTTGCCGGCCTGGTCGTCTCTGGCATCCTCATCCGCAGCTATTTGCTCTTCCATTTCCTCCAGCCGCTTGCCGCCGCCGGAGGGCGTTTCGGCATTGCCTTCACCGAGCGCATCTATTACCCCACCTATACACACCTCGACGGGCTGCTCGCCGGCGTGACCCTGGCACTGGTCCGCACCTTTCGCCCGGTCCTCTGGACTGGCCTGGCACGGCGCGGCCACACGCTGTTCTTCGCGGGCGCCAGCCTGGTTGCTTTGGCTGTCTATCTCACAAAGGACTTTTGGGACTCGGTTACGGGCGTGGCCGCCATTGGCACCATGATTGGCTTTCCCGTACTCTCGATCGGTTTCGGGCTTCTCGTCGCATCCGCGGTCAGCAGCAACGGCTGGCTGCGCTTCAGGATACCTGGCGCCAAGCTCGTCGCCACGCTGGCTTACAGCCTGTATCTCACGCACAAGGAACTGATCCACCTGGTGGATCTGTGGTTTCCTTCCATCGCCGAAGGGCACATGGCGGCTTGGCTCGCAGCGTATGTGTTGTGCTGTCTGCTGGTTGCGTCAGCTCTCTATCTCTGCGTGGAACGCCCGTTCCTCATCCTGCGCGACAGGCACTCCACTGCCGCCTGAGCTGCACACATGATGGGACTGGAAGATTCGGCTGCGCCCCGGTGTTGTTCGGTTCGCAAGAAACAGGCACAGCCCCGGAATCGAGCCCGGACGAGCCAGCGCCCGTCCGGCCCAATCGAGATCTGTTACTTGCCGGGAGCGGCTGGCGCCGCGGCCGCAGGCGCTGCTTCCGCCGGAGCTGCCGGCGCAGCAGGCTGGTTCTTCGAGAAGGCGCGGATGTAAAGAACCAGATTCCACACTTCGTCGTTCTTGGCCCGGCTCGCGTCCTCCGCGGGCATCTTGTCGCCTTTGCCCTTGCGGATCATGTCGAACAGTTGCTGGTCCGACATGGTGGCCAGGGTCTTCGGATCGGTCCAGTCGGCCAGCGTCACGTTCAGACTCGTGGCCATATCGGTCTTGCCGTTACCGGTTTCCCCATGACAAAGGGCGCAATCCATCGCGTACAGCTTCTTCGCCTTCTCCTGCGAAGCGGCTGTCCCTTTCACGGGATTGGTGGATGCCGGCACGGCGTCTTGAGCCGCGCCTCCGGATGCGAGCGTGGGAGTCGGCGTGGGAGTGATCACAAAGAGGACCACAGCGGAGAGGAGCAGGAACGGCTTCAGCATGTCAGCCTCCTCGGCTGCATGTGCCGTTGGCAGGCATCTTGCAACCGATTCTTTTTCAGGCCGAATTATATGCCTGTTTGGGCGGAGAGGGGATGTGAGGCTGCTCACACCGCCAGAACCGAACAAGAATGGGTATCTCCGCAAGCCACGGCAAACAGGTTGAGGTCCCTGGCAAGGAGCACCAATCCCTCCTCAAAACTCAAGTGGGAACCGCCCTTCCGGCATCTTTCTAAAACAGCCCCAAATCGCCTTCCGGAACCGGCGCGTGCTTCAGCAGGCCCAGTTCCCCGGCCAGCCGCTCCAGCTTGGCGCGCACGGCGCCGGAGGGCGGCACCAGAGGCAGCCGAACATGGTCGGAGGTGCGTCCCATCAGGTTCAACACCGTTTTGACCGGCGTCGGGTTCGAGTCCCAGAAGTTGGCGTCGATCAGCCGCGCATACCGACGTTCCAGTTCCCGCGCTTCCGCCCAATTGTTGCCGAGAGCGGCGCGGATCATCCGGCCCATCTCCACCGGAATCTCGTTGGCGGCCACGCTGATCAGCCCATGCGCGCCCACCCCGATCGAGGCCAGCGCCATGTTGTCGTCGCCGGAGAAAACCTTGAAGCCGCGCGGCAGTATGTGAACCAGCTCGGCAATCTGCGGTATCTTGCCGCTCGATTCCTTGATGGCCTGAATGTTCGGCGCCGCCTCGGCGAGGCGCAGCACGGTCGCCGGCTCCAGGTTCACGCCGGTGCGGCCGGGAATGTTGTAGAGCGTCACCGGCAACGGATGCACCGCCGCGGCCAGTGCCTTGAAGTGCTGGAATTGCCCCTCCTGCGAGGGCTTGTTGTAGTAGGGATTGGCGGAAAGCACGGCGTCGACGCCGCGAATCTGTTTGAGCCGCCCGGCGTGCCGCACGAGCGTCCGCGTCGAGTTGTGCGTGCACCCGGCCCACACCGGCACGCGCCCCGCCGCGGCCTCGGCCACAATGCACACCGCCATCAGCCACTCTTCCTCGTCCAGAGTGGCCGCCTCGCCCGTCGACCCGCACGCGACGATCAGGTCGATGCCTGAGTCGATCTGCCAGTTCACCATCGCCTTCAGCGCCGCTTCGTCAATCGAACCGTCCGCCTTGAAAGGCGTAACGATAGCCGTCCCGCAACCCGTCGTTTCCATCACTGGAAAGTTTATAACGCGCAGCCCATTGCCGCCACGGCCGCCGCAGGAGAAACTTCCCCCTGCCGGACTGCCTACCCCCGGCGCTCGCCATACTCGCGGTCCAGCATCGACATCAGCCGCAGCGAACAGTACTGCCCATCGCGCAGCGCCGCCTCCCGCATTACGCCTTCCTCTTCAAAACCCAGGCTGCGGTAAAGGTGCTGAGCCCGCGGGTTGTCCTCGAAGACATCCAGAAACAGGCGATGCGCGCGGAACTCCTCGAAAGCCATGCGCAGCAGCTCTTCCAGGATCTTCCGGCCCAGCCCCTGTCCCGGGGGATGAACCACCAGGCGCTTCAATTCGATTGAGCCGCTGCTGTCCGCAACGCCGCGCAAAATCGCATAAGCGCGCAGTCCGCCGTCCGGCGCATCGCTCACCAGGTATCGTGCATCCGCGCCGGCAAGTGTCGCGCGGTGCCGCGCCTCGCTCCACTGGCCAACAAATTGAGCGGACACCGGCAACCTCTCCAGCGCGACGATTGCCGGGACATCTTCAGGGGTTGCGGGGCGAAGGAGCATTCATCCCAGAGTAAAACAGGTCGGCCGCCGACCCACTCAGAATGTGAATTTCGACACCACCGACTGCAGCCGTGCCGCCATCTCGCTCAACTCCTGGGATGCCTTTCGCATATCGTGCGCCCCCACCGTTGTGTCCTTGGCCGCCGTCGCCACACCGCTGATGTTGCCGGCTATGTTGTCCACGCCCCTTGCTGCTTCCTTCACGCTGTGGCCGATTTCGTTGGTCGTCACCGTCTGTTCTTCCACCGCCGCGGCAATGCTGTCGGAGACATCGTTGATGTGGTGAATAATGTCGCCGATCTCCTCAATGGCCTGTACGGCGCTCTTGGAGTCTCCCTGGATTGCTTTCACCTTCTGCTCAATCTCCCCGGTCGCCTTGGCTGTCTGCTTGGCCAGCTCCTTTACCTCGTTGGCCACCACCGCGAAGCCCTTGCCCGCCTCGCCGGCCCGTGCCGCCTCGATGGTCGCATTCAACGCCAGCAGGTTGGTCTGCTGCGCAATCGACGTAATCACCTTCACTACATTGCCGATCTGGTTACTGGACTCCCCAAGCTTCTTCATCGTCGAGTTTGTCGAGAGCGCCATCTGCACTGCATTCTTGGCCACCCGCGCCGACTCAGCCGCGTTCTTTGAGATTTCATGGATCGAGGCCTGCATCTGCTCCGATGCCGCGGCCACGGAAGAGACGTTCCTCGACACTTCCGAACTGGCTTCCGACACCACGTTCGCTTGCACCGCGGTCTCTTCCGCGTTGCCCGCCATCTGATGACTTGTCGCTGTCAGTTCCTCTGAAGAGGAGGCTAGCGCGCTCGCGTTTTCCGCCATCACCTTGATTGGATCGACGATCGTAGCCAGCGTTTTGTTGATGCCTTCAACGATTTTTCTGAAATCGCCCCGATGCTTGGTCGCATCGGCACGCGTGCCGAGCCGGCCGTTTCTTGCCGCCTCCACAAGAATGTCGGTATCGACGATCAGAGACTTCAAATCCTCCCGGACATGCTCGATGGTGTCGTTGATAAAGGCCTTTTTGCCGGGAAACTTCTCCAGCGGGGCATCGAAGTTGCCATTACCGAACTCCGCAACGCACGCCATCGCCTTCTTCTTCACCGAGATATGCCCGGCAACCATGTCGTTCACCCCCTGGGCCATCGTCTTCAGCGCACCTCGGAACTCGGCCGGCTCCATCCTTACGTCGATGTCGCCCTTGTTGTGCTCGTCCGCCATGTACACCATGCCTGTCGCGAAACCATCGAATTGTGAGCTGATAAACATCTTGATCTTGCTGATCTGTTCCGACTTGTCGCCGGTGATCCCAAGCTCGTCCAGCCCCACGCCCATCGACTGCAGCATGCCTTGCAGCGTGCTCATGGTGAATGCGTCGCCGATGGCCTGCATGTCGAGATTGAAAACCTTTAGAACTGCCATTTCCACCTGGCGAACGCGGGCTTCGTCTACGAAATCGCGGCGCAGATACTTGCCCATCAACAACTGGTACTCCACGTAGGCCCCAACGTACCACTTGAACGGCAGATTGATGCGGTCGTGCGCCGCGCCAATCCGCAGCCGCCCCTCGAAGTAGCTCGCGTCCCAGTTCACCTGGGCGCCGGAAAATACCTCGGCGAAGTATTGGGCCTGCGCCGACTCGAGTGCATTGCGCAGCGACCCCAGCGGCATGCCTTTTCCGCGGGCGAAGTTCTCAAAAAAGTCGCGCGTCGGCCCGAATTCGAATTGCCAATCGTAAAAGTCTTTCGCCAGTTGCGCCGCCACCGACTTGGCCCAGGGGGCCATCTCCGCCAGCAGCGCGCGTTCCTCCTCGCCCAGCCGGACAAAATCGCGCCGCAGGGCAATGTTGCGGTTGTCAATGCCAAATCGCTGCGTTAGGCCCTGGGCGCCACTCCCGTTCCAATTTGTTCCTGTTGAAGTTCCTGCGGGATGGCCGCTCCCTGGTTGGGTTGAAAACTCGCTTGGACGATCGATCGTAGTGCCGCTTCCGGACTGCATTTCCACTTTCCATGCTCCTTTGCACAATCGCACGCAACAATTTGGAGGAACAATCGGGCCCAGGAAAGCGAAAGCGAAGAGTTCTTCCTTCTGTGTCGTCCTGCAAAAAGACAAGAAGAAACGACGCCGCCTGGAAGGTGCCGCGACTTTTCGCCACAGCTCCCCCGGTTCGTCATTCTATCGGCATAATTTCAAATTCGTTTCGGGCAGGTCAGGAGTTTGAGGCTAATCAAACAGGGGAGATCCCCCGGCTCTGCCGGGGTGGCAGTAGAACTTTGAGAATTCCGGGAGTATGTTCTCTCTGGAATTGCCTGCGCTGCGGCAATGAGGACAGCAGTTCGAGGCTTTTGCTTTTGTTCTTGCTTTTGCTTCGGACGGTTGCGAAAAGGCCCCTTTGAGGGGCCAGCAACCGTAAAGCCACCGGCTCTGCCGGTGGATACTTACAGTTGTTCGAAGATATCTCTGAAGTCCCAGGCACCCTGTTTGCCCGCCAGCCACTCCGCGGCGCGCACCGCACCCAGCGCAAATCCTCTGCGGCTGTGCGCGTCGTGGCGGATTTCAAGGATGTCGTCCGGCCCGCAGGCGGTGACGATATGCTCGCCCTTGGCATCGCCAACCCGATACGACGTGACCTCGACCTTCGTGCCAGGCTGCGCTGCCAGCACAATCTCCTGCAGCGTGATGGCGGTCCCGGATGGCGCGTCGAGCTTCGACTCGTGATGCGTCTCGGCGACGGAGAACGTGTAGCCGTCGAGCCTGGCCAGTTCCGCCGTCAGCTTGAAGAGCTTCTGCACGCCCATCGAGAAGTTGGTGCCGTAGAGCAGCCCGCCGCCACGCTTGATGGCCAGGGCCCTCAGATCGTTCAGTTGCGCGTACCAGCCGGTGGTACCCACCACAATCCGTCCGCCCAGAGCGAGAACGGCGCGCATATTTTCGACCGCCGCTTCCGGAGCCGTGAAGTCGATGACCGCATCCACCCCGGCCAGCGACGGCGCCGTCAGGGCCGAGGCGTGCAGGTTCTCCGTCACGTCGAGGGTGCGCACGCCGTGCCCGCGCTCGCGCGCCACCTGGGCCACCAGCGATCCGGTCTTGCCTTTGCCGAGTACGAGGAAGAGCATGGCGATTTCCTTTGTCAATACCCCCGGCAGAGCCGGGGGCTTGATTATGTGAGCCGCTCAAAGCGGCTTGGGCGGGGTCGCTAACGCGGCCCCGACGTTATTGGGGCCA
>Ga0302320_10019424_pt1 | contig 13637 bp, 19 predicted proteins | sample Bog_T0_3_FD_202130 | JGI IMG/M metagenome (GOLD analysis project Ga0302320, IMG submission 202130) | Peat permafrost microbial communities from Stordalen Mire near Abisko, Sweden - Bog_T0_3 | ecosystem: Environmental > Terrestrial > Soil > Wetlands > Peat | place: Sweden: Abisko, Stordalen Mire... | reverse complement strand
GAAATTCGCTCATCAGGAATCGCTGTGGGCTTCCTCATCTTGACCCCCTTGGGCCAAGTATAGTTCAATCCCTATTGATCGCCAATTGGTATTAGATCTCTTTGGAAGTAATGATCCCCCGGCAAAGCCGGGGGCTTTCCGTCGGGATCGCGCAGAGACTTGACACGGCTCGTCAGCCCGACATGCCAGAGAGCGCCATAGCCACTGGGTTCGTGGATTACATTCAGACCCCTGAGGAGATCGCGAACACGATCTCGCGCATTGCCCACGAGGTAAAGTCGCCGAACGACAACTTTTGAATGCTTCCTGGTGGTCACCCTACGAATGCTTTCCAGGTATGCTTGCCTTTCCTCATGTGAGACGGTGGTGGCCTGGACGGTCCCGGCGGCTCTATCGACCTCCCAGGCGAACTCACGGAGGACGTTCATGCCGACAATGGCGTCTACCCAGAGGCCAAGGAGTTTGAACCCATTCTCCAGGTAGCTCTTGGGGAAGGGCATCGTCATGAACCGGATGTGTCCGCCCAGCATATCGAGCCCCTGGGGGCCTCCGGGCAGCCAGATCGTGAGCGGGGAACCGGTATCCAGGAGGAGCCGGTAATCGATGAGGAATCTGAAATAGGAGAGGGTAAGCGGGCCTCGGTTTCGAGACCAGGTTGAGGCAATGGTCACTATGGCTCAACACCTCCTGTATGGTTAGACCCGCAAGCGCACCCACGATGAACGAGCCTGGGAGGAAGCCGGAGCGGCCTTAGACCATATCCCTGCCGCCGCCCTGGGCATCTGGACTGACCCGGAGATCGTCAGTAGGCAAAGCCTCCAGGCAAGCGAAATCCTCCAGCCGTATTTGAAGGCCTCGAACGGGAATTGGAATCCAAGAAAAACCTGAAGGCCGCTTAAGAAGTGATCTCCCGGCTTGGCCGGCCACCTCCAGATCGCTGCAGGACTGAGCACAACGCTCAGCAGCGCAAGGTTTAGACCAAGGCATAGACCAATGCGCTTAGACCAAGGCCTTAGACCAACCTTAGCCATCCGGTATTCTTCATGGGGCCGATCTCCGGCGGGGGGTCATGGTGGCAGCCGTCCGCCTGCGCGGCCTGGAGACCGATCTGGAGCTTCTCCAGAAGCCGGACCAGATGCACCTGCTCATCCGCCGCCAATGGGAAGTGCCTCGGGAAGTGCGAACCCGTCATCCTGAAGAACGCAAGGAGGAACTCCCATTCCCCGGCGACACCCTGATTCATCTCGATGCCGCGGATACTGCGCTGAAGACCTGCTCACTTCCAAGCCAGGCAAAGCGTCAGGAGGCGTACGTCCAGACCATGTCGGGTAGCGCTTTTGGGGCAATTATTGGGGCGGGTCTGGGAATGCTGCTCCTGGGACTGCCGGGGTTGGGCATCGGCGCCATGGTTGGCGGCCAGATGACTCAAGCCTCCAGCCAGGCCTCGGCCATGAAGGCGCAAAGGGAAAAGGTTGAAAGCGCCTATCGGGAGATTCTCGAGGAAGCGCGTGATCTGCTGCTCCGGGTCCAGAGAGATGTCGGGAAATCCGTGAAGAAGGCGACGCTGCAGTTTGAGGCTGACTGGGTTGATGGAGCCCGGGCGGCCCAATGGCAGGTGATTGAGATGGCAGGCTTGGCCGGCCAGGGAACTGGCCAAGCCAAGGTGCAACTCGACCGTCGCAGGAAGACGATCGCCTGTGCCATCCAGGAATTCCAGATCGCAGCAGCGTCCCTGATGAGCAACCCATGAGTGAATTGGACCTTGATCGGCTTGACCATAACCTCAGAGACAGGATTCGCCTGCTGAGGACGATTTCCAAATCAAGTGCCTTCTCTCCCCAGGAGCAGGAGGAAATCTAGCAGATCATCCAGAAATTCATGACCCAGCTGAATCACATCACACTGAAGCTCGGCGTGATCGGGGAGTTCAACACTGGTAAATCCACGCTTCTGAACGCGATCCTGGGCAAGCATGTGGTGGCCACGAGCGACCGCCCTTGCACACCAGTTCCCATCTACATCGAGGCCGGGTCACCCGAAGGCCTGAGCATTCGCAATGACGACGGCAGCGAGTCGAAGGCCGACCTTGAAGCCTATTCAAGATACACCACCGACGGCGAGGCGCCGGCCGGGATCCACTCAATCCATATGACGGTTCAGTCCTCACTCCTCACGGACAATCGGATCACCCTGATCGATACGCCTGGCATTAATGCCATCAATCCGGTCCACACTGCCATCACTGAATCTGTTCTGCCGGAGATGCATGCGGCCATCCTGCTTATGTATAGCAAGCCGCCCGGATCCAAATCGACCCTTGAATTCCTGAAGAACGCCTCAAGCCAGATGGGCAAGGTCTTCATCTGCATCTCGAAGGCGGATTTCTTGGACGATGGCCAATTGACTCCGTGGAAGGCCTGCCAGAGCGCCTCACCCGACTCAGCGGGGTGACCATCGATCAGGTTCACCCCATCCACTTCGATGAGAACGGCGGCGGCGAGGATTTCTTCAGGTTCATGGAGGAGCTCAAGCGCTTCATGATGTCCGAGTGGTATCATGCCATTTCCAAAGAGGTGGAGCAGGTCCTGGCCGGCTATTCCGCAACGATCTCCGCCTTGGTCCTGAACAAACTAAACCTGGAAGAGCGCCCTTTCTATAATTTCATGAAGGATACACCGGTTGATTTTTCGGGCTTAGCAGGAGAGCTGCTGAACAAGGTCAATGAATGCTTGGAGCTTCATTTCGACATCGATCAACACCAGCAGTTTGCCACCCGGGTGGGGGCCCATTGCCTGGAAAACATCCAAGCTCAATTGCAGCAGGATCTTCAGCCGGACAAGTCGGTCATGCTTTTTTTTGACAAAAGGGTAAATGAGAAGGAACTTCGAAAAGCCACCAAAAACTGCAGGAAATATTCAAGCAGATGGGGCGTATCGAGCAGGAGGTAGAGGAAAGGGTCAAGGCGTTCACCGCATCCGTTCAAGACCTATCAGTCGAGGCCCTTCGGACAATCAACGACCTTCTCGATGATTTCCGGGGACGAGTCCGCTCCGAGATAATGGGGCGCCCGGACGTGATCCAGGCGGCAAGGGGAGTAAGGTTGGTCCGATGGCTTGCGGCATGCGCCACCCTCTCCGCCATACTCTTGGCCGGGGCTCTGTTACCCCATACCCACGCACCAGAATGGGCAAAATACTCGGCATACGGACTCACGGCCGCGCTGCTGGTCTTTCCATTCCTGGTTTCCCGGAAACCGTCTGAATCTGATCTCTCCCGCTTAGCAGAAAATGAACTCAAGGCCTTGCAATGTTTCTCGGTCCCAACTTTCGTAAACCCCCACACCGGGCAACTCACCATCTCCGGCATCAATACCCAAGGATCCCTTTGGAACAAGGAACGCCAAACATCCTTCAACCAGACGGCCAATTCCATTTCCAAATCGGTCTACTACCTGGGCGACAAGGCCGCAGGGCTGGAGGTGGCAGCCGTCTTTGCCGTCGTGAACTATACCATTGCATGGTTTTCCAAGCCCAAAGCGAAGGACGTCTTCCGGGCTTGGGCGCTTCCCAGAAACGCCAGCCCTCTGCTCACCAGAATTGACCCACCCCGGTCCTGCTCACCAGAAGTGACCCACCCCTTCTCTGCTCGCGAGAACTGACCCACTCGACGTCCCGGCAGGGGTTTCGGTGGCCCCGCCGCCGGGGTCTTCGTCGAGTGGATTGCCAGTCGCCATTAAGGATTCTTGGAGCATCGCCTCCGCCCGGCCAGTCTTGAACTGTGTCCAGGAGGCTGTTTCATGGCCAAGACCCGCCCCTGCCGGATTTGCCATGTCTGGTTTCCGCCGGCGTCCCGGGCCGGGGACCGGCAGCATGTCTGCGGGAAGCCAGAGTGCCAGCAGGAATGGCATCGGCGGAACTGCGCCCGTTGGCACGAGAGCCATCCCGGCTATGACCAGGACACGCGTCTACGCAAGCGCCTGTCGAAGGACACCTCTGCGGAGGAGCGCACGGCGGATCCCCTGCGCGCCATCGACTGGGACAAGGCCAAGGCGGTCGTCGGCCTGGAAATGGCGGTGCTGGTCGAGGAAACGGCCAAAGTAGTCGTCCAGGGCGCGCGAGATCCAGTGCGCTTGCAAACATATGAAAGTAAAGGGGTAATCGACAAAGTTCTCCCTCGGGCTGCGCGAGATTCAGTGCCGTTGTAACCATAAGTAAAAATTCGACTTATTGACAAACATCTCCCCTCTGGCGCGCGAGATCCAGTCCCAGCCGCTGGGCTTTCGTCCATGCTTGCCACCTGACCGTCCTACCGGGTGCCTGCCATGGAATTGGAATTCCACCAGATCGATCTCCGATACGAGAGCTTACGCAAGCGGGACCCGCACAAGGAGCGCCTGCTGCTGGCCTCCATCGACGCCCGGGGGCAGATCTGCCCGGTCGTGGTGCTGGCCCAGAAGGCGACCGCCCCCTACGTGCTGCTCGACGGCCACAAGCGACTGCGCGCCCTTAAACGGCTACGCCAGGACACGGTCCGGGCGACGGTCTGGGACCTGGACGAGGCCGAGGCCCTGCTGCTGGAACGGCTGATGCGCACCGGCCGCGGCGAGAGCCCGCTGGAGCAGGGCTGGTTGCTGAGTGAGTTGAAGGACCGGTTCGGCATGCCCCTGGAGATCCTGGCCCGGCATTTCGATCGGACCCCCAGTTGGGTGTCGCGCCGGCTCGGGTTGGTCCTGGACCTGCCGGACCAGGTCCAGGACGAGGTCCGCAAGGGCCGGATCGCGCCCCACACCGCCATGAAGGTGCTGCTGCCTTTGGCGCGCGCCAACCGGGGGGAAGCCCTCCGATTCCTGGCGGTGCTACTCCAGGCGGCGTTTTCGACCCGGGAGGCGGTGCTGCTCCAGGCCGGCTGGCTCAAGGGCGACGATCAGGTCCGGGCTCGAATCCTGGCCGATCCTCGGTTGTACCTACGGGCCCAGGAGGCGGACCCCGCCGACTTGAAGGCCGATCTCCGGATCCTGTCCGGCGTGGCCCGCAGGGCCCTGGCCCGGGCCGGATCGAGCGCCCTGCAGGCGCTGCCGTCCCGATCCTTCCGCCAGGCCGAGTCGGACTGCCTGGCCTTGTTCAGTCATCTGCAAAAGGAACCCAGTGTACCGCGCCCGGTTGTTTAGACCAGAGATTAGCATCACGCTGCCTGCCCGGTAACCCAGGCTTGGCGGGCCTCGTCGGGCGTACGCCCGCCTAGCTTTTCCAGCCGCCAGGCGCGGTTGTAAAGGTCCATGAAGTTGGCTAGAGCCTTCCGGAGGTCGGCCAGGGTCTGGTAGATTCGGCCCTCGATGACCTGCTTCTTGAGGGTCTTCCAAAATCGTTCGATGACGCCATTGGTCTGGGGCTCGCCGACGTAGGCCAAGCTCTGGCGGACGCCGAAGTGCCGCAGTTCTCGCTGGAAGTAGTCGGAGACGTACTGGCTGCCATGGTCGGATCGGACGGCCAGGCCGGCCGCGATACCCTTGCCCACGACGCCATAGTGCTTCCGGATGCCCTGCTTGATCGGCTCCATGGCGTTGAACCGGTCACCGGACTTGGAGGCATGGATCCCGACGCACTCGGCATTGAAATGCTCGACCGCACCAAAGATCCAGACGGTGCCCTCCTCCACCACCTGGACGGTGGTTCCATCGGTGCCCCACAGTTCCAGCGGCCTCTGGGTCAGGATGGTGCCGTCATGCGTTTTGGGCTCGCCCTGGGGCGCCCGCTGGGGCGACAGAAGGGCATTCTCCCGCATCAGGCGCAGGATGCGCTTGGGGGCCACCCTGAGCTTCCGATCGAACTTCAGCCGGTAGTAGACCTTCCGGTGGCCCTCCTCGCGGAAGGGGGAATTGGCGAGGTCCTCCTGGATCCAGGGGAGCAGGACGGCATCCGGGATGAGGGGCTTGGGGCCCCGTTTCCGAGGCTCAGGCTGAACCTGGCGGCGAAAGTAGACTGTGGCCCGTGGCTCCCCCCACGTGCGGCAGACACGCCGCACCCCGTAGCGCAGACCCGTACTCGGAGAGATCGCCGCGCTCATTTCCTCGATCTCCCCGGCAGAAAACCCGGTGCCCGGCTGGCCTTGATCCGCAGCAGTTCGTTCTCCATCATCAATTCGCCCAGGCGGCGATTGACCTCGTTGAGCTGTGCCTGCAGGGGATCGCCCTCGCGCTCCTTCATGGCCTCCTCGATGCCGTGGATGCCTTTGTCCCGCCATGCTTCCAGGCGGCTGATCTCGACCTTTAGGTCGCGGGAAACCTCGTCCAGGGTCTCTCCACGCAGCAGCCGCAGCACGGCCTCCATTTTCCGGCGCTTGCTCCAGCGCTGAATATCAGCGGACATTCCTACCTCCAGGGATGAGTGTGACGCCAACCTGGACGGCTGCCAAAACGGCCTGGAGCGCGGAATTCCCCCCCAAGCCCCCCCTCTGCCTATCCGAGCGGCGCCGACCCACACGCCGCGGCCCCTGCTCGGCCATGGAAGGGGTGATGGATTTCCTGCTGGATTCCGCTCCGCGGAACTCGCTTCGCTCGCCCTCCGGGTCCACAGGAAACGGGCTGACGCCCGCCCTTCGGGTCAACACCCCTCCCACAGCCTCGGCCTGCGGCTGGAGACCCCTACGGGTTCTCCACACGGGCCGCTGGGCCTTTGAGCAGCAGCAAGGCATGATCCGCTCCCTGCCGCCGGCTGCTATGCAGCGGCTCGCCTCCGGCATGGCCTTGCCGGTTCCATGATTGCCTTCCATTGATTACCCCCTCCTGGTGGTCCAGGAAATTGGGGCGCGGCCCACAAAAGGAACCCAGCCATGCTTGACGAGGAAATGCGCACCACCATCCTGCTGCTCAGGGACAAGGACCTTTCCGTCCGGGCCATTGCCAGAACCTGCAAAGTCTCCCGGCACAGTGTCCGGGCCGTTGTCCTTTCCGGGAGTAAGGAGGTCCCAGTTCCGCCGCGCCAGGAGAAGGCCCAGGCCTGGGAAGACGCCGTCCGGGAGTTGCACCGGATCTACAAGGGCAACCTGCAATTGGTCTACGAGGAGTTGCTGGCGCGGGGCGCGGCGTTTTCCTACTCGGCTCTCACCCGCTACTGCCGCCGGCACGAGATCGGCACCCAGCCTAAGCTCCCGGCAGGCCGATATCACTTTGGCATTGCCGAAGAGATGCAGCACGACACGTCCCCGCACAAGGTGACGATCGGCGGCAAGGTCTGTCTGGCGCAGAGCGCCAGCCTGGTGCTTTGCCATAGCCGCATGGTGTTCATGAGCTACTACCCCACCTTCGACCGTTTCTGGGCCAAGGTATTCCTGACCGAGGCTTTCAGGTTTTTCGGCGGAACCTGCAAGCGTTGCGAGATCGACAACACCCACGTGGTGGTGGCCCATGGCACCGGCGCTGGGATGGTCCCGGCGCCGGAGATGGCGGCCTTTGCCGGCCGGTTCGGGTTCGCGTTCCAGGCCCATGAACTGGGTGACGCCAACCGAAGCGCCCGGGTCGAACGTATGTTTTCAGCGAAGTTCGTGGTTATGCAAAGTAAGGTGTCGGCGAGGTCCTCCCCATGGGCGTTCTTCGTTGGATTGCTCCGCATAATCGCGGGTCCCTTTGGTGGCCCGCAGCAGTTCGATGAGACGATCGGGCGCAGTGAACCTTCCCTTGCGCAAGGAAGGCGGTGTCGTGAGGTTGATCGCCTCGAGCCTCTGCGTCGGATCGGCGCGGAGGTACATTTCGGTGGTCTGCAAGCTGCTGTGGCCGAGCCATAGGGCCACCTTCCGGATATCGCCTGTCGCCTCGAGGGTCATCATGGCGCAGGAATGCCGAAGTACATGAGGCGAGATCCGTTTCTGGGCGAGGGCAGGACAGGCCTGTATTGCGGTCTGAACGTGTTGCCGCAGCAGGTACTCGAACCCTGCTCGGGTCATGGCGTCTCCTCGGGCATTCAGGAACAGTTCCGGCACAGTGGCCGGACCCCGGATCGCCAGCCATTGGCGAAGGACCGTCCCGCTTTCTTTCCACAGCGGCAACAGGCGTTCCCGGCGCCCCTTGCCCAGAACCCGGATGCAAGGGCGCGGGTCGAAGCTCACGTCCTCGACCTTGAGGCCGACGAGTTCCGAGGCCCGCAAACCTCCGACGAAGCAGGTGTGAAGCATGGCCCGATCCCGAATGCCAATGCGCGTCTTTGGATCCGGAGCATCGATGATGGCCTGCACCTCCGCCATGGTCAGGTGGCGCACCAGCCGTGTATCGGTTTTCTTCGATGGGATCGCGAGAATCTGCCGGACCTGGTCCAGAGCCGAGGTGACCCGGAATTCCACGAAGTGCATGAACGACTTGATCGCGGCGAGCCTGGCGTTCCGGCTCGCACCGCCATTGCCCCTTTGGGTCTCAAGGTATTCCAGAAAATCAAGGACGAGGGGGGCGTCGATCTGCTCCAGGCTCAATTGCGATGGTGCAGTTTTCAGCCGAATGGCTGCGAATTCTACGAGCAAGCGGAAGGCGTGGGCGTAGGTCTCGCAAGTGTGAACGCTGGCGCGCCGTTCCCGCGGAAGGCGTTCACGAAGGAAATAGGTCATGTGGGGGGCCAGGGGCGTCATTGGGATCGCCTCCTTTGATCAAGGTGTTCCGTTGCGTTCGAAACTCCTGCCAGGAGGTGCGGCGTCGCGTGCAGATACCAGTAGGTGCTGTCCAGGTCTGCATGTCCAAGATAGGTCGATAAGGCCAGCATGCGAGCGTCCACCACGACCTTGTCATTGGGGCTTCCCTCCAGCACCCTCACGGCGAAGCCATGGCGGAGGTCATGAATGCGTGGGCCGATATGGCCAGGGCCTGGGTGAATGCCCATGCCACGGACGAGGCGCAGGAACCACTTTATGACTGTCGGATATCTGATCCCGGTTCCCTTGGTGGACAGGAAGACGTGATCGTCTAAGGCGGGGCCCCGGTGCTCCAGATAGCAGGCGAGACCAGCCACCGTTGTTGGGTGCAGGGGGACCAAGCGGCTCTTATGGAACTTGGTTTGGCGGATCACGAGGCCGTCATCCATGATGTCATCGAGTTTCAAGGCCAGTGCCTCCGAGATCCGAAGGCCCGTGACGGCAAGCAAGGACAAGAGCGTGGAAAATGTCCAGGCCCGGTTGGAATCCCCGGGGGTCAGCTTCGAGGCGCACACCACGAGGTCCCTGACGAGGCCCTCTGTGAAGAGAAAGGGGACATACTTCCCCCTCGGCGGCGCAAAAACCCTGGTCGGCGGGATCTCATGCCCAGGGTCCTCGGCCCTGGCATATCTCGCGAAAACCCGCACCGTATCAAGGCGGTTGGCTCTCTGCTTTTCGGTCGGCACATGGCTGGCCCATTCGATGGCAGTTGCCGCCCTCACGTGATCTTCCCCGCGGTCCCCGGCATAGGCTGCGAAGCTGTGGAGCAGATACTCCTGCACTTTCATTTGGTATCCGGTCGATCTGCGGAGTTCGAGATAGGAGTCGACAAGCTCTGTCAGCATGGCGTCACCCCTGGCCATGGCAATGCGATCTCGCGGAGGCGGTTCACGTCCACCTTGGCGTAGTGGGCGGTCGTATCCAGGCAGCGATGCCGAAGGACGGCCCCCACCTGATCCAGGGTGGCTCCCTGGCGGAGCATCTCCGTCGCTGCGGAATGTCGAAGGGTGTGGGCACCCCGGAAGCGGGCATTGACGCCACTTCTCGTTATCGCCCTGCTAACCAAGGCAGAGATGGAGCTGATTTTCAGCGGTTGCCATGGTGCAGGCATTCGCACGAAAACCCGATCCGTCGCGGCTGGTGGCCTTCCATGGTCGAGATAGCGCAGAAGGGCATCGCCGACTTCCTGCGTCAGGGGAAGCCTGACTTCGGTCCGCGATTTGCCGGCGACCCGGATGCAACCCCGCTCCCAGTCGATGTCGCCAATGGACAGCGCCCGGACGTCACCGGCGCGAAGGCCCAAACGGGCAAGGAAAAGAAGGGCGGCTCTGTCTCTCAAGCCGGTCGGTGTGTCCTGGTCAGCAGCTTCAATAATCCGATTGACCTGCTCGGCGGGGAGATAGCGTGGCAGCGATGCCAGTCGCCACACCGCCACCTTTGGCACAGCACCTTCAAGGCCCGTCCGGCACATTCCTTCCGCGATGAGAAACCGCATGAACATGCGAACTGCGGTCACGATCAACAAGCATTGGCTACGTGTTGTGGCCTTGGTCTCCTTCAGCACGAAGGTGCGAACCGATCGCGCATCGTATTGCTGCGGGTGATCCCCCAGCGTGGCGACGGCCTTGCAAAGGACACCCGCGTACGCCCGAATCGATCCATCCTGGATTCCCCGATTCTTTCGAATCCAATCGCAGAACCTCCATATCAGTTCTGGAAGCTCAGGGGCAGACTTCAAAGGGGCGGGAGAAATAACGATTCCCATTCGGCGGAGTGCCCGTATCAGTGCCTCAGCGCCGGCCGTGGCGGCCGCGTCACCATGAAACGAATGGGTAAACCGGCCCGGGCAACTGCAGGCACGCAGGTGCCCACGAAATTCCGGTAGCAATTTCTCATTCAACTCCGCGACCTGGAGGCCGCGGAGCCCACACCAGACGCTGAAGTGTGCCGCTCCCTGTAGGCGACGGCGGAGCTTCCATCGACCAAAGCCTTGGCTATGGAGGTCGGCAGCAAGGCCATCGAGGTATGGTCCGGCCGGGGTGGAAAGCAACTTATCAAGCGAACTGCGCCATCGAACGAACTTCTCGATCATGGGTCCTCCTTCGTGGGCTCCAGGCCCGCCCGGAAGGAGCGTACGATTATGCTAAGCAAAATGAGACCACGGCATTACCGAAGCCTTGGACCTGCGGAGAGTTGTTCAAAATCCGACTGCCTCACAAGGCATAACTACCAACTTCGCTGAAAAATTCTTATGCGGTGCACCGCATAAGAATTTCCACTTCATCGAGAACAACTTTCTGCCGGGCAAGGCATTCGAGGACTGGGCTGACCTGAACCGGCAAGCCCTGGCTTGGTGCGAGAAGGTGAACGCCAGCGTCAAGCGCGCCCTCCACGCCCGCCCCATCGATCTGTTCGCCCAGGAGCAGGGCGTCCTGAACCCGCTGCCCGGCTATGTCCCGGAGGTCTACCGCCTGCACCACCGGATCGTCGACGCCGAGGGCTACGTGACCTTGCGCCTTACTCGTTATTCGGTGCCCTACCAGTTGATGGGGCGGCAACTGGAGGTGCGCGAAAACCAGCACCGGATCGAGATATACCAGGGGCCCCGGGTCGTTGCCTCCCACGCCAATCACTGGGATGCCGGCGATGCCCGGGTGACCCTCCCGGAGCACCGCCCGCCCCGCGGCGAAGGCCGCGGGAAGACGGGCCCTCCGAGGGAGGAGGTCGAGCTGCTGCGCCTGGAACCCGGGCTGGCGGCCTACATGGCCGGGCTCAAGGCCCGGTCCTCCGGGCGTGGCGTGCTGGTCCTGAAACGTCTGCTGGGCATGGTGCGGGACTACCCGCGACAGGCCCTGCTCAAGGCCGTGGACGAGGCCCTGGCCTACGGCATGTTCGATCTCGCCAGGCTGGACGGGATGGTTCTGCGCAACGTCCGCCAGGACTACTTCGTCGTGGCCGGTGAAGACGCCGGTCTGCAGGAGCAAGCCCATGAAGGATGACCTGGAGCAGTTGCTCACCAACCTGGGCCTGAAGCGGGTCAAGGAGATCCTCGATGGCGAGATCGAGAAGGCCCGCAAGGGCCAGCTCACCTACGAGGACTTTCTGGCCCGCCTGCTGCGCGAGCAGCATCACCACCGCCAGGAGACGGCGCTGGCCAACCGCATTCACCATGCGCGGCTGCCGGAGAAGTGGACCCTGGAGAGCTTCCCCTACAAGCTGCAGCCGGGGGTGAGTCAGCGCCAGATCAAGGAATTCGCGGAGCTGGATTTCATACCCAAGGCCGAAAACATTGTGTTCATCGGCCCCACCGGGGTGGGGAAGACCGGGCTCGCCATCGGCATCCTGCTCAAGGCGCTCCAGAATGGCTACAAGGGCCTGTTCATCCGCGCCCAGGACCTGTTCGACGAGATGTATTCCTCCCTCGCGGACCGCTCCTCGCGCAAGCTGATCGACCGACTTGCCCGGATTCCGGTGCTGCTCATCGACGAGGTAGGGTTTTTGAATTTGAAGCCCGAGCAGACGAACATCTTTTTCAAGCTCATGGAAGAGCGCTACAACCGTTTTCCCACGATCCTGACCACCAATCTCGACTACCCGGCCTGGGCGGGTTTCCTGGGCAATCAGCCCCTGGTGGAGGCGCTGCTGAGCCGGCTCCGGCACCACTGCCACACCCTTCGCATTGAAGGGACCTCCCTCCGAGACCCCCAGGGCTGAGGGCCAGACCGTGAAGGCATCGGACCACACCGAAGCGATGCTCGCCGCCTGGAAGGCGGCGGGCGTGGACCGGGCTGATCTCGCATTGAAGCTCCCGGATGGGGAGATGGCCTGGCAGCGAAACCGGGCGCTGGAGAACCTGCCCCTGACCTGGCCCAGGGCGGCCAACGCCCACTGCGCGGAGGTCTACATCCGTCCGGCCAGGGGCTTCGACTGGCCGATGGTTTTCCTCGATGATGTGGCCACTCCCCTCGCCCTGGAGGCCGTGGACCGTCATGGGGGCCTAGCCGTCCAGACTTCGCCTGCTGGCGGGTGCCACCTCTGGCTTCCCTGTTCACGGCCCCTGGACGAGGTTGGCCGCCACAGGGTCCAGCGTTGGCTCGCCGGGAGATTCGGCGCAGACCCTGCCTCGGTCTCAGGCGAGCACCTGGGGCGGCTGGCCGGGTTCAGGAACTGGAAGCGATGCGGCTGCTGGGTGAACGTGGTGCGCAGCATGGTGGACTCCGAACTCAGGCTGGTGATCCCCCAGGACATCCTGGAACGGGAGGATCCCAGTCCAGCAAGCCGGGCAATGCCCTGCGCTGCGGACCCTTATACGCGTTCAGGGCGGGACGCCAGCCCCTCCGGCATGGAGTGGGGTTGGGTCTGCAGGATGCTGGAGGCGGGCCGGGACCCGGGGCAGGTGCGCAGGGACCTCATCGCCGTGGCCGGAAGCCGCCGGGGGGCTGACGTTGAGCGATACGCCCAGCGGACCGTCGAGAGCGCGATGCGCAAGGTGGGGCGCAGGCCGAGGTGAGCGGCCGAGCGCAAGGAAATCCCCACTGATAAAGGGAATTCCCACACCCCCCCCCTGGGGGGAGAGAAGATGTCCGACCTCACCTGAGGCGCGAATCGCGTTTTAAGCCTGGTCCACTTTCAGAGAGCGAAACTGGTCCAGTTCCGGCGAGTGCCCAAGCTTCCGGGAGATCCTTGGCCAGACCGAAGCCCAGATCGAGCGATCCACCCAGGGAGCGCACGCCTCCTTCTTAATAGTTAGTAAATCGAGGTCGCGGGACACGCGCGTCGGCATGGGGCGGCGCCTTCACGCGCAGCCCGATTTACGGTCTTGGACAAGCCCGAAGCGGCAGGGGGCCGGCGCGATCGGGCTATGGGTTTTTCGAAGCCGGACGATTGACGGGATGGAACCGGATTGCTCCGTTGGTGCGGGTGGTGGCCGCTGATCCCTGCTCTTGAAGCTGGACCCGAGGCCGATT
>Ga0302320_10019422_pt1 | contig 13638 bp, 5 predicted proteins | sample Bog_T0_3_FD_202130 | JGI IMG/M metagenome (GOLD analysis project Ga0302320, IMG submission 202130) | Peat permafrost microbial communities from Stordalen Mire near Abisko, Sweden - Bog_T0_3 | ecosystem: Environmental > Terrestrial > Soil > Wetlands > Peat | place: Sweden: Abisko, Stordalen Mire... | reverse complement strand
CACATTGGTGTTTCTGCTGTAGTTTACAGTCAGCGTCGCGCCGGTGCTTGCTGTGGCCGAGCACGGAGTGATGGGCGAACCGGTGTAAGTAAACGGACCGCCAGTGCAACTGACCGTCACCGTGGAGCCGGCCTGGCCAATGCTGAACGTGGTGGAATTGCTGTTACCGGTGTGGTTGGCGTCGCCGCTGAAACTCGCGCTCGCCGAGACCGTGCCCGCGTTGGTGTTACTGCCGTAGGTCACCGTCAACGACTGGCTAAGTCCGCCCACGCCAGTTGCCGTGGCCGTGCAGGGCGTCTGGGCCGAGCCGGTGTAGGTAAACGTTCCTGAGCAGTCGATCGACACCGAGGAACTGGCCTGGCCGATGGTGAAGGTCGTGGAATTGCTGCTGCCGGCGTGGTTTGCGTCGCCTGCGAAAGTAGCGCTCGCCCCCGCCGTGCCCGCGCTGGTGTTGTTGGAATAGGTTACCGTCAGCGGCGCGCCCGTGCTTGCTGTGGCCGTGCAGGGCGTTATCGGAGAGCCGTTGTAGGTAAATGTTCCGGTGCAGCTTATGGACACTGTGGAACTGTCCTGGCCGATGTTAAAGCTGCTGGAGGTGGCGGAGATGGAGACTGCCGGAATGGTGCTGAGGGCAAGACTTGCTGTCAGCGTATCGCCGGTGCCTTGCGTATCCACCTGGAGCGTGTAAGAAGCCACGCCGCTCGATGTGGATGCTGAGCCGCCGGTCAGATTGCCTGTGCCGGTAAGCGTCAGCGGAATGGTTACCGAGGGATGGAAGGCGCTGCCGCTCTCATCAAGAGTGACCCCGGCCGAGAAGTTCGTGCTGTACATCAAGACGCTCGATGCGGGTTCGGTGGAGAAGCTCAACGAATAGTTGGACTGCACCGCGCCCGAATCCTGGCATGTGGTGCCGCCGTAGGTCGTCATGCGCGGTTCCCCGCGCTGGTCGTATCCAGTTGCGCTTGACGGGCTGATGGCGCAGAGCGCTGTGCTGCCCGGCAGCGGAACCAGGGTCTGCGTCGGTCCGCCGTAGCTGCCCAGCGTGGAAAGGCTGACTGCGCCTGTTGTTGCGGCAACGATGTTGCCGCCGCTATCGGTGTAGCTGCTGGCACCCTTGTAATCGGGCGTGGGGTTTCCGGAATTGTTTACGTTGCCGGAGACGATGCTGTTGGTCAGCGTTACGCTACTCGCGGTCGAGCTGGCGTTGTAGATGCCGCCGCCGTTGGGGATCGCGCTGTTGCCGTATACCGTGCTTGCGGTCAGCGAGACCGTACCAGCGGATGCGTTATAAATGCCGCCGCCGTTGGCAATGGTGATGTTGTTGTCGAGCGTGTCGCTGGTCAGGGTCAGCGCTCCGGCGTTGTAGATACCGCCGCCGTTTCCGACGGCGGTATTATTGGCTAGCGTGTCGCCAGTCAGCGTGAGTGAGCCGGCGGACGCGTTATAAATGCCGCCGCCGGTGCCGGCTGCGCTGCTCCCGGTGACTGTGCTGGCGCTCAACGTCAGCGCGCCGCTGTTGTTGATGCCCGCGCCGCCTTGGCTGGTGTGTCCATTCTGAATCGTCAGGTTGGAGATGGATGAGCCGGTTACCCCGGAACCTACCGTAAATACAGGGTATAGGGTGTTGCCGTCCACGGTTACCAGATTGGCAAGCGTGATGTCTGGGACAGCATGGAGCGTTGCAGTGTTACTGGTCGTAGACCGTCCGTTGCCGTCGGTGACCACCACCCTGAGCTGCAAGCCGTTATAAGCCGCAGTCGTGGCATTCGTGGTCATGGAAGAAGTCGTGGTGCCGGTACCTGCTCCGAAAGAGACCCAATGGCTGTTGCTGTTCAAGTACTGCCACTGGTAGGTGAGTGTACCGCTACCGCTGGCCGTAACGCTGAAGGTACCTTTCGTGCTAAGGGGCACTGTCTGGCTGCACGGCTGCGCTGAGATGGTAGGACCAGTCACATTGTTGGCGCTGATAACCTGGCAGTTCGCACTCGCGGGCGTGCTGGTGATTGCGCCGGTGATGGTGGTGGTGGTGGGAACGTTCAGCGTTCCGTTCGACAAGGTGATCGTCGTCGCTGAGGCAAAATGGGTCGAATCGAAGCTGATGTATCCGCCGCCGGCCGCCGTGGACTCAAGCAGAGCATCGCGCAGACTGCACGAGGAGTCAGTACCTGTGCCGGACGTGGTTTGCGGGGTGCAATTGGAAGCAGTTCCCGCATCGTCGGTGCTCACAGTCACGACAAAGTTTGCCGGTCTGATGGTGAAGGTTGCGGAACTGCTGCTGCCGGAGTCGTTGGTGTCGCCGGCGAAAGTCGCGCTCGCCGTCGCCGTGCCCACGTTGGTGTTGTTGCTGTAGGTTGGCGTCAGCGGTGCGCCCGTGCTGGATGTGGCAGAGCATGGAGTCAGCGGCGAACCAGTGTAAGTAAACGGACCGGCTGTGCAGGTGACTGTCACCGTGGAACCGGCCTGGCCGATCGTGAAGGTCGTTGAACCGGTGTTGCCGGTGTGGTTGGTATCGCCAGAGAAAGAAGCGCCAGCCGTCGCCGTGCCCGCATTGGTATTGTTGCTGAACGTTACCGGTGTTACTGGTTGGCTAAGCCCGCCCGCGCCCGTTACCGAGGCCGTGCAGGAAGGCGTTTGCGGCGAGCCATTGTAAGTAAACGGCCCGCCCGTGCAGCTCACCGCGACCGTGGAGCTGGCCTGGTGAATCGTGAAGGTCGTGGAGTTGCTGTTGCCGGTGTGATTGGTATCGCCGGCGAAGGAAGCGCTCGCCGTTGCTGTGCCCGCGCTGGTGTTGCTGCTGTAGCTTACCGTCAGCGGCTGGCTCAATTCCTGACCCGTTGCACCGGCCGTGCATGGCGTCTGTGCCGAGCCGTTGTATGTGTAATACCCTGTGCAATCTATTGCCACCGAGGAGCTGGCCTGGCCGATAGAGAATTCTGCTCCCCCAATGCTGCTTGAGAAGTTGGTGTTTCCTGGGAAATTAGCGCCCGCCGACGCCAGGCCCACATTCGTATTGTTGCTATAGGAAGGCGTCAGCGACTGGCTGAACCCACCCGTACCATTTACGGTAGCCGTGCATGGAGTCAGCGCGGAGCCCGTATATGTGGCACTTGAGCAGGTCACCGTCACCGCGGAGCTGGCGGTCGTGGCGCTGACCGTGGATGCCGACGAGGTCTGGGAGTTGTAGCTTGTGTCCGCCGCCTTGGTCGCCGTCACCGAGCAGGTGCCTGTACCGCTGGACATCGTCACGGTTGTGCCAATGTTCGAGCACGCGCCGGTGGCCGAGAAGGTCACCGCACCCGTGCCGCTGCCGCCTGAGGAGCCAACTGTAAAGCTCGCTCCATAAGCCTGTGCCGTTCCAGGAACACCGGTCACGGTCAGCGTCGTCGCCTGGTTGTCCATGCCGATGTTGAAGCTGGTGGAGGTGGCCGAGATGGCTACCGCAGTGGTGGGAACGCTGTTCAGCGAGAGGTTGGCGGTCAACGTGTCGCCCGAGCCTTGCGTATCCACCTGGAGCGTGTAAGAAGCCGTGCCGCCAGTGGTCGATGCCGAGCCACCGGTCAGAGTGCCCGTGCCGTTCAACGTCAGCGGGATGGTCGCCGACCCCGCAGGGAACGCGCTGCCGCTCTCGTCCAGCGTTACGCCGGCCGAGAAGTTCGTGCTGTACATCAAGCCGCTCGATGCAGGTTCGGTGGAGAAGCTCAACGAATAATTCGTCTGCACCGCGCCGGAATCCACGCAAGCCGGGCTGGAGTAGCCGGGATAGGTAGTGTTCTTGTTGGGCAGGCCGCGTTGATCCGTGGTTACCCCGTTGGCGAGGCTGGCAACGACGCCACCGCAGATGGCGCCGCTGCCTGGCAGGGGAACCATGGTTTGCGTCGGTCCGCCGTAGCTGCCCAAAGGCGCCAGGCTGAGTACGGCCGTATTCGCCGTGCCGCCATTGCTTACGCCTACGATGTTGCCGTTGTTATTCGTATACGCGGTTCCGTCGTAATCGTCGGCGGCCGTCTCGTTGGTGTTGCCGTCAACGATGGCGTTGGCCAGGGCTACACTCCCGGCGGCGCTGTTGGCGCTATAGATGCCGCCGCCGCTGGAGATGGCGATGTTGGTGTTGAGCGTGTCATTGGTCAGCGTCAGCGTGCCGGCGCTGGCGTTATAAACGCCGCCGCCCTTGGCCACGGCGCTGTTCGCCGTCAGCGTGTCGGTAATCAGCGTCAATGCGCCGGAGTTATAGATGCCGCCGCCGTTGCTCGCGGAGGAATTGCCGTTTAATGTGCTGGCGCTAACTGTCAGCGTGCCGCTGTTGGAGATGGCGCCGCCGTTGGTAGCCGTGGTGCTGGTGGCGACAGTGTCGTTGGCCAACGTCAGCGCGCCGCTGTTGGCCACGCCGCCGCCGCCCGCGCTCCCGGCTCCATTCTGAATCGTCAGGTTGGAGATCGCCGCGCCAGTGACCGTCGAGCCTACCGTAAATACCGTCGATGAGCTGCCGCCGTCTACCGTCACCAGATTCTTAGTCGGGTTGGCTGGGCCAACGCTCAGCGTCGCCGTGCTGCTGGTTGTCGAATGCCCGTTGCTGTCGGTGACCACCACCCTGAGCTGCAGGCCGTTATAAGCCGCTGTCGTAGCATTGGTGGTCATGGTCGCCGTGGTGGTGCCTGTACCGGCTCCGAACGACACCCAATGGCTGTTGCTGTTGAAATATTGCCACTGGTAGGTAAGCGTGCCGCTGCCGCTGGCCACAACGGTGAAGATTCCTTTACTGCCGATCCCGATCGCCTGACTACAAGGCTGGGTCGTGATGGATGGAGCGGTCGCATCGAGCGGACTCTTCGAAATGGCATAGTGACTGACGGATGCGCCGCAGCTCGTGTTCGGGGTAGCCGTTGGCCCGGTGATCGTGGTTAATGTCGGAACGGTTAGCGTTCCATTCGTCAACGCAATCGTCTTAGCCGTAGCAAACGCCGTCGAATCGAAGCTGATCTTACCACCGCCGGCGGCGGCAGACTCCAGCAACGCATCGCGCAGGCTGCACGACAAGTCAGTGCCCGAGCCTGCCGCGGTCTGCGGAGTGCAATTGGATGCAGTCCCCGCGTCGTCCGCACTAACAGTGACTACGAAGTATTCTGGCTGGATCGTGAAGGTAGTCGAACCGCTGCTGCTGGTATGGTTGGTATCGCCAGCGAACGTATAGCTCGCCGTGGCCGTGCCCGGGTACGTGTTGTTGCTGTAGGTTGGCGTCTCCGTCTCGCTCAAACTTCCCGCACCCGTTACTGTGGCCGAGCATGGAGTCTGCGCCGAGCCATTGTATGTAAAGGGCCCTGATGAGCACGTAACTGTCACCGAGGAGCTGGCCTGTGTCGCGGATACAGACTCTGTGACGGGAGTCGCTGCTGCGTAGGTGCTGTCGCCCGCCTGGCTGAAGAACACCGAGCACGCTGTGGCGCCACTGGTCATGGTGAAAGTTGCGCCGCTGTTGCTGCAGCCGCCGCCGGACCCAAAGGTGACCGTTAAACCCGAACTGGCTGTAGCCGCCACCGTGAAGGTGCTGCCGTAGCCTGCGCTGGATGGAGCCGCGGTGCCGACAGTGATCGTCTGCGTCGTCGAGCCGGTGCCCATCAGCATGATGTTCTGCGTGGTCGACGGGCTGGTATTCAAAGCATTGTCGGTAATGACAAACCAATCCGAGAGAGGGAGGGTAGACGCCGCAACCGGGTCGTATTCAATGCTCACGTTGCAGCTTGCTGCCGGCGACAGCGAGAACGTAGTTGTGCAATCCGCCGGCGTGCCCGAACCCGCCACTGTTTCAAAGTTCGTCCCTGTATAAAAGCCAAGTCCCGGAGAAACGGCGCTCAGGGTCTGGTTGCCAATGTTCTGAACCGTGACCGAGATTGGGCTGCTGGTGCTATTCTCCGCAGTCGGAGCAAAGGACAGGGACGTGCTGGCCACAGTCACTTTGCGGATGAGGTTGTTGTAGTAATCCGCGATGTAGAGGTTGCCCGCTCCGTCCAGCGTTACGCTGCCCGCTTCGTAGAGTTCCGCGCTGGTGGCCAGCCCGCCGTCCCCGGCGTAGCCCCCAGTGCCGTTGCCTGCCACGGTCGAGATGATTCCGGTTGCGGCATTCACCTCTCGGATGACGTTGTTGTTAAAATCCGCGATGTAGATATTGCCCGCGCTGTCCACCGCCACGTAGTAGGGGTAATCCAGCTCCGCGCTGGTAGCCGGGCCGCCGTCCCCGGTGTAGCCGCCTGTGCCGTTGCCCGCCACGGTTGAGATGATGCCGGTTGCGGCATTCACCTTGCGAATGGTGTTGGCGTAATAATCCGCGATGTAGATATTGCCCGCGCTGTCCAACGCTTCGCCGTAGGGGTAATCCAGCTCCGCGCTGGTAGCCGGGCCGCCGTTCCCGGTCTCACCGATGGTCCCGTTGCCCGCCACGGTCGAGATGATGCCGGTTGCGGCATTCACCTCGCGGATGGCGCCGTTGTACTCGTCCACGATGTAAAGGTTGCCCGCGCCGTCCACCGCTACGCCAGTGGGGTAGTGGACTTTCGCGCTGGTGGCCGGGCCGCCGTCCCCGGAGTAGCCCGCTGTGCCGGTGCCCACTACGGTGGAGATGATGCCGGTTGCGGCATTCACCTCGCGGGTGCGGTCGTTGCCTTGATCCGCGATGTAGAGGTTGCCTGCGCCGTCTACCGCTAGGCTAGAGGGGTAGTTGAGCTTCGCGCTGGTGGCCAGGCCGCCGTCCCCAGAGTAGCCCGCTGTGCCGGTTCCCGCCACGGTGGTGATGTTCCCGCTTGCGGCATCCACCTTGCGGACAACGCTGTTGTGATAATCCGCGATGTAGAGGTTGCCTGCGCCGTCCAACGCAACGGCAGTGGGGTATTTGAGTTCCGCGCTGGTAGCCGCCGCGCCGTCCCCGGAGTAGCCGTATGTGCCGTTGCCCGCCACGCTACTAATGATTCCCGGCGTAAAGGCAACCGCCGGCCCCTGGCCGATGCCCTGAATCGGGGTGGAAATCAGCACGTTGCCTGAGCCGTCGACCAACTCCACCGCGCCCATGCGCAATCCCGGCGCGAGCGGAGTAAAGGTGACGCTCACCGTGCACGTGCCCGGACCGGTTACCGAGCTCACGCAGGTGGCGCTGCTCTGCTTGAAGTCGAGACCGGATGCGCCCTGCGTCAAAATCACCGGCGCGCCGAAGGTTGTCGTTGAAGGTACGCTGAAGTACAACGTCTGCGTCTGGCTGCAGGGCGTAGGAGTGCTCTGGCTTCCGGGGCAGACATTGACGTTGCCGAAATTGGTATTGGGAGTAATCTCCCGAATGGCGTTGTTGCCGTAGTCCGCGACGTAGAGATTGCCTTTGCCGTCAGGCGTAGCGCCATGGGGAATAGAAAGTTCCGCGCTGGTCGCCGGCCCATTGTCTCCGGAGAAGCCATCCGTGCCGTTGCCCGCCACAGTGGAAATGAATCGGGTAGCGGCGCTGACCATGCGGATGACGTTGTTGCCCAAAACCCCGATGTAGAGGTTGCCCGCGCTGTCTACGTTTATATTGTAGGGCTCTTGCAACGTCGCGCTGGTGGCCGCCCCCCCGTCCCCGGTGTAGCCTTGCGAGCCGGTGCCCGCAACGGTGTAGATATAGCCGGCAGTAGTCGAGGAAACATAGGGATTGGTTCCCGAAGAAGCAATCATGCGGATGCGATTGTGGCCCTCGTCCGTGATGTAGATGTTGCCTGCACTGTCCACCGCCACGTCATAGGGGTCGCTGAGCTGCCCACTGGTGGCCACGCCGTTGTCGCCAAGGCTGCCGCCGCCGCCCCCGATGGTGTAAATGTAGCCGACTGTCGGGCTGGTTACGTTGGGTACGGTTCCGGAAACATAGACCACTCGAATGGTGCTGTTGTTATGATCCGCAATGTAAATGTTGCCCGCGCTGTCCAGCGCAATCCCGCCAAAGTCGGGAATGGTCGCGCTTGTGGCCACGACGCCGCTCGCGGGGGTGGTGGAATCGTTACCGCCGGTGCCCGCCACAGTGTAAATGTTGCCGACCGTAGGACTGGCAACATTGGGAATGGTTCCCGCGGCATAGACCACGCGGATGCGGCCATCGAACCCATCAAGAATGTAGAGATTGCCGTTGCTGTCGAACGCGATGGACTGGGGGTAGTAGAGTTTCGCGCTAGTGGCCGGCCCTCCCTCTCCGCAGCCGGAATAGTTTCCGTTAGGGCATTGCGTACCGGTGCCCGCCACAGTAGAGATGATCCCGGTCGAGGCATTCACCTTGCGGATGCGTTGGTTCTGCTCATCCGCGATGTACATATTGCCCGCTTTGTCGAAAATCGCCTGCTCGGGGGAGTTGAGTGTTCCCTCGTTAGCTGGGCAGCCATCTCCTACGGAGTTGGTTTGAGCGCCGCCGCATGTGCCGGTGCCTCCCCCTGCCACCGTGTTGATGACCGGGGCGAGGGTGATGTTCGCGCTTGCGTACCCATAGGCAGGAGCGCACACCACGCCCGCCAGAAATGCCATCACCAGCCCCACGGCCCGCGCCCATCCGCGCCCTGCCGCCTTTGCGGCCGGTTTGCGCCCTCGACGAGAGGCGGAGACCGGCTTCGCGTCACGGAAAATGTCCGCGCGGCTAAGGTCCGCAATCGGACTCACTGGGCCATTAAAGGAAACGCTAAGGGATGAACTGAAAACAGGCGCACTGCTGGATACGGGGCGGACTTCGGTGTGCATAGTATTCTCCGGAGAAAATCTGTTACAGGTGCTGCAATTGAATCTTGTGTTACGTGCTGTGTTGCGTTCCTGATCGAGCCGAGGCTCAACCGGATTACGGGCCTGACTTACTGGCCATGTTTATGGACTTGGGGGGAAGACGAACCAGGATCGGTTTTGACAAACATTTCGAAAGTCAACAACAATGAGGGGCCTCGTGTCAAGAATGAATTACCGCGTGCCAATGAATTTGTGTGAATAAAACCCGAAACATGAAAACTACAAAGCAAGAGCCCCTCTTGCGAAAAACAGCCACAACTCCACACCAGAGGAGCGACCGAAACGAACCAAAACATGTTTTCAAGACGCGGGATGAAAGATTGAGAGTGGTGGACTCACGCCAGCAGATCTCAAACTGTGCCCTTACTCGCCTTCTGCCAATGGGGGAATTGGTGTCAGGGCTTACTCTCTCACAAGGAACAGAGATGCGGCAAGTTACGAGGGGAAGTTACCGATGCAGGAAAAAATGCTCAGGAGATTAACAAGCATGAGCAAGCGCTGCGATCAGCGCTTGCTCAGACCTGCTCAAAAAGTGTTTGAAAAGAGACATGTGTTGAAAAAGCGGACAACCTGGATCAGCAAAGACGTATGTGGGTGAATGCCGCAAGACGCGACACTCGAGCGCTAATGCGCAATGAAGAGTACGACCCCCTAAACTTTGCTCCGCAAGGCGACAGTGATGCTGAGGATGCGATCAGCGCCGACGCGGGATCAGGCTGGAATTAAGAAACCGAGCCAAGACCTCCATCATTAACAAATCCGCCAGCTGCAGTGATTTCCTGGACGTCGATCTCATCCAACTCAGGCGCAGCCCATTCTTTCTTCAGGTCATTCTTGATTTCGATTACGTTTTCCATTTTCAGTTCTCCTGGCCGTAGCCTAAGTTGACGACGTGACAAGAGTAACCAAGAACAGTGCTTGAACGCAAGTAAAAAATCCACAGAAGTTCTTGGGATTCTTTAAGATGTCCCATTCCGGCTGCCGCGCCGAGCCCGCCTCCAGGCACACAGGATGGGGTAGAGCGGCGCATATGCCCAGAAAAGACGATCCGGAAGACTAAGCACCTTGAAATTCCGACGGTCGTAGACAATATCGGACAAAATTTCTCCCCAGCCTCTTGAGGGCTGTACCAGCCAGTTGTAGCGAGTCATGCGGATTCGTTCGTGGAAAGGATCCCGAAGGCTACGCGACTCAGCAACCGGTTCTTTCGCAGACTTCAGGGCGCGAAGAGGGCTACGAATCAGAAACGATGGTAGATTCTTCCATGGATCTCCTGGCAGATCAGGCAAAGAAAGCCTGTACAGTTCTTTCAAAAGGCGCAGGCCTGCCAGCAGAGGCCTTTGCTGACCTGTGCTTTGGGCTTGTTCGAACGCCTGCTGCCAATCTACCCGACCCTCGGCATGGATGCGCGCCAGATCACCGAGCCAGTACGCGCGATACCATGCATGCTTGCCACCATGGCTGCAGAGGTAAAGCACCTGGTCGATGGGATTCATGGCCCGGTGGGAACATCGTTGCCAGACGGAAGGAATGCTCCTGGCCCAGCGGGCATTGGTCGAGTCAGTTGAGTCCCATGTGTTGCGCCAATGAAGTTCGAGTTCGGTGGGGCCATGGCGATGCACGAAGTTAAGGTGGTGCTCGTGGCGCAGGAAGCTCTCCCATTGACGGGTAGTTAGAGGAAACCATGTTGACTTCAGATGCCAACCCATCTTCTCCAGGCAAGCCTGCGAGCGGGGAAGGTCCTCTGGGGTGACTGCCAGATCCAAGTCCCGGTACTGGCGAAGTCTCTCGTCTCGGTACACCTCGAAGGAAAGCGTTGGCCCCTTAAAGGGCATTACGGGGATACCTGCGCGAGCAAAGCCCTTCAACACCCTCACCAACCGTAAGGAAAGCCTGGCTGCGTGCGACTGCCATGCATCGCTGCGCTCCTGCAATTGCTGTCTTGCGGATTCGGGAATCTCCAGCCCCGGCACTCGCTTGAGTGCTGACCAACTGAGGGCCGTAGTGCGATGATGGGCCGCAAGGCGGAGATATTCGTCCCAGTCCGGGCCGGCGGCAATGGCTTCGCGGATGGTTTCCTCCTGCCTTTGCCGCCAGGAGTCAGGGGCCAGCCATGAGGTTGCAATCATCAGCCGGAAGGCGGAGCTGGTTCCCCGCAGCCAAGAGATTTCAGCCATGGCCGATCTCCGCTGTCTCAAATTTCTGCATCTGGCCAGGCCGGTAGTCGGCATAGGCTGCGCCCATGGTCAAAAGGGCCATGACCGCAGCGCCCCAAGCCAGCACAACCGCGCGGTGGCTCGCTGACAAAGGACGAAAGAGATCGGCGATCTGGTTGCGCGGCATGTGTGCGGAAACCTCAATTACGAGATTCAGCCAGGTGGCGCAGGAAGAGACCCACGCCCAGCCCGCGGAGAAGAATTGTGCCTGCCCTCTGCGTCGTGTCGGGATCGACCTTGACGACCAGATCCTCAAGGCAGCGGCGAATCCGTTGCATGTCCAGAAACTCCCTGGCCTCGGGGAGCGCATCCAGGCTGTCCAGGCACTGCCGTAAGGCAGGCAGTTCGCGAAGAATTCGATGACCCACATCCGCGGCCTGTAAACCCTTCCGCTCTTGGTTTACAACCGGGTCGGGCAATCTGCCCTTGAACGCTCTACGAAACAGCCAACTGCTTTGTTTCAAACGCTGGAACTGGTCGTCGGGAACCTGTAGAAGGAATTCGAGCATGGCTTGATTGGAGGTTGGGTCCAGAAAAGCAACCGAATTTCTGGCCCCAATCTCTGACCAAAGACCTGTGCCGATGCAGAAAAAAGGTGAGAACAAACGAAGACGATAATCTTCTAACGGGGATATCTTAAAGGTTGGATCGTGCCCTGCCGCCCGCATCCGGCCATCTAAATCCAACTCCGAAGCTATATGGATATTGAGCGCCGAATACTCTTGCCAGATCCGGCTCGGTGGAGTGGTACGACGGCGAAAAGCCAGCAGGCCCGGCAACAGCAACGGCTTCAGTATCTGCCGCTTTATGGTGAGCCAGGGATTCGGCTCCATATTTAAAAAGAGCCGTAAGGCAGTAGCCGGGTATCCCTGAAGGAGCGCCAGCAGAGCCGATCCATTGCCAGTCCAGGAGACCGTGATATTGCCAGCCTGCCCTGTGAGGATCACCCCGGCACCGTTCCGGGAGGCGGCTTCTGCAACAGCCTGCATCCAATAAAAGTTGATGGAACCATGGCCGGGGCCGTCATGTAGTTGCTGAAAATGTTCGATGCCTTGAATGACTCCATAATCCGTGGCATCGATGGGGACATGTTGAATGTTGTCGCCAGCCATGACAGCTGTGGCGTGGGCCAGCTCCCATTCGTTGCCCATATGACGCTGTTTAGCACCATCCGGAGGCAGGCAAGGCACCGAGGTGTAGGCCGTCAGGCCGCGCCCCTGGCCGGCAAGCAGCGGCGCAGCCATAGCGACCACGGAGCCCGAATCGCGGCCGGCGGAGAGAGTCGCGGCTACCGGTTTTTGAGTTCGCAGACAGATCTGTACCGCGTGCGTGTAGTGTTCCAGAAAAGCCTCGACGTAATCCTCATCGCGGCGGTAGTTGAGCATGGCGCGGCCCTGCGGCGACCAATGTTGCCAGATGCGAGTTTTGCCATCGGCAGTGACGGCCATCGCTTGCGCCCAAAGCAGACGTCGGAAGCCCTTGTACGCGGTCAGCCCGCCATCGTGCTGCCAAATAACAAGCACCTCGGCCAGGCGCATCCGATCCGGCTCCTTGACCACGCCGGGAAGCGCAAGCAGAGCCTTGAGGCTGGATGCAAAAGCGAAGAAGCCGTTGCCTTCGTAGTAATACAAAGTAACGTTTCCGAAGGCATCCCGAGCTAGCAGCAGGCGGCGTTGCCGCGCATCCCAGGCAGCTAGCGCCCAATCCCCTTGCAGATGCTTGCTGACCTCATCCCCCCAGCGATCGAAGGCCAGACTTACCAGTTGCCCGTCGGAAATTCCCGCTGCCTCTGAGCTGGAGACATCGAATGCCTCCAGAAGCGCTTCCCGGTTGTCGAGCCGCGCCGTGCTTACCACAAGACCTCGCTCTCCGCGCATAGGCTGCTTTTCGAAGGCGTCTTCTGGGTTTACTTCGAGCAGTAGGTGCCCCAACCCCACCTGCCCCTCGATCTTGCACCCTCCTCCGTGAGGGCCGTAGTAAGCCATAGCTGTCTTCATTCGCTCCAGCCATTCGGGGTCGACCGGGCCCCCATCATACCGGTATATGCCGTAGATACCGCTCAAGTTTTTCTCCGAGAATCGTTGTGAGGGTTTTACAACTCTTGGGACAGGCCAGCGTCATTACGCCAAAATCATCGCACGCGCCGCCCAGAACTCCTGAGACGCAGCCAAGAACTCCGATAAAAGCCCTCTGCGGATTCGGGAAATTTGCGCATGACGTTCGAGGCTATTCGACACGCAAGAGACCTTTCCGCTCCAACTTTCCCAAAAACTCCTGTAGGTCCGCGGCGCAGGTCTCCGGCGATACGCTGTATTCCTCTACGAGTTGATGAACGAGGGACGAAAAGGTCAACGGAGTCTCAAGCAATTTCCAGATGCTACGAGCCGACCCCTCCATGCCGTAGTATGCTCCCGCATCGACGCTCATGAGAATCACCTCCTCGTCGAATTCTCTACTAGGCAGTTCCTGGGCGCGGGATAACCTGTCATCCGGACTGAAATGGCGCATCTAGTTCCTTACCTCCAAGGGTCTTGCGGCAAATCGCGCGTTCACGCCTTTAGCCTATCAAACGCGCTGCAATCCTATGAATGCTATATGTTGCTCTTTCAAGTTTCTACCAACCGAAAGCGCAGCCCGTCCAGAGTGCGTGTGC
>Ga0302320_10019421_pt1 | contig 13638 bp, 11 predicted proteins | sample Bog_T0_3_FD_202130 | JGI IMG/M metagenome (GOLD analysis project Ga0302320, IMG submission 202130) | Peat permafrost microbial communities from Stordalen Mire near Abisko, Sweden - Bog_T0_3 | ecosystem: Environmental > Terrestrial > Soil > Wetlands > Peat | place: Sweden: Abisko, Stordalen Mire... | reverse complement strand
TCCTTCACCGCCGATGCCATCAAGCAAATCGATCGTGACTTCGCCCAAGGCGCCGTCGCGGTCAAAATCTGGAAGAACATCGGAATGGAAATCAAGAACAGCGCCGGCCAATACATCATGGCCGATGACCCGAAGTTCGAACCCATCTATCAGGATATCGCCAGCCACGGCAAAACTTTGATGACCCATCAGGCCGAACCCGATGTAGCCTGGGGCCCTCCCGACGCGGCCGATCCGTCGTGGTCCTACTACCAGGAAAATCCCCAATGGTATGTCGCCAACCGCCCCGGCTTCCCCTCGAAGCAGAAGATTCTCGACGCGCGCGATCATGTGCTCGCGAACCATCCCAACCTGCGCATGGTAGGAGTTCATCTCGGCAGCATGGAGCGCGACCTCGATAACATCGCGCGCCATCTGGACCAGTATCCCAACTTCGCCATCGACACCGCCGCGCGCATGGACTACCTCATGCTCATGCCTCCGGAAAAATTGCGCGCCTTTCTCATCCGCTATCAAGACCGCGTTCTTTACGGCACCGATCTCGACTTGCCCCCGGAAGCCGACTTCTCCGATGCATTAAAAGACTTCCAGTCCACCTACGCGCGCGACTGGAAATTCCTCGCCACCAGCGCGCCTCTAAGCGTGAACGGTAAACCCATCCACGGACTCAACCTGCCACGTTCCGTGCTGGAAAAAATCTACCGCACCAACGCCCTGCACTGGATTCCCGGCTTGTAGCCAATGATTTAATTTCAACCGCGGCTTTGAAAGGGCGCGACTTTTAGTCGCGCCGCGGAAGCCCAATAAAAAACTGGGCCGAGCGTTTTCACCACTCGGCCCAGAACACCCCCTCGATAAAACAGCTCAGCCCCACACTTCTAGTTGAACGCCTTTCTTAACGTTGCAATCGAGATGTGCGGCCAGCCTAGATTCACCGCCGTCTGCGGAAGCAGTTTTAGTATCTCGAATTCCAGAATCACCATCTGCGCATACTGCAGCTGCATAAACGGCCGATGTTCCGGATGCGTCACTCTCTCGATCCAGAAAGTGGCGTACACCAGGGCCGTGTCGGCGTTCGCTCCCTTGTTTCCGACCGGGTCCCCGCCCTCGAGGAACAGAATGTTTTCGATCCCTCCGGCGCCATTGGTCACATTCACCGTCGTCGATGGGTCGGTCGGCTTGGTGCTGTTGGGATTCTTGAAGAAATTAATCTTCGCCTGGGTTGCGATGTTCAGCACCGTTCCTGAAAAGCTGAAGCCGTCCGCCTTTTGTCGGCTGACAATCGCCTGCAAGATCTTGATGGGGTCGTTGATCACATCCTGCATGGGGACCCCTTCAATCGTCGCAGGCAACGGTGGCTCCGTCGTTCCAAACGGTGTTCTCGGATTCGCCGCGGATGCCGGAACCAGGAGATCGTATTCTGGGAATCCCGGCGGAGCCGTAAGTTTGCTGGTGGAACCCGGTGCATTCAGTATGGGCAGCGCCGGCGACGGCGGAATCCCGAACGGCGTGCTGTTGAACGACGGAAACTGAGAAAACGCATACGGAACCGCGCCACTGGCCAACACTGGATCGCCCTCAAACGGCGCAGCGATCCCTTGCGCCAGCATTGAATTGCCATGCGGAATCGTTCCCATCCGCGCGATCAGTTGATCGCCCGCCGGCGCCGCCTCCGGTGGGTAAGTCGTGTTCGGCTGCGTGATCCAGATTCCCGGCTCAATGTGAAGCGCCCCTCCGGTCGCAGCGTCGCTGATTTTCTGCAGGTAGGTCAGACCGAACAGTTCAATATCATTCTGTCCGAATCCTCGATTCGGAATCGAAGACCCAATCGGATCGACCTTCAGGTGCTCTCGAGTTTGGTTGAGTTGAAGATAAAGATCGGCGTCGCCTTCAAAATCTGGGCGCGCGATGAGATTAAATCCATCGCCCTCCCAGGTTCCGGCGAACTCTCTCAGGAGACCCAGATTACTCAGAACGGTTGCGTTATCGGGACTGATTCGAATCGAAGATATTCTCTCGTCGGGCATAGGTATTCTCCTCCAATGATTTTTGTTTCACGTTCCCTGTGAGCCCCCGCGTCTTGAGATAGTGTCGACAGAAAGCGTTGCGTTTCACGCCTCTAAAAATTTTGCTGTGGTGGCGCAGAAGAATTTTGAGACTGGATCTCCCCCGCTATGACAAATTCCGCTACTGACGGAAGCCGTTGCCGACGAAACTTGGCCTTCCTTTGAACCAAAGTCACATAGAGTGCGGGAGGTGGTTAACAGAGACAGAGGCCGCGGCGTTTTGTCTAAGGGGCGCAGAGCGGACTTGTGAAGCGGACCCATGAAGCGGACCCATAAATGGAACCAAGACTTGCCCGCGGCAAGCGTCACGTGATTCACGCCCTTTACAAATCAATAACATGTGAGATTCGAAGCAATAAAAAGACAGACCCGGCTATTCGCGAAGTGAACCTTCCTTATAAAAAGTATTCAAAGAGTGAACTTTTCCTCTGTGATGGTTGCCCTTGTGAACTCCCCAGAAAAAGCGCAATCTCAATCTCACCCGAAGATGTACAAATTTCCCAGGGTCGTCATCTAAGTATCGCTTTCAGGTTCGAACGTTTGGCATGAGATTTGCAGCACTTCGTAGGGGGGACAGATGAAAATCGTAGTGACGTGGTCCAACGGAATGAAGTCGGAAGTCGAGGTGGAAGTCCCGGCGGGTGCAACCCCCTTGCGCACCAATTTCAACGCCAAGCGGCCCGATACTGCACTCCGACAGCGCGAGGACTCGCGCTGGGAATGCCTCAGCGTCAAATCCGGCGGAGGCCTGCTCGGCTATTGCCTTCCCGATCAGATGGTGAAACTGATGGCCTCCGGTCACCCGGTTGAGGGCCTCAGCTGGGCAGAACTGCGCGCCGACCAGAGTTTGTCGGCCGCCCTCGCCTATGCTCCGGAAAACAACGAGCTCACCTGGCAGGGCGGCTACCTGCGACGCAGGGAAAACCGCGAGAAGTTTCACTTCCACGGTCATTCCACCGAACAGGAAGCCATCAACTGCTACCAGCAATTTTTGCAGGACTTCGGAGAGAAAGAACCGGTTTAACTGTCCCGGGGCTTAAAGCTGCAAAGTTAAAGCTCCAGGTTTTCCGCCGCTGGCTTCACGCTTCTCAAGGGTGCGTAGCGGCATGCCGGCTGGCTAGCTCGCTGCCCGCGGCTTCTCCTGCCGGCGAATGCGGCGCCACCTTTGCCGCCTGCCGCATCGCTTCGTCAGAGGAAAGCACGCTGTCAATCGCACAACTCTTGGCATACATGAAGAGCGCTCCCGCCGCCAGACGGACGTCTAGATTTTGTTTCCCGGCGGCCTCGGCTGCGCGCGGTGCAATATAGCGGAAATCTTCACAACTCTGCTCGTGCCGCTTGAAAAATCCCGGCAGATGCAGGGTCGTGGCTGCACGCACGAACCGCACTTCCAGATTCGTAGGATCGGCAGAAACCGAATCGTCCAACAGACTCAGTCCGCGCTTCGACAATGCCGACTTTTTCCAGATCGCCAGGCTCCGCCCCGCTTCCATCAACAACAGACTCCCACGATATGCATTGATCAATGCTTGGTTCGACAAAGGTTCGTTCCGCGCCTCGCTCAGCGTCTCGAACAACTCCGCGCTCTGCGACAAGTCCGCGGCATTCCCGGAAATTCCCGAATAGTAGAGCTGCTTGGCTTTCACCAGAAGTTCTGCCGACGGAGCCGGATCGGCAAAACCTGAAACCGCGCCCACTACCATCGGCGTCGACAGCACTAACCCCGACAGAACCGCTAACGATAAGAAAACCTGTCTCAGCATCCTTCCGCTTAGATTCGCAAGTCCTCAATTGCCGTCCGCCAATTTTCCTCAAGCCATCGTTCGTTTTCATTCTGGGAAATTCATTCCCAAAAGCGTTGAGCCCTATGACAATATCTTTCTCTTTACTCATAGGTTTTAAAGTCAAAAGCAAAGCTCACCCGCTCTAAGGACCGTGGCAGATAAAAAAGTTCTAATCATTGGAGCCGGTCCCGGCGGCTTGGCCGCTTCGCTGTTGTTAGCCAAGGCAGGTGTGCAGGTTACGATCCTCGAGCGCCTTCCTCACGTTGGCGGACGCACCTCCACCTTTTCCGCCAACGGCTTCACCTTTGACGTCGGCCCCACCTTCTTTTTGTATCCCCAAGTGCTGCGGGAAATCTTCGCCGCCGTCGGCAGTGACCTCGATCGCGAACTCGAACTCGTCCGCCTCGATCCGCAATATCGCCTGGTCTTCGGCGGCGGAGGCGAGCTTCTGGCCACGCCCGATCTCAACCGCATGAAAGCCGCGGTCGCCGCTCTCTCCCCCGAAGATGGACCTGCCTTCCTGCGCTACTACGAAGTCAATCGCCGCAAGCTGGCTGCCTTCGCCCCATTCCTCGCATCGCCGTTTCTAAGTTGGAAAGATTTATGTCGTCCCGAGTTGCTGAAGCTCTTGCCACTGCTCAAACCCTGGCGATCTCTGCACTCCGATCTGTCACATTATTTCCGCGACCCCCGCATCCAGTTGGCGTTTTCCTTCCAATCGAAGTATTTGGGGATGTCGCCCTTCCGCTGTCCCAGCCTGTTTTCGATCCTCGCATTCATGGAGTATGAGTACGGCGTGTTCCATCCCAAGGGAGGTTGCGGCGCAATCACCATGGCCATGGCCAAATTAGCCCGCTCCCTCGGCGTGGAGATCAAGCTCGAACACGAAGTCGATAAAATCGAGTTTGCCGGGAAGCGCCCCGTCGGCGTTTATTCGGCGGACCGCTACTTCCCCTGCGATTCCCTTGTGATCAACGCCGATTTCGCGCGCGCCATGCATCGCCTCGTCCCCGATCATCTGCGCCCCCGCTGGAGCAATCGCCGCCTCGCCAAAAAACAATTCTCCTGCTCCACTTTCATGCTCTATCTAGGCGTGCAGGGAAGTTTCGACAAGGTCGCGCATCATACGATTTATATCCCTAAGAATTATCCGGCGACCTTAAATGACATCGAGCGCGAGCATATTCTGTCGTCCGATCCGCCATTTTATTTGCAGAACGCCAGTGTCACCGACTCCAGCCTCGCACCCGCCGGTTGCAGCACGCTCTATGCCTTGTTTCCCGTCACCCACCAACACCGGAACGTAAACTGGCCGGCCCAAAAAGAGAATTTCCATGCCCTGGCTTTGCGTCAACTGCAGCGCGTCGGCGTCGACGTGCGCGGTCGCGTTTTATTCGAGCGCAACTTTACCCCGGACAACTGGGAATCGGACTTCGAACTTCATCTCGGTTCCACGTTCAGCCTCACCCATAGCTTCAAGCAAATGCTGCACCTGCGTCCCCGCAATCGTTTCGAAGACCTGGAATCGGTATACTTGGTGGGTGGGGGCACGCATCCCGGCAGCGGCCTGCCCGTAATTTTTGAATCCTCACGCATCAGTTCGCGGCTCTTGCTGGAAGACTTGGGCATCGCTTCGAACGCCGTCTCCAACCATCCCGACCTGGTGCCATTATTAGCGGAGGTTGCATGAACGCCTCAGCTCAACATTTCGCGCCGCTCGACGCAGAAGAAAAACCACCCGAAGTCACCGCCCGCGATTTAATCGCGAGGTCGCGCGAAGCCCAAAAACACTGGGCCATATCCTCTATCCGTGAGCGTGTCGACTGCCTTAGAAAATTCCGGCACCTTCTTGTCGAAGAAGTGTCGGGCGTGCTGAATCCCCTAAAAGAATCTCGCGGCGTAAGTCCCGCTGAGATCGTCGTCTCGGAAATTGTTCCCTTGGCCGATGCGTGCAAATTCCTGGAGTCCGAAGCCGGGCAAATTCTATCTTCACGCCAACCGCTAGGCCGAAGGCCTTTCTGGCTTTCTGGTACAAAGCTCACGATTCATCGCGAACCCCTCGGCGTGGTTCTCATCGTCGGCCCGTCCAACTACCCCTTACTGATTGTCGGAGTGCAATTGCTCCAGGCTATTGTCGCCGGCAACGCCGTCCTGGTGAAGCCCGGTCGCGGCTGCGGCAAAGTCGTGCAAGCCATGCAGGCGCTGCTCTCGAAGGCCGGCATCGATCGCGATCTGTTGACCGTGCTCGACGACAACGACGAACTGAAAGTTCGAAGAATCATCGCCGAGGGCATCGACAAAATACTGCTGACCGGATCGTCTGCCGCGGGCGCACCCATCCTGGAAGCCGCTGCAAAAAGCCTCACTCCTGCTACCCTTGAACTCTCGGGTTGCGATGCCGTCTTCGTGCTCCAGGGAGCCGACTGCGCTCTCGCCGCCAAAGCTCTCGCCTTCGGACTCCTGCTCAATCGAAGCCGAACTTGCATGCGTCCGCATCGCGTCCTGGTGCATGAAAGCGTTCGCGACCGCCTCGTCGAGCACCTTGGCCGCGAGTTCGGCAAGTTGGATGCGGATGCCAAGCCCTGGCAACTCGACCTCAAGTCTTCCAGAATGCTGGCCGATGCTTTGGACACGGGAGCGAGAATCGTCATGGGAAGCTCCGACGATCCATTCCGTTTCCCCATGGTGCTGGAGAACGTTGACCCAACATCGGAACTGAGTCAGACCGATTCTTTCCTGCCCGTCCTCATCCTTCACACCTTCGCGGAAATCAAACATGCCCTGCGAATTTACGACCTTTGCGCCTATGCTCTGGGCGCCAGCGTCTTCGGTCCGGAAGCCAATGCCGAGAAGCTGTCCAAGAAAGTCAACGCCGGATTCGTAATCATCAACGACATCATCGCTCCCACCGCCGATCCTCGTCTCCCTTTCTCTGGACGAAAACTCAGCGGCTTCGGAATCACTCGCGGTGCAGAAGGCCTGTTAGAACTCACTCGCGTGAAAGCTGTCTGCAAACGCAATTCGAACTATCGCCATCTTGATCCCCTTCAGCCAGCAGATAAAAACTTCTTTCTCGCCTATCTCCAGTTGGCGCACGGCCCCTGGCGCAAGCGATTCTCCGCGGCGATCAACTTAATCCGCGCAGCCGCGCAACGCTCGCGAACCAGCTCGCGAAGCGCTTCGCGCGCGACCGCGGGAGAGAAGAGGACTGGCCAATGAAAAACCGTCCCAGCGTTGGCGTGATCGGCGCAGGCCTCGGTGGACTCTCCGCCGCATGCACTCTCGCCGCCCGTGGCTATGCCGTAAGCGTAATCGAACGCAACCCCTGGGTCGGCGGCAAAGCCGCGGTGCTCAGCTCCAACGGCTTCCGCTTCGATATGGGCCCGACGATTCTGATCCAGCCCTCAGTTCTGCGCCGCATCTTCGCCGAGGCCGGAGAGGACATGGATCGCGCCTTACCCATGACTCGCCTCGAGCCCCAATGGCGCTCCTTCTTCCCCGACGGCCAGACTCTCGACTTATGCAGCGATGCGCGCCAGATGGAACAAAATCTCAGCCCGTATTCGCGCGATGCCGCCGATGGTTATCGCCGCTTTCTAAACACATCTTCCACGCTGAAAGATATTTCCGATCGCTGGTTTTTCTGGCGCTCCATGGATTCCATCTGGGATACCTTCGATCCGCGCTCGGTCGTGCAGCTCTCGCTCCTGAATGACGTTCGCAACATGCGTCTGGGCAAGACCGTCTCCGGCACCGTCTCCGAGTTCGTAAAAGATCCGCGCGTCGCGCAGATGCTCGAACACTTCGTTCAATACGTAGGATCGGCTCCCGACAATACTCCCGCAATTTTGTGCGCCATCGCGCACATGCAAACCAGCGAAGGCGTCTGGTATCCCAAAGGCGGCACGGCGGCGATTGCGCAGGCTCTGTATCAACTCGCGGTCAAGCTTGGAGTCGAATTTCATCACGGTGTTTCCGTCGAACGTATCTCTCACGAAAATGGCCGCGTCCAAAGCCTCGCATTATCGGACGGCACTCAACTTCCATTCGACGCCGTGGTATCGAATTCCGACGCCATCCGAACTCACACCGAACTGCTCGAAGGCGCGCCCCGCCGCCAGTTCAGCCGCAAGAAGGCCGAGCCTGCCTGCTCCGGCGTGGTTCTCTATCTCGGACTGAAAAAGCGTTACGAACACCTGCTGCATCACAACTTTGTTTTTTCCGAAAATTCGCACGAAGAGTTTGATAGCATCTACCGCCGCGGCGTTCCCGCCGGAGATCCTACCTGCTACGTGTGCGCCCCCGCCGTCACCGATAACTCCGTCGCGCCTCCCGGAGGCGAAGCGTTATATGTTCTAGTCCACACTCCTTACTTGCGCGACCGGCAAAACTGGAGCGAGATGTTTCCCGCCTACCGAAAAGTAATTCTGGACAAGCTGCGCCGTTCCGCCGGCCTCGAAGATATCGAGTCTCGAATTGTTTTCGAATCGCACCTCACGCCGCAGGATATTCACGATCGTTACCGCGTCCTGAAAGGCGCGATCTATGGCATCGCCAGTCACGGACGCCTGAACGGCGGCTTCAAGCCCGGCAACGTCAGCAAATCCCTTTCAAATTTATTTCTGTGCGGCGGCGCGGCCCACCCCGGGCCCGGCATGCCCATGGTTCTCATGTCCGGCTGGATCGCCGCCGACGCGCTCGACAAATCAGGATGCGTTCCCAAGGGAGTGGCCGCATGACCGCCGCTCCATCACCATCGTCTGCGCCCGCATCATCACCAGCGGAAAATCCCGCCACACATAATTCCCGCACTCGACATTCCCCCGCGCATAACTCGAAGCGTTATCCTGCTCCCGTAATTTCTCCGTGGCTGCTGAATGGCTTCCTGGCCTACGCTCCATTCTACGTAAGGCGGCATCTGCACACAGTGCGCGTCTCCGGCGCTCATCACCTTGCCAGCACAGAACACCGCGCAACCGTGATCTACATGAACCACGCCAGTTGGTGGGATCCCATGATCGCCGCTCTGCTGGCCGGAGCCTACCTTCGCAAGCGTTCTCACTACACCCCCATCGACGCCGACGCGTTGCAGAAATACAAGTTCTTTTCGCGTCTGGGATTCTTCGGAATCGAACGAAATCAATTCCGCGGCGCCCGCAAATTTCTTTCCGTCGGCGAACAAATTCTTTCGCGCGCCGATTCCGTTCTCTGGATGACGCCGCAAGGCCGCTTCGCCGACGTGCGCGAACGCCCTCTCAAATTCGAATCTGGCTTGGCGAATCTTTTACTTCGCTCACAATCCTGCTCCGTCATTCCCGTCGCCGTTGAATACGCCCACTGGGAAGAGCGCACGCCCGAAGCGTTGATTCTCATCGCCGCCCCAGTCGAAATTGATCGCTCCGCAAAAACTAACGCTCTCACGACGCAGCTCGAATCCCGTCTCGCCCAAGCGATGGACGAACTTGCCCACGCCTCGATCCATCGACAAGTTGACAGCTTCGATTCTCTGCTGCACGGCAACGCCGGAGTCGGCGGCATCTACGACCTCTGGCGCTCGTTCAAAGCCTTACTGCGCGGAGAAGATTTCACCACCGCTCACGGAAGCAAGCAATGACGCTCGACGCACTCGCCATCGCAACCTTAATCTTCGCCGCCATCGCCTGCTTCACATTTCTCGATAACCTCCGAAGGTATCGTCCTGCGCCTGCATTAGACTACCCGCAACCTGAGTCGTTCCCGTTGGTCTCACTCCTGATCCCAGCGCGCAACGAAGAGCAGAACATCGTCGCCGCAGTCGGGTCGGCCCTCGCCGCCGCCCCGGCCTCACTCGCCGCACAAGTTCGCGTAATCGTCGCCGACGACCACTCCACAGATAGAACGGCCGACCTGGTCGCTTCACTGGCCACGCGCGATCCCCGAGTTTCGATACTCTCCGTACCGCAACTCCCCGCAGGATGGAACGGCAAGCAACACGCCTGCTATACGCTCGCACAAGCCGCAAACACAGAACTCTTGTTATTCGTCGATGCCGATGTCCGGCTCGAACCCCAATCCATACCCAGGATGGTTGCCGAACTGAACCGTTCCGGCGCGAGTCTGATCAGCGGAGTGCCCCGCCAAATCTGCGGCAGCTGGCTCGAGCAATTGCTCATCCCGCTCATCCACTTTGTTTTGCTGGCTTACTTACCAATGCGAAGAATGCGGCAATCTCTCAGCCCCGCGTACGCTGCCGGCTGCGGACAACTATTTCTCTGCCGCGCCCGCGATTACAAACTCGCCGGCGGCCACGCCGCCATCCGCCGCTCGATGCACGATGGCATCACTCTGCCCCGCGTCTTCCGCCTCTCAGGACTAAAGACCGATTTGTTCGATGCCACCGACATCGCGCATTGCAGAATGTATGCCGGCGCGCGCCAGGTACTCGAAGGCCTCGCCAAGAACGCCATCGAAGGCCTCGCCAAGCCGTCGCGCATCGGAATCTTCACCACGCTGTTCGTCGTCGGCCAAATTCTTCCGTTGCCTCTCGCGATCATATCTTTCCTGCAACACAGTTGGGTCGCGTTCTCGTTGGCCCTCATCGCATCCGTTCTTGCTTACCTTCCCCGATTGCTCGCCATCGGCCGTTTTCGTCAGCCAATCTGTTCCGCCATCGCGCATCCGTTCGGCCTACTCGTGCTCACCCTCATTCAATGGTTCGCATTGGCTCGCCACATCGCCGGAAAACCCGCCGCTTGGAAAGGCCGCTTCTACGACCGCGGCTCGTGTGGAGCGGACACTCCTGTCCGCTGCCCTTGACCTTGTTTTTGACTTTCGCAAAGTGAAACATCTCTCCACCGCAGTCCCACGGAAGCGCAGCTTGAGCGGCGCATAAAGAAAAAGGTCGGGAAAACTAAAATCTCGACCGCCGCCGATTCCATAAGCATCGAACCCTCGCGATATAATCACCTTTCTGTCTATGTCGACCTCGCTACCCGTGTGGATCGGAACTCTCCTGTCCACGCTGCTCTTCGCACCGCCAGCCCTCGCTCAACTCTCAAACCATCCAACTAAGTCGTCAATCAAGGCTCAACCAGAGGCTCAAACTGTTCCCCAATTTGAAGACGTAGCTCAGAAAGCTGGCCTCGTAGTCCCACATATATCGTCTCCCGATAAAAAATACATTATCGAATCCATGAGCGGAGGCGTCGGCCTCATCGATTGCGATAACGACGGCAAGCTCGACATCATTACCGTCAACGGTTCTACCGTTGAACGCTACCGCGCCGGTGGCGACCTCCTGATCACGCTCTATCATCAGGACACCGACTCGAAAACCAGCGATCTAAAATTTAACGACATCACCGCGTCCGCCGGACTCACCCGCAAAGGCTGGGGCATGGGAGTGGCCGTCGCCGATTACGACAATGACGGCCTGCAGGATATTTACGTCACCGGTTACGGTGGCAACGCCCTCTATCACAATCTCGGCAACTGCAAGTTCGAGGATGTCACCGACAAAGCCGGAGTGCGCGGCGGCGGTTTCAGCACCGGCGCCGCATGGGCCGACTACGATCGCGACGGCAAAGTCGATCTTTTTGTTTCGCGCTATGTCCACGTCGATATGAACGACCTGCCGCAATTCGGCAACGATCCCCGCTTCTGCCGCTTCAAGACCGTGCTCGTGCAGTGCGGCCCCTGGGGCCTGCCCGGAGAATCCGACCTGCTGTTTCACAACAAAGGCGACGGCACCTTCGAGGAAGTTTCGAAAAAAGCCGGCGTCGACGATCCGCGCCATTATTACGGCCTGGGCGCCACCTGGGGCGATTACGACAACGACGGATGGCCCGATCTTTACGTCGCCAACGATGCCGGCCCGAATTTTCTATATCGAAACAAGCATGACGGAACCTTCGAGGATGTTGGCCTGCTCGCCGGAGTCGCGCTCAGCGGCGATGGGATGGAGCTGGGTTCCATGGGCGTCGATTGGGGCGACTATCTTCACGAGGGCCGCCTGTCGATGATCGTCACAAATTTCTTCGAGCAGGGTTCCACTCTCTATCACAATCAGGGCAAAAACGATTTCGCCGACGTCAGCCTGCGCGCGAAAATAATGAAGCCCACCTATCCCCTGGTAAGTTGGGGCACAGCATTCTTCGATATGGATAACGACGGTTGGCCGGATTTATTCATCGCCAACGGCCACGTCTATCCGCAAGTCGATACCATTCCCGGCGGCACTTCCTATCGCCAGCCCATGCTGCTCTTCCGCAATCATCGCGACGGAACCTTCGACGACGTCTCGCAAGCTCTTGCGAGTATGCCGCTGCAATCCAGGCGGGGCGCCGCCTTTGGCGACATCAACAACGATGGCAACGTCGACATCGTAGTGCTCAACGTCGGTGAGCCACCGTCGCTCCTGCTGAATCACAACGACAGCGCGAACCACCGTGTGCTCTTCAAACTTGTCGGAACAAAAAGCAACAAAGCCGCCATTGGCGCGCGCGTCACCGTGAAAGCCGGAACGCTCGTCCAGTTCAGCGAAATCCGCGGCGGCGCCAGCTATCTTTCTCAAAACGATTTGCGCTTGCACTTCGGCCTCGGCGCGAATGACAAGATGAACGAAGTCACCATCCGCTGGCCCAACGGTGAAATCGAAACCCTGCGCGACGTCCCCGCCGATTACATTTACACCATCGTCGAAGGCTCAGGAATTAAAGACAAAGCCGCGTTACCGCCGTTGCCGCAAAGCTAAACCCGGTATCCATTTCTCCCGTCTTTGCGGGAGCCTGCACTGAGCTTGTCGAAAGTGTGGGGATTCTCGCTGACGCCTTCTGGATCAGCGTCACACTCACCCGCGATACTGCTGGTCCGTCACTTGCTCCATCCACTCAACCACCTTGCCGTCCATCTTCTCCTGAATCGCAATGTGCGTCATCGCCGTGGTCGGCGCGGCTCCGTGCCAGTGTTTCTCGCCCGGCGAGAACCAGATCACATCGCCCGGGCGAATCTCTTCGACAGGACCGCCCTCGCGCTGCGCCCTGCCGCATCCACCTATAACAATGAGAGTCTGACCCAGCGGATGCGTATGCCAAGCGGTACGCGCGCCCGGCTCGAAAGTAACACTGGCCCCTTGCACCAGCGCCGGCTCGGGCGCCTGAAACAGCGGATCGATCCTTACCGTACCGGTGAACCACTCGGAGGGCCCTTTAGCGGAGGGTTGCGATCCTGCTCGTCGGATGTCCATCGAAACGATTTCCTTTCGTGTTCTTTTCCCGCCTTCAATAAACCGCGATCAGCGCAGCGCAGCCACCACCGCAACATCGAACTTCGAATAATATTGCTTCACATCGCCGGCCCCGTACTTGCCGCGGAATTGTTCCACCACCGCCGCAACCTGCGCTCGATCCGTAATCGGAACCGCCTGCAGCTCCACGTCCGCGCCGCCCGCGGCAATCCGAATGGTCGGCTTCTTCAGCACGTTCTTGTACCACTGCGTATCCGAGCCCCGCACCGGCAGCAAATAAATCTTTTCGCCGTCGACTACGAACCACACCGGCTGCGAGATAGTGCGCCCGGACTTGCGACCGGTCACGCTCAGGTTGATTTCACGATCGCGAGCGAGTCGTTGTTTTAGCAGTTCGTTTGAAGTTGGCATTGTTTATCATCACCGTGGAAGAGCGGCTCTTCAGAGCCGCGTAATCTCTTTAAAACGTTCGCGGGCTTCAGCCCCCGTGGTCGCCCTCGTCTGAATCGACCTTTTCCGCAAGTCTCCTACAGTCCGGTCATCTTCTCGAGCGCCTCCGGATACC
>Ga0302320_10019420_pt1 | contig 13639 bp, 12 predicted proteins | sample Bog_T0_3_FD_202130 | JGI IMG/M metagenome (GOLD analysis project Ga0302320, IMG submission 202130) | Peat permafrost microbial communities from Stordalen Mire near Abisko, Sweden - Bog_T0_3 | ecosystem: Environmental > Terrestrial > Soil > Wetlands > Peat | place: Sweden: Abisko, Stordalen Mire... | reverse complement strand
GCCCTTGGAAATGACCATCGTGGAGTCAATGGGCGTGCGCTTGTTTGTTCCCGTGACGCCGCCGCCGCCGCCGCTGCCGGATTCGAGGCGGATTTCTATCTGGCCGAGGCGCAGGATCTGGCCGGTGCGCAAAACGGCCTCGCCCGTGACCTGCTGGTTGTTGATAAAAGTGCCGTTGGTCGAATTGAGATCCTTGATTACCACGTCATTGCCGCGCAGCAAAACTTCACAATGATGGCTTGAAATGGACGGTTGAGCGATCTGAAAAGTATTATCATCGACCCGACCGATGGTGGTCTTATCCACTTTCAGCTCGTACGACTGTCCAGTCAATCCCTCACTGAGCACTACAAGTTTGGCCATAGTCTGGTTCTTTGCCGTTGATTATCAGGACGGCAGGCAGCAAGTCAAACGGATTTCTGCAAAGTTCGCAACACTTCTTTTGGGCCGTTTCCATCCAACCGAATCACAACGATGCTTTTGGTGTTGACGCGGCTTGCCCCCCTCACCCCGCCCTCTCCCCCAGTGGGGGCGACGGGGAAAGTCAGCCTGTCATTGTTACAATTGCGACATTGAGGAGTTCACAAGTCCAGCAACGACATGAGCGCGGTGGCGATTATCCGGGCATCCATGCTCTAAGCTTTTCGGACGAGCAACGACCGGAATTCCGCGAACAAGGGCGTGGAATCATGGGGTCCCGGCGAGGCCTCGGGGTGATATTGCACACAAAAAATCGGCTTGGTCCGGTGCCGCATTCCCTCGACGGTCTGGTCGTTCAGATTCACGCGATTGACGAGGACGTCAGAGGGAAGGTAAGCCGGGTCCACTGCGAAACCGTGGTTTTGCGAAGTGATTTCCACCCGGCCCGATTCGAGGTCCTTGACGGGTTGATTGGCGCCGCGATGGCCGAATTTCAATTTAAAAGTTTTGCCGCCAAAAGCGCGGCCCAGGATTTGATGGCCGAGGCAAATCCCAAAAATTGGAATGCCGGTTTGCGCGAGGTCGCTGACCGCCCGCACGGCATAATCCAGCGCGGCGGGATCGCCGGGGCCGTTGGAGAGAAAAATTCCCGCGGGCTTGTGCGCCAGCGCGTCGGCGGCGGTGGCGGTGGCGGGCACGACCTGGACGGCAAAACCATGCTGGCGCAAGCGGCGCAGGATGTTGTATTTCATGCCGAAATCATAGGCCACAATGGGAATGTCCGCCGGCGGCAAGGGGTCGCGGATGTTGCGCGCGTCGTCGTTGGTGGTGCCGTGGGTGAGGTTGAAGCTGGCGCTTTGTTCGTCCTTCTCATCCCAGCGGAAGGATTTTTTATGCGTGACTTCCTTGACATAATCCACGCCGACGAGGCCGGGCCATGAACGGGCGCGCGTGAGCGCTTCCGCTTCGTCGGTGCCCTCGGTGGAAATAAAACCGTTGAGCGCGCCGCGCACGCGGAGTTTTTTCGTCAACGCGCGGGTGTCAATGCCTTGAATGCCGGGAATGCCGTTGGCTTCGAGATATTCGGCAAGGGATTGGTCGGCGCGCCAGTTGCTTACGACCGGCGAAAGTTCGCGGATGATGAAGCCGGAAACGTGCGGCCGCCAGGATTCAACGTCCTGGGTGTTGACGCCGTAATTCCCGATCAACGGGTAGGTCATCGTGACGATCTGGCCTTTGTAGGAAGGGTCGGTGAGGATTTCCTGGTAGCCGGTCATGGAGGTGTTAAAGCACACTTCGCCGCAGGCGCTGGCGCGCGCGCCAAATGCCGCGCCATGAAAAACCGAACCGTCTTCGAGCGCCAATATTGCTTTCATCAGAATCAGCTATTGGGACTTTGATTTGACGGAATCCAGGTGCGCGAGAAATTCGCCCAGGGTTTTGGAAAAGTAACCCAATTGGCGGTCCAATTCCTTCCCGTCGCTGTCCAGCACGATCAAGGTTGGAAATCCTTCGATCTTGAATTTGTCCTTCAACGCATCGTTGGACTTCGCCAGCGGCTTGGGGAGGGTCTTTTTTTCAGGAAAATCAACCACCACCAGGACCAGATTTGTTTTCGCGTAATCCTCAAACTCGCGCGTGGTGAGCACTTTGTTGTGCAGTTCCATGCAGGGCGGGCACCAGTCGGACCCGGTGAAATCCATGAACACCAGCTTGTGTTCGGCCTTCGCCTGGGCTTCGGCCTTGGGCAAATCCGTCAGCCATTCCGCCGCGCCGGCTTGCGCCGCCAGCCAGCACACCGCCGCCATCAGAAACAATTTTTTCATAGGAATTCCTTTTACCGGCTCAATGCCAACGCTTCTATGACGACTTTCTCAGTGTCCGCTGATTCACGCCAGACGATTTTTCCGCCCACGATGGTCATCACGGCTTTGCCTTTCAACGGCCAGCCATAAAACGGGCTGTTGTAGGACTTGCTCGCCGAAATTTCACGGTCGAAAACCCAGGGGCGTTCCGGGTCCAACACCGTTACGTCGGCATCCGCACCGGGTTTCAAGGTTCCTTTTTCCAGGCGCAAAAGGGACGCGGGCGCGATCGTATATTTCCTGATGATCTCCGCGAGGCCCAGCCGTTTCGTGTGATACAATTGCATGAGTGACAGCGCCAGTTCCGTCTCCAAACCGGTGATGCCGAAGGGCGCGTAATCAAATTCAACTTCCTTCTCGTAATCGCAATGCGGCGCGTGATCGCTGCATAGGATTTCGAGCGTTCCATCCACGAGACCCTCGATGACCGCCTCGCGGTCGCGCAAGGAGCGCAGCGGCGGATTCATTTTGAAATTGGTGTCGTAACTCGGCCAGGACGGCTGCTCCTCCGGCGCGTAGCCGAACATTCCCTGGCCGTCGCCGGCCCAGAATTTTTCGCTGCCCGCAATCGTCGCGTCCGTGAGGACATAATGATGCGGACACGCCTCGCCGGAGATGGGCACGCCCCGGCGCTTCGCCTCGCGCAACAAAGCCACGCTGCCCGCGCTGCTCACATGCTGGCAATGCACGCGCGTCCCGGTCAATTCCGCCAGCAAAATATTCCGCGCCACGATCATTTCCTCGCCGGCCGCCGGCCAGCCGCGCAAGCCCAGCGCCGTGCTCCAGTAGCCTTCGTGCATCACACCGTCCGTCACCAGGGAATAATCCTGGCAATGGTCCATCACCGGCAAATCGAACATTTGCGCGTACTCCAGCGCCCGGCGCATCAAATCATGGTTCTGCACGCAATGGCCGTCGTCCGTGATGGCCACGACGCCCGCCTGTTTCAGCGAACCGATGGGCGCGAGTTCCTCGCCAGCGATTCCTTTGGTGATCGCGCCGGTCACAAAAACATTCACGACGCCCTCGGACAACGCTTTTTCCCGGATCAACGCCACGGTTCCGGCGTTATCAATCGCCGGGGAGGTGTTTGGCATGCATACCACGGAAGTGAAACCGCCGCGGGCCGCGGCGCGGGTGCCTGTGCCGAGCGTTTCCTTGGTGGATTGTCCCGGCTCGCGCAAATGGACGTGAAGATCAATCAGTCCGGGACAAACTACGAGGCCGCGCACATCGAGGCGCTCCACATTTTTGGGCGCGGCGACGGCGGTTTCGCTTCCCACCGCCGCAATTTTGCCTGCGACAATCAAAACATCCGTCACCGCATCCAATTTTGATGCCGGATCAATCACCCATCCGCCGGTGAGCAGCAAACCGTTCGCGTCAGCCATGAGCTACTTTTAAACGCAAACGCGCCGGATTACAAGCGGACAGGAGGGTGGTCAGGACGCGGGCTTGAATTCCTTGCCGCTGACGCGCAGGACGCAGGTGTAACCAGCTTTCGCATCCGCGGGCAATTTGACGGTCAAGCCACTTTCGGTCTGCGTCCATTCCAATTTGCTCTTGTTGCCGAGCAACGCGACTTTCTTGATGGTGTTGGTGGAGGAAGCGCCGGGAATCTTGGCGAGTGAATGAATGACGATTTGACCGTCCGCGGGCCATTCCATGGCGATGGCGTAAAGGTTGCCATCTTTCGTGGTGAAACGGATGTCCCGGGAAGTGTAGGCCTTGCCGGTGTCCCGGAGTCCGCCAAACCTGCCCTTTTGCTCCTGGCTGTTCGACGGGCCTTCCCCGAAAATGGTCCACGGGCGCGTGCCAAAAATGCATTCCTGGTTGACGCTCATCCAGCCGGCGATGCCTTCCAGGACGGTTTGTTCGTCGTAATCAATTGTGCCGTCGCCGCGCACGGGGATGTTCAGCATGAGGTTGCCGTTTTTGCTGACGATGTCGCAGAGCATGCGGACGACCGTTGGCGCGGTTTTATATTGGTGCTTGTCCAACAGGCTGCGCTCGTAGTGCCAGTTGCCGATGCAGGTATCAGTCTGCCACGGATACGGGAGTATGTCCGCGGCCCGGCCGCGCTCGATGTCATAGACCAGCGCCTCGCGCTGCATGGCGTTCAAATCCTTGCAGGTCATAATGGCTTCATTCTGGCCGTGCAATTGCGCGCTGGAATTGTAAAGATGCGCGGCCATGCTCAGGCCATATGTGGGACTCACTTTTTCCAGCGGCAATACGCTGTCATCAAAATAAACCAAATCGGGGTGGTACGAATCAATCAGGTCTTTGACGCGGTTGAAAAATTTGACGCAATACGCGGCATCCGGGATGCTGCTGCCTTTGGTCGTATCAAACGCCCAGTTGAAGGATGAGCTGGGCGCGTGGTTTTGGCAATAAAGGTCCTGGGGATCAAGCCCTTCCCACCACTGGCCTTTGCCGTCCGCGAGGGTGAGTTTGCCGTCGTAAGGGACGCCTTTCAAAGGGCCGTTGGTGTCGCTGCCCTGGCTGACCTCCAGCCAGTTCCAGGCGTGCGACGCGTGCAGGGAAACGCCAAAGCGCAATCCCGCCGCGCGCGCGGCTTTGGCCCAATCGCCGACGATGTCGCGGTGTGGGCCGATGGCGACGGAATTCCACGGCTGATACTTTGAATTCCAGCAATCGAAGTTGTCGTGGTGGTTGCCCAGCGCCATGAAGTATTTCGCGCCGGCGCGTTTATAGAGCGCAATGAGTTTTTCAGGCTCCCAGTTTTCCGCGTGCCAGTCGTGGTCAATATCCTTGAAACCAAATTTCGAGGGATGGCCGTAATGGGCGACCTGGTATTTGTAATCGCTGTCGCCCTCGATGTACATTTTGCGGGCGTACCAATCGCCTTGCTCGGGCACGCACTGCGCGGACCAATGCGCCCAGATGCCAAACTTCGCGTCGCGAAACCATTGCGGGCAGTTGAAGTTCGTGAGCGATTCCCAGGCGGGCTGAAACTTTCCCTCGGCGATGGGCAGCGTCACGCTGTCCGCCGCCAGGGTGGATTGCAGAAAAAGCGGGGCGGCGAGCAGCAGGCCCGCGGATAGCTTGGCGATTTTGGCAGGAATTTTCATACGTGTGAATTGTGGTTTACGATTGCGGGAAGATTTCGATTCCGTTGATCTCGGGATTCTCAATGTTGCTGGTGAAGGTGATTTTTAGAACGCCATCAAGGATTTGGACGGGAACAGATTCGACGCAGGCCTTGCGCGGACCTCCGGCCTTGACCCATACGTCATAATCCTTGAATTCGCTGCCCTGAACATTAAAAGAAAAGACACGCCCGCCCGGTCCGTTGATGCCGTCGAAGGTTTCCGCGAAATGCAGTTTCACCAAATATTTTCCGTTGGGCAGCTTGCAGGAAAAGGACGTCATCGAGTAGTGTTCCGAACGATAGATTCCCGGTTCGGTGGTGTTGGCGATCTCTATATCCCCGCGTTCGATGACGTCGCCGCCTTCAAAACCCTGGTCACCGGCCCAGACGTTTCCTTTGGAATCCGTAAATTTCGGCGAAGCGCCCGCCTTGATGCGGTACACGCCATGGGCATCGGCCTGAATGGGAGCGACGGGAATTGCCCCCGGAGCTGGCACGGCGGAAGCTGTCGCAGCGGGAACTGGGGCGGCCGTTTGGTGAACCGGAGGCGGCACATTGGCGGTCTGACAACCGGCCAGGAGCACGACGGCAGCCGCGGGAAGCAGCCATTTGAACAGCGCTAATTTGAGGTTCATGCTTTAAATGGGCAGGTTTTAGGGGACAAAAGCAAGCTCAACTTTTCCCGCAAAGCGCTTTTCTTTTGAAGGCATGCGCCGTATTATTCTCCGCATGAACCTCCGCTCCCGCCGAAAACTGTTAATAACCATGTGCGCTTTTCTTTCATCGGGAATTCTTTCGGTCCGCTCGCAGGATGCTTCGTTGGGCGAATTTGATTCGCATCAAGACATTGGATCACCGAAGCTGGCCGGTTCGGCCAGCTATGATTCCAGCAAACAGGAATATACCCTGGGCGGCGCGGGCACAAACATGTGGTTTAAGGCCGACCAGTTCCAATTTCTGTGGAAGAAGCTGAAGGGCGATTTCATTTTGCGGACGAGAGTTGAATTCATCGGGAAAGGCGCCAACCCCCACCGAAAAGTTGGCTGGATGGTGCGGCCGAGTCTGGAGCCGGGCGCGGCCTACGCGGATTGCGCGGAACACGGAGCCGGCCTGACCTCTCTCCAGTTCCGCCGCGCAATGGGCAGCAATACCGAGGAAATCACGCTCGCGATCACCAACGCGGACGTGCTGCAATTCGAGCGGCGGGGGAGCAATTACATTTTTTCAGCGGCGCGTTACGGGGAACCGTTCGTCAGCAGGCAGCTCACCAATTTCGATTTGGGCGATGACGTGTACGCCGGGCTTTTTATCTGTTCGCACGAGGCGGATGCGCTGGAGCGGGCCATTTTCCGCGACGTGCGCATCATCCGTCCCGCGCCGGAGGGGTTTGTGCCGTACAAGGATTTTATTGGGAGCGTGCTGGAAATCCTCGATGTCCAGAGCGGCAAACTGGAGCACATATACCGGTCGGAGCAGCCGTTCGAAGCGCCAAACTGGACGCACGACGGCCAGGCGCTGATTTATAACCTCAGCGGCCGCGCGGCGGGCTGGGGTCAATTGTGCCGCTTCGATCTCGCCACCAGGACCCCGTCCATCCTGAACACCGCGCCTTGCGTGCGGAACAACAACGACCATGTGTTGTCGTTCGACGGGACGATGCTGGGCATCAGCGACCAAAGCGCCGATCACGGCGGGAAATCGCGCGTGTTCACGGTGCCGGTGCAAGGCGGAACACCCAAATTAATCACGCCGCTGACACCCTCCTACTTTCATGGCTGGTCGCCGGATGGAAAATTTCTGGTTTATACCGGGCAACGGGATGGAAAGTTCAACATTTACAAAATGCCGTCCGACGGCGGGGCGACGGAAACGCAACTGACGGACACACCGGGATTGAATGACGGCCCCGAGTACACGCCGGACGGAAAGCATGTCTATTTCAACTCCACCCGCAGCGGCTCCATGCAAATCTGGCGAATGACGCCCGATGGTCAGAACCAGGAACAAGTGACGGATGACGAATTCAACAATTGGTTTCCCCACATTTCTCCCGATGGAAAATGGATCGCCTTTATTTCCTTCAGCCAGGAGGTCGCCCCAACGGAACATCCTTATTACAAACACGTCTATCTTCGCCTGCTCCCGATCGAAGGCGGCAAGCCAAAGGTCATCGCCTACGTTTATGGGGGACAAGGAACGATGAATGTCCCTTCATGGTCGCCGGACAGCACGCGGATCGCATTTGTGAGCAATACGCGATAGAGCGGCGACGAGAACTCGCAAGCGGCCGCGCCGCGTTTCATTTGTAATTCGCCCAGTTCACCCGGCGCATGTCGCCTTTTTCCGCAAAGGTCAGATGCAGGCCGAAGGCGGCTTTGAGGGTTTGCGGCGAATGCGCGTGCCCGGCCAGGGCGGCGTAATCCCGCAGGATGCCGCGATACTCGGGATGGGCGCAGTTTTCGATGATGGCCTGCGCCCGGTCACTGGGGCATTTGCCGCGCAAATCGGCCACCCCCTGCTCGGTGACAAGGATTTGGACCGAATGTTCGCTGCTGTCAATGTGGCTCGCCACCGGCACGATGGTGCTGATTTTTCCGGCCTTGGCCGTCGAAGGGCAGGTGAAGATGGAAAGAAAGGCGTTGCGCGCGAAATCACCGGAACCGCCGATGCCGTTCATCAAATTCCGGCCCAGCACATGGGTGCTGTTGACGTTGCCGGAGAGGTCAATTTCGATGGCGGTGTTGATGGAAATGATGCCGAGGCGGCGAATGACTTCCGGGCTGTTGCTGATTTCCTGGGGGCGCAGGAGCAGTTTGGGCCGGAAAAATTCAAGGTTGTCGTAAATGCCGCGCAGGACCGGATTGGTCACGGTAAGTGAACAACCGCTGGCAAAGCGAACCTTGCCCTGCTTGATCAAGTCCAGGACGGCATCCTGGATGACCTCGGTGTACATGTCGAACGCCGGAATGTCCGGGTGTTGGCCCATCGCTTTGAGCACGCCGTTGGCGGTCTCACCCACGCCGGATTGAATGGGCAGAAACTCCCTGGGAATCAGACCGCGCCGGAGTTCGCCCGCAAGAAATTCCGCAACGTGCCGGCCGATGCGCTCCGTGGTCTCGGTGGGCGGGCCAAAGGAACCAATTTCGTCCGGCGCGCCCGTCTCCACCACGCCGAGGATTTTTTTCGGATTTACTTTTATCACCGGCGCGCCGATGCGGTCGCCGGGCCGGCAGATCGGCAGCGGCTGGCGGTGGGGCGGATTCTCCGGCTCATAGATGTCGTGGAACCCATGCAGCGTCTCCGGGTGAAACCGGTTCAATTCGATGATGATTTTGTCCGCCGCGCGACAAAACGTTGGCGCGGCGCCCACGGAGGAAGTAAGCGTGATTTCGCCCGAATCGCTGACCGCGCATGCTTCAATGACCGCCCAATGCACCGGACCCAGAAAGCCGTAGCGAACCGCCTGCGGCAGCATGGAGAGGTGCATGTCAAAAAATTTCGTCCGCCCTTCATTGATGCTTTTGCGCAGGTCGGGGTCGCTTTGATAGGGCGTGCGGAAAAGAATGGCATCGGCCCTGGCCAGCGAGCCATCGAGCGACTTTCCCGTGGACGCGCCGGTCACCACGCCAATGCGGAAAGGGCGCCCTTGAGCTTGCAATAAGAGGGCGCGGTCTGCGATGGCCATGGGCACCGCCTTGGGCGCGCCGGCGGCGGTGAAACCGCTGAACGCGACCGTCTGTTCATTCTGGATTTGCGCGGCCACTTCCGCCGGGGTGAAACGAGGAAAGGTGTTTTTCATGTTAAGAGCTTATTTCCGTCAGGCGGCGAACTTGCGCGGGCGCAAAGGCGGTGGAATCTCCAGCTTCATCCAGCAGGATCAACCGGCCATCTTCATCAACGCCCTGGAACATCCCGGAACGGATATTGCCATCGAGATCCAGTTCAACTTTGCGCGGGCGCTCCCATAAATGATTCACCTGTGGCAGCAGAGCGCGGAAATTGCCGGACTGCATTTCATTTGCGACGCGTCGAAGGCCGCGCAGAATCAACGCGGTCAAATCGGGCAGCGTGGGCGGATTGGGCACCAAATCCGCCAGTCGCGTCGTCCGACTCGTGAGGCTGGAATCACGCGCTTCGGGTTGGTTGCGGACATTGACGCCGATTCCGATTACCGCCAGTCCGGGCTTGAATTGGTCAATCAACAATCCGGCCAGTTTGCGATCATCAACCAGGATGTCGTTGGGCCAGCGCATGCGCAGTTTTTGGACGCCGATCGAGCGCAACACATCGCAAACCGCCAGGCCGACCGCCAGTGGCAGAGCACGCGAACCCGGAGAATTGAACTCGACGGGCACCATTGCGGATAACCACAAACCGCCCGCGTCTGACACCCAACTGCGTTGGAAACGGCCGCGACCGGCAGTTTGGGTGTCCGCGCGCACGGCGTGCCAGGCGGTCAAGTTTGCAGCGACAAGATTGGTCGAACCAACCGCAGCATATTCAAGCAAGACCCAATCCTCGACCGAGGAAATGCGAGGCTCGGCATTTTCCCCAAGGTGGGAATCAATTTGGATGCGCGCGCCGCTTTTCATTTATTTTGGTTTAGTCTGACGGCAGATTTGCGCAAAGCTGGAAGTGTTACTGGACGTTCAAAAGCGTTTGCCCTTCGTCAACCGCGTCGCCAACCGCGACTTTGATTTCGCTGACTTTGCCGGCTTTGGGGGCAAAGACGAAGGTGTTCATTTTCATGGCTTCGAGCGTGAGCAAATGGTCGTTTGCTTTAACCTCCTGACCAACCTTCGCCACAATCGCGATGACCCGGCCGGCGAGCGGGCTGGGGACATCTCCCGCGCTGGAACCGGCTTTTGCGGCCGGCGTTGCCGGAGTTAATGGCGTCGCAGGCGGGGGCGCGACTGGCAACGGCGCGGCTTGAGTGGGAGCGGCGGGCGCGGCGATGAGCGGCGCGGATGCCGCAGGACTGTCAATTTCGGATTCCTCCGGCACTTCAACCGTCACATCGTAGGGTTTGCCATCAACTGTCACGCGAAGTTTTTTTATCATAGAAAAAATTCAAAGGGAGTTAGCAACCGGTTAGCGGACTTTATGCGACATGAAAATCTGCGTGCGCCCCTCAAACGCCCAGACGTTCAAGTGAGGCGGCGGAACGAACAGCGGCTGCACGGAAACCAACTTAAAGGGCCGGCCGAGCAGCACGGCAATGGCGGCCGCAATGGCCGCGACGGTTTCCGCCTCGACCGAGGCATAGGCTTGATCGCCCACGCGCACGCCGGAATCCAGCGCGTGCGCCTCGCGCGCGGATTCGATGAAAGCGATGGCCCGGCGAAGGTCATTCTGCACGCGCACCGCGTGGTCCGGTTCATCCAGATGCGGCAGGATTTTGTGGATCAACGCGAGCGCGCCGCCGAGCTTCGACTCGGCGGCGGAGAGGCCATCACCGGTCTGCCTGCCGCCACCCGAGATTGTTTCCGGTGTGCTCATGTTATGATTTGATGATTGCGATGGCAGCGGCTAGAGCGGGATGGTCCCATGTTTTTTAGGGGGCCGGGTTTCGCGCTTGGTGAGGGTGTTGCGCAGCGCCATTGAAACGGTGGCGCGGGTTTCCGCCGGCGCAATCACATCCGTGATCATCGCTTTTTTGGCGGCTTCGTAGGGCGAGCAGAATTTTTCCCGGTACTCGGCGACGAGTTCCTTTTCCCTGGCCTTCGGGTCCTTGGCCGCGGCAATTTCGCGTTTGTAGAGGATTTTCACCGCGCCCTCGGCGCCCATCACCGCGAGTTCGGCGCTGGGCCACGCATAAACAAAATCCGCGCCCATATCGGCGCTGCACATGGCCAGATAAGCGCCGCCGTACGCTTTGCGGAGGATGACGGTAATCTTGGGCACGGTGGCCGCCGCATAGGCAAAGAGCATCTTGGCGCCGTGCCGGATAATGCCGCCGCGTTCCTGCTGGATGCCCGGCATGAAGCCGGGCACGTCCACCAGCGTCACCAGCGGGATGTTGAAGACATTGCAGAAGCGGATGAAACGCGCCGCCTTGTCCGACGAATCAATGTCCAGCGTGCCGGCCTTCACGGCGGAATTGTTGGCGACGAGGCCCGCCACAATTCCCTGGATGCGCGCCAACCCGACGACGATGTTGCGCGCCCAGTCCTTCTGCACTTCCAGAAAATCGCCCTGGTCCACGAGGCGGTTGATGACCTGGTAAATGTCCAGCGGATCTTTCGCGTCTTCCGGCACGATTTGATTCATTTCCGCATCGGAACTTAAATCAATCTGCGGCGCCGGCGTGTGGGGCGGGTCCAGCACATTGTTCGAGGGCAGATACGAGAGAATCTGGCGCGCGATTTTGACGGCATGCGCATCGTTGTCGGCTACGAAATGAATATTGCCGCTGACGCTGGCGTTGGCCGTCGCGCTGCCAATTTCCTCCATCGTGCATTTCTGGCCCGTGACCGCCTGGATGACGTCCGGTCCGCAGATGAACATTTGCGAGGTGCCCTTCACCATGATGATGAAATCCATCAGCGCGGGCGAATAAGCCGCGCCGCCGGCGCAAGGCCCCGCCACAATCGCGATTTGCGGCACCACGCCCGAAACCAGCACGTTCCGAAAAAACACCTGGCCATAGGCCGAAAGCGAGTCGTCGCCCTCCTGGATGCGCGCGCCGCCCGAGTCGTTGAATCCGATGATCGGGCAACCGGTTCGCAGCGCGAAATCCATCAAGTCGCAAATTTTCTTCGAGTGAATCCGGCCCAGCGAGCCGCCGCTCACGGTGAAGTCCTGGCTGAAGGCCGCGACCACCCGCCCCTCCACCATTCCGGCTCCAGTCACCACGCCGTCGCCGGCCAGTGATTTTTCCTCCAGGCCGAAGTGGTGGCAATCGTGGTCCGCGTGCATGCCGGATTCCTGGAAGGTGCCGGCTTGAAAGAGCGCGTTGAGCCGGTCGCGCGCGGTCATGATGCCCTTTTTGCGGCGGGCTTCCAGCTTGTCCTCGCCTCCGCCCGCCCGGGCGGTGGCGCGTCGTTTTTCGAGTTCCTCAAGGAAATGCTTTGGTATGGCCATAAAATTATCGGGATGAATGGGTTGAATTGCCTCCGGATGCGCCCGGTTTGGGCATGCAAAATTCCGTCAACACGCCAAACGTGGATTTGGGATGCAGGAAGGCGACGAGTTTCCCGCCCGCGCCGTCAAAAGGTTTTTCATGGATCAACTTCACCCCCGCGCCGGACGCCTGCTTAAGCTGGTCCTCGACGCCATCCGTGCCAAACGCAATGTGATGAATGCCGCCCGCCGGATTTTTCTCCAGAAATTTCGCGATGGGGCTTTCCGGATCGGTCGGCTCCAGCAATTCGAGATGCACTTCGCCCACGCGGAAAAAAGCCGTCCGCACTTTTTGCGACGGCACTTCCTCGCGATGCTCGCACTTCAAGCCGAGCGCTTTTTCGTAATACGGCACCGCTTCGTCGAGCGAGCGCACGGCAATTCCCAGGTGATCAATTTTTTGAATCATAGTGCGCCCATTTCAGATTGAATGTTTGAAGCGGCTTTTTTGCGCGCGTCATGCGCCGCCAGTAACATCGCCGCCGCGCGCACGGCCGTCACTTCGCCGCGCACCAACGCTTTCTGCAATTGGGGCAGGTGTTCCTTGACGCTTGGGTCTTCGTAAAAACGCTGGCGCAATTCTTCGCGAATCAAATCCGCCAGCCAATCCAGCGTTTGTTCGCGCCGGCGTTTGGCAATCTCGCCCTTCGGCTCCAGCTCGCGGTAAAACTGTTCGATGAGCGCCCAGACTTCCGGCACGCCTTCCCCGGTTCGCGCGGAACACAAGGCGGCTGCCGTTTTCCAGCCGGGTGTTGCCGGTTGGAGATAGTGCAGCGCGGCGTCCTGTTCCAACCGGGCCTGCTCCGCGCGCGGACGATTTTCGCCCTCAGCCTTGTTGATGAGCACGGCATCCGCCATTTCCATGATGCCCTTTTTGATGCTTTGCAATTCATCGCCCGCGCCCGGCAACAATAGCAAAAGAAAAAAGTCCACCATCGAACGCAGCGCCAGCTCGGCCTGGCCGACGCCCATGGTCTCGACGATGATGGTGTCGAATCCAGCCGCTTCGCAGAGCAGCATCGTTTCACGCGTCCGGCGCGCGACGCCGCCGGGACTGTCACCGGCGGGCGAAGGGCGGATGAACGCGTGCGGCTTTTGGCTGAGCCGCTCCATGCGG
>Ga0302320_10019418_pt1 | contig 13639 bp, 9 predicted proteins | sample Bog_T0_3_FD_202130 | JGI IMG/M metagenome (GOLD analysis project Ga0302320, IMG submission 202130) | Peat permafrost microbial communities from Stordalen Mire near Abisko, Sweden - Bog_T0_3 | ecosystem: Environmental > Terrestrial > Soil > Wetlands > Peat | place: Sweden: Abisko, Stordalen Mire... | reverse complement strand
CGATAGAAGAGGAGATCAGAAAGGGGATCGCATGAGCGCTAATTCAAAGCTCGCAGATCCAACTGCAAACTCGCCGCTGCCTCTGGAAGTCGATGCGCTGGTCAAGCGCTTCGGCCAGGTACTCGCCGTCGACTCCATCTCGCTCCAACTGCGCAGCGGAGAATGCCTCGGTTTGCTCGGCCCAAATGGCGCAGGAAAAAGCACGCTCATCCGCGCCATTGCGGGCCGCGTTATTCCAGACTCCGGGCGAGTCTCAGTCTTTGGGTCCGCCGCCGGCTCACCCGCAGCCAGAGCCGCCCTCGGCTGGGTGCCGCAGGACCTGGCCCTCTACCCCCGACTCAGCGCCAGAGAGAACCTGAGCTCGTTCGGACGCTATTACGGCCTCGCCGGCGACAAGCTCGAGCAGTCCATTGCATGGTGCCTCAAGTGGGCCGCGCTCGAGGATCGCGCCGGCGATCTCACCCGCAACCTCTCCGGAGGCATGAAGCGCCGCCTCAACATGGCCGCCGGCCTCATTCACCAGCCGCGCCTGGTGCTGATGGACGAGCCCACCGTGGGCGTCGATCCGCAGTCGCGCAATCGCATCTTTGAGATGATCGCCGCCCTCCGCGCCCGGGGAATGACCATCATCTACACCACGCATTACATGGAAGAAGCCGAGCGCCTGTGCGATCGCATAGCCATCGTCGACCATGGCCGCATCATCGCCCTCGATACACGGGACGCGCTGATTCACAACTCCTTTGCCTCGCGCAGCCAGGTGATTGCGCGCCTCGAAGGTCCCGCCGGAAAAGTCAGCGCGTGGGTTGCCGCGCGCGGCGGCCGGCTCGCCGATTCCACAGCGGAGTTCACCATCGAGCAACCCACTCAAGTTGCCGGCTTGCTTGAAGGCGCAGCCGACGCCGGCCTTGAACTCATCGACCTGTCCCTGCGCCGGCCAAACCTCGAATCAGTATTCCTGCACCTCACCGGAAGGGAGTTACGAGATTGATTATCCCCATTGTCCGTACCGCATTGATGGCCCTGCGACGCGACCGGCCATCGCTGGCTCTCAGCTTCATCCTGCCCATCACTTTCTTCTCCATCTTCGCCGTCGTCTTCGGCGGACGCCACGATTCCGTTCCCAGAATCTCCGTCATCCTTGTCAACGAAGACCAGAGCCAGGCATCCCGTCAGCTCGTCCAGTCCCTTCAGCGCGAAGGCTCGCTCGACGTCACCACCAGGCCCACATCCAAAGACAAAGCCGCGCAGCCGGACTATACCGCCGTCACTGCCGAAGCTGCCGTCAAAGCCGGGGACATCCCGGTCGCGCTCATCATCCCGCGCGGCTGGGGTGCCAACCCCATCTCATTCGCCCACCAATCCAGCAAGTCCGGTCCCGCGCTCCAGCTCCTCTATGACGCCAGTGACCAAATAGCACCGCAAATGGTCGGCGGACTGCTCCAGAAAGCCGCCATGACCGGCATGCCTCTCACCATGGCCGAGCAGGGTATCCAGTACACCAGCGGTTTCATTGGCGGACTCACCCCTGAACAAAAAACCCGTATGGACGCGAACCTGGCCCAATTGCGCAATCTCGAATCCAAGCAAGCCGCCGGCGGGGCCCCAACCGCTCCAACCAGCTCAGCTTCGGGCGCTCTCATCGCCGTCCAAACCCGCTCCGTCGTCGGAGAAAACAAGCGCAGCCCCATGATTTCTTACTACGCTGCCGCCATCGGTGTCATGTTCCTGATGTTCACCGCCAGCGGCTCCTCGGGAGCGCTGCTTGACGAGGCTGAAAGCGGCACCCTAGACCGAGTTCTCAGCTCCCGCATCACCATGACTGGCCTGCTTGCCGGCAAGCTTCTCTTCAACACCTTGCTCGCCTTCACTCAACTCGCTGTCATGTTCCTCTGGGCCTGGGCCGTGTACCACCTGGACCTCCCCAGCCACATCCTCGGCTTCCTGGTTATGGGTCTCTCTACAGCCGTTGCCGTAGCCTCGTTAGGCATGTTGCTTGCTTCCCTCTGCCATACCCGAGCCCAACTCGGCGCTGTCTCCACTCTAGTCATCCTCATCATGTCGTCGATCGGCGGCAGCATGTTCCCCCGCCCCCTCATGCCCGAGTCCATGCAGAAGGCAGGCCTCTTCACCATCAATGCCTGGGCCATCGACGGCTTCACCAAAGTATTCTGGCGCGACCTGCCCGTGACCGCGCTGTGGCAACAGGTCTCAGTGCTTCTTGCCATCGCTATCGTGCTTTTCTCGTTGGCTCGCAGAATTGCCCGCCGATGGGAACACGCATGAACCTCACTCCCAACGCCCCAAGGAGAATCACCATGACCTCGAACGCTGAAAAGATGGACCTGAAAGACAGGCTGAGCCTGATTGAATCCATGATCGCCGAAGGACGGCGCACAACCGAGAGCTGGGGCTGGACCTTTGTCCTGTGGGGCGTGGCCTACTACATCGCCATCGCCTGGTCGGCTCTCGGGCAATCCTCCATCGCATGGTCCGTAACCATGACTGTTGCCGGCGTGCTGACAGGTGTGATCGCCTCGCGCATTGCGGGTAGGCATCCTGGGACGACTACCGGCCGCGCCATGGCCGCCATCTGGATTGCGATGGGCATTTCAATGTTCATTCTTATGATGTGCCTCGGCATAACTGGCAGGCTCGAATTGCACATGGCGGTTGCCATTGTTGCCGCCATGCTGGGTACGGCCAACGCCACTTCCAGCATCATTCTCAAATGGAAGATGCAGTTTGCCAGCGCCGTGGTCTGGTGGGCGGCCATGGTAACCGCGTTGTTCACCTCTGAATACGTGACCGGCATCGTCTTCCTGGTCGCCATCTTCTTCTGCCAGATCGTCTTTGGCATCTATGGGATGATCTCGGAGTCCCGTAGGCACAAAGGCGGCGCATCCGCGCAAGGGGCCTACCATGCCTGAACTTCCGGAACTGAATCCTGTGATTCACGGAAAGCTGCGCCTGGCCTTGCTATCGCTGCTCTCCAGCGTCGAAGAGGCGGAGTTCACCTGGCTCCGCTCCAAGACCGGATCCACCGACGGCAACCTGGGTGCCCAACTGCTCAAGCTTGAAGAAGCCGGCTATGTCGCGGTCGAAAAGAAGTTCGTCCAGCGCAAACCCCAGACGCTTTACCGGATGACGGACAACGGGCGCACGGCGCTGACCGATTACGTGCAGGCGCTCAAACAACTGCTCGGCGCCGCTATCGAAAGCTAGGGACAGCGCTCAGGCGGGGAAGCGCAATCCCCCCAAAATGCCCGTGCCTAAAATGCCCCGTGCCCCATCCATTTGCTTGTTTCTGGCGAATGGGTGGGAGTGCACAAACCTCAATCGCCCCGCGCATCACAAGCCGGATGAACCCGAAGCGCCCGCCTCCAGGCTCTTCCGCACCCGCTCCATAATCCCCAGGTAATAAGCCAGGTTGTGTATGGAGTTCAGAGTCCCCGACAGCGCCTCTCCGGCCTGCATCAGGTGCCTAAGGTAGGCGCGCGAGTAGCGCCGGCACACCATGCAGCTGCAAGCCGGGTCGGGCGGCCCCTGATCCTCGGCATAGCGTTTCCCCTTGATGTTCAGCCGCCCTTCGCTGGTGAACAGCAGCCCGTGGCGTGCCGCGCGGGTAGGCAGCACGCAATCCATCATGTCCACGCCCATCCGCGCATACATCTCAATCTCGTCGGGATAGCCAACTCCCATCACGTAGCGTGGCTTGTCTTTGGGCAGCAGCGGCAGCACTTCCGCAATCATCTCCAGCGTCAGATCGCGAGGCTCGCCCACGCTGAGCCCGCCAATGGCGTAGCCGTCAAAATCCATCTCCACCAGCCGTTCGGCGCTCTCTTTGCGAAGGTCGGTATACATTCCCCCCTGCACAATTCCGAACAGGCTTTGCGTCCGGCCGCCCAGTTCCTCGCCCCACGGAACTTCATGGCGATGCAAACGAAAGTGCTCCAGCGATCGCCGCGCCCACGCCATCGTCAGCCGCAGGCTTTCCTGCGCACGGGTTCGGTCGGCCGGGTATTCGGTGCATTCGTCAAAGGCCATGCAGATGTCCGCGCCCAGCGCAATCTGCACATCCATCGAATGTTCGGGAGTAAAGAAATGGCTGCTCCCGTCCAGATGCGACCGGAAGCGCACACCCTCGTCGGAGACCTTGCGCAGCGCGCTCAGGCTGAAGACCTGGAAGCCGCCGGAGTCGGTAAGCAGCGCCCGCGGCCAGCTCATGAATTTGTGCAGCCCGCCCATGCGCCGGATAGCCTCATGCCCGGGCCGCAGATAGAGGTGATAGGTGTTGCCCAAAACGATCTCCGCGCCCAGCGTTTCCAGCACGTCCTGCGCGACAGCCTTGACGGTGCCCGCGGTGCCCACCGGCATAAACACCGGCGTCTCAACAGCCCGGTGCGGCAGCAGCAGCCGTCCCCGCCGCCCGCCTGCCTCGGTCTCCGCAATCAGATTGAAAGCTGAACTCACTCATCGATTCTAGCGGGTGAACGGCGGCCCAAACGTCTGCCCAGCGCAAGCACCCCTCACCGCCCCAACGTCGCAAACATTGCCACCGCCGCCGCACCCATAAAAACAAACGTCGCCCATACCAGAGCGTTCGAGAGCCAGCCGCTCCGGTACTCGCCCATGATCTCCCCATTGCGCGCAATCCGGCCGATCAGAAAAATCAACGGCACCGCCACCACGCCGTTGATCACGGCGGTCACAACCAGTGCCTGGATAGGATTGATGCCGATAAAGTTGATCATCAGGCCGATCAGCGTCGCAATCGTGATCACCCCGTAGAATCCATGCGCGCGCTTCAGCTTCAGGTTCAGTCCTGCCCTCCAACTCAGCGCCTCACTCAGCGCATAGGACGCCGATCCTGAGAAAACCGGCACGGCAAGAAACCCCAATCCGATAATACCGATGGCGAAGATCAACTCCGCCAGAAACCCCGCGTGCGGGAATGTATGAACCAATGGCTCCAGAGCCTTGGCCGCCTCCGCAGCGCTGCTGATATGAGTAAAGCCGTTTTTATGCAGCACCGTTGCGCCAACCACAATAATGCACCACGCCCCGATCTGCGATGACAGCATGCCCAGGAAATTGTCGATCCGCATGCGCTTCATAAACGGCTTGGTAACCGTTGGGATTCCACCGTGAATCATCCCCTTGCTGCGCTCCTCTTCCACCTCCTCCGATGCTTCCCAAAAGAACATGTACGGTGAAATCGTAGTGCCGATAACTCCGGTGATGATGAAGAAAAACTCTGAGCTGAATTCGATGTGCGGAATAAACGTTGCCTTCAGAATTGTGCCCCATGGTTCATGCACCAGAAACACGGTAATGACGTAGGAAAAAAGCGTGACACATAGCCACTTCAGAATCCTTGCATACACCTTGTAAGTGGTGAATATCTGAAGAATGAGAATCAGTGCCGTAAAGAACAGCACCAGAACCGTGAAATTCACAGGAACAATAAGCTGCGCCGCCGCACCCATCGCTCCCAGATCGGCGCCCAGGTTGATGGTATTTGCCACCAGAATCAGCACCAGCATTCCATAGAGCACTTTCTTGCTATAGTGCTCCTTGACGACCGCAGCAATGCCTTTCCCGGTCACAGCGCCAATTCTGGCGCAGGCCTCCTGCACCGCAATCAGCATGGGCAGCACAAGCATCGCGGTCCAAAGTTGCCCATAGCCAAACTGCGCTCCGGTCTGCGTATAGGTAGCAATGCCCGATGGGTCGTCGTCCGCCGCGCCCGTTATGATTCCAGGCCCCGCGATCTTCAAAAGCTCTTTGGTCCTTCTGCTGAATCTTGCCATGTCGGGAAGCGTATCCTCGGAGCCGAAGAATCTCTGGCGTCTTTAGAAGGTAAGATGCAGAGAAATGCATGGTGTGTATCTCAGGTATCTTAAGCATCAAGCACAGTGTAAGAATGTTTTACTTCTCAAAGAATGATTTGAGCGGAGAGCAGATGGCATCGGCATTAGAGAACGCCCTGCCAGAAATCCAAAGAATCTGCGCCAGACACCAGCCGCCGTTTTTTTGCCGCGATCACCAAAACAGGCGAAGTTCATTTGCGAGAAAAGCTCGCTGGACCCCAGCCTGGGTTATGAAGTTTAAATCGGAATGTCTGTCCCATATTTGCAATCGGGGAACCCCTCTGCTAACAAATTTGGACCTCTTTGCTCTAATTTCGCGACTTATCCGATAAACTCCGTGTTACAGCAAGTTAAATAGGCAATGGCTGGCATCTCTGGCTTTGTGCACTCGGCAGCCGCCATCGCCTCAGCAGCAAACGGCTGTCCAAGCGGCTATGGGAGGTGTGTATGCAGCAGGCTCATCCACTCGAACCATTCTTCCAACAAGCGGTCCGCAACAGTTATGAAGGCAAGCTGGGATTGCACGATCCCGATGTTACCGGCTATGTCGCGCATCTGCTGTGCGAGTTCTCTGAGGCCGACAAGCTCTACAAGGTCCGCGATCAGGCAGGCCGGCCCATTGAAGAGCTCACCGAGATGATGCTCGCCTCCGATCCCGTGCACGGCACCGCGCCTTCCTTCGATGCCGAGCGCGCCGTCCGCAAGCACATCGGCGACTATGCCCTGTTCGTCGCCGGAATGTACCCCGAGGCTTCCGACTCCAAGAGCCGCTGCCGCCGCCATCGCCCCACCTTGAGCGAACTTATCCAGGCCGGCAAGCAGAGTTACTTCATCGTCAGCCAGTTCAACCTCTTCGAGTATGAGCAGGAAGCTCCGCTCTTCGCCCGCCTTTCCGACGGCTTCGAGCGCTGCATCCTCGGCCTGACGCTGGTCCGCGAAGAAATAGGCCCCCGCAAGCCCCTCATGCTGCCGCCGCCGGTGAACTAGAAACCCGCCGCCCCCGGACGGTCCGCTCTTCACTTCGTCAAGAAGTCTGGGTGGGAAAGCTACAACCCCAATTCGCGAAATCACGCGATTGCTAGCCGCGGAAGAGGCCTGCTCTGTATCAGGGCACGACTTCAATCGTGCCGTAAAGGCAATAGAATCAGCGTGAGCTTCAGCCACCGAGGGATGTCTTCCGCCAATTTCATCCGAAATCCCGAGTTTTTCCGCAGGCTCTTTAGCCCCTGCGGCATGCATCCCCCGACATCTCGACCAATCTCATGCCCTTATTTCGCAGCCTGAAAACCCGCCTTCTGGTTGTCCCCCTTACGGAGTCCCAGCCGCGAAAGCCAGCGCCTTTGCAGCTCTGAGAATAGCCACCGGATCGCCGGAAGGGCGGAACTCCATTGCCACGTTGCGCCGGTAGTTCAATTGCGCAAGCTTGTGGAAAATGTTGGCATAGTTGATTTCACCGGTGCCGGGTTCGTGGCGTCCAGGCACGTCGGCCACGTGGATGAGGCCGATTACGTCAATGTGTCTGTCGAGCTTCTCGATCAGGTTGCCGAAGCCCATCTGCTCGTGAAAAATGTCGTAGAGGAATTGGACCTGGGGATGGTTTACGGCGCGCACCACTTCGATGGCCTCAAGGGCCGAGGTCAGGAAGTATTTGGGGCGTTCCTCGACGTGAATGCACTCCAGCAGCAGGCGGACGGGCTGGCCGTCGATCAGGCGGCCCTCGACCTGCGAAGCTGCCCGCTTCAACGTCTCAATCGAAGCTTGATGCTGCACTTCGCGCGTGAGCCCCGGAACCACATCGCCCGATAGCACGATCATCGCCGGACAGCTCAGGGTCTCCATCGGAGTGAGCGCCTGCCGCAACTCGGCCAGGAAGGCGTCGGCCGTAGCGGGATTGGACACACCGTTAGACAGCCCTGCTGTGGCATCGAAGCGAATTCCGAGACGCTTTCGGGCAGCGTTGGCGCGGGCAAAGTCGGCGTCGGACCACTTGCTGTATTCGCCCACCAGTTCGATGTTGCTGTAGCCCGCTTCGGCCACTTTCGCCAACCGCTCCTCGAAGGGCAGGCCGTTGAAGACGGTCCAGAGCATCACCGAAAGGCCAAATGCAGGAGCGGCGGCCTGAGCCGGAACTTGCCCCTGAAGTTGACCCGGAACCGGAGCCGCGGCGGCCGTGGTCTCAGCCTGCAACCGGGGCAGAGCTGCGGTGAATGCGGCGGTGGCCAGGGCTTGCGTAAAGCCGCGTCGATTCATGCTGGCCTCCTGGATTTCTCTCCGGGCTTCTCTTTGGAAGATTTCGTCGCCGAAGCGGGCTTTGATCCCATCTTTCGTGACCGCCGCAACTCCTGCCAATCCTTTTCGGTTTGGTCCGCATACAGCGCTCCAAATTTGCCCAGCGCCTCGGCGAAGCCGTCTCCGGAGCCCAGGTAGCCGGCGATGGTTCGCGGGTCGCCGCTGCGGGCATGGCCGCGGGCCAGCAGTTCGCCGCATACCTCGCCGTATGCCTGCAGGCCGCCTTCAGCCAGGTCCGTCAGGTCAATCGAGCCCTTGTGATCGTTGAGTTGGCGCACCAGGTAATTGCGGTTGCCAATGTGCGTCCATCCCAGAAATGGGTCGGACTGCAGTTGCATGGCGCGCTGCCCGTCTGCCACGCGCTGGCCGTTGTGGTGCGCCGGGTGCGCATCGGGCAGGTAGGGCGCGTAGCCTGAGGCCGGCTCTTCCTTGACTTGCAGAAACAGCGGGTCCCCCGGCCCATTGCCTTCAAAATAGACGCAATAGTCGCGCAAGCCCACTGATCCGGTGCCCACCACTTTGAAAGCCACATCCACGGGGCGATAGAACGACAAAAGGTGCTGCCTCTGCGGCTCCAGCATCTCCCGGTAGGTAGCCAGAGATGCCAGCACGGCTGCGGCCTGCGCCGCGGCTACACGAGTCAAAATCGGCTTCGATTCGCGGAAGCGGCGAGCGCCCGGCTTGTCCGGCACAGGCTCGGTAAGCTGTTCCAAGGTGTGCTGGGGTGTGGCGCGTTCGGCCTTTATCAGCGCTTTGTGGATAGGCGCAACCATGCCCAGCCGGTGCACCTGGTAGCGGCCAATCTCAATGCACGGCATTTCGGCAAACGTATGCATCAGGGTGCAGTACCGCTCAATGCACAGCTCCACGGCGCGGACAGCCGCCGCATCCTTGTGGCCCGATCCGCGCCCAGCCAAAACCAGGGACGAGGCCATGCGCTTCAAATCCCATTCAAAGGGCCCGCGGATTGTCTCATCGAAGTCGTTGATGTCGAATACCAGCCGCCCGTCGGGGGCGGCATAGGCGCCCAGGTTGCGCACATGCGCATCGCCGCAAAGCTGGCTGACGATCCCGGTATTGGGCAGCAGCGCCAAATCCGCGGCCATCACCGGCACTGCGCCCCGAAAGTAGCCGAAGGGCGACTCCGCCATCAGTTCGTACTTCAGCTTCACGAGCGCCGGGACCCGCCCAATCATCGATCGGGCAAGAAGCGAAACCGAAGATGTTTTGCGCGATTTGCAGTTGAAATCGCAGTGTTCCTGGCGGCCCACCTGCTTGCGCCGCGCCTGGCCAAGATTAGTGCGTTCTTCCGGAGTTGCCCAGTGCATGTCAGGCACCATACACTCTCTGCCCGCTGCGTGCAACCCGCTTAAGCTATTGATTTACACTTCTGGCAGGAAGCCAGCACGCTGAAATCGCTCGCCGGGTGGATGAGTTGCCGGATTCAGGAGGAATGCCCTTTGACGCATGTGACGCGTGCAGCCACTCTCCTGCCATCGGCCATTGCCGTTCTACTTTCGGCTGCCGTCTCCCTTGCCGCGCAGGCTCCTCCAACGCCTCTCACGGTTGAAGCAATCTTTGCCCATGGGCCCATCGTCGGACATCTGCCCGTGGGTCTCGCATGGTCGCCGGATGCGCAGCACCTGACCTATGACGACGGCGGCGAACTCATCGAACTCGACCCCGGCTCGGGTAAGCAGCATGTGCTGGTGAGCAGCGCCAAGCTGGCCCCGCTCACGGGCGCAACCGATTCTGAGAAGGACCGCGATCATCGCGAACGCTACAAAATGCCGGAGTACCAATGGGCGCCGGACTCCAGGCATCTACTGTTCGATTCCGATGGGCGTCTGTGGCTTTACGATCTGCGCAACGGCACCGGGGTTGAGGTTGGATTTACCGGAGCGGCCTCCGGCGACGATCCGAAGTTCTCGCCGAATGGGGAATGCGTCTCCTTTGTGCGCGACCACGCGCTCAGTGTGATTCGCCTGAAGGAGCCATGGGCCGGCACAACCGTGGTGGCTCCCCTGCCCAATCCGGATGCGCACCAGGTTGTGCTCAACGGCGAAGTGGACTGGGTCTATGAGGAAGAGCTGGACGTTCGCAGCAACTACTTCTGGTCGCCCGATTCCAGTCGCCTGGCCTATCTGCAAATGAACGAGACCGATGTGCCGCAGTATCCCATTACCGATTGGATACCAACGCACCCCACCGTGGATATGCAGCGCTATCCGCAGCCAGGCGACACCAATCCCGATGTTCGCGTCGGCGTAGTCAGCGCTGCCGGAGGTAAAACGGTATGGGTGAAACTTCCCATTCACCCAGGCCAGGACTACATTCCGCGCTTCGGGTGGGCCGATCCAAGGACGCTCTGGATCGAAACGCTGACGCGCGACCACAAGCACTTGGCAATCTACCTTGCCGACTCCGCCTCAGGCCGGTCTCATGCGGTGCTCCAGCTGGCGGACGATACCTTCATCGACGAGAATTATGACCTGGATGTGGCCGGCGGCAGCATCGTACTTACAGATTGGTCCGACGGGCATAACCATCTCTATCTTTATAGTTACGATCAGGCCAACCCCGGCTCCACCACGGCCAAACTGGAACGCCAACTTACAAAAGGCGACTTTGAAGTACAGGATGTATTGCGTGTCGATCGCGCGGCTAAGGTGGTTGACTATAGTTCAAACGAGAATAACTTGCTGGAGAGTCAGTTATGGCAGGTTAGCTTCGATGGCCAGCGGAAACAGTTGAGCGCCGGCGCTGGACATCACGAGGGAACTTTTGCGCCCACTGGCGGCGCATTTGTCGACAAGCAATCCACGCGGCTGACTCCTCCGGCCTTGAGCATGTGCCAGACAGCAGGGAAGTGCAAGGTGTTTTGGACGCCGAATGCGCTGCAGCCGTATGGGCTTCGTGCCCCGGTGCAGCTTGAAGTAAAGGCTCACAACGGCGCGACGCTCTACGCAACGCTGCTGCTGCCCGAAGCCGCTGCCCCGGGCAGCGTGCCGCTCATCGTGAACCCATACGGAGGCCCGGGCCCCCAGGATGTAGCCAACAAATGGAGCGATGCATTGCTGTTCGATGAGTTACTTGCCCAGCATGGCTTCGCCGTTCTCCACGCCGATAATCGCGGCACCGGCGAGCGCGGGCGAGCCTTTGCCCAGGCGGCTTATCATAACTTCGGCCCTGTCCAGTTAGAAGATCAGCTAACCGTGTTGGACGCGGCGCTTGCCCAGTATCCGCAACTCGACCCCAAGCGCCTGGGCTGGTGGGGGTGGAGTTGGGGCGGCACATTCACGCTCTATGCGCTTTCGCATTCCGATCGCTTCCGCGCCGGAGTTGCTGTAGCTCCGGTTACCGACTGGCATAACTACGATTCCATCTACACTGAGCGCTACATGAGCGAGCCAAGTGACTTTGCCGCCGGTTACAAGGACTTTTCCGTGGTGAATTTGGCGGCCAATCTCAAGGGTCGTCTGCTGCTGGCGCATGGAACCGGAGACGACAACGTACACATCCAGAACTCCATCCAGTATGTGCAGAAGCTCATCGAGGCCGGGATTCCATACGATCTTCAAATCTATCCGCGCAAGACTCACTCCATTTCCGGCCCGGACGTCCGCACCCATTTGTTCAATCGCATTCTCGCCCATTTTGAGCAGTATCTGAAGCCGCCGGTCGCCGTGGGAATCGGACAGTGAGAGGTGCAGCCATGAGCAGAGACTCCATATCTCACTCTCTCGATGTTTTGCGCGACAATCCAAGCGAGGATGAAATCGCAGCTCACCTGAAGCGCTGCGAAGAGTCCCTGCTCGACGCTGCTGTCCGCAGAAATCATGCACGTGTCGCAGACTTGCTGGCCGGCGACTTTCAAGAGTTTGGATCATCGGGAAGGGTTTGGACCCGGGACTAGATCCTGGACCTGCTCGAAGGCGAAGAGCCGCAATCGTTAACGATGGAGAACTTTGTTTGCCGCCGGATTGCGCAAGGGGTTGCGCTCATCACTTACCGAGCAGTGCGAAGCGGCCCAAAGACGAAGGAACGGACGCAAACCTTGCGCAGTTCCCTATGGACTGAGGAATCGGGGAGATGGCGGATGCGCTTTCACCAGGGGACGCGATCAGTGTAATGCTGCAACCCGATTGCCCTACGTGTGCCGCCGGAAGATATCGTCCTTCTCTCGTTCAGGGCAGCCCGAGCATCCCAGGCAGCAAACCAAGAGCACGGCCACGCCCGCCGTCACCAGAACAGCGAGGATGTTTCCGTTTAGCTCAAACCAACGAACCAGGCTTTGCATGTTCAGTGAAACCTATACATAGATTTAGACGCCAAGACTTCTCGCGGGGTTATCCATCCACTTGCAGGGTCTAGCTTATCCGGCGTCGAAACCGCTCCGCAGAAAGTGTATCATTGCAGATTTTCTTCAGTCACCCTCTTGTATTAAAGAGAATAAAAAGCGAAAATAAAACCAGCATGGCCACCTCTCCAAACCCGGCTCCGTTCACCGCTCCCGAGGACTGGCCGGAGACTCTCGAGTCGATTGGCGCATTGCACTCAAACACGGATCACGAGTCGCCCATGCAAGTGCCGATGCTTGGCGGAGCCCCCGACGCAACAGCAGGCCCCGTGCTCAACTGGCTGTTTGTCGACCTCAACTCCTACTTTGCATCGGTCGAACAGGAGGTCCGTCCCGAGCTGCGCGGCTGCCCGGTGGCCGTGGTGCCCATGATGGCCGACACAACGGTTTGCATTGCTGCCAGTTACGAGGCCAAGGCGCATGGCGTAAAGACCGGAACCATCGTAGCCGATGCCAAACGCATGTGTCCCGGCTTGGTATTGCTCGAGGCGCGCCACGAAATTTATGTCGATTACCATCACCGCATTATCGAAGCAGTTGAAAGCTGCCTGCCGGTAACCGCCGTGCTCTCCATCGACGAGATGGCCTGCCGCCTGATGGGACGCGAACGGCCGCTGCTGGCAGCAATGGATCTGGGCCGCCGTGTCAAGGCGCGCATCCGCGAGCGCGTCGGGCCCATGCTGCGCAGTTCGGTGGGCCTGGCCACCAACCGTTATCTTGCCAAGATAGCCAGCGACATGGAGAAACCCGACGGCCTGGTAGCGCTAACTCTCGACATTCTTCCCGATGCCTTGCGCCAGCTCACACTGCGCGATCTGCCCGGCATTGGCGCGCGCACCGAGAAGCGCCTGAACGAGAAAGGCATCCACACCATGGGGCAGCTTTTGGCGCTCGACTGCGAGCAGGCCGGCCAGCTTTGGGGCTCGGTGTGGGGCGAGCGGCTGTGGCACTGGCTGCGCGGCGAAGATTTCGACATGTCGGATACCGAGCACCTCAAGTCCATCAGCCACTCGCACGTACTCGCACCCGAATTGCGCACCGCGGAGAAAGCCTATGCCGTGGCGCACAAACTGCTGCACAAGGCCGCCATGCGGCTGCGCGCGGGCGGCCTGTGGGC
>Ga0302320_10019417_pt1 | contig 13640 bp, 10 predicted proteins | sample Bog_T0_3_FD_202130 | JGI IMG/M metagenome (GOLD analysis project Ga0302320, IMG submission 202130) | Peat permafrost microbial communities from Stordalen Mire near Abisko, Sweden - Bog_T0_3 | ecosystem: Environmental > Terrestrial > Soil > Wetlands > Peat | place: Sweden: Abisko, Stordalen Mire... | reverse complement strand
TTTTCTTTGCCTCGGTTTGCATCGACCCCCATTCCTTTTTTCCGCCATGGATCGCGATTCTTACGGCGATTAACTCGTCCAGATCCGAGTATTCGGAGGCTATCTCCCCGAGCTCGGCGATTGCATCCTCATACATGCCCAGTTCCACGTAGCCCTGTGCCGCTCTCAAGTGGTAGATATCTTCGGATTCCAGGGACATTTTTTAGTTTTCAAGCCAGGGCAGGGCTCATTGCGGCGTCGCGCCATCGGCTTCGAAGAGACTGTTTAACAAATTAGCCAGGCGATAGCCAGCAAGAGCGATGCGGCGGCACGCGACATCATGCGCATTGCCGACGAACAAGGGAGTCAGGGTGACCGCTTCAAAATCGCCCGGATGCGGGCCGTGCGGATACCCGAACTTGCATGCATAGCGGTAGCTTTCCCGCGCCCACACATGGGGATCTCCCACGTTTGCAAGCTCCGCCATGCTGCCCGGGGGATAACGTTCCATGATTTTCGCCGCTTGATTTTTGATCACACCGGCCGCCGGCACGCCCGGCCGCTCCGAGGGCCACGGGCTGTAGTAAAGCTCGATGACCTTTCCACCCTGAACCCCAAAGCGGTAGGCTCTGTCCCAGAAAGCGTGCAGGTTTGCGGGTTTCGTTTTCGAAAGGTCGGAGAACGGCACGCCTGCGATGAAATAGCCGTTGCCGCCCTTGTCGTTCCAATCCACGCAATGCAGCGGCTGGTGGATATCCCCTGTGAAATGGATGAGCATCGCCATCGCCAGGGATTTCTGCGGGCCGCTGCTCCCGGAGTCTTCGAAAGTGGCGAACGCCTGCTGCAAGGCCCAGAGCACATTCGGCACCGCCGGCTCGGCATACCCGCGGCCATCGGGTGTGTAATTCACATCCATGTAATGCCACGCAGAGTAAGGGTAGCCCTTTTCGGCGCGCATATCGTCCATGTAGCACCCTGCGGTGACAAAATTGTAGGGCTTGTGGTTATTGTACCGGTTGTCCAGCGTGCGCACCAGCGCATCGACCCGTGCGCGCACATCCGGCCGCACCTGCTCATACGCGATTTCCCCCACGAGCATGTGCCCGGTGCTGTCCCACGCGAGGGCTTGCACGGCTCCGCTTCCGAGGATCAGCAGGACCAGAAAAATCCGGAAACAGGGGGAACTCGTCACAGCCATTCCAAATAGCACCGGGAGGGAGTTTGTCGAGTTATCTGATTTTGCAAAAAAAGGGGAGGTCAGCAGACCATGCCCCTTTTGCCTTCCGGGCCATGGGCATACGGCTTTTCGCCGACCCACCGGTCGTCCACCGGTTCGCTGTCAAGCTGGTAACGCGAGTCGGAAGAAAGTCGGAAACGGTTGGAGTGATTGTCGAGGCTCGCATGGATGGTCCCCATCGTAAATGTCAGCACGTCGCCGGCCTCAAATTCCGTGGTCAACCAGCGCCCGCCCAGCTTCTCCCTCAGCGAGACCGGGTTGCTTGAGAGCCGTCCGTCCCAGTCCTGCCATTGTTTTTTGCCGGACTCGATTTCGGCTGCGTCGGGATAATTTGTGCAATAGGCGTCCACGTCGCGTTCGAGGTAATTGCGCAGCTTCTCCGCCTTGCGGTGCGAATTTTCCAGGATCATCAGGCCGCCCACCTCCACCGGCACATCGCCAATGGGCGTCCACGCCGTGAACAGGTTCCGCGTTCCGCGGCCCATATAGACCACGTCGCAATGGGGATAAATGCCGTTTCCGCCGCCCGGCACCGCGCGAAACCAGGTGAAATCGTAATGCCGCACCGCGCCACCCAGGAACCGCGTGTAAAGATCAATCATCCTCCCCGAGTAGAGGAGTTTTTGCAGCGGGGCATTGTCTGCCGTCAAAGGCTCAAAATCGACGCCGGTTGCGCCGGGTTTGCTGATGGCGTCCATCGCGGGATGATTTTCGTCGAGAAGACCAAATCCCGCCAGCCGGTTTGTGATTTCCGCGCGTGCTTCCAGCACTTGGTCGCGGTCGAGATAACCGCGCAAAAAGAGATAACCATCTTCCTGCATCCGGACCTTCAATGCATCCGGATCATTCGCAAGATCGGTGGAATTGTGCAATTCCCCGAATGCCTCCGCCGATGTGTCCAGGGTCTGGCCGAATGATGTGAGGGGTTGTGCTGCGACGTTCATGATTTTTCCACCATACCTGCACGCGGCCAAAAAAGAATGGCTTCCATGGGAAAATACATGGATTTTTTGGTCAGTATCCCCCTACGGCTTTGCCGGAGCAGCAGCAACAGCAGGCGTGATCTCAAATTTGATCGCCACGGGCTGCACGGCTGTCTGGATCTGCGCCTCACAGTCCTCGATTGCCTTCTCTGCATCGGCAAGCTTTGCTGCGTCGTGCGATTTGCTTGCGGCGCGCCAGTTGAGGTTGAGGGGGCTTTGCAACTGCTCGATCAAGGCCAGCGCTTTTGTTGCCCTGGTTGCGGCGGGACCTTCGGTCAATACGCTCATGTTCCAGCCCTTTGCGAGTTCCTCATTGGAAAGCGTCGCCACCACCGTCCCATCCATCGAGGCGGAGTATTTTCCCGCTGGCAGGGCGGGGATCGTCAGCATCCAGCGCGAAAGGTCCGCGATCTCAGGCATCAGTTTCAGTGCGGGCGCCGCCGCCACGGGTAATGGCCATGGCTGGCACTCGTCCAGTCGTGTGAACGCAATTTTACCGTCCTTCGCTGACTCCTCCGTGATCTTGCAATGGCTGCTGTCCGACACCGTGCCATCCGGCTTGATCGTGGCGGAACTGACTTCTCCATCGGCGCCGAGCCCTTTAAGAATGACAGCCGCCATGCAGTATTGGCCGGGAATCCTCACATGCACAGCATCCCCAAGGAGCGGGATACCGTGGGGCTGGTCCGCCCACGCTGTTGCGAAAGCTTTCAATTTCTCGAGCCCCGGCACACCGCTATCGGGTTTCAAGGCCGCGGCACGATCCGCCAGCGACGTGGCGTCAACGAGAATCCTGTTCTTGCCCCAGGCATCGAGAAGCGCATGGTACTGGTCAATCACAGGGATCTTTTCCGTTTTCCCCATCGACTTCAGGGCCTCTGTAAAAGCATCCAGCCGCTGGCAACGATCACTTGTCCACTGGCCTGTGAGGCTTCCGTCATTCACCGGGCTGGAGGAAAAGAGCAGCGGTTGCGCCGGCAACGCACGGATTTGTTCAGCGAGCTTTTTCATCCCTGCGACGTAGCCTTCCGGCGTTGGTGCAGCGTTCACATCATTCATCCCGAGTTCCACGCTCACGATCGTCGGCTTCCACGCCGCTACATCGTAATCGAACCTTCCCAATATATCCGCCGTCTTGTTGCCGCCTATACCCGAGTTGCGAAAATGCAGATGCAGTTGCGGATAGCGCGTACGGTAGTAGGCCTCGATGTAATTTGTATGCAGTCGCTGCGCCGTGATGCTGTCCCCGGACATCACCCAGGTGTCGTTATCCTTGAGTGTGATTATTGGATCCGCGTGGAGCGATACAATGGAGGAGATGATGAGGGTGAGGGAGCAAAGGGAGGTGCGCATGGGGCATCCTTTCTCCGCTGCATTTTCTCCGGCTACAAGGTTATTCCTTCCTTCCATCTCCGAACTGGGGTTCGTTTCATCGAGGGTGGAATTACACAAAACTAACATCAGGCTTGACAGTACTGATCATTTGCTTCACGCTGAGAGAAGTGAAAAGCCTTGGTTTAATCCAGTCCTTCGCGCTTCTGACGAGTAGCATTCTCGCCGGAAGCCCAGTTTGCCAAATAAATCCGAATCTGTGTAACTCGACTCTTGAAGATCTGAGTCTGGGAGAAGCCGAAGGGCAACGCGGCAACCTGAGGTCGTGGGCGACAATCTGTGAAAAACCCTCTGCATTATCCGACTTCAATCAAAGTGATCCCCAGAGTAATCCAACCAAGCCGAGCGCAGCGAGACAACCTTGCTCTCTGAAAACCCAATAAAATCCAAGGTAATCCAAGCAAATCAAAGGTAAAAAAATGCAACTAATCCAAGTAAACCGACGCAGCGAGCGACTAGGAACTAGGAACAGGTGCCCCTTGGGCCGCTTATCCGGCCTAAAAGTCTCAAAAAAGCAATGAAATGAAGAAACTGACAACCATCACCAGGGCAATCCCGACCTTGCCGATCATGCCGGCTGTGGTGCCAAGGAGTGTGCCCCATGTGGAGCGGCCCGCGGGAAGGATGCCTCGGCCCGCGAGCAATTCGCCGATGAGGACGCCCACGATCGGCCCGACAAATGCGCCGATCAGCCCGAAAAACATCCCCACTACGGCACCTACGATCCCGCCAAGTGCCCCCCAGCGGGTGGACCCGAACATTTTTGCCCCTACCGATCCGCTCAAGAGATCCACGGCCAGCGCGAGCATCATCAACACGCCGAGGACGATGAGCATGATCGTGGCTGCGCGATTTTCGGAGCCGAGAAAAAGATAATGCAGCACGGCTCCCGCAAAGATCAATACGGCCCCGGGTATCCATGGCAGGATCGATCCGATCAGACCCACCAGCATGAGGAGCATGATCACGAACCACCAAATTGTCGTCATATGAATTTAAGATTTGCGATTTGCACGGGAGAAACTAAACATCTTAGTTCCGAAACATAAACTTAAACAGAGAGATTTTAAATATGGCACTCACAGTAGGCAGCAAAGCACCCGATTTCACCCTCAAATCCAAAAATGCAGACGGCCTCGTGGACGTCAGCCTGGCTTCAAACCTTGGCAAAAAGAACACGCTCATCCTGTTTTTTCCGCTCGCTTTCACGGGCGTCTGCACCACGGAGTTGTGCGAAGTGAGCCAGGGGCTCCAGTCGTATTCCGACCTTAATGCAAGCGTCATCGGAATCAGCGTGGACAGTCCGTTTGCGCAGGAGGCATGGGCAAAGAAGGAAAACATCACGATCACGCTCGCGAGCGACCTCAACAAGGAAGTCACGAACGAATACGGCGTGCTTTTCAAGGGCATCGCGGGAATCGGCGACAGCTCGGCGCGCGCCGCTTTTGTGGTCGATCAGTCGGGCGTGATACGGTACAGTGAGCAGACGCCTACGCCGAAGGTTCTTCCAAATTTCGACGCAATCAAGGCGGCACTCGCAAAACTTAACTGATCAATAAAGGGCCAAATCAAGGGGAGGGGACATCACATCATGAGCGACACGTTCAAAGCACTCGGGAAATTCGATCTCGGTAACGGCAAACAGGGCAGCTACTATTCGCTGCCCGCGCTGGAAGAGGCAGGCATCGGCAAAATCTCCAGGCTTCCCGTTTCGATCCGCATTGTCCTTGAATCCGTACTGCGTAATTGCGACGGAAAAAAAGTGTCGGAGCAGGACGTGCATGCCCTGGCGAACTGGAACGCGAAAAAGCCCGCCCAGGTGGAGATTCCCTTCGTCGTGGCCCGTGTGGTGTTGCAGGATTTCACCGGAGTGCCATTGCTCGTGGATCTCGCGGCGATGCGCTCCACGGTCTCCAGTCTCGGGCGCGATCCGAAAATGATCGAGCCGCTCGTTCCGGTGGATCTTGTGGTGGACCACTCGGTGCAGGTCGATTTCTTTGGGTCGGCGCAGGCTTTGCAGTTCAACCTGGAACTGGAATTCAAGCGCAACCGGGAACGCTACCAGCTCCTCAAGTGGGGACAGCAGGCATTCGAGACATTCGGCGTGGTGCCTCCCGGCATCGGCATCGTGCACCAGGTCAACCTCGAGTATCTCGCAAAAGGCGTGCTCGAGTGCGGCGGCGTCTGGTTCCCAGATACGCTAGTCGGCACCGATTCGCATACGACGATGATCAACGGCCTCGGGGTCGTGGGCTGGGGCGTGGGCGGCATCGAGGCGGAAGCCGGCATGCTGGGCCAGCCTGTCTATTTCCTCACTCCTGAAGTCGTGGGGGTGAATCTCACCGGCACGCTCAAGGAAGGCGTCACCGCCACGGACCTGGTCCTGCACATCACTCAGATGCTGCGCAAGGCGAAGGTCGTCGGGAAATTTGTGGAATTTTACGGTACAGGTGCGGCTTCGCTCCCGGTCGTGGATCGCGCGACCATCGGAAACATGGCTCCGGAATACGGCGCGACGATGGGCTTCTTCGGCATCGACGCGGAAACCGTCACTTATCTCCGCGCCACCGGCCGGAGCGAAGAGCTGTGCGATGCGTTCGAGAATTATTACAAGGCGCAGGGTCTCTGGGGAATTCCTGTCAGCGGACAGATTGACTACAGTGTCGATCTCGCACTGGATCTCTCAACCGTGGTTCCCGGCGTGGCAGGACCAAAACGCCCGCAGGACCACATCAATCTTCCGGATCTCAAGGAAACCTTCAATACACTTTTCAAAAAGTCGTTGCCCGATGGCGGCTACGGCAAAAGCGAGGCGGATCTCGGTAAAAAAGTGGAAGTCCACCTGAATGGCGGCGGGGCGCACAGCGGTCGCACGATGCCCGAGAGTGTGGGCGCACAGGCGCTTAATTTTACGGAAATGGTTTCCAATCGTCCGACACCGGATGTGGTGGAGGATTTGAAGTCCGATCCTTACAGGCACGGCGATGTCAACATTGGCAATGGCAGTGTGCTCATCGCGGCGATCACCAGTTGCACCAACACGAGCAACCCGAGCGTGATGCTTGCGGGTGGCCTGCTCGCGAAAAAGGCGGTCGAGCGCGGCTTGAAGATCAACGCGTCGATAAAGACCTCGCTGGCGCCGGGATCGCGCGTGGTATCGGATTACCTGGACAAGACCGGTCTTCAACCCTACCTCGACAAACTCGGTTTCAACATCGTTGGCTTTGGTTGCACGACATGCATCGGAAACTCCGGCCCCCTGCACCCGGCGATCGAGGAAGCGATCACGAAAAACGATCTCATCACCGCGGCCGTGCTAAGCGGCAACCGTAATTTCGAGGCGCGTATCCACCAGAACATCAAGGCGAACTTCCTCATGTCGCCGCCGCTCGTTGTGGCATTCGCCCTTGCGGGCAGGGTGGACATCGATCTGAGTAAGGAGCCGATCGGGAAGGGAAGCGATGGCGCCGATGTTTATTTGAAGGACATCTGGCCATCCCTGGCGGAAATCCGCGAGGCGATGTCGAGCGCGTTGAAGCCGGAGGTTTTCCGCAGGCTTTACACCAATTTCGCAAACCAGAATCCGAAGTGGAACGAGATTCCATCCTCAGTCGGCGAAGTGTACGCGTGGGATCGGGATTCGACCTATATCCAGGAGCCTCCGTTCTTTGCGGATTTCTCGATGCAGCCGGGAGAGATCACGGAAATCAAGGGTGCGCGTCCGCTGGGTATCTTTGGCGACAGCGTCACCACCGATCACATCAGCCCCGCTGGCGCGATCAAGAAGACGTCGCCCGCCGGCAAGTATCTGATGGACAATGGCGTCGCCTACGAAGACTTCAACAGCTACGGCTCACGCCGCGGCAACGACCGAGTGATGACCCGTGGCACCTTTGCCAACGTCCGCATCAAGAATCTCATGGTTCCCGGGATCGAGGGCGGTGTGACCATTCATCAACCCGACGGGGAACAATTGTCGATCTACGACGCTTCCATGAAGTATCAGGCCGAAGGCACACCGCTGGTCATTTTTGCGGGCCAGGAATATGGCACCGGTTCCAGTCGCGACTGGGCGGCGAAAGGCACCCGTCTCCTCGGGGTGAAGGCGGTTGTCGCACAAAGCTTCGAGCGCATCCATCGCTCGAACCTGGTAGGCATGGGCGTGCTGCCGTTGCAGTTTCCCGAGGGCGTGAGCGTGCAGACATTGAAGCTCGACGGGACCGAGACATTCGATCTCATCGGCTTTGACAATAATATCAAGCCCATGGGCGAGGTCACTCTGGTCATCCATCGTGCCGATGGTACCAAGGTATCACAAACCCTTGTGAACCGCATCGATACCCCGATAGAGGTCGATTATTACCGCCATGGGGGCATCCTGCCTTTCGTGTTGCGGCAACTGCTCAGCGCGTAAATCGCGCTGGTTACTTGCTGGCGCCCAGCATCTTGTAAACGATGGCATCGATCACAATTGTAACAATGTAACACAGAAGAAACCCGGTCAGGGCCCATGCCCACGATCGCGTACGCAATCCCCGTATGAATACCAGCAGGGTAAGCAGGATAAGTAGCAGGACCCCCAATCCCGCGGCGGCCCCGCAAATGAATGAGTAAACATCCATGAAAAGTGGATTGCAGGCGAACTTCCGGTCGCGGCTATTTGTTCAATAGCTGCTCGAGGGCGGCGTCGGGCTCGGAACCAAGCTCCACTGCGCTCTTGTAATGTTTCTTGGCCAGATCCTTGTCAATGGGGGGTGTGGTGAGATAAATCACCGCGAGATTGAAGTGCGCATCCGAGTAATTCGGATCGATCCTCACGGCGGTTTCCAATTCCTTGCGGGCGGCTTCCACCCAGCCTTTCGCCGCGGCTGTGATGCCGAGGTAATTATGTGCAGTCGCGTTTTTCGGGTTGATTGCGAGGGCCTTGGTCAGTTCGCCAACAGCCTCGTCGATCTTGCCCTGGCTGTAATAAACAATGCCGAGGGTGCAGTGGGAAAAGGCGTCATCCGGCGCGACAGCAATCGCCTTCCTGAAGGTTTCCTCGGCTGACTTGAGTTTGCCGCTGCGGAAACGCACAACGCCCAGATTTGAGAGGATGTAAATATTCTTGGGCTCCTGGCTCAGCATGGATTCGTAGGTCTTTTCCGCATCCCGGTAATGACCCCGCTCAAATTCCTCCTTGGCCTCGTTGGCCTGGGGAACAAGCTCTGCGGGAACGGGAGGGGTAATCGTTGTCTCGACATGGGGAGCAGCGCCTGATGAATCCGGAGTTGCTTCCGCAGTCGGTGGGGACGCAGGCGTCGCGGCGGGTGTTGCAGCAGGCATCTGTGGGCCCGGCGATTCAGCAGTAGGTGCAGGGCTTGCGGACGGGGCGGGGGTTGCGGTTGGAGCAGGAGTAGAAGAGGGTGCAGGTGGTGTCGCGGAGGGGGATGGCGAGGGAATGGCAGGACTGGAGGGCGTGGCGCTTGCTACCGGCGAGGGCGACGAGGAAGCCTCGGGCTTTTGCACGGCGATTGAAATATCCTGATCGCTGATTGCTATCTGAGGTTGTTTGAACAACGAGCGCTCCTGTTCGGTGAGTTTCACCACGGGCTGGCCAAGGTAGTTGATTTTGTCAACCAGGGCGTTGGATTGGACGTGAAGCTTTTCTAATTCCGCAAGCACCAGCTTTTTCTCCTGGTCGCGGTGGGCCTCTTCCTTGCGTTCGCGCATCACAATGCCGCGAAGCAATTCGTTCTCGTCCGTCAGCTTTTTCTTGTCGTCGGAAGCGGCGCCCGCCTTGATCTGCGAAAGCTCGGTGGTGGCGCTCTCAAGCTGTGTCTGGAGATCATTCATCGAGTTCTGGTTTTCCTGGCTTTGCTTGAGGGCGGCTGCAAGCTGGTCCTTCGTTTCACCGACCTCCTTCTTCAAACTTGCGATCGCAGCATCCTTGGTGGGGGCATCGGAATTGAACTGGGCTATGGTTTTTTCGGCATCGTTGAGCTTTTGGACCAGCGCCGTGTTTTCGGCCATGAGCTTGTCCACTTGCTGCTGGGCATCCTTGGCCTTGTTGAGGGAATCCACGGCTTCGTCCCGCTGTTTGACGGCCACGTCGCGCTCCGTTTTTACCCCTTTGAGTTTCTGCGTAAGGTTCTCATTGGTTTCCTCTTCCACATCCCGTTCCGCCTGCGCGTCCTTGACTGCATTTTGGAGGCGGGCGACCTCATCCTTGAGCTCTTTCTGCCCTTCGGAATCCCTGGTTTTGTCTGCCACCGAATTCTTGTAAGCCTCCTCGGCCTGGGCCAGTTGTGATTTGAGCTGGGTTTCATCGACGCGCGATTTATCGAGTTGCTTGATGGTCGAATCGAGTTTGTCGGCGAGATCCGCGTTCTGGCGTTGAACCTCGAGATATTTTTGCTTCGTATCGGCGAGTTCCGCCTGCATCTGGTCGAACTTGGCGCGCATTTCCTTGGTGGCACTTTCGAAAACATCCCCGCCGTTGCCACCCGTGCTATTACCGCCGCCATTATCCGAAGGCGTTGCATTGGGACTGATGCTTACGGAAGGCGCATTGTCATCCGACTTTTGGGGCAGCGTGGTATCGGGCTCTTGCGTGTTGCCGGGACCTTCGAGTTCGATTTTCTTCTGGATCTTGTCGATCGACTCGGTGGTCTTTTTAGTGCGGTAATCCACGATCAACGGCTGCCACTCGGGAGTCTTTTCATGAATCTGCTCGAGCAGGCTTGCCGCATAACGATACTTTTGCAGAGCCAGCTTGTATTTGCCCTCTTCCTCGAGCTTTTCGCCGTTTTGAACCGACATGTAAGCGCTGAGAAAAAGCTCTGATGGATCGCTTGATTCGGCACGCAGGAAAGAGGTTCCGGCGATGGAAAGCGCGAAGATGAGGATCAGGACTGAAAATTGCCGCATAAGAGGACGCAAAAAATACTGTAAATTTATTTACGATGCAAACAGTTCCGAGAGCAACGCGGGTTTAAAATGAACAAATCACGCTTTGTTTACACAATTGTAACCTGGTGCGGATTGACACGATGGCCTGCTGATGCTAGTTTCTGCGCACTTTTACAAGATGTTGGACCGTCAAGTGCTAGTGCTAAACAGGCTGTGGCAAGCGGTGAATGTTTGCACGGTGAGGCGCGCCTTTACGCTTCTCTGCCAGGGCCAGGCCCAAGTCGTGCAGTCGGACAAGGACAACAATTTTTTCACGCACGACTTCGAGAGCTGGCGCGGTTTGTCAGCCCGCGAACCGGAAGCCGACATGGTGCACACGATTTCATTCAAAATCCGCATTCCAAGGGTGATCGTGCTGCTGCTTTTTGACCGGCTGCCGAAGAAGGAAGTAAAGTTCACCCGCCACAATATTTTCGAGCGCGACAAGAACACCTGCCAGTACTGCGGCAATGTTTTTGATCGCAAGGACTTGAATCTGGACCACGTGCTGCCGCGCGAAAAAGGCGGTCTTACCACTTGGGAAAACATCGTTTGCTCATGCATCCCATGCAACAGCCGCAAGGGAAACCGCCTCGCTCACGAAGCCAACATGCATTTGATCCGAAAGCCAAAAAGGCCGAAATGGCGACCCTTTGTGAATTTTGCATTCAATGGCGAGCAGGAGGAAAGCTGGAAGCATTTCATCAATCTCGCCTACTGGAACGTCGAACTGAGCGACTGATTGTGAATGCCGCGGCCTAGCGGCTGCTTTCCACGATGCGGGTGTCTTTTGTCTTCAGACGGCTGAGAATAGGCTGGGGGTACACGCCAAGAACAAAGATCAACACCGTAAGAACCATGATCGTTGCCTTCGTAACGGGGGCGATATGGATCGGCTGTGCGCCATCGGCGGGCTCGTTCCAATACATCGCACGAACCACTTTGAGGTAGTAGTAAAACCCAGCGGCGACTGTCACGATACCGATGCCGAGCAGGAGAAATTGCTTCTGGTCATAGGCGGCGGAAAACACAAGGAACTTGCCAAAAAATCCGACAGTGAACGGAACTCCGGCAAGCGAGAGCATGGCGGCAAGCATTGCAAACGCAAGGCGGGGCGAGCGTTTTCCGAGGCCGTTGAAATGAGCAATGTCATCCCCACCGGAATTGTTGGCAACCACTATGATCACCAGGAAACTCAAGAGAGTCATGAGCAGATACCCCGCAAGGTAGAAAACAATGGTGATGGTGGAGCGGGCCGCGGCGCCACTTGCCACGGCTATCAACAGGTAGCCTGCATGGGCAATGCTGGAATATGCGAGAAGACGTTTGAGATTGTTTTGCGGCATAGCGGCCAGATTGCCATAAACCAACGTCAACACCGCGAGGATACCCATCATGTCAATGATCTGCCCGCTGACTTGCGGTGCTGCGACGAATACCTTCAGCACCCGCACAAGGACGACAAATCCGGCAGCCTTCGATCCCACGGAGAGGAATGCAGTGATCGGTGTTGGCGCTCCTTGATACACATCAGGCACCCAGAGCTGGAATGGCGCTGCCGCAATCTTGAAACCAAGCGCGATTAAAATAAGCACCATTCCAAAAAGCAGAGGTGTGGTTGAGCCCTGCAAGTGTTGCAGTTTTTCGGCAATAAGATCGAGATTGGTCTGCCCTGTGATTCCAAAAACCCATGTTATTCCATAAACAAGAAATCCGGTCGAAAGCGACCCTAGAATCAAATATTTCACACCGGCTTCGAGGGAACGGGAATTACGCCGCGTATAGCTCACCAGAATATAAAAGGAAATGGTCACCAGTTCCAGCGACACAAAGATAAGGATGAAATCGACTGCGGAAGCCATCCACATCAAGCCTGCACACGTAAAAACCGGCAAGGCAAAGAACTCGCCCAGTCCGGCTTCCGGAGTTGTCCCGTAAATATATTTGCTGACAACATCCTTGTATTCCACCGACATGATCAGGATGACAATGGTCGTGACCAGGGCGAATTGTTTAAAGAAAATCGCCAGGGCATCGGCCCTGTAAAATATGTGATAGCCGGTGAGTGGCGTGATCTCGGCAGGAGCCTGGACAAGGAAACTAAGCAGCAGAACGGCCCCAAGGCCAACAGCCCCAATCCATGCAAGGATGCTTTTTTCCTTTGTGGGCACAAAGGTTTCGAACAGCAGCAAAAAGATGCCGATCAAAACAACTGTGATTTCCAATAATATCGGTGACATGGTGATCTATCGCAAGGCGAGGAAAGCTTGCACGCCGGTGTTATAAAGTTGAGGAAAAGCTGGGGAAAGAATCCGGCAATGGTAAGCGTGGCGAGCAACAGAACCACGGCCCAGCGAAGCTGCGGGGCCATATCCTGCAGGTTGCTCCAGCGTTTTTCGATATCGCCCATGAATACGGCGCGATAAGCGCGAAGCATGTAAACAGCGGATATCACGACCCCCCACAGCGCCAGGATGACCGCGATTTTAAAATTGCCGTGGAAACAATGTCCGATTGACTCGGTTTTGAATGCCCCGAAAAGAACCATGATTTCCGATGCGAAATTACCGAATCCCGGCAGGCCTATGGATGCAAAGGCGGCGATACCGAAGCTGAGTCCAAGAAACGGGGTTACTTGGGCAAGTCCCCCCAGTTCCGAGAAAACCATGGTGCCGGTTTGCTGGCGAACATGTCCAGCGAGCGCAAACAACGCGGCAATGGAAAGGCCATGCGCGAACATGAGCAACGCCGCTCCGCTTAAACTGAGGGAATTCATTGCGGCGATGCCCAGGAATATATAGCCCATGTGCATCACACTGGAATATCCCAGCATGAGATCGAGCCGCTTTTGGCCGATGGTTGCCAGACCGACGTAAATGATGTTGCCGATCAGGAGCAGGAGCAGCAGATTTGCCCAGTGTTGTGCTGCATGCGGCAGGAGAGGAATCGCGACCCGCAACAGTCCGTAAAGGCCGAATTTTTTCAGTACACCCGCATGAAGCATTGCCAGAGGAGTAGGGGAAGAGGCGTACGCCTGCGGCGCCCAGGTGTGGAATGGAAACAGTGAGATCAATATTCCAAAACCAATAAGCAGAAATAGATATATGGAATTTGCATGG
>Ga0302320_10019416_pt1 | contig 13640 bp, 12 predicted proteins | sample Bog_T0_3_FD_202130 | JGI IMG/M metagenome (GOLD analysis project Ga0302320, IMG submission 202130) | Peat permafrost microbial communities from Stordalen Mire near Abisko, Sweden - Bog_T0_3 | ecosystem: Environmental > Terrestrial > Soil > Wetlands > Peat | place: Sweden: Abisko, Stordalen Mire... | reverse complement strand
GACTGAACCGCTGGGGCCGCAGCCCGTTTGCCGCGGAAGGACCGCCGCGAGCGGCCTCCGCGCTGGTCGGCTCGTCCCGCAGAGCGAACAGCAGACCGAGCGCTTCTCCGCTCCTTTCGCGATGTGCTATGCTGGATAGGGAACGAATCGGCCGCGGCCTATCCGCAGCCTGGCAAGAGGAACCGCGCCGATGCGGCTGCTGTCGAGCCTGCTCACCAAGTTCATCCGCACCGGAACGTTGCGCCTGATCGACGCCAGCGGCAACGAGCACGTGTTCGGCGGCCACAATCCGGGTCCCGCGGTGACGCTGCGGCTGCACGACCGGGCGCTGTATACGAAGATGGCGCTAAACCCCGAGCTGTACGCCGGCGAAGCGTATATGGCGGGGACGCTGACCTTCGAGCGCGGATCGAGCGTGGGCGACCTGATGTCCCTGTTCGGGGCCAACCGCGGCGGGCTCGCGTCGCACAGCTCGCAGAAACTGCTGCGCCGGTTCTGGCGTGCGGTGAAGCGCTGGCAGCAGGCCAACCCGGTCGGCGTCGCCGCCGCCAACGCGCGGCATCATTACGACGTCTCGACGGATATCTACCGGCTGTTTCTGGACGATGGGCTGAACTATTCGTGCGCCTACTTCGAAGACCCCGAGCATGACACGCTGGAAGACGCCCAGGCCGCCAAACTGCGCCGAGCCACCGCGAAGCTGCGCCTGCAGCCGGGGATGACGGTGGCGGAAATCGGCTCGGGCTGGGGATCGTTCGCCATCCACATCGCGCGGACCACCGGCGCACGGGTGGTGGCGATCAATGTGTCTCCGGAACAGATCCGCGTCGCTCGCGGCCGGGCGGAGGCCGCAGGCGTCGCGGACCTGGTCGAGTTCCGCGAGATCGACTACCGGGCTTTGACCGGACGGTTCGACCGCGTGGTCTCGGTCGGCATGATGGAGCATGTCGGGATCGGCCATTTCGACGAATACTTCGGCACCATACGCGCATTGCTGAAAGACGACGGCTACGCTTTCATCCACTGCATCGGGCGGATGAAGCCACCCGGCACGACGGGACCGTTCATCCGCAAATACATCTTTCCCGGCGGCTATGTGCCGTCCTTGTCCGAGGTGTTCGCGGCCACCGAGCGCACCGGGCTGTGGGTGGCCGACATGGAGGTGCTGCGGCTGCACTATTACCACACGCTGCGGCACTGGCGGGCGCGGTTCGCGGCCAACCGCGACCAGGTCGCCGCGCTGGCCGACGAGCGATTCTGCCGCATGTGGGAATACTATCTCGCCGCGGTGGAAGTCGGCTTTCTGAACGGATCGAACATGGTGTTCCAGCTTCTGCTGTCGAGCCGGATCGATGCGGTGCCGATCGTGCGCGACCTTCCGGCGATGGCTGGCACGGACCGAGCGTTTGCCTGTGTCGATCAGTAGGCGCCGCCGCTGAGCGGGCCATGGCGCGGCTACCGAGGGGGAAAAATCATGCAGACCCGGCGGTTGGCTTCCGTCACAATCTCCGGGTTGGCTTTGTCTTCATACTGGATGTCGCGGATTTGGTAATCGAGTGACCGAAGACCGGACAGCACCGCGACCCCGTTGACGCGCCCTGCCTGAACGGGAAGCTCGAAATTACTGACCTTGCCGCCCTTCGAGGTAATCGGCACGACCACCACGAGTCCGGTGGCATGGTTGTAAAGGTCGGCGGACAAGACGAGGCCGTAGTGGGGACCGATCATTTCGTGGCCCTCCGCGGGAGACCAATCGAGATGCACCACGTCCCCGAGCCTGGGGACATAATTCGCCTTCTGGAAGCTGTCGCCGCGGCGAGCCATGTCAGAGCGCTTCTTTTCCCGCCGGCCCGTCAGCCAGCCAGCCCCCGAGGCGGGCCTTTACGCTGTCTGCGTCGTAACCAGCCACAAGGTCAGCGAGGCTCTTCGGGCGCGGGTCGGCGGCGTCGGCGATGATCTCCTCCAATTGCGCTTCCCGCAGCAGGACGAAGGCTTCCCCGCCCCGCGTGATTCGCACCGGGCCTCGGGCGGCGGCGGCGAACACGGGTCCCGGGGTCTTGAGGTTCGTTGCGGTAAAATTGGCAACTGAGCAGATTTTCATGGCACGCGCCCTCTCCGGATAGGGCGGAGACTACGGATTCTGGGTTGCGGCGTCAAACGGGCCAGGGCGCGCGGTTTGACACCGGCTGCGCGGGGGATTCCTTCGCCCCTGCCACCGTGCGATGCTGTGCCAGGACGTTGTATGAGGACGACGCGGCCGAAGACGGCGTCGATAGGGTCAACGCAAGCCGCCGAGAGCGCGACGGGAACAACACGCGGAGGCAGCCATGGTCAGCAAAGCCGGGTCGAAGGCGTCGATCGCCCACAAGGTCGGGCACGAGCTCAAGGAATATGCGATCGTCTTCGCCTACCTGTATGTCTGCTTCGGCGCGATCCTCCTGTTCAAGGCGTCGGTCTTGCGGGAGGAAGGCATCAGCTACGTGCCGTGGGGGTTTGCCGCCGTCAAGGCGCTGATCCTGGGCAAGTTCATGCTGATCGGGAACAGCATGCATCTGGGCCAGCGGTTCTCCAGCCGGCCGCTGATCTACCCCACGCTGCACCAGTCCTTCGTGTTCCTGGTGTTCCTGTTGGTGCTGCTGGCGGTGGAGGAGACGCTGGTCGGCCTGCTGCACGGACGCACGGTCGTTGCGTCGCTGTCGGATGTGGCCGGCGCGCATTTGTACCAGATACTGACCACGTGCCTGCTGATGTTCCTGATTCTGCTCCCGTATTTTGCCTTCCGTCAGCTTGCCGGCGTGCTCGGCGAGGGTCGGCTGAGCCGGTTGTTCTTCGTCCATGGCGGGCGCCCGGCCGCTGTCGACCCGGCGCCCGATGCCCGTTTCAGCCCGTAGGGTGCGATCGGATTGGGCGCATGGAGCCGCGGCCGACCGGAACAGGCTCGGCGCGCAAGTAGCCTGCGTCCGCGACGTGCGAGGGCCTGTGATCGGTGTTTGATCGCGACGCAGCTTTATTTTCGCGCAAACAGCACGAATACCCCAGCATTTTCGGTCAGGTAGCCATTCGCCTGAGATGCAACGAACCGCATCTGCGGATCGCCGAAGCCGGCCCGTCGCGCCCGCTCGATAATGCTCCAGCCTGGAGTCTCGAACACCAACGAGCCGCCATCCGGATCGACCGGATTGCCATGATACTCGGGCTCCATAAGGTGCACAATGTTTCCGTTAACGCGACGCGAGCGCAAATAGCCCTCCGCCAGGGTGAACAAAAACGGATGTGTTCCGATATGGACGCCGCCGGGTTTGAGCACGCGGGCAATCTCACGCAGGGCTGCGTCGAGATCCGGCACATGTTCCAGGACTTCATTCGTCGTCACGATGTCGAAGCAGTCTGACGGCAGCGCAAGGGCGGTCAGGTCCTGGTGCAGTATCGGGAACAGGTTGCGCCGCGCAGCCTCATCGTGCCCATATTCCGATCCAAGAAACCTAGGGAACAAACCCCGCAGCAGAAGCGCGAACGAAGTCACCGCCTCGGTCCCAAAAATACGAACCTCATGTGAGGAACGATCGGAGACGGCTTGAGCGATCAGTGACAGCACGGCACGCATGCGTGAGTTGAGCCCGTTCGCCAGCAGGCCCTCTCTCCAATTGGTATTGGGAGCATAGATCTGGTCGGGCGTAACGACTCGCCGTGTCAGCGGCTCCACGAAGCCGGCCTGCAACACTTGAGCGGCTATGGCCGCAGATGCCGTAGCGTCGTACACGCTTGGGTTTCGCAAAGCCCACGCTGACCAAGCTTCGAGCGAATTGAAGCATTCATCTATCTCGAGCATGCTGATCATCCAACCGGCACTTTTGTGACGAGCAACAGTAGGGCGTCGCCGACTACACGGCAATACTAGTTACCCGAGGACCATTCAGGATGGGCAGACTGGATGCACGGGCGCGGATGCATGCCAGCGAATCGCCGTCAAGACCGGCACCCCGTCGCGCTGCCAATAGGTTGCGATGTCGGGCTGGCCCCAGCCCACCTCGTCGATCCACGCCGGCAACCTGTCCGGGCCCGGCCCCACCATCAAGGCCAACAACGCGTCCTGACCGCCGCATAGCCTCCGGCGCGCATCCTGCGGCGTGAAGCCGGTCGTGAGGGGAACCCGCCCGCGTGTAATCATCTCGAAGGGCATGAAAACCCCCCAGTCCGGGAAAAACGCGTGTGTTGGCACGGGGCTATGGAGACTGTCCTCGGCGAACCGCTCGACTGCGTCGGATGTGAGCCCGACGCCGCCGGTCCTGGCCAGCTCGGATAGCACGGCCTGCCGGTCGATGGCGTTGCCGGCCGCCAGCGGAAGGACGAGGCCAATCGCCACCACGGCCGCCAGAACGGCACGCCGGGCGGCGAAGCGAGTGGCCAACAACTCCAGCGTCAGCGCCAGCGCGAGGTACAGCAACGGTGGCAGGAACGAGACGTGATGCAGCCAAAGGCGGGTGCCGAATGTCCCGACCAGGGCCGCCGCACCCAGAAAGAAGCCCGCGACAATGAAGAGTCCGGGGGAGCGCGGGGACCTTATCAGGTTCACGACAAGGCCCAGCGCCGGCACGGCAAGCAGGACCACCAATTTGAAGGTTGGAAGGAACAACGGCACCGCCTTCTGGAGCATCACCATGGACGGTCCCACGTCGAAGAGCGTCCACCACACCATGGTGTAAAAATAGCTGAAACGTTGGGAAAGCGAGGTCGGCGCCTCGGCCACGCCCAGTCCCTTCAGATAGGAGGTTATGAAGTTCAGGAACCCGTGCACGCTCCCGGTCTCAATGAGAATCAGGAGCATTCCGACGAGATATGGCGCTCCGCCAAAAGCCAGACCGAGGAGCCACCAGAGGGCCAGCCGTCGCCGGTTTTGTTCCTCGCGCCAGCGCCACAACGCGTGGGCGGCTGCAACGGGCGCGAGGAATATGTAAATGAAATAGCCGTAAACTGAAAAACCGGCGAGAAAACCGGCCGCCACCGCGAGACGAGGGGTCGGGGTCATCCGCCGACGCTCCACCAGCGCAACCGAGAAAAGCAGCAGCGCGAACGGCAGCAGCGTGATGTAAAACTGGGTACGGAAGCAGAACAGAAAGCCCGGATCAAGCGCCAGAGCTGCCAGGCAGATGCCGGCGATAGCTGGCCGAACCCGGAACACCCGCAAGAACACGCCCGCGGCGACGAGCACGATCAGACCGAACACGAGGTTGGCAAGCCTGACGCCGACGATGCCGGTTCCGAACAGCGCGTACACCGGCAAGCCGACATAGAAGGGCAGCGCGCCGTGATAGATCTGGCCGATCACGGGGAACAGACCGAACAACAATGTTCCGGGCAGGGTCCAGTCCGGCATGTCCGTTCCCGGATTGAGGAGGCGAACCACCAGGTAGTCCGGATTTACCGCATCCATGTACAGGCCGGGGACCATGATATTGCTGACCGCGCCCATGCAGAAGAGAATCATGCCGGGCAGGAACACGGCCCACGCCGTGTGGCCTGCCAAGCCTCCAGCGGCGACGACGGCTTCAGGGGTCGCGCTCCAATGTTGTTTTATCGACATACACCCGAACTTAAACTGTTGCACCAGCGGGAAGACACCAGGCACGTCTATCGGGGCGCGACCTGCGGACCGAGCCCACCGATAGCGCATCGCCATCGTCACCATCCGCCACCTGGTGGCTGTCTACATGCATGTTGGCTCGCGGGCAAACGCGCTTGCGCGGCGGCCTTGACAGGGATGGCCGAGCCGACGTCCTCTGAAGGGACCGACCCCTGCCCTGTTTGACGCCGGCGGCTGAACACAAAGTGAGTACCGGACGCTCCGCCCATTGGCGTAAAGATATGGTTTCGGAACATCGTGCGAGGACGGCAGCGCGCGGAGCCGTCAGAAAGGAGCGCCCAGGATGAAAAGCACCAGCCAGGACTACTCACTTCCTGAGGCGTATGGCGTGATCGACGGTGTGTCTCGTGGCCGCGTGGTTCGCGAAGGATACCAGCGCGGGTGGGGTCTGCAGTTCGGCGACCTGCAGCTAAAGGTGCTGAACGATCCCCTCTATCAGCATGCACTCGGCAAGGCCGGCGACCGCCTGACCCATTTCTCCGAAGCCAATCGTATGAATATATTCCTGCTTCTGAAATTCTTTCTGCCGCGAATTCCGTTTGGCCACATCATCGAGTTTGGGTCGTTCCGCGGAGGCTCTGCTATCTTTATGGCCGCCGTCTGCGAACAGCTCTTTCCGGACCGGCTGATATGGGCATTGGATACGTTCGCCGGCATGCCGCCCACGGACAAACGGGTGGACGCCCATAGCGAGGGTGACTTCCGGGGGACCAGCCTGGCGGAGGTCCAGGGGGCGGTCGCGGCCGCGGGCTTGCGGAACATTCGGCTGGTGCAGGGCCTGTTCCATGACACGGCAGTCCGCGCACTCGCCGAGGCCGGGCCGATCGCGCTCGCCCACATCGACTGCGATATCAAATCGGCCTGCGCCTACACCCGGAAGGCCGTCGGGCCGCATCTGGTGGAAGGCGGCTACATCGTGTTCGATGACGCGACCTACTCAAGCTGCATCGGTGCGACGGAGGCGGTGGAAGAAATGGTGCAGGAAACCGGGGTCTTCTCCGAACAGATCTGGCCCCATTTTGTGTTCCGCCACGGGCTGCGGAACACGATCTCGGACTGATCCTGACAGCGCCGCAGCCGCAGCCGGATAAACGTCAATAAGGCGGCTTCCACTTTGGCTGGAGAATAATCCTCGGTCGGGCCAAGGGCACGCGGTCGCGCGGCCGGTAGATGGCGAGATCCAGCTGGTGCCAACCGACTCGCCGATCCGAGGCAACCAGGCAAATGGGCACAGAGAGCTTACAAAGGCTTTGATAAGACGATATACTGCGCCCACCCCACCGCAGCCCAAATAGAGAATGTTCCGGCTACAATATCGTTCTGGTCTCTAGCCTTGTCGCGAAGTTGTGCCGCAACTTCAGGAAAAAGGATTCTACCCAATGATTCGACTGCTAAGCCTTTTGTGTTCGCAATTTTTATTATCGTCTCGACCGGCCATGCCTCGATGTGGGTGCTGTCGTCCATGAAATTCGTCGTAAAGGCTGTAATACCTCGCTCGCTAAAAAAGTCCCTGGTAGGCATCCGCTTGGAGAATGGATGAGGCCATTCCAAAAAGATGCGGCCGGTCGGTTTTATTTTGTCCGCTATCCAGCCAATGAACCTAGCCGGATCGGTCAGATGCTCGATAAAATGAGCGGCAATCACAGCATCAAATGTTAACCCCTCAAACGGTGCCGGATCTGTCTCAAAATCAGATATTGCAACGCCCCTATAAAATCTAGAACGCTCGATTGGTTCAAGTGAGACGCCGTATAAATTGATATCTTGTCTAGGAATGTTCGGCCATAGATTGACAGTGCTCCGTTCCCGGCACCCATATCTATGATTGACGCCTTAAACGGGCTTGTCTTCAAAAATATAGAACGTGGTGATATGGTATTATAATAGCCATCAAGATCCTGATCGCTTAACTTGAGAGAGCAGCGATCCTCGCACCAGGAGGAAAGATAACAGCGCAAATCCCCGTCATCAAGTTGGTCAACATAGGTGCTTGGCTCGTACCAAGGCTTCGAAAGGCCACCCATTACACCACTCCCAACAATGTTCGCTATGGGCAATTCTGCCTGCGACACGCTGCCCGGCACGCTCTGATTCCGATGGGATACCAGCCTTACAACCCGTTGGGAGACTAGCTTAACAGGTCACTTTCGAAAAGAGGGGCTCACAGCCACACCGCGATGAGGACAAGCCGGTCAGCGCTGGAATGCACGGCCCTTAATCTGACATCGCGCAGATTCGATCCTGGCGGGGATTCGGCTGAGAGGACACGGTCACGGGTCGATCCCGATCACGCCGGTCCTAGGCCGCAGCCGGGCGAATTTCCGGTGACGCGGTCTCAGCTTCGGCCGGACGCCTGGCAACAGCAAAAGCCTCGGTCAGCGCCGCCTGGATGGCGTCGCTGGAAAAGCGAGCCGCGACAAAGGCCGACTGCGCCTTGGCGCGCGAGGCCCACAGCACGTCGTCATCGAGCAGGCGGAGTACGGAAGCGGCGAACGCGTCGGGATCGTCGTGCACGTCGACGATCGCGTCGAGCCCCGTAAGCCCTTGCGCTCCGGCTTGTGTCGTCACCAGCGGCACGCCATGGTGCATCGCCTCGACGACCTTCAGCTTGACCCCGGCACCGAACCGCAGCGGGCAGACCGCCACCCGCGCGGCGGCATAACGGCGCGCCAGCTCCTCGTCCGGCACGAAGCCGGTAACCTCGACACCATCGCCGGCGAGATCGAGCACGGCCTGCGTCGGATGCGACCCGACCAGCGCCAGCGGCAAGTCCGGACGGACGGCGCGGAGTCGCGGCAGGATCTCGTGCACCAGCCACAGTGCCGCGTCCTCATTGGGCGGATGCGCAAAGCCGGCAACGAAGACCAGGCCCGCCGAGGCCGGCGTCGGTGTTCGCGCCGATGGCGCTGCCGGCAAGGCATAGGCCGCGATCGCGCGGGCAGTCACCCCGGGTTCCAGCGCGCGAACCGCCGCGACTTCGTCGTCGGACGGGTACAGCACCACGTCCACCTCCCGCCAAACCTGGCGTTCGATCGTTTCTGCTGCGTCGGCAGCCGCACACTTCTCCGGGTCATCCTTCGCGCCGGGCTCGCTTCGCATGCGCGCATGATGGAGGTCATGCCCATAGAAAACGATCGGCGCCCGGCAATGGTCCGCCAACAGGGGAAGGGCTTCCGCCGCGATGGTCGGGCGAGAGACCAGGACCTCGTCGATCTCGGCGCCATTGGCGGCGATCCAGGCGGCGAAGCTGCCGCACCAAGGGCTGTATTGCACCTCGATGCCGCGCCGCTGCAGCGCAGCTGTGTAGCCGGGGGTTGGAACGCCGTTCAGGGGAAAAAACTTGACCACGCGCCCGGCGGCGAGAAGCGCCTCCATGAACGCGATCATCGTTCGCGAGCCGGCATCGCGATCCGGCTCGGGCACCAGATGGTCGATCACCAGCGTCACGGTGCGATCAACCGACCGATCGCGCGCCCGCATGACGCGCTGGCCGCTCGGCAGGTGCGAGCGGCGCAGCGTCGTTTTCCAACGCTCGAACAGTTTCGTGGTGTTGACGATCTGGTGTGCCTTGACGCCGGACGCGGTGTCCGTGCCGTGGGAGATGCCCTCGTAGTGGATGATGCAAGCCTCCGGGTGGTAGACGACCTTGAGGCCGGCATCGCGCACCCGAAACGCGAGGTCGCTGTCCTCGCAATAGGCCGGCGTGAAGTGCTCATCAAAGCCACCCAGGCGATCCCATATCGCCCGCGGCAACATGATTGCGGCGCCGGAAATGTAATCGGTCTCCCGCACGTAGCTATACTCGGGCTTGCGCGGATCGTCGCGATTGCCATAGTTCCACGCGGAACCATCACGCCAGATGATGCCCCCGGCCTCCTGTTGCGAACCGTTCGGGTACAGCAGCCGCGCGCCTGCCATCCCGATATCGGGACGAGCCGTCAGCAGCGCCGCGAGCGCATCGATGGCGCCGGGCATCACCTCCGTATCGTTGTTGAGTAACATCAGAAACGTGCCGCGCGCCGATCGGGCGGCGTCATTGCAGGAACGGAGGAATCCGAGATTGTTGTCGCGAAGGATAAGGCGGATGCCGCGCACGGAGCGGAGCTCCGCTATGCGTGGGTCTGAGGAGGCATCATCGACGACGATCACCTCGATGGGCACGCTGGAAGGCGATGCCGCGAGCGAGGCGAGACAGCGCAGCGTGAAATCGACCTGTCCGAACGATGGGATAATAATCGAAACGACCGGCTTGCTTCGCGATGGCACGACGATGTCGCCGGCTGGCGGAACCGGGTTGATCGAAGGCGGCAGCCCGAGTTCGTCGCGCAGGTCCACGTCCGGCACCGCCCCATCCTCCGTCGGCTGTGACTGCCGCCGGAGACGCCGATAGTCGCGGTAGCGCCGAGGAAGCTGGAGCGTCACAGTCCACCAAGCCAGCTTCATCCCGCGGCGGAGGTTCCTGGCGAGGAACGGAAAGCGCTGCCCTGAACGCCGCAGCGGACGCGTGGCCCGCCAAGTGGTGCTTCCTTCGATCCTGCTGAGGCGCCACTCCGCGTCCGCGGCCTGCCGTTTGACGAACTCGACCTCCGCCGCCGCATCGTCGGCGCGACGTTGCGCGGCCTGAGCGCTCCGTTCCGCGGCTTCTACGCGACGCTCCGACGCTTCCGCGTGATGCGCCGCGGCTGCTGCGCGCCCTTCAAGCTCGGCGATCACCCTTGACGCGTTCGCTTCGCGTTGCGCGCCTTCCTCGGCGCGCCGCGCGCACCTGCGCCCCGCCTCCGCCGCGAATCGCGCCAACGTGTCGGTATCCACGTCGCCGCGATAGACATAGACGCTGTTGGGCAACGGCGGCAGCGCCGCGTCCGAGGCGAAAGCCACGAGGTAGGGCGCGCGCGACAGGTTGTCACTGCCCTCGATCACCGCATCGCTGCGCTTCTCGTATGATCGCAGAGCCGTACCCTGGCCGGCGCCGAGGATCACCGAGCCGATCAGTGCCCGCTGGGCGGCAAACGCGGCATGGGCGAAATGCCGTTGCACCAGCGCCTCGAACTCCGGGCGGGTCAGTTCCAGCACATGAAAGGTGTTGGGTGGCGTCCCGGCCGGGGAATACGCGTCGCGGTCAGGCGTGCTCATGATCAGCAATCCGCCTGGCCGCAGCACGCGCCGCAGCTCCGACAGGAACAAATCCTGCTCCGCAAGATGCTCCAGCGTCTCGAACGACACCGCAACGTCAATGCTGGCGTCCGGCACCGGCAATAAGCGGGCGTCGCCCTGCTCGTATCGCAGGTTGGGCCGCTGGAACGCGGCGCGCGCGGCTGCCACGGTCTCGGCGTCGATCTCAACGCCGACCGCGGACCGGGCGATCTGCGCCAACAAGGCCGTGCCGTAACCCTCGCCGGCGGCAACGTCCAGAACGTCCCGGCCGCGACAGAACTCCCGAGCGAGCAGGTATCGGTGATAGTGTTCGATCTCGATCTGGCCGGACGTCGCGCCGGTCAGTCGTTCGCCGCTAAATTCCAGCGGCGCGGCTGCCACCTCGCGCCGGATCAGCTCACCCATGTTGCGCCTGATGCCCCTGTCGAATGCAAATTGTAACGAACCAGCACGGTGTCACCGGACGCCCCCTCCAGACGATGATGTCAGGGAAGCCGCGCAGCACCTGTATGACCGGCTGCGAGAGAGTCGTGCAACGCCGCGCGAGACACCGGCGGCCGAAGTGTGGCGACGCGCCAGATATTTCGGAGCAGCCAGACCGGATTTCGCACAGACGGGTGCCGGGCACCGACGACAGCGGAAACCCGCGCCAAGCCGGGATGGCGTGCGACGAAAACGCGCAGCGGGGCGGTTAGACGCCGGGACCATGAAGCGCGGATAGACTCCAAATTGCTCCACGCCGCCTCTACCTCACGGATCGCCCGGCCGCGTCCGGATCTCGCCTCGCTTCGGTCGGTGTGATGCGCCTGTACTTCCGCCGCGAGTGCGATCTTACTCTGGCTATGCATCTGCCGCAAGTGGCTCGTCGCCTGGATGTTGCCGTGGTTGGTCAACTCGGCCACGGCGCGGACGTCACGGACCGCGTCGCGTCGAACGCCGACGATGTCCGAAGGGCCGGCGGTGGCCTGCTGCGGGGTCGCGGCGCGACGCTCTGCAGAGCGGCCGGGGACAGCGAAACGGGCTTGATGGACCGCGGCAAAATCGCGAAACGCGCGATCCCCGTCCAGTCCTTCTTCCTGCTCCCAACCCTTCAGCCGGTCGATGATGTCATACGTGGCGCGCAAAAGGGCTACCGCTATCGGGTAGCTGTCGGGGGGTGCGTCGCGGGTCAGACCGCGCCAAAAGTCGATCCGTTCATGAGCAAAACGGATCAGGTCATTGCCAGTCTGGACGACGCGCACGCGGTCCTGCATCGAGGTGTAGCGATTGGCTTTGGCGATCCATTCTGCCACGTCGCGATGGGACAGGTGGTGAATGCACACGCCTTGCTCCGGCGGCACCGCGTAGCGGCGGTTGGAATGGATGGTGTAGCCGCCATGGACGGTAGGGGCGAAGCTGACTGCTCCCCGCCGGAACAGCCGCGGATGAGATTGCGGCCAGTAATGGGCGCGCTCGTCATGCACCCCAAGGATGTAATGGCGCAGCGGGATGCTGTAGACATCGGCGCGCGGCGCCCGCATTTCGTGATCGATGAAGGCGATGGCCTCCGCGCTCAGGCACTCGTCATCGTCAAGGAACAGAATCCAGTCATGCTTGCACTGGTCGAAGGCGAAGGCGCGGGTATCTTCCACCACTGGCGACCAGGGCACCCTGATAACGCGCTGGGCATAGTGCGTTGCGATCGCCGCCGTGGCGTCCGTGGAGGATTTATCAATGACGATCAGTTCGTCAGCGAACGACAACGGCGCAAGACAGGCGCCAATGATCGACTCGCTGTTATACGCGACCACGAACGCGCTGATTTTGGCGCGATCGTCCAAAGCGTTTGTTTCTGGACTTTTTTCCAGCATCAGAGCTCGGCAAAGCGGCTGCAGGCGAAATCGTAGAGTTCCAGATCAAGCTCGTTGGCCGCGACAAGCCGGGCGAATAGCCGGCCGCCCAACGCCTCACGTGTCGCTTCAACCGATTCCGCCTCCGTGGCCGCGCCGTCCGGCGAGGCATTTTCGCGCACCGGGCGAAGCCGCAGATTGGGAAACATGCCGCGGTAGCGGGCCTCGATCAGGCGGCAGAAGGCGGTGAAATTGCGGACGAGACCGAAGACCTGGCAGGAGCGAAGAAAGGTCTGGGCCTGCGCAAGATCCGCTTGGGTGGCGCGGGCATCCAGTATGTGAGGAGCACGGAACGACGCCTCGGACAGGTGAATTGTCTGGTAGTTTTGGATCACGACGTCACTGCCTGGCTCGTCCAGCATCCAGGACACATAGTTCGAAAAGCCTCGCAGCGCCTCATGATGCCCGAACGCCGTCGGCACCCGCCGAACGTATTGATAGACCGCACGCGCGCGGTCGATCGGATGGCGCAGCATAACGATGGGCGCGCTGCTCGGCGTCGGCAGCGGCGGTCGCGCCAGATGCGAAGACACGGCGCGGATTCCGCTGCGTCCAGCCAGGAAGGAGCGCAATCGGTCGGCGCTGACGACGTCATGCGCGTGCACACCTTCAAAGGTCGTCCACGCATCGCCGAAGCATTCGGCGAGCAACCGATCTATGCTGGTCCCGGCGTTCTTAAAGATATGATAGTGGACGAGGAGCGGCTCAGCTTCTGACAACATAGACTGTTTTTGCCTATATATGCGGGATCGCCGAAAAAATTGGGCATTACCAGCGACCCATGATTTTGATGAGAGCGGGCGTGGCTGATCCGGTCGTCCTCCTCGGCGCCGGTTCAGGGTCATTCGGTTCTCTTGCCGCTGACGGCGTCGATGGCGGCCTGGCGGTGCTCGGCGAAGTGCTCGATACCTTCAACCGGCTTGAAGCCGAGGCGGCGAAGGAGCGTCAGCTTCGCG
>Ga0302320_10019415_pt1 | contig 13640 bp, 11 predicted proteins | sample Bog_T0_3_FD_202130 | JGI IMG/M metagenome (GOLD analysis project Ga0302320, IMG submission 202130) | Peat permafrost microbial communities from Stordalen Mire near Abisko, Sweden - Bog_T0_3 | ecosystem: Environmental > Terrestrial > Soil > Wetlands > Peat | place: Sweden: Abisko, Stordalen Mire... | reverse complement strand
TCTGCGCCCCCTCGTGGTCGCCGAGCCGATCGGCGACCGAGCCCTGCACCGACATGATCGTCCAGTCCGGCCGCTCCGGCGTGTAGGAACTCGCCAGCACTTCCTTGGCCTGTTCGAACTGGCCTTGGTCGGCGAGCGCCTTGCCGTAGGCGCCGAGCACTTCGAAGTCGTGCGGCGCCTTGACCGCCGCCGCCTGCATCACCGCCGCCGCCTCGCCGTAGCGGGTCAGCGCGCGCAGCGCCCGCGCGTAGTTGATAGAGGTGACCTTCTCGCCCGGATTGCCGTCGTAGCGCTTGCCCCAATCCTCGGCGTAGGCGCGCAGGCCCGCTTCGTCGGTCGGCAGCGGCTGATGGATCGAGGCGATCGAGCCGGTCATGTCGCTGAGACCTTGGCAGCCGGCGAGCGGCGTGGCGGCGATCAGCAGGGCGGCCAGCGCGATCGCACCGAGGCGGCTGGAAGAACAAGGAAATTCGCTGCTGAATGACATGGCGGGCCCATCGCTGGCGGCCTCTTCAGCAATAAATCGTTAACGCTAACGGATGGTTAACGACTTCAGCCGAGGACTCGGCGCGCGCTTCCGGCGCCGCTATGATCGCCGCCGTCCCGCGCAAACCAAGGTCCGCTCCCTTTGCCGCTCCAATTCGCTCCGTCCGACTCGAACGCCGTCCCCGTCTGGTTCGTCACCGCCAAAAGTTGGCCGGCGATCCAGACGGCGATCGGACCGGCCGCGACGCGCTACGCCGTCGCCTGCGGCTTCGAGCCGAAGCCGGGGCGGTTGCAACTGCTGCCCGGCGCCGACGGCGGTCTCGCCGGCGCGCTGTTCACACTCGCCGAGAAGGACGCCAAGGGTCGCGATCCGTTCGCCGCCGGCCGCCTCGCCACGACGTTGCCGGCCGGCGACTATCGCTTCGCCAACGCGCCGCACGATCCGGAGCTGTCAGCGCTGGCGTTCCTGCTCGGCCTCTACCGCTTCGACCGCTACCGCGCCGATCCGGCCGAGCGGCCGCGGCTGGTCGCGCCCGATGGCGTCGACGCGCCGCGGCTCGAGGCGATCGCTCGCGCCGTCGCGTTCGGCCGCGACCTCGTCAACACGCCCGCCAACGATCTCGGCCCGGCGGCGCTCGAACGCGAAGCGCAAAAGCTCGCCGAGGAATTCGGCGCCGCGTTCGAAGCGACGCGCGGCGACGACCTGCTCGAACGCAATCTGCCGCTCATTCACGCCGTCGGCAAAGCCGCCGCCGAGGCGCCGCGTCTCGTCGACTTTCGCTGGGGGCGCGAGGACGCGCCGAAAGTGACCCTGGTCGGCAAGGGCGTCGCCTTCGACAGCGGCGGCCTCGACATCAAGCCATCGAGCGGCATGGGGTTGATGAAGAAGGACATGGGCGGCGCCGCCGCGGCGCTGGCGCTGGCGCGGCTCGTGATGGAGACGAAGCTCGACGTCCGCCTGCGCGTGCTGATCCCGATCGTCGAGAACGCGATCTCCGCCGCGTCGATGCGCCCCGGCGACGTCCTGCCCAGTCGCAAGGGCCTGACCGTCGAGATCGGCAACACCGACGCCGAGGGGCGGCTCATTCTCGCCGACGCGCTGGCGCTGGCCGACGAGGAGGCGCCGGAGCTGGTGTTCGATTTCGCTACGCTGACCGGCGCGGCGCGCGTCGCGCTCGGCCCCGATCTGCCGCCCTTCTACACCGACGACGAAGCGCTCGCGGCGGAGATCGCCTCGGCTGCGGCGCGCGTCGCCGATCCGCTGTGGCGCATGCCGCTGTGGCGGCCCTACGAGACGATGCTCGAGAGCGCGATCGCCGACCTCGACAATGCCGGCAGCGGCGGCTTCGCCGGCTCGGTCGCGGCGGCTCTGTTCCTGGCGAAATTCGTCGTCGCGGCCAAGGCCTGGGCGCATTTCGACATCTACGCCTGGAACCCCAAGCCGCGCGCCCACGCGCCGCAAGGCGGCGACGTGCAGGCGGCGCGCGCTGTGTTCGCCCTGCTGGAAGCGCGCTACCGGCGCTGAGCGCCGGCGTCGGCAAGAAAGTCGTCGTCGGCGCCGGCGGCGGCGATCAGCGATTCGACGTCCTTGTCGTCGTGGGCGGCGGCGACGAACCCGTAGCCTGCCCCGGTCCAGGCGGCGACGCTGAGGCCGTCGGCTTCGCCGCGTCGCGCCGGCGCGGCGCCGATCTCGTCGAGCGGCTCGACCATCAGCGTGACGCGCTCGCCGCGTGAATTCTCGTAAAGGTAGAGGGTCGCCGTCGCTTGCGAACCGGGCGCGAGGCGGGCGCCGATCAGCTGCAGGCCCGGCGCCAGCGGCGGCGACAGGGCTAGGCGCGCGCCGAGGCGCTGGGCGAGCGCCGCCGGATCGCCGGCGACGAATTCCACCGGCAGGTCGCCGAGCGCACGGGCCGCCGACGCGCCCGCCGCGATCAGCGCTGCAGGGGGCCGCGGCCCGAGGGAAGGCAGGCCAACCCAGGCGATCGCCGCCGCGAGCGTGACGACCCTGACGAGGCGACGGGCGGTCGGTCCAGGACCGGAAGGGCGCGGCTTGGCGATCGGCCGCGCCGCCGCGCGCCGCTTGCGCGCCTGGCCGAACGGTCGCGCCGCGCCGTCGACGGACTTCGCCGCTTCGCCGGCGCGGCGCACCGCGTTCTCGTTGGAGGCGCCGCCGAGATCGAGCGCGCCGCGCGGCGGGGCGCCGAAGGCGGCGCGGATGGCGCGGTTCTGCGACTCCCACCGCGCGACCTCGCGGCGCAGCTCGGGGTCGGCCTTCAGCCGCGCCTCGAATGCGCTGCGCGCCTGCGGGTCGAGGCAATCGTCGACATAGGCCAGCATTTCGGCGGGATTGGCGCGGCCCGTCATTTGACGATTCTGAGATGGGCGCTTTGCGGCCACGCGGCGACCGTTTCGCGCGCCGCGGCCATGTGGGCGGCGAGCCGCGTCCGCGCGCGCGAGAGCCGGTCGACCACGACGGCGAGCGGCAGGTCGAGCGCCGCGGCGGCTTCGCGATGCGTGAAGCCGGCAAGCACGACCAGCAGCAACGCCTCGCGCAATTCGAGCGGCAGGCTGCGCACGCCGACCGCCGCTGAACCGCCGCCGCGACAGCTGGGCGGCGTTTCGACCCAGCCGCCGTCCTCGTCGACGGCGAGCCGTCGCGCGTGGCGGCGATAGAGGCGAACGAATTGTGCGAAGGCGCGCACCCGCGCGGCGCGGCGATCCTCGCCGGGACAATCGACCAGAGTGAGCGAAGCCTGCCGGAACAGCTTGTCGATCAGGGCGCCGGCGGCGACGTCGTCGAAGACGAAACGATCGTCGCGCACGAGGGCGAGACCAAATCGCCGCAACGCGCCCGCGTCGTCAGACCATTCCCGGACCGAGGACACCAGTTTGGACCGTAATCTTCGGTTAAGATTAATGATCCTATGCCGAAGACCTGTCGCATCCAAGGGTCAATGTGTGCGATTTCACATATTTTGTGACGCTGGAGGGCGACGACCGCCTCTTCCCTCCCGCCGCCGCCGACGCTATGGGAGTGCGCTTTGGCGCCCAAAAACGGAGCCGAAATCGTGGGGATAGGCGAGGTGTCGATGACGCAGAAGCATGGCCAGGCCGGTTCGGGCGAGGGTGTCATGCGCGGTTTGAGGGGGATCGTCTTCGGCGTCGCCAATAGCCGCTCCATCGCCTGGGGGATCGCCAAGGCGGTCCGCGCCGCCGGCGCCGAGGTCGCGTTCACCTATCAGGGCGAGGCGCTGGAGAAGCGGGTCCGCCCGCTCGCGCAGGAACTCGGCGCGCCGGTGCTAGGCCATTGCGACGTCACCGACGGCGCGACGATCGACGCGGTCTTTGCCGAAGCCAACCGGCTGTGGGGCGGGCTCGACTTCATCGTCCATTGCATCGCGTTCGCCGACAAGGACGAACTGACCGGCCGCTACGTCGACACCACCGAAGCCAATTTCAACAAGTCGTTGGCGATCTCCTGCTATTCGTTCACCGCGCTGGCCCAGCGGGCCGAGAAGCTGATGACTAACGGCGGCTCGCTGCTGACGTTGACCTATTACGGCGCCGAGAAATGGATGCCGCACTACAACGTCATGGGCGTCGCCAAGGCGGCGCTGGAGGCGAGCGTGCGCTATCTCGCCGCCGATCTCGGCGAGAAGGCGATCCGCGTCAACGCGATCTCGGCCGGGCCGATCAAGACTCTCGCCGCCTCTGGGATCGGCGACTTCCGCTACATCCTGCGCTGGAACGAGCTCAACGCGCCGCTGCGTCGCAGCGTGACGGCCGAGGAAGTCGGCGATACGGCGGTCTACCTGCTGTCGCCGATGTCGCGCGGGGTCACCGGCGAAATCCTCCACGTCGACGCCGGCTACCATGTGGTCGGGATGAAGCACCCCGCCGCCCCCGACATCTCGATCGTCAAGGAGTAGCCGCTTCAGGCGCGCGCGGCTTGTCCGGATCCGCCAGCAGCCGCCACAGCGCGAAGACGGCCATGACCGCGTGGGCCAGCGACGCCTGGACGAACAGCGCCGAAGGGCCGAACTGGCGCATCAGCAGCGAAGCCAGCGACGGCGAGACGATCGCGCCGACGCAATAGATGAACAGCACCCCGGCCGAGACCGCCACCATGTCTTGCGGCTTGGCGCGGTCGTTGGCGTGCGAGACGGCGAGCGTGTAGAGCGTGTAGGTCGTCAGCCCGACCAGGAAACCCATCGCGATCAACGGCGCGCCGGAGAACCGAAACAACGCCAGCGCGAACTCGACCATGACGCTGGCGGTCATCGTCGCGACCATCACGGCGCGCCGGTCCATCTGATCGGAAATCCGCCCTGCCGGGTAGACGCCGAGCGCCGAGCCGGCGACGATCGCCGCGGTGAACATTGGCACCGCGGAGGGGTCGACGCCGATCTGCAACGCATAGACTGGCCCGAGCGCGAACAGGGCGCCGTTGGCGACGCCGGCGACCAAGGCCCCCAGCGCGGAGACCGGCGCCAGGCGGATCAGCCACGGCAGACGCGGACGGATCGACTTCGGCGCGACAGGCGGGTCGACGCTGGTCATCGCCAGCGGCACGATTCCCAAAGCCAGCAAGGCGCCGGCGACGCTGAAAGGCAGGAACGAATCCGGCGCAAAGCAGCTCAGCGCTAGCTGCCCGCCGGCCGAGGCGGCGAAAGTGACGATCTGGTAGACGCCGTAAAGCGCGCCGCGGCTGGCGTTGTCAGCCTTGGCGTTGATCCATGATTCGATCACCGCGTAGACGCCGGCGAAGACGAAGCCGAGCGCGCCGCGACAGAGCATCCACGCCGCCGGCCGTTCCCATCCCGGCATCATGATCACCGCGACGATCGCCACGGCGACAAAGACCGAGAACGCGCGGATATGGCCGACACGGCGGACGATCGCCGGCGCCGCCAGCGTTCCGGCGAGCATCCCGGCGAAATAGACCGAGCCCAAGAGGCCGATGTTCAGGTCCGAGAAGCCGATCAGACTCGCTCTCAGCGGCGTCAACACGCCGATCATCGCGTTGCCGGCGATCAGCAGCAGCACGGAAATGAGCAGCGCGGCGAGGGAGGAAAGGGCGTTCACGAACGGGCAATCGGTTTGAGCGCCGGCGGACGGCGCGGCGGATCACTTGGGATAGGGGATGCGCAGGCCCGCCTCGCGCATGCGGCGCAGGACGTCGAAATTCATCTCGCTGCGCACCCTTTCCGCCATCACGATGTCGTCGACGTAGCATATGAGCTCGAATTTCAGCGCCCAGTCGCCGAACTGGCTGAATAGCACCAGCGGAGCCGGGATCGCCAGCACCGAATCCTGCGCCTTGGCGGCGGCGATGAGGACCTCACGCGCCGTCTCGACGTCGCTCTCGTAGGCGACATTGATCGCCACCAGGATGCGGCCGGTGCGGTCGGCGTGCATCCAGTTCTTCACCGGGCCGCCGACCAGCATCGCGTTGGGCACGATCAGCGTGCCGCGGTCGAAGGTCTCGATCTCGGTGGCGCGCGCGTTGATGCGCCTGACGAAGCCCTGATCGGCGCCGACCACGATCCAGTCGCCGACCCTGATGCCGCGCTCCCACAACAGGATCAGGCCGGAGACGAAATTGTTGGCGATCGACTGCAAGCCGAAGCCGATGCCGACCGACAGCGCGCCGGCGACGATGGCCAGCTTCTGGTAGTCGAGTCCGAGCTGAGCGCCGCTGATCGCCAGCGCGGCGAGCACGCCGACATAGCCGACGATGGTGCGGATCGAGTTGCTGACGCCGGCGTCGAGCCGGGTGCGCGGCAGGTAGCGCGCCGACAGCCAGTTCTGCAGCGCGCGGGTCACGGCCACGCCGATCGCAAATGCCGCGCCGGCGACGAGCAGCGACGACACCGACAGCGTCACGCCGCCGATCTTGACGCCGAAATAGGCGGCGCGCAGGGACGACGAGAAATCCTGCGACACGCTCCAGCGGCCGAGCACGATCATCGCGCCGCCGACGAAAATGGTCAGCCGGGCGAAGCCCTGCACCAGCACGATGATCTGGTCGAGCGCGTCGCGCCTGAGGCCGATCGCCGCCGTCAGGCCTCGGCCGATCGGCGCGCTGGGCTTCAGCAGAGCGTCCGCGCCCTCCTGCAGCACCGCGTCGACGATGAAGAGCGTGGCGACGATCATCGCCAGCTCCATCGTCTGGTGAACGACGTAGGTGGCGAAGGCGACGTAGCCGGTCAGCGTCGCGCCGATGGTCAGCCCCGCCAACGCCCAGGCGAAAGCGGCGCGCGCCGCCGCCCAGGCAGGGCGCGCCGTCTCGCCCGCCGTGGCGGCCAGCCGCCTGAGCGTCGCGGCAAGCAACAGCGCGGCGAGCGTCGCGCCGACCGCGCGGCCGGCGACGGCGATGTCGAGCGAGCCGAGCGTATCGACAGCGGGCTCCAGCAGCCGCTCGACGGCGAGGATCGCCGCGACGCCGAGCCACAGCCGCTCGATCAGTGCGGCCGAGCGGTCGCTCAGGTTGACGAGCCGCCAGTTGGCGCGGCCAGGCGCCAGCAGCCCGTGCGCGAGCGCGTTGGCGATCGCCAGCAGCCGAAGCCCGTCGAGGATGGCGTCGAGCGCGCCCTGCGCGCGCGGATCGGAAATGTCGAAGACGTCGAGCGCGTAGGCCAGAACGCCGAGCGCGGCCAGCGGCGCGGCGGCGAGCACCGCCGTCGACCACGCTGCGCCGAGCGCGCGGCGGAAACGGTCGGGCTCGCCGGCGTCGGGGTCGCGGCCGATGACGCGACGGGTGATCCAGTTGAGCGGCGCCGCGAGGGCGATGATCGCCAGCATCGCGGCGAGGAAGCCGAGCGTCTGCGACAGGCTCAGGCGGGCGGAGAGGCTTTGCAGCCAGTCGCCGAACCGCGCCGCCAGCGCCGTCGCGTCGTTCGGCGCCTCGCGCGCCAGGTCGATCCACAACAGCGGGCTCACCACGCTCTTCGACCGCGCAAAGGTCTCGCTGGCGAACAGACCGCGCCGCTGCGCGCCGATGCGCGCGTCGATGTCGTCGATCTGCAGCAGCATCGCCTTCGCCGAGCGCAGGTCGGCGTCGAGCGCGTCGTGCTTCTGCTTTTCGGCGGCGAGTTCGGGGCTCGCCGAATCGCTGACCGCCGGCTCCTTCGACTTCGGCGTCAGCTCGGCGAGGCGCTTGGCGGAAGCCTCGAGGCGCGGCGACAGATCGACGGTCACAGCTTGCAGCTGGGCGGCCAACGGGTCGCTTATGGCGCGCAGGCGCACGAGTTCGGAATCGACGAGGTTGTCCGCCTTCAGCGCGGTTTCGATGTCGGCGATGGTCGTGCGCGCCGAGTCGAGGGTCTGGCGCGTCGTGTCGTCGCTGGCGGCGCGGGCCGGGCTCGCGGCGATGAGCAGGGCGACGAGCAGCAGGCGGAAGACGCGAATGGCGGACAATCGATCCTCGATGGTGATTCGACGATGGCGGCGTCCGAGTGGCAAAGGACCATGGCCGCGCTAAGGCCGCAACCGGCCGAAGCGTCGCTTTGACGCGAACCATTCACCTTGGAACGGGAAAATGGCTGCGCCGGCGCCCGGGCTTTGTTAAAGGAAACAGCGAATACGAGGAAATTGCCGTGAATTCGACGCCGCCTGCCGCCCCGCCCGGCGCCGCCGCCTTGCTCGCCGGAGCGCGCGCGCTCGACCATTTCCTCGCCGCCGGTTTCGCCCGGCTCGAGCCGCCGGTGCTGCAGCCGGCCTCGGTCTTCCTCGACATGTCGGGCGAGGACATCCGTGGCCGCCTCTACCTCGTCAGCGACGCGTCAGGGGCCGAATTGTGCCTGCGGCCGGACTACACCGCGCCGGTGTGCCTGGCCTATCTCGCCTCGCCCCAGGCCGGAAAGCCGGCCCAATACGCCTATCTCGGGCCAGTCTTCCGTGCGCGCCCCGGCCAAAGCGGCGAAATGCTGCAAACCGGCCTGGAGAGCTACGGCCGCGCCGACATCGAGGCGGCCGACGCCGAGATCCTGTCGCTGGCGCTGGAAGCGGCCGAATTCGCCGGGGCCGGGCCGCTGAAGGTCAAGATCGGCGACGCCAAGCTGTTCGACGGCGCCCTTTCCGCACTTCGCCTGCCCGACCTCTGGCTGCGCCGCATCCGCCGCGGCCTGGCGCGCGGGCGGGCGCTGGAGACGATCCTCGCCAACGGCGGCGGCCAGGGGGCGCTGTCGCAATCGGGCGTGCTGGCGGCGCTGGAGAGCGCCGATCACGCCGGCGCAAAAGCGCTGGTCGAAGACCTGCTGGCGATCGCCGGCATCGCGACGGTCGGCGGCCGCAGCGCCGGCGAGATCGCCGATCGCTTTCTCGAGCAGGCCGCCCAGCGTTCGCAGTCCCATGTCGGCGACGAGCAGCAGGCGGCGATCCGCCGCTTCCTGGCGATCGCCGGCGATCCGGATTCCGCATCGCGCCAGTTGCGCGCGCTCGCCGCCGACGCCAAGCTCGACCTCGGCGCGACGCTCGATTCGTTCGACCAGCGCGTCGGCTTCCTCGCCGCGCGCGGCCTGCCGATCGAGACGTTCACCTATTCGGCCGGCTTCGTGCGCGACCTCGACTATTACACCGGCTTCGTCTTCGAGGCGGTCGACGCCGCCGATCCGACTGCGCGGCCGGCGGTCGGCGGCGGCCGCTACGACGGCCTCGTGCGCCGGCTCGGCGCCGCGGCCGACGTTCCGGCGGTCGGCGCAGCGGTGTGGATCGAGCGATTGCCGGGTCGGGAGGCGCTGAAATGACCGAAGCCGCGGCCGACGCGCCGCTGGTCCTCGCTGTCCCGTCCAAGGGGCGGCTGCAGGAGAACGCCACCCAGTTTTTTGCCCGCGCCGGGCTCGAGTTCGTGCAGGGTCGCGGCGCGCGCGACTATCGCGGCGTCATTGCCGACCTGCCGGGCGTCGAGGTCGCCTTTCTGTCCGCTTCCGAGATCGTCGGACAGCTCACCGCCGGCGCCGCCCATTTCGGCGTCACTGGCGAAGACCTGGTGCGCGAGCACGTCGCCGACGCCGACAATCGCCTCGTTCTGCTCGCGCCGCTCGGCTTCGGCCGCGCCAACGTCGTCGTCGCTGCGCCGCAGGCGTGGATCGACGTGCGCGCCATGGCCGACCTCGAAGACGTCGCGGCGAGCTATCGCGCGCGGCGCGGCGAGCGCATGCGGGTGGCGACCAAATACGTCAACCTGACGCGTCGCTTCTTCGCCGAGCACGGCGTCGCCGACTATCGCATCGTCGAAAGCCTGGGAGCGACCGAGGGCGCGCCGGCCGCCGGCGCCGCCGAGCTGATCGTCGACATCACCACGACGGGGGCGACACTCGCCGCCAATGCGCTCAAGACCCTCGACGACGGCGTGATCCTGCGCTCGCAGGCGACGCTCGTCGCTTCGCCGCAAGCGCCCTGGTCGCCGGCCGCGCGTGCGGCCGCCCGCGCCATCCTCACCCGCATCGCCGCGGCCGAGGACGCGCGCAAGTCGCGCGAGGTCAGGGCGCGGCTGCCGACCCCGGTTCACCTGATCGTCGAGCAGGCCTGCGCGTTGTTCGACGCGACGCCGGCGCTCGGCGACGAGCCCGACCCGCACGGCTTCGTCGCCCTGCATTGCGCCCGCGCCAAGGCGCCCGACCTTGCCGACTGGTTGCTCGGCCAGGGGGCGGTCAGGGTCAGCGTGGTGGCGTTGGAGCAGGTTTTCGACGTCCGCAACCCGCTTTATGAAGCGTTGGAGGCGCGAATCGGCCGCTGAAGCGAGCGGCCGGCCGCAGTCTTCCTTTGGCCTCATTTTTCCGTTCAGTGCCCGCAGCTTCGTTTCACCTTTGACGCGAGATGCGCTAGACGACGCAAGCTCTGGCCTCAGGAATTCGGGACACGTGCGCTACCTATCCACCCGCGGCGAAGCGCCGCGGCTCAGTTTCTGCGACGCGATGCTCGCCGGGCTCGCCCGCGACGGCGGACTCTACGTCCCGGAGCGCCTGACGACGCTCGCCCCGGCCGCGATCCGCGCCCTCTCCGGTCTGCCCTACGCGGAAGCGGCGACCCGGCTGGTCGCCCCGTTCGTCGGCGAGGATTTTGCGCCCGACGAGCTCTCGGGCCTCGCCCGCGACGCCTATTCGGGCTTCCGCCACGCCGCGACCGCGCCGCTGATCCAGATCGACGCCAACCTGTTCGTGCTCGAGCTGTTCCACGGGCCGACCCTCGCCTTCAAGGACTTCGCCATGCAATGGCTGGGGCGTGCGATGAACCGCGCCCTGGAGCGGCGCGATCGGCGCGCGACGATCCTCGGCGCGACTTCGGGCGACACCGGCGCGGCGGCGATCGAAGCCTTCGGCGGTCAACCGCGCACCGACGTCTTCATCCTCTTTCCGCGCGGCCGCGTATCCGACGTGCAGCGGCGGCAGATGACGACCGTCGACAAGGCCAACGTTCACGCGATCGCAATCGAGGGCTCGTTCGACGATTGCCAGGCGATCGTCAAGACGCTGTTTGGCGATCTCGCCTTTCGCGACGAGCTCGGCCTGTCGGGCGTCAACTCGATCAACTGGGCGCGCATCCTGGCCCAGATCGTCTATTACTTCACCAGCGCGGTCGCGCTCGGCGCGCCCGACCGGCGCGTCTCGTTCGCCGTGCCGACCGGCAATTTCGGCGACGCGCTCGCCGGCTATTACGCCAAGAGCATGGGCCTGCCGGTCAGCCGACTGACGATCGCCACCAACGAGAACGACATCCTCGCCCGCACCCTCGCTACGGGCCTCTACCAGCCGCTCGGCGTCAAGGCGACGCAGTCGCCGTCGATGGACATCCAGGTCTCCTCCAATTTCGAGCGGCTGCTGTTCGACGCCTACGGCCGCGACGCGGGCGCGGTTCGCGCGCTGATGGAGGCGTTGAAGCAGGCAGGTGAATTCTCGATCGCCGCGCCGGCGCTGGCCGCGATCCGCCGCGACTTCGACGCCGAGCGCGTCGACGAAAGAGCTTGCGCCGATGAGATGGCGCGCGTCTATCGCGACAGCGGAATCGTGATCGATCCGCACAGCGCGGTCGGGGTCCACGCCGCGCGCGCCGCGCTCGCGCGCGATCCGGAAACGCCGGTGATCTCGCTGGCGACCGCCCATCCGGCCAAATTCCCCGAGGCGGTCGAAAGCGCGATCGGCCGTCGTCCCGAACTGCCGCCCCATCTCGCCGAGATCCGATCGCGCCGCGAGCATTGCGCCACCCTGCCCAACGATCCGGTCGCGGTGGCGAAATTCGTCCGCGAGCGGGCGAGGGTCGCGGCGTGAGCGTGCGGCTGACGACATTGCCGTCGGGCCTACGCGTCGTCACCGACGCCAGCGGCGATCTGCGCACCGCCTCGCTCGGCGTGTTCGTCGCCGCCGGCTCGCGCCACGAAAGCGAAGGCGAACACGGGCTGTCGCATCTGCTCGAGCACATGGCGTTCAAGGGCACGGCCAGGCGCAACGCACGGGCGATCGCCGAGACGATCGAGAATGTCGGCGGCGACCTCAACGCCGAGACCAGCGTCGAACAGACCGCCTATTTCGCCCGCGTCCTTGGCGAGGACGTCGACCTTGCGCTCGACGTCATCGCCGACATCCTCACCGCCAGCCGGTTCGATCCCGAGGAACTGGCGCGCGAGAAGAACGTCATCCTGCAGGAGATCGGCTCGGTCGAGGACGCGCCCGACGATCTGGTCTTCGATCTCTTCTCAGCCGCCGCCTGGCCGGATCAGCCGATCGGCCGGCCGATCCTCGGCACACGCGACAGCGTCGGCGGGTTCGATCGCGCGGCGGTCGCCGCTTATCTGCGCCGGCACTATCGGTCCGGCGCGGCGATCGTCGCCGCGGCTGGGGCGGTCGATCACGATCGGGTCGTCGCGCGCGCCGAATCGTTGCTGGCGCCCTTCGGCGCCAACAAGGCCGAACCGCCGGCGCCGGCCGCCTATTGCGGCGGCGAGGCGATGGTGAAGAAGCGGCTCGAGCAGACCCACATCGTCGTCGGATTCGAAGGCCGCGCGATCGCCGCCGCCGACCACGACGCCGCCCATGTCTTCGCCGCGGCGGCGGGCGGCGGAATGTCGTCGCGCCTGTTCCAGGAAGTGCGGGAGAAGCGCGGCCTCGCCTATTCGATCTATTCGTTCCACTGGGGATTTTCCGATTGCGGCCTGTTCGGCTTCTACGCCGGCTCGGCCCCCAAGGACGCCGGCGAAGTCGCCCGCGCCGCGCTCGATTGCCTCGCCGAGGCCGCCCTGCGGCTCGACGAAACGGAAGTCGACCGCGCCAAGGCGCAATTCAAGGTCTCGACCCTGACCGCGCTCGAATCGCCCTCAGCGCGCGCCCAGCAGATCGCGCGCCAGACCCTCGTCTACGGCGCGCCGCTGTCGCTCGACGCCATGCTGGCGCGTATTGCGGCGATCAGCGTCGACGACGTTCGCCAAGCGGGCGCGGCCATGCTTAGATCGCCGCCGACCGTCGCCGTGATCGGCGGGGTCGGCAAGGCGCTCGACGCGGCCGCGGTCGCCGAGCGTCTGAAGGGAGGGTGACGGGCGGACATGGCGCTGTTCGGTCTCGCCAGATCGGCCGACCCGCAACCGCTGGTGCGCGGCGACGGGCTCTATCTGCGCCCGGCGATCGCCCCGGACTACGCGGCGTGGGCGAGGCTGCGCGAGCAGAGCCGCGCCTTCCTGGCGCCGTGGGAGCCGACTTGGCTGTCCGACGACCTGACGCGCGCAGCGTTTCGTCGCCGGCTGCGCCGTCAGGGGGAAGACATCGCCGCCGACGAAAGCTTCGCCTTCCTGATCTTCGATTCGACCTCGGACGACCTGCTTGGCGGCCTGACGCTCGGGGGCATACGCCGCGGCGTCGCTCAGGCGGCGACGCTCGGCTATTGGATGGGCGCGCCCCACGCTGGCAATGGGCGGATGACGCGCGCCGTCGCCGCCGCGGTTCGCTTCGGCTTCGACACGCTGAGACTGCACCGCATCGAGGCGGCCTGCATTCCCGACAATGCGCCCTCGATCGCCCTGCTCGAACGCAACGGCTTCGAGCGCGAAGGATTCGCGCGCGCCTATCTCAAGATCAACGACGCCTGGCGGGACCACATCCTGCTCGCGCTGCTCGAGGGCGAGGCCAAGCGCCTTGATTGAGGTCCTGCCGCGCTCTCGGACCGCC
>Ga0302320_10019413_pt1 | contig 13641 bp, 16 predicted proteins | sample Bog_T0_3_FD_202130 | JGI IMG/M metagenome (GOLD analysis project Ga0302320, IMG submission 202130) | Peat permafrost microbial communities from Stordalen Mire near Abisko, Sweden - Bog_T0_3 | ecosystem: Environmental > Terrestrial > Soil > Wetlands > Peat | place: Sweden: Abisko, Stordalen Mire... | reverse complement strand
CGCCGCATCCAGCAGATCGCCGACATCATGGAGGGCTTCGCGGCGGACGTGGCCGCACGCGCGAAGCTCGGAGGCATCTGACGTGGGAATGGGAGGCGGCGGAGGAGGACGGCGGCGCCTCGGCGGGCTGAACGAGATCAACGTCACGCCGCTCATCGACGTCATGCTCGTCCTCCTCGTCATCTTCATGGTGACCGCCCCGCTCCTCACGACCGGCGTGAGCGTCGACCTTCCCAAGGTCAAGAGCGCCCCCATGCCGACGGACGACTCGAAGATGATGGTCATCGTGACCGCCGACGAGCACGTCTACCTCGGCAAGGACGAGATCACGTCCGACGTCGAGGGCAAGCTCCGCGCGAACGCGCGGCTCGGCGAGGAGAAGGAGCTTTACATCCAGGCCGACGAGAAGGTCCCCTACGGGGCTGTGCTCCGCGTCATGCAGGCCGCCCGGACCGCGGGGGTCGAGAAGCTCGGGATGATCACCGATCCGCTCGTCGTGAAGTGAGATGAGGCGCGCATGAGCCCCCATCGCTCGCCGGGACCGCCCGTGAAGGCGCCCCGCGCCCGGATCGGCTACAAGCCGCGCTACGAGAGCGACGAGGTCGCCGTCGGGATCGCCATCGCGATCGGCATCCACGCCATCCCCATCGCGCTCCTCATCCTCAAGGCCACGTTCCCGAACCTCGGGCCGCAGGTCACGGACGATCCCGTCATCGCCCGGCCCGTCATCGGGGCGACCCTCCTCAAGCTCGGCAAGCCCATCGACCCGAGCAAGCTCCCCGACCGCATCGTCCCCCAGGCCCGCACCGCCCCCGCGCACACGACGGTCGCCAACCGCGAGAACGAGCCGCCCAAGAAGCACGAGGCCGACGCCGGGCCGCCGCCCCCCAACACCAAGGACTCGGACATCACGAACCTCGCCCACCGGACCGACGCCTTCGCCGAGGACGCCGGCAAGGCGAGGCCCGAGCAAGGCTTCGCCGAGGGAGTCGAAGGTGGGACGGAGACCGACCCCACCAAGGTGCACGCCGGGGACATGTACGCCGCCAAGCTCGGGCAGTTCTTGCACGACCGATGGCAGTATCCGACCGTGATTTCGCAGGGGGAGGCGAACAAGCTATGCGTCGTCTACCAGGTGTCGCTAAACCGCTTCATGGTGGTCTGGCACGTCCGGGTGGAGCCCATAAAGAAGAGCGGCAACGAGCTGTTTGATGACTCCGCGCACGAGATGTTGCAAAAGCTCCTGGACGACCGGACGCCGCTCCCCGAACCTCCTGCCGAGGTCCAGGACTCCTTCCGGGGCAGGACAGTGAACATCGCGCTTTCCGGGGACCTTCACGGAGACAGTTCCAAATGCAGGTGAAGAAGTACGCCGCCTTTTCCGCTGGATCGCTCGGCGCGGCATGCCTGGCGCTCGTCGGCGTCTTCCTCGCCGCGTCCGTTCCCGCCATCGCGCAGACGCCGAACCCCAACGGCAGCCTGCCCACCGTCTCGTCGCCCACCGGCGGCGCGGTCACCCAGGTCGTCGTCTCCGGCGGCAACCGCTCGCTCTTCAAGATCGCGCTGCCCCCCATCCTCGGCGCCCAGGACGTCGCCACGAGCGTCGTCGAGACGGCGTCGCGGGACTTCACGCTGTCGAGCCTGTTCCAGGTCCTCGACCCGGCGAGCTTCACGGCCAACGCCACCGCCGAGGGCATGGGGATCGACCCGGCTTCGTGGCGCAACGTGGGCGCCGAGGGCGTCGTCAAGGGCAGCGCGATGACGCGCGCCGGCGGCGGGACGCACCTCGAGCTGCGCCTGTACGTCGTGTCGCGCGGCACCGAGCCCGTCCTGAAGCGCGAGTACGACGTCACGGCCGGCGGCGCCACGCGCTCGGCGGTGCACCAGTTCGACAACGAGGTCGTCAAGTGGTTCACGGGGACGGCGGCGAGCTTCGGCTCGAGCCTCGTCTTCAGCGCGACCACCGGGCGCGGGCAGAAGGGGATCTTCTCCATCGGCAGCGATGGCCAGGGTCTCTCGCGCCTCACCGCCGCCTCCAACGTCGCCCTCGCGCCCGCCACGGGCCCCGGCGGCATCTACTACGCGGGCGGCGGCGCGGACGGCAGCTACTCGCTCTTCAAGGTCGGTAACCCCGTGGCGGTGCTCCAGCGGGCGGGCGGCCTCATCTTCGGGGTCGCGTTCCACGGATCGAAGATGGCGCTCGTCATCTCGCAGGGCGGCCAGAGCGACATCTGGGTCGGCAACGCCGACGGCTCGGGCCTCCAGAAGGCGACCAACGGCGGCCTCAACACACACCCCGCCTTCGGCCCGGGCGGCCAGCTCGCGTACGTGTCCAACACCGGCGGCAACCCGCAGATCTACGTCGACGGCAAGCGCGTGAGCTGGCGAGGCACCTACAACATGGCCCCCGCCTGGTGCAACGACCCGGAGGGCACGCGCATCCTCTTCATGGGCAGGGACGGCGCCACCTGGGACGTCTTCAGCGTCGACGCGGGCGGCAGCGCCGCCAGCATGAAGCGCCTCACGCAGGACCAGGGCTCGAACACCTACCCCACGTGCTCGCCGGACGGCCGTACCGTGGCGTTCTTCTCCACGCGAGGCGGGCTCTACCTGAGCAACGGGGCGGGGATGAACCAGCAGAAGATCTCCGGGGTGACGGGGGAGAGCCTTCGCTGGGAGGGGCAGTAGGAGCCTCCCAGAATTTCACAGAAAGATCGGGAGATCGGGAGGCTTCATCCATTCAGGGCTCCCGCCCTCCCGCCCTCCCTGTGAATCTTCCGAGGGCTACGCCTTGGTGGCGTGGCTCGCCGTGGGCACACCGTGCTTCGCCGGGTGCGCCGCCGGCCGCGCCTTGCGGGCGGGCCTTCGCGCGTGCGGGGCAGGGGAGGCGTGCTTGGCGGCGGCGTGCGGCGTCGCGTGGGAGGCGGCCCTGGCCGTGCCGTGCGTCGTGGGGGCGGCGGCGAGCGCCCAGCCCTCGCCGAGGACCGCCGCGCCGAGGCACAAGAGCGACGCGATCACGAAGCGGCTACGGATTTTCATCGTTCGATCCCCTGCACCCTTGTTGCCACCTACGGGCACGCGAGGTCCAGTTTTAACGCCCTCGCACGTGACGCAGCGTCATTAAGTCTCGATGGTGGACCGCAGGGTCTCGACGTAGTTGCGGCTGAGGGGCGGCATCGAGAACGTCCGCGCCGACTTCACGAGGCGGCGCATGACGCCCTCGTACTCGGCGAGGCTCACCTCGTGCTCCATCATGTAGAGCCGCGCGGCGGCGCGCAGGTGCGAGCGGAGCGCGCTGTCCTTGCCGTCGGGGCGGCGGCGGAGCTCGCTGTAGATGCGCTCCATCTCCTGGTCGGTCTCGTCACGCCCGTCCTCGTCGCAGAAGCGGAGCACGGTCGCCTCGAGGAGGTAGAAGAACGGCATGAGCCGCGCGCTCGGCTCTCCCTCGAGCGAGGGCGCCTTTGCGTCGCCGCGAAAGAGCGCTTGGACGCGCGGCAGCGTCACGCGCTTTTGCTCGTCGTTCACGCGAACGACGACGTCGTCGCCGAGCAAGGCGAGCTTGCCCTGAGCGTCGCGGGCGAAGTCGAGTCGAAGGTCGACGGACGAGGGTATGTCGGCGGGTCCGGGCGTGAAGACCTCGAGGTTCGTCATGGGGACGTCGCCTACCACGGGTCGGAGGGTGGGTCTCGGGCCTCGGAAGGTGCCTTCCAAACGAACGAAGCGCGGTTCCGAGCAACGGAAGGTGCCTTCCGAAGGAAGGAAGGCCGGTTCCGAGCAACGGAAGGTGCCTTCCGAACGGAGCAAGGCACCGTCGGAACGGCCGGGGAGGCCCGAGGATTGTCAGTACCGCGAGCGTCAGCGAGCGGTGACGCGGCCTCACGGCCACCGCTCGCTGACGCTCGCGGTACCGTGCGCGTGCTCCCGTCCGATGCGGCCCCCGGTCGCACGGGCCCCGCGCGTGCTCCCGTCCGATGCGGCCCCCGGTCGCACGGGCCCCGCGCGTGCTCCCGTCCGATGCGGCCCCCGGTCGCACGGGCCCCGCGCGTGCTCCCGTCCGATGCGGCCCCGGTCGCACGGGCGCCGCGTCTCCCACGTCACACGGGCCCGCCCTCCCGCGCCCGTCAGCTTCCGATGATGCGCTCGACGGTCCGCGTGGTCATCTTGCCCGCGATGACCTCCTCGTCGGCGAGGAGCCTCTTGTGGAGCGCGATGTTCGTGCGAATTCCGCCCACGATGAACTCCGAGAGCGCCCGCTGCATCCGCACGATCGCCTCGCCGCGCGTCGGCGCGTGGACGATGAGCTTCGCGAGGAGCGAATCGTAGTCCGGCGGCACGCGCCAGCCGCCGTAGACGCCCGAGTCGATCCGTACGCCGGCGCCGCCGGGCGGGTGGTACTCGGTGATGAGGCCGGGCCAGGGGGCGAAGGTCTTCGGGTCCTCCGCGTTGATGCGGCACTCGATGGCGTGTCCGCGGAAGCTCCAGGGGCGCGTGTCGGGCAGATCGATCTTCTCGCCGGCGGCGGCGCGGATCTGGAGCGCGACGAGGTCGAGCCCCGTCACCATCTCGGTCACCGTGTGCTCGACCTGCACGCGCGTGTTCACCTCGAGGAAGTAGAGCTTGCCGTCCTCGTCCATGATGAACTCGAGCGTGCCGAGCGACGTGTAGCCCGTCTCGAGCACCGCGCGCCGGATGATCTCCGCCATCTGCTGGCGCAGCTCCGGCGTGACGACGGGGCTCGGCGACTCCTCGACGAGCTTCTGGTGGCGACGCTGGAGCGAGCACTCGCGCTCGCCGAGCGTCCACACGCCGCCGTGCTTGTCGGCGAACACCTGGAACTCGATGTGCTTCGGTCGCTCGATGAACTTCTCGAGGTAGACATCCGGGTTCTTGAACCCCGACTCGGCCTCGCGAGTCGCGCTGCCGAAGGCCTCGGCGACCTCGCTCTCCTTGCGCACGATGCGCATGCCGCGCCCGCCGCCGCCGCCCGACGCCTTCAGGATGACGGGGAAGCCGATGCGCTTGGCCTCGGAGATCGCCGTCGCCGCGTCGGGCAGGACGCCGCTACCGGGCAGGAGCGGGAGCCCGAACTTCGCCGCGTTTTTGCGCGCCGTGACCTTGTCACCCCAGGCGCGCATCGCCTCGGGGGTCGGGCCGATGAAGGTGATCTTGCACTTGCCGCAGATGCGCGCGAAGTCGGCGTTCTCGGAGAGGAAGCCGTAGCCCGGGTGGATGGCGTCCGCCGCGGTGATCTCGGCCGCGCTGATGATGGCGGGGATGTGCAGGTAGCTCTTGGACGACGGCGGCGGCCCAATGCACACGGCCTCGTCGGCAAAGCGCACGTGCAGGGCGCGCGCGTCGGCCTCGGAGTGGACGGCGACCGTCTTCACCCCGAGCTCGCGGCAGGCGCGCAGGATGCGAAGGGCGATCTCGCCGCGGTTCGCGATGAGGATCTTCTTGAACACGAGTCAGGCCTTCTTGATGCGGAACAGCTTCTGCCCGAACTCCACGGCCTTGCCGTTCTGCGCGAAGATCTCGACGACGGTGCCGGAGCAGTCGGCCTCGATCTCGTTCATCAGCTTCATCGCCTCGACGATGCAGAGCGTCTGCCCGGAGCGCACCACGGACCCTACCTCGGCGAACATCGGCGCGTCGGGGCTGGGGGACCGGTAGAAGGTGCCGACGAAGGGGCTCGTGACGTCCACCGAGTCGCTCGGCGGCTCGATGCTGGCGGCCGCGGCGGCGGCGGCCGACGCCACCTGGGCGGCGGTGGTCGCTACGAGGCTCGCCTGCGTGGCGGCGGCTTGCTGCACGAGGGTTGCCCGGGCGCCGCGCACGATCTTCACGCGCACCCCCTCGGCTTCGTGCTCGAACTCGGCAATGTCGCGCTCGATGAGCACGTCGAGCAGCGTGCGAAGGTTGTCGAGATCCAGGTTCATGGGGGGACCGAACGTACGGCCTTTTGAACGGAACGGGAAGACGCTCCGCGCGCTCGAGCTCCCGCAGGGAACCGATTTGGGTTGCCGCGCAGCGTCAGGCCGCGTGCGCCTGACCGCCCCGCGCTCAGCCTCCGCAGTCGGCGGGGTTCGCGAGCCCGCTCGACACGCACGTCCCGTTGATGCATGTGCCCGAGCACTCGGGCTGGGGCAGCTGGGGGTTGCAGGACTGGCCTGCCCCCTTCGAGGCGACGCACGTACCCGACGACGGCTCGCAGTACGAGCTCCGGACGCATGGAGCATCGCCCTGGGGCACGCAGGGGCCGCCCATCGCGATCCCTGCCGTGCAGACGCCGTTGACGCACGAGGCGGTCGCGACGCAGTCGGTGTCCTGCCCGCACGGCTGCCCGACCGCGCCCAGTGGCTGGCACTCGTTGGCGGGAGAGCAGGTGAGGGGAGCGCCGTTCGAGCTGCAGCTGGTGGTGATCGGCGCGGGCGGGGGCAGGTTGCAGGGGGAGCTTGCTGGGGGGCGCCTGGACCTGGCAGAAGAGCTGGATACCATCGCCTTGGCTCACGCCCGCGCACTGCATCGACGAGCCGGCCGGCGGCGCCACGCAGTCCGTCGCCACCGTGCAGGGCTCACCGGGCTGCTTCGTGCCGACGAAGAGCTGCCCGCAGGGGTCGGCGTACGGCAGCTCGTTGTCGTTGCACTGCTTCGCCGCGGTCTCCATGAAGGCGATGCAAGCGGCGGCCGCTGCGGGGCTGAAGGTCGATCCGTGGACCGATGCGAGCATCGTCTCCGCCTGGTCTTCCCGCGCGACGAGGCAGCCGCCGGGGGCGTAGGCGACCCCGTTCGCCTGGCAGCACGGCCCGATGTGGTCGCAGACGGCGTGCGCGTACGCGCTCGCGAAGGCGCTCAGCGTGGCGGCGCTCGCGCCGCCGTTGGCGACCACGCCCGGGATGGCCGCGTCGCCGCCCGACGACCACGCGGCCGTGTCGAACGCCGCGCCCGGGGCCGCGTCGCTCGCGTCGTCGATCTGAACGCCGCACGCGGACAGCACCGAGAGCGCCGTACCGAGGGCGAGCGCACGGGACGGGACCTTCCTCGGTCCCACGACGGCTGCCGAACCTTGCATGAGGGCGGCTCCTTCCAGCCGTGCCCCCAAGGACCGGCGGGCCGCCTCCTGCATTCCTGCGCGGAGAGTAAAGCAGTCTCAGCGCTTCAGCAGCTTCACGAGCCCGTCGAGCGCGATGAGGTAGCTCTCACCCCCGAACCCCGCGACCTTGCCCACGCACGCCGCCGCGATCCGCGACTCACGCCGGAACGGCTCGCGCGCCTCGGGGTTCGACATGTGGACCTCGACGCAGGGGATTCCGATGGCCTTCAGGCCGTCGAAGATGGCGAGCGAGGTGTGGGTGAAGGCGCCCGCGTTGAGCAGGATGCCGTCGAACTTGCCGACCGCAGCCCCCAGCATGTCGACGATGGCGCCCTCGTGGTTGGTCTGCCGGCAGTCGATCGTGGCCTCGAGCTCGGAGGCGCGGGCCGACAGGCGCTCGTAGATCTGCGCGAGCGTCTCGGTGCCGTAGATGCTGGGCTCACGCGTGCCGAGCAGCTGGAGGTTCGGCCCCGAGATGCAGAGGATGCGCATGAGCGACGCCCTCGGCGGAGCTTAGGACAGCTCGGCGAGGAGCTTGGGCGCGGCGGTGCGCATGAGGTAGCGCCCCTTGCCGAAGTTGCCCTCGGGCTTCATCGCGAGGGCGAGGAAGTAGGTGTCGCTCAGCATGCGGATGAGCGTGATCATCTTGTCGGTGCCGATGGCCACCTCGTGGGTGGACCCGGCCTCGAGGCTCTCGGTCGCCCGCTTGATGGAGCCGATGACGACGCTGAACTCGATGCCGATCGTGTTGATGTCGAAGGGCGCGTCGTCCCGCGAGTAGCTCTCGAGGGCGATGCCGCTGGAGTCCATGAGCAGGCCGGCGATCCCGCCATCGGTCTTGTCCACCATGTCCTGCAAGGCCTCTTTGAACATGAACAGAGGCTAGAGGGCCGTGGCGAGCCTGGTCAACAACGATGCGAGCCCCGAACCAACCCCCGCAGCAATCTTTCTCTCCAACGTGCCCGTGCCCGTGCCCGTGCCCGTGCCCGAAAATGCGACAGCCCCGTCTTTTGCGCTGGATCGGGCACGGGCACGGGCACGGGCACGGGCACGGGGACCAAGACCGTGTTGACCCCCCCCTCTGCCGTCGTTTACGGTCCCGTCGCGGCCCTGGGCCCATAGCCTACCCGCGTCAGCGAACCAACCCTCAGGAAGACACGAATCCTCATGCGTGCACGAGCCGGGGACCCTCCCCGCACGATGGCTCAAAAGATCCTCGCGGGACGCTCGGCCGATCCGACGCTCGCGGGGGACCTCGTCGAGGTCAAGGTCGACCAGATCGTCCTCGCCCGCGCACCCATGCGAGCGTTCGCCGAGGGCCTCGCGGCCGGGCTCAAGAAGACGAGCGTAGAGGTCGCGATCGCCTACGACACCACCTGCGTTACGGGAGCTGCCTTGCCGGGCGCCCCGCAGTCGGCCCAGGCCGTCTCCAACGAGATGCTGGGGCACGGACTGCTCGTCGGCAGGCCCGGCGTGGGCTACCCCAACGCCGTCCACCTCGAGCGGTTCGCCAGCCCCGCGCGCCTCTGCGTCACGGACGAGCCTCGCCTCGCCGGAGTCGGCGGTGTGGGCATGCTCTCGCTCGTCGTGCCGCCGGGACAGCTCGGGCTGGCGCTCGCCCACGGCGTCGTGTGGCTGCGTCCGCCGCGGAGCATCCAGGTGCTCCTGAGCGGACGCATGCGTCCGTTCGTCTGCGCCCGGGACGTCGCGCTCGAGCTCATTCGCCGCGGCCTCGGGGACATCGTGCGGCGGGTCGAGGCTGCCCAGTCGGCCCCCGTCGTGCTCGAGTTCGCCGGCCCGAGCGCCCGCCTCCTCTCGGTGGGCGAGCGTGCCGTGCTCTCGGCCCTCGCCCCGCAGCTCGGCGCCGCCGCCGCGGTCTTCGTGAGCGACGAGCGCACCGAGGTTTTCCTCCGCGACCAGCGCCGCTCCAAGGCTCACCGCGCCCTCGCCCCCGACGCCGGCGCCCCCTGCGACGACGTGCTCAACGTCGACCTCGGCGCCGTCGATCCGCTCATCCTCGACGAGTCGGGCCAGGTCAAATCGGTCCGCGATCTCGCGGGCAAGCCTGTCTCCCAGGTCCTCATCGGCGGCGACAGCGGCTGCACCCTGCGCGATCTGTTCGCGGCCGCGGCCCTCCTCAAGTCCAAACGCGTGCCCCCGCGCCTCGATCTGCTGCTCGCGATCCCGTCGCGGCAGATGCTCGAGGTCCTCTCGTCGAGCGGCGCCCTGACCGACATCGTGGCCACCGGCGCGCGTCTCATCGAGCCGGACGCCCGCGTGATGACCGGCGAGATCTACCCGCCTCCCCACGGAGGCCTGAGCCTGCGCACCTGCGATCCCGAGCCTCGAAGCGCGGGCCATCCCCCCTTCGTCGTCGCCTCGGCCGAGACGCTCGCCTACGCGGTCGCGTCGGGCGAGATGGGCGATCCGCGCTCGTTCAAGCGCCCCGTGCGCGTCACCGTCCCCCGCGCCCTCCCCACCGACGACGTGCTCGTCGCCCGCGAGCGGCGCGGAGGGGAGCTCGGCGCCAAGAAGGCCGTCCCCCCGACGGTCGACCCTGTCGTCCCCTGGAAGGGCGCGCAGACCCTCGAGATCGTCGACGGCGGCACCTTCTCCGGCGTGGCCAACGGCAAGACCAACCTCGCCATCCTGTGCGGCTCGCTCGACGAGGTCCGCCAGCTCGCCACCCACGCGTCCGACGTGGCCCCGTTCATCCCGAGCGGCCTCGTCGCCCTCTTCAGCGGCGCCGGCATCGCCGCCCTCCAGGTCGACGCGGCGGCCGCCAAGGGCCTCCGCGGCCAGAAGGTAGCCCTCCCTGCGCCCGCGCAGTGGGCAGAGCGCGAGTCCACCTCGATCCCGCTGGGCACCGCCAAGGTCGGGTTGACCTGGCTCGCCCTCGGCGCCGAGCGCGTGTGGGCCGGCGCGGGCACGTCCCGGGGAGCTCCGAAGCGCTAGCCCACCGTCCCGCTCAGCACCTTCCGCGCGTTGGCAATCCGTATCTCCAGCGGCTCCCCGCGCGCGTCCGTCGCGAGGAGCACGACCGCCTCCTTCGTCATCGCCACGTCCTCGTGCGCCCCGACCATCACGACCATGCGTGACAGCCCGTCGCCCCCCAGATCGACCCCCACGAGGGCCCCCTGGCGGTCGAGGAGGAGCGAGACGGCGGCCTCGCTGGGCGAAGCCTTGACCTCACCCGCCCCCTCCACCTCGAGGCGGGCCACGTCCGCCCCTGTGTCGTACACGATGCGCGCGCGTCGCTCACTCAGCATCCCCAGAAGATAGTGCAGACGGAACCGCTGGGCATCTCCTATGCTGGCGGCACTCCGAGAGGGTGACCGCCGTGTCGAAGGGACGACTGACTCGCCAAGAGCTGGGATGGCTGCTGACGCAGGAAGCGTCGGGTGCGGCCGAACGCTTGCGCCTGGGCGTGCAGGTGCTCAAGTCGAACGCGCCGCCGCCCCCCGAGATGGGGTCGAGCCCCCCGGTCGACGCCACGCTCGACGCGCTCGATGACGCGATGCGCATGCTCGGCAACCTCCACAAGACGCCCTCGGGCGTGCGTGGCAGGCGAGGCCGTATCGACCTCGCGGCCCTCATCTGGGAGGTCGCCCCCGACGCGCGCGTGTCGATCGAGCCGGGCGGCGGCACCGAGGTCCACGGGGACGAGCAAGAGCTCCGCCGCATGGTCCACCTGCTCATCGGCCACGGCAGCGGCGCCGGCTCCCACGTCACCATCCGGCGCGAGGGGGACGATGTGCGCGTCTCCGTCGTCCTCGGCCCCGACAGCTCCGCCACCGCCGAGACCGAGCGCGCCTGGCTCCACCGCATGGCCATCCGCTACGGCGGTCGCCACGAGCTCGAAGGCGGCATGGAGGTCCTGTCGCTCCCGGCCGACGGCGTGACCGAGGCCAAGGAGCGCGATCTGCTCCGCAAGGAGCTCGACGAGGCCCGCAAGCAGGGCGAGGCCTACGCCCGCGAGCTGGCGCAGGTCTTCGCGCAGGGCGGAGAGGACGCGACCACCCCGTCGACGTTCCCGCCGCCGCTCTCGGGCACCGCGCCGGCCGAGCGCATGGCCGTGCTGACGCGCTTTGCGGGTGGGATCGCGGCGGAGCTCCGGGGGCTTCTTTCCCAGGTTGGCCGTGACGTACAGACGGTGCGGATGCACCAGCACACGTCGACACGCCAGGGAGCCCAGCCCCCCGGACAGCCTCCGCTGGACGAGGCCGACGAGCGGCTCGAGTCCATCAAGCGCCGCATGCGGCAGGTCCAGGAGATCGTCGCCGAGCTCGCGCTGGTGGGAGAGCTCGACCCGAACGAGGGCATCGCCGAGGTCGATCTCGTGGACCTCGTCCGCTCGGCCGTCCGCAACGTGACGCCCTTCGTCGAGCGTGGCGGCATCGAGCTCACGCTCGTGACGGTCCCCGAGGGCGAGGGCATTCGCGTCCCCGTGCGTCTCGGGGCGCGCGCCGGGGCGCTCCTCGTGCGCGAGCTGCTCGCCCAGGCCGTGGCGGCCACGCCGCGCGAGCAGCAGGTCGTGGTGACCGTCACGGCGGCCGGCGCCGGCGACAAGCCCGAGCTCGGGCCCCGCCTCACCGTGGACGACGCCGGCGCCGCGCTCCCGTCGACGGTCCGCCGCGCCTTCCTGAACCTCGAGCTCGAGCCCAGCACCTACGGCCGCCCGAGCAGCATCCCGCTCTACGTCTGCTCGGAGGTCGCCGCGTGGCAGGGCGTCCTGCTCGAGCTCGCGGACGCCCCCGCGGGCGGCCTGCGCGTCGGGCTGAACTTCCCCCGCATCGGCCGGGGCGTCTAGCCCCGCGCGGCGCCCATGCGGATCCTCATCGTCGACGACGCGGACGCCATCCGCCGGATGATCGAGGCGCTCGTGTCGAGCCGCAGCTACGAGGTGGAGACGGCGGCGAGCGGCACCAAGGCGCTCGACATGGCCATGGCCAACGTCCCCGACGTCGTCCTGCTCGACCTGAACATGCCAGGCACCCACGACGGCTTCGCCGTCTGCCGCGCGCTGCGGGAGAGCGAGCTCACGCGGGGGGTCACCATCATCGTCATCACGGCGATGGACGACGCCGAGTCCCGGGCCCGGGCGTTCGCGGCCGGGGCGAGCGCCTACTACACCAAGCCCTTCAGCCCGATGGCCCTGCTGAAGGAGCTCGACGCCGTGCGCGTCCGGCACAACTCCACCCCCAAGCTCCCACCCAGCTGACCGCACCTGAGCCGCGGGGCCCTGGCCCGTGCTACAAGGGTAGCGGTCGCGATGCGAATCCTCATCATCGAAGACTCGGACACCATCCGGCGCATGCTGGAGGCGCTGCTGTCCGCCCGCGACGACGAGGTGGTCGCGGTGGGCTCGGCGGTCGAGGGGCTCGACAACGCGTACCGGTTCGTCCCCGACGTCGTCGTCCTCGACCTGAACCTGCCCGGCGCCTACGACGGCTTCGAGGTCTGCGCCCGCCTCCGCGCCGACCCCGCGACCCGCGAGACCCCCATCGTGGTCGTTAGCTCGCGGGCGGACGAGGAGTCACGGCGGCGCGCGCTCGACGCAGGCGTGAGCGCTTACTACACGAAGCCCTTCAGCCCGACCGCGCTCCTGAAGGAGCTCGACATGCTGAAGGTCCGCCGCTCCTCGAAGATGCAGGCGGCCGCTAGAGTAAGTGGAGGTTCTTCTTCGCCCGCTCTGTCGACGCAGCGATCGTCGTCTGCGCCTCCTCCTCCGGGATCCGGAGCTTCTCTGCCAGCTTCTTCAGAAACTCGATCTCTTCCGGAGCCTGAGACCCACCGTCGGCGAACGTGAGCAGGACGGCGTGCTGCAAGAGCACGCGCCGGTCCTCGGTGGACAGCTCCTGGAGATTGATGTCGTCGAGCGTCTTCTTCTCGGCGGCGAAGGCGTGGACCGCCTTCTTTTCCTCGTCGGTCGCCTGGTAGGCCTCGAGGAGCGCCTCGATCATCTCGCGCTCGGCGGCGGCGTAGTTGCTGTCAGCCCAGGCGACGGGCACGAGGGCCTTGACGATCGCGATGTCCTGTTCGTGCATGGTGACCGAATCTCGCCCGCCGGACCCCCTGTTGGCAAGCCCCGAGGCTCGAGCGAGCGGGGGGGCGTTACTTGGCGCTGACCTTCGCCACGCGAAGCGGCGGCCCGCTGCCGGTGCTCGGGTCGAGGACGAAGCTCGCGGCGGCGACGTGGAGGCGCTTCCGGAGCGTCGTCGGCCCCGCGATGAGGACGTCGACGTCGGTGTCGCACGCGAGCAGCTGCTCCACCTTCGTCTCGGGGCCGACGCCCGCGAGCAGCCAGATCTCGGCCCCGCGCGGCGACGACACGATGTGCACGAGCCCGGGGGGCCCCTGGCCGCCGACCTGGCTACCGGCCTCGCCGGCCGGCCACAGGTCACCCTTCGGCTTGGTCGACTTGTCGAGCTGGACGGCGACCTCGAAGCGGGGCTTGCCGTCGCCTGCCGTGTCCCACGCGGCTCCGGCGGGCACGACGGTTCGCTTGGGGCCGAAGCCCTCGGCGGTCGCCACGAACTCGAGCCGCGCGC
>Ga0302320_10019409_pt1 | contig 13642 bp, 9 predicted proteins | sample Bog_T0_3_FD_202130 | JGI IMG/M metagenome (GOLD analysis project Ga0302320, IMG submission 202130) | Peat permafrost microbial communities from Stordalen Mire near Abisko, Sweden - Bog_T0_3 | ecosystem: Environmental > Terrestrial > Soil > Wetlands > Peat | place: Sweden: Abisko, Stordalen Mire... | reverse complement strand
TGAGATCTATTCAGGCGGCATCAAGACCAATCGCGATGCCTGGGCTTACAACTACTCGCGAGATCTCTTGCTCGAAAACATGTGTCGAATGGCCGGATTTTACAACGAGCAGGTCAACGAATTCGTTTCGGCGCAAGCAGGCAGTGGTGAGCGAGTGACAACGGAGGTCGCCGCACGATTTATCGATCGCAATCCCAAGAAGATCAGTTGGACGCGAGAGCTCATCAACGACCTTCGTCTCGGTAAGCACGCGGAGATTCACCCAGAGCAGGCAATACCGGCCATGTATCGACCTTTCTGTAAAGAATGGCTCTATCTCGATCGCCAGCTCAATAACACGCTCTATCTCATTCCAAAGCTGTTCCCGACAGCGGGGCACCAGAATCTGGTCATTCATTCGAGCGCGGGTGAGGCGCGGCGTGTGTTCAGTGCACTCATTACCAACGTTGTACCGGACATCCATCTGCATGACACTGGGCAAGCGTTCCCGCTCTACTACTACGAGGAGTCGGCAGAGACGGGAACGATGTTCTCGACCGAGGAAACCTTGAGTGGATACTCACGACGAGACGGCATCTCGGATGAAGTACACGAGCGATATCAATCACGCTTTGGCCCTGACGTCACGAAAGAGGACATCTTCTTTTATGTATACGGAGTGCTGCACTCGCCGGCGTATCGGAGTCGCTACGAGTCAGATCTAAAGAAAGACATTCCTCGATTACCGATGGTGGAGGATTTTGGAGGTTATTGCAGGGCCGGTCGAGCGCTCGGTCAGCTGCACCTCAACTATGAGTCTGTGGAACCGTGGCCGCTCGAAGGCCTCCCAACGGGGAATGTGGCGGCGGCAGACTTAAGAGTTGAGAAGATGCGATTCAACTCGCGCTCAAGAGCGGACAAAGGCTCGATCGCTTACAACTCACAAATCGTGTTGAGCGGAATCCCTGACGAGGCGCATCTTTATCTCGTGAACGGAAAATCTGCCGTCGAGTGGTTGATGGACCGATATCAACTCACCGTGGACAAAGACAGTGGAATAGTCAATGACCCAAACACGTGGTCAGAAGACCCTCGGTACATCGTTGACTTGGTGGCTCGCGTTGTGCGGGTATCAGTCGAAACCATGCGGATCGTCGAATCGCTTCCACCGCTTGAGATCATCGAGCCGTAGACGCTCATGACCCAAGCTGGTTACGGCGCCGGCTGCGGGACCGCCACCCCCTGAACCGCTATGCCAAGTTCCTGTTCAACCCACATCAACGGCTTGCCGCCGCCGTGTGCGGCGCACCGGCGAACTATCCGGTCTCCATCCATTGCTAAGTACAGCTCGTCGTCTTTGACGACTTGCCCGCAACCGGGCATAAAGCACTGGCGAGGGATGTGGACCGCAACCACCTCCTGGGCTAGTCCCTGCCACTCGTCGTATGCCGGATAGGCCTGCAGTTCCGATAGGCGCACTTCGAGCTGAACCAGTGAGCTCTCGCGTCGCAACATGAGGGGAAAACGTTGCCAGGTGAGCTCGCGGTTCCGATAAGCGTAGAAGCCGGGCGGACCAGAGGTAGCCCGGACGCCGAACCACATCTGTTCCTGGCTCGAGGTAACTGGCGTGAAGCAGAGCACGCCTTCACGCACGACCAGCGAAGACACTTTCCATCCAATGGTGTCGGCCGCCACACTCACCGTTGTTAGCCGATCGCGCCGAGCTGTAGGCGATCAGTCGCCGTCCAATTCAAGGGGCGCTCAGCGCTCGCCACCGGGTAGACGGTCAGCGGACCTGGTACATCGATGCCGGCGGCCAACCAGCCGATAGCGGAGACCGAGGGGCGAAAGGTCACCAGCTCGTTGGTCTGGCGCAGCTGGACCGTGTGGGAACCGAGGTTGCTGGGACCGAATAAGTCGAGCGTCGCCACGATTGACTGCGCTCCAGTGAGGGCCACTCGTACCAGGTCCTCAGTAAACGGAGACTGGAGTTCGGCCGCAACGACCACCATCAGATTGGTGTTGTGCTCGGCTGCTACGTCGGCGTACTTGGACACCTTCTCGTTGATCGCATCGAGGACCTGGTCGGCGTCCTGCCAACCGGTCGCGCCAGGAGTGGACAAGACCGCCGTCGGCCCATCAAGGGGGTGCAGCACGCTAAAGGCGTAGTTGCCGATGACGATGACGTGGCCGAGCGGTTCGGGCATCGAGAGGAGTTGGTTTCGAAGCTGTTGGACGAGCGCCGCGCCCAGCCCACTTTCCGGTGCGGCCGGGGCAGAGTCATCGTGCGCTCGAACGACAATTCCGACGGGAACTGGAATCTGGTTTCCCCGAGCCGCTAACTCCTTCCATCGCTGCTCTTCGCGGAGCTGCGTATCGGAGCGATGTCGCGTATAGACCTCGACGATTGTTCGGGCGTTCTCCCCGTGCGAGACGAGGAAGTCCGGCGTGAGTCCGGACAGGCTCGGCTCGGGTACTACGTCGTAGCCAGTGGCGCGCACAATCGCGGATACCGCCAATTCGTTGTAGGCAGCGAGGAAGCTTGGTCTTGCTTCGAGCCTGGTCATGAATCGAGCACGTACTTCCGGCGTCAACGCCGCCAGCTCCGCTGAAAGCCAGAGTCGCTGGCCTTCTCTAGCGGGCGCCGTCGCCATTTCGTAGATGGGAGGTCGCGACCAGCTGGGTCGCGATGCGAACTGCGTCTGGATCCGTTGGGCGTAGTTGTCGTCAAACACTGTGACCACTATGGACCCCGGATATATCGCTCTGGAACGGGCAGTAACTACACGGTTGTAATCTTGGAGCATGGGCGGGACCCCACATACTGCTGACCTCTTGCAGCCAGCGCGTCCGACCGTCTATCTCGACCAGTGGGTCTGGATCCGGCTGTCGAGCGCGCTACTAGGCAAACCTCGCGAAAAGTCCGACACGCAGCTGCTTGAGGCCCTTCTTAACGGGAGCGACTCGGGGGTCGCGTTCCCACTGTCGACTATCCACTACATCGAGACTTCGGGCATCAAGGACCCAGCGCAGCGCCTTGCCCTAGCTGACGTGATGGGACGTGTCTCTCACTTCCGAACCCTTCGCTATCGGCGAGCGCTCCTACGCGAGCAATTAGTGGGGGCCATGCACGAGCACTTCGGTCGACCGATGTTCAGGCCGGCGCCATCGGACGCGCTCGGACTCGGGGTTCACTGGGCGTTTCTTGGCACGGAGAGCATGATGCGCACCTACTCGACCGAGACAGGCGCGCCGATCCTCTCGGACGTCGTGACGAATGAGGTGATGTGCCGCTGGAACCAGTGGACACAGATCCACGTTCTTGCCGGACCGCCCGATAGCGAGGTCTCGCGCATGAGAGAGCAGTACGGCTATATGCCTGAGAAGACCCACGAGATGGGCAAGGACCGACTCGAATTTGAGCAGTACTTCGAGCAACTGGTGAGAGGCGACCCGGTGTCCGCGGCAGAGATGCGGCTGCGAGTACAGGCTCGTGAAGTTGTCCACGAGAACCTCGACTTGATTGTGGAGGTTTTTCAAGAGTTCGCAATGCCGATTCGGAAGTTGACCGGCGGCTTCGACAACGATGCAGCCAAGTGTCGAGAGTTCATCGTCAGCTTCTTTGACTCCATGCCGAGCGTGCGGGCTTCAGTGGACGCGAAGGTTGGGGTCTACTGGGACCGAGAGAGGCCCTGGGCGCAGGGTGACATCTACGACGCCGACGCGATGACCATCGCAGTTCCGTATTGCCACATCGTCGTGGCGGACGGAGCCGCAGCTGACGCGCTCATCCGCCGAAAAAGTGGCAACCGGACTGGCACTCTGGTGACAAAGAAGCTCGGCGAGCTCATGGATGCGCTCCCTGACCTCGTAGTACGAGCCCGACAACTTCCTGACCCGAGCGGGTGGGATCGCGTGTGTCCTGGGGTCGGCTACCAGCCAGAGGGTCCGCAAGAAATGGCTCGACCGGCATGACCGACGCAGCCTCGATTTCCCAGAGGGACCCGGCGGGCGTCGACGCCTGGGAGGCCTTGAAGGCGAGGCTGCCGAAGCGGTCGCCGAAGGACGAGGTTGCATTCCAGGCGATGATGGCGCGCGCGCTCAAACCCCTGCAGCCAGGTGACCCACGGCGGCATCACTACATCCCGCAGTTCTTTCAGCGCCGGTTCGCGGACGACAACGAACAGCTTGTTGTCACACCGCTCGACGGGAGCAAGCCCATCACGACGCATGTCAAGAACGTCGCTGTCGTAAAGGACCTGTACACGATGCGCGACACAGACCTCGGCGAGACAGTCGCCGTCGAGCGTCTGCTCGCTGAAGTGGACGGTGAAGCCGCTGGTGCCATCGCAAGGCTGTTGGCCGGGCTGCTCTTTCCTCCCATGGAGCCAGACCGAAGCAACCTCGCGCTGTGGTTTGGTCTCCTCTTCGTCCGTGACCCTCACACTCGCCGGGTCATGGAGGCGATGTCTGACCATGGCTCCAAGTTGGACCTACTTCCGATGTCAGATCCCGCGGTGGCTGCGGCACGGTTGCGTGAGCTGAAAGGGCGAGAACCGACAGACGATGAGGTTGCAGACCTCGTCGACCTGGCGCTCCATGTCAATGAACTCGACGAGGTCGACCTCGGTCAGAGTCACTTTGTCGGGGCGATGCTCGACGTGGGCCTGATGTCCTTCGCTCACCTCATGAGTAGGCGATATCTCGTCGTTCAGTTCCCGGAGCCCGGATTAGTCCTGTCCGATCGGCCCGTAGTCCTGAGCCAATATCCGAGGAATCGGCTCCCGGGGGTAGGGGTGGGCGTCATCAACGCTGACGAGATTCTGATTCCGCTTGATCGACGAACGGTGTTGCTCCTTCATAAGGAATTCGATCTGCCGGACGCTTTCTCTACAAAGCCCGGCGATATGACGATTGACGAGGTCAATCAGGCAGTTGTCGGGAACGCAACCTCTGAGCTCTACTGCCATCCGGACGACGCGGAGAGGCTCAAGGAGCTTCGGTGGCCCTCTCCCAACCGACCGCTTCTCCAGATGAGTGGTGGTCTTGGGGCAGACATCGTCACGGACGGCGTGAACTCCCCGCCTACGCGGCGAAACCATCGGCGGTACCGCCGGTGAATGCGGTGCAACCACCGCGGCGGAAGGGCTCCTTGCCGAGCTGCGCTCGACAAATAAAGTCGATGACGAAGACGATGAGCTTCATGGCGAGAGCTGGCAGCGCCGAGCGCCCTACGACCGCATCGAATCTGAGGGTTGGGTCAAGCAGATCGCGCGGGAGGTGATGAGCAGCTCAGAAGCGGCGGGCGCGGCAGGAAAGCTCGGTGACCGATACGAGCTGCTGTGGACGGTCTGCAACGCCGTTTACCGGATCCTTATCGGAGGTGCCGATTGGATCGAGCTTGAGCCGACGTCGACCGAGTTCGACGATGCCATCGAATTTCGGCTCGGAGTCGGGAACAAGACCGAAGTTCACCAGGCGAAGCGAAATCGTTCACAGGGAAATTGGACAATCAACAACATGCTTAGCGAGGAAATCCTAAACCGGCTCGGGTTGCTGCTCGCTGACGCATCGGTCTCGGCTCGCTTCGTATCGGGCACGAACGCGCCGGAGTTGTCTGCGATCTGCGACCGAGCGAAGCGGTTCGATCTCTACCAATCCATCAAAGGCGACCTCCGGCAGGACCACCATCCGGCGCTCGATCGCCTTCATGAGGCTTGGGCGACGTCCGAAGAGGAAACGGTGGCCCGACTGAAGCGGTTGCGCGTCAGCGTGATCGACCACCAAAGCCTCCGCGAAGAAGCCGCGATTCATTTAGGCCGCGTTGTCTCAGGCGATGAGATTTCGGCAGTGGAGCTGACAGCGGGTTATCTCGTGGAGAACATGACAAAACGCCTCCGTGCGGAGGATTTCGTCGTCTACTTGACGGAGCGGGGCCACCCGCCGACCAGCCTGTCTCCAAGCGCGGAGCTCCGCGATCGGATCAGCAGTCAAAACGAGCGCTACCGGCAGGCCGTCAACTCCACGCGACCGCCGCAGTTAGGAAAGATCGACAGACCCGAAGTCGATCAGATTGTGGAATCCATTGAGAACTCGGCGCATCCCGTCGTCGTGCTCGGTCCACCAGGATCCGGAAAGTCGACAGTCATCGCCGACGCGGTCTCGAAGCTGTTGGAGCGAGGATTTTCCGTCGCCACGATCCGGCTCGACCAAGTGACGCCCGTGGCGACCGCAGGCGAGCTTGGCCGACAGGAGTCGATCGGTCTTGGTGGTGAACCGGCGAAGGCGCTTCGCGATGCGGCGGGGCCTGATGCGCCGATCGTGTTGGTCATCGATCAGCTGGACGCGTTCTCGGTCGTCTCGGGACAGGGCGAGATTCTCCTCGACGGCGTGCAAGAGGCGATCATCCAGGTCGCGCTATCCGGGGGTCGCGTCCTGCTCGCGTGTCGTGAGTACGACTACCAGCACGATCACCGGATCAATCGCCTGCTCGCAAATTACCGTTCCGCCACTGATGAGGAGCCGCTCCCGGTTGTCACAGTCGGTGTCGGTGAGCTGACCGATGACCTTGTAAACGTCGCCCTGTCGAGTCTGGGCGTGACGACCAGCTTGCTCTCAGCAGAACTTCGACAGATTCTGCGCAATCCCTTGCACCTGTCGCTCTTCGCCCGCATCGTCGAGGAACCTTCGTCGAGTGATGTCGAGACCTATTCGACGATTCAGACGAGGACAGACTTGTTCCGTCGATTGGACGAAGGCCTTGCCGCGCGGGTGGGTGAGGCCAAGTTCTTCGACGCCGTCGACCGGCTTACTGATCAGATGTCGACGCGCGGGCGTCTCTCGTTGCCGGAGATCCTGGCGCTGCCGGACCGGCCGCTCTTGCGCAGCCAACTGATCCATGAGGGACTCGTCGTCATGGAGTCGGGCCAGTACCGGTTCTTTCATCAGTCGTATTTCGAGTACCGGTTCGCCCGGTCGCTCGTAGTCGACGGCCGTCGCGCTTCTGACTTCTTGCGTGATGATGCACAAGACCTCTTGCGACGTGGACAGCTTCGATCCGTGCTCGCATTAGCTCGCGATGTCGATCCGAGCGCCTACCTCGCCGACCTTCGCGACCTTGTGTTCGGCGGGTTGCTGCGTTCTCATCTTGTCGCGGTGGTCCTCGACTCCTTCTCGATGCACGACACGCCCATTGAGGGCGAGGTCGAACTCCTTATGGAGGTGGCTAGTTCGGGTCATTCGCTCGCGCCGCGGGCGTTGTCAATCCTTACCCGCCCGGCCCTGGCGCGAGAGCTCGATCGCCGGGAGATTGTCCCTCGACTTGTCGCGGGCGCCCGCACTGCTGTCGCCGGTGATGAGTGGCTGCCCGGAGATCGTGACGCGTGCCTTTGGATGTTGGAGCAGCTGGCGAGGTCGGTCGCGCGATCGGTAAGTCGGGCTGAGCTCGCGCTCGTGCCAGAGGTCGTCAGCGAGCACGCGTTCGTGCGGACAATCCTATGGAGCGTCTTCCTCGCAGGGGGTGAACCGGGTGACGAGCCCGCCGAGCTCTTCGTCGCGCTCTGTCGCTGTCTCGCCGATGCTTTACGGAGCGGCAACGTCGATCCGCTCGTCCATGCGTCCGTCGATCTTGTATTCGCGACGGATGGTATCCACGCGCTCGAGAAGCTAGCGACGATCTCGCCACACTCGGCAGTTGCGGCGCTGGCCGCCTGGATCGACCTTGCGGATGCCGCAGAGAAAGGGCGCGGCCACGCGTCGGCGTTGGAGGCTATCGAAGTGCTGCCCCACGATCTCGGTGGTCGGCACTTTCTCGAACGGATGGTCGAGGAGGCGCCGCGGGAGCTTGTCGACTGTCTGCACCCGATGCTTGTCGCAGCGATAGACGGGTCACGGCTTGCCCCCGAGGCCGCGGTCGCCGAGTCGGAAGAAGCACTCGTCCTCGACCGCATCTGGAGTCACAGCTCCCCGACGCTCCGCCGGATTGCCGAAGAGCTGCTCGGGGCCTTCATCGACGGAATCGTGAAGCTCTCGTTCGCCGACCCTGATGCTGCATTCGCCGTGCTCACCGAACTGACGGCGACGCAATTTTGGACCGCGCACGTCGTGATCTCGAGCGTGCTCTCGAAGACCGGTCCTGCGTTCGCCCCGTTCGCGCTTTCTTGGGCGAGGCGACCGGAGGTGCGCGGGCTCGATTCGATCGGTTCGTATGGTCGCGGCTGGGGTCATGTCCTTGCCAACCTCGTGCGGGTCGGCACCGAGGTAGAGCGTGCGCAGGCAACCGAGCTTGTCATCGGCGCATACGGCACCTTTGACCCGACAGCGCTGCCGGACAATTCGACGCCGACGCGCGAGGAGTGGGACGTATATCGCCTCGGGATGGAGCAGTACCAATCGGTCTATCGGGTTGTGCAAGCGTGGGAGGAGCTCGGGCTCGAGGTGCCGACGCTTCTGCGGAACCGGATCGCGCTCCTCGCGCCGCAGTACGGCAACACACCTCCGGGCCCGACAGCGCACATGATCAGCGGAGGTTGGGGGGACCCCGAGCCGGCAATTCTGCTCGACACCGACGAACAGTGGCGAAGCGCGATCAACCAGAGCGAGAGCGACGCGCTCTCTCCGACCGTTGGACTCGGCTGGCTATTTCGCAAGCTGCTCGAGGCGGCGAAGTTAGAAGCACTCCGCTTCTTGTCGTTGGCCGAGACCTTCGATGGGCCGAACCGGATGCGTGCGGCTGCGGCGGTTCTTACCGGCGCAGCCCAGTCGACCGACCTCTACAACCAAGACCATGACGCCGCGTACGACAGCCTTCGGTCAATCGCGGCGTGGGCGGATCGCCCGGACGAAGCGATCCCGCTACTCGTCGACCGCCTGTCGACGCCGGTGCCGGCGGACATCGTCGAGATACTTGTTGGGATCGTATTATCGCCAGCTGCTGACGCCTACAGCGGATTCGTAGACGATGGAGGGGGCGCGCTCGATGAGAGCGACCCCGACGACGGTATTTCGCGCGTCCGAGCGCGGGCACTCGATTCCATCTCCCGCGTCCTCGGATCGAACCCGGATCCTGACGTGATTGCCCTAGTACTTCCGGCGATCGATCTAGCGGCGCGCGAGGGATCGAGGCGGCTGCTCCGACATGTGCCTCCTGCGGTCGTCCGACTGTTCCCGCACGATCCTCCTGCCGCGGTTGAGTTCTTCCGCACCTGGATGGGTCGGGTCGATGTGACCGGCTACGTCGCCAACGATGTCAATGCCTTGGCCTATCGCGTGTTCGACCTCGACCGACAGCTCGCCGAGAGCCTGGTGGAACGACAGCTCGCATCCAACGACAAGTCGATGCTCTCCTCCGGCGGCTACCTCGGCATCTACCTCGCGTGGCGCGCAGAGGAGTTGACGCTCTCGGATGGGATTGGTGCATATGTCGTCGCAGCGATGGGGAACGCCTCCGTACGCGCTGGCGTCGCCACTGCTTTGTCCTACCTACTGGACGATCTCGGCGATGACCTCGACGCGAAGGACGCAGAGCCTCGGATCGGAATGAAGCTGTTGGTGGCGCTGCTCGACGACGACGACGAAGAAGTCCGGCGAGCAGCACTGCAGTCCATTCAGCGCCTATGCGGCTCATTGCTTCGGTACACCGCGTTCTTCGCCGCCCTAGCCCGATCCGAGCATCTAGTGGACAACTCCTTCGTGCTCTTTCATGCTCTGAAAGGCCAGCCTGAGCAGGTGCCCGCGACCGTGATCGACCTCCTTGAAGGATGGCTCGACCGACTGGCTGGGGCTCCTCAAAACCAGCACGCGCTCGGAAGCTCATACACGGCGATAGAGCTCTTACTTGACGTTCACGCTCAAACCACGCCTGCGTCGGCCGAGCGCTCGCGCTGTCTCGATTTGTTCGACCGCTTGGTCGTGCTCGGTGCCGACTCGGAGATGCTGGAGCGTCACATGGATGCCGCCGCTTCTTAATCGCTTGTGTGACCGCAATTCGGAAGAGCGCGCCGACGACTTGCGCGAAGAATGATTGGCTCGCCACCGATGCGCGAACCTGGTTCCGGATCGCGAAACATCAATTCCACTTGACGAGAGTCGAACAAGTGCCTCAACGGGCGAGAGGAATGACCTCGCCTCGCTCCGTTCGCTCGGCGTTTCGGTAAGCCAAGTCGAGCCCATCCCGGAGTCGTTCATCCAGACCGGGGAAAAGGTGACCGTAGCGATCGAACGTCAAACGAATTGTGGAGTGTCCCAGTCGTTCCTGGATCTCTTTCGGATGCGCTCCTTGGGCGATGAGCAATGCGGCGCAGGTGTGGCGAAGATCGTGAAAACGGAATCGGTCGGGCGCGGTGGATCGTCGAACAGCTGGCTTGAAATGACGCGGGTAGAACGAACGACGAAGCGGCTTTCCTTCAAGTGAACTGAATACGTAGCTGTCTGGCGAGCCGTACGTAGAGCCGTGGTTCTCCAGCAAATCAACCAAGAATGGTGGGAGCGATACGCGCCTGCGCTTGCCAGTCTTCGTCGGACCCAGGGCGAGGTGTCCATTGACTTCCGTAAGTGCCTCGACGACGTCGATCGCTCCGTGCAAAAGGTTCAAGTGTGCGGTTCGAAGTCCAGCAAGCTCTCCCCAACGCAGACCGGTGTAAGCCGCGGTGTAGATGAGCGCCTGGTACCGAGGTTCGATCGCTTCTGCGAGGCTTCGAACCTCGCTGGGATTGAGGAAGCACATCTCGATCGTTGTATCGATACGTGGCAGACGGATGCCCCGACACGGAGTTCGTGGAACCACCCCGTCGGTTTCAGCCGTCGCCATGATTCTCGCGAGCACGTGATAGGTCGAGGCAACAGTGCTCGGAGCAAGACCGCTGCCTACAAGAGTTGCGACCCACGCGCGGATGTCTGCGGGTTCGATGTTCCCGATCGCGTACGGACTGAAGGCCGGGAGAACGTGCTTACGGAGACGAGAGTCGAGATTGACCAGTGTGCCGGGACGGAGGTGTGCGACGGACTCCCTCCATCGAGTCGCGTAGGCAGAGAATCGGACTTTTCCTAGCGACGGATCGGTCCATGTTCCCTGAGCGAGGTCGACTTCGGACGAATCCAGGTACCGACGTGCGTCGCCCTTCGAATCGAAGGAACGCGTGCGCTGTCGGCCAGATCGGTCTCGATACCGGGCCTGCCAGCCTGAGCCTCTGCTGTCCTTTCTTACCGAACCCATGGGTGGCTCCTCATGAACGACGGTTGCGAAGTAGCGGGTGCGGGTGAGCGGCGCGCACTTCGCAAGCGACGAGGTACTCCTCGAGATCGCGTGGTCGAAATCGCAGCAGGCGCCCGACTTTGAGGAACGGGATGCGGCGCTCCGCGACAAGTCGCCGCACGTAACGCTCGTTCACGTTCAGGTATCTGGCTGCTTGCAAAAGGTTGAGCGGGCGTCCTTCGCCCAACGTGCTCGGTGAGTAATCGCATGGTTCCCTGACCTCTTCCTTCACCCCCGGATCGTTTCCGGGGATGGACACCACACCTCCACGTCTGGCGCTCATCAAGTCGGGGGATCGACGACAAGGTCGACGGGCCAGAGCGCGAGCGGGACGGATTCCCGGGTCGGCTGATGCTGTGTGTTTCGGGTGGTTCGAGTGATGGATGGAGTGGTCATGGGCGGCCCACGGCCGGAATGCGTGCCACTTCCCAAATAAGAAGAAACGGTCCCGTTTTCCAGAAAAGCCGTCATCGCCGACAAATCGAAGAAACCTCGGGGGGTGCTCTTGAGGTCCTTAGAGAGGTGGAGGTAGGTGTTCTGACGAGGCACCACCAACCAAGGGAGAACCTGATGAACACCACTCCGACGACCCCGACCGAGGCCGTCACCGCGGCACTCGCCGCACACCCCGAGTCGAGCGCGGCCGAGCTGGCCGAAGCGGCCGGTATCGGCGGCTCAACGGCAAGCAAGTACCTCGCCGACCTGGAGCGCGACGGCGTCGCCGTCCGGCGCCCGGGGGGCCACGAGGGCGGCCGGCGCGTGGCCGACCGCTGGGCGCTCGCCGACGCGGTCGCCCCGATCGGGCCGGGCACCGAACCCGGCACCGGCGCCGTAACCGAGGGCGTCCCGACTACCCACGACGAAGGAAGCGCGCCTCGGCTCCACAAGGGCGAGCTGTCCACGCTCGTGCTCGACTTCCTGAAGGCTCACAGCGGCGACGCGATCGGGCCGAGTGCGATCGGCAAGGCGCTCGGTCGATCCTCCGGTGCGGTCGCGAATGCGTGCCAACGCCTCGAAGCATCGGGCAGCCTCCGCCTCGCGAGCGACTCGCTACGGCGCTACCAGATCGCCGACGCATGATCGGCGCTTCAGCTCCGCGTCTCGTGTCGCAGTTGCGCGGTAGGTGATGGCGATTTCGAAGGACAACCGAGCGCTGCGACGCTTCCTCGGCTGGATCGCGGAGGGTGATCTCGAGGTGATCGTCTGGCGCACCGACGACGAAACACCGGTCCTCGTCAGCCTCGTTGACATCAACGAATCACCACCCCATGCGATCACCCTGCAGCTGACCGACAGTGAAGAGGGTGAGCAGGCTGACGCTCCCGGCGTCCTCGAACCCTGGCATCCATGACACCGGAGACGCGGTTGCCACACCGCTGAAATTGTCGTCCGGTCAAAAGAATTTCCTCGGCCGCCCCGCGTCGTTGGCGATGACACAGCGCACGCGTAGATCACGCCTGGAGGAGGGATGAGCTGGCCTGACGCGTGATGGCGCGTCCAGCTCCTCCAGCGCTGCACTGCGTCTGGATGAGCGTTGGAGGAGTGTTCCGAGCCTCGATCTGGACGAATTGTGGAGGAGGCGCGGAGGCCTGATGGCAGTTCCCGAACAAGGAGCAGCCCATGCCTACGCCTTTGAATCACGACCCCTTCGACACCTTGGAGGCGGCCTTCACCGTCCTGTGCGCTGAGCCGCGTCCGCTCGCTCTCGAAGCCGGAGCGGTAGTCGGCCTTCCACGCCGAACGATCCCGCTCACCGAGCTGCGCGCCATCCTGCTCCACCCATCGACGTCGCATGCGGTGCGCGACGCGACGCTCGGCGAACTGCTGCGTCGCGCACAGGCCGAGGGTGGGTGCTGGACCATCGGCCTCGCCGGTGTTCTCCTCTACGGGCTGCGTCACGCGGTTACCCCGCTGTGCATCGCGTGCCCCGGCAAGGCCGCCGATATCGAAGCCGAAGCGATCGCCGGGCTCCTCGAAGCGATTCCGGTGACGAACCCGTCCCGGGGTCGCCTCGCCTCGCGGCTGACCTGGCTCGCGCGAAATAAAGCGAAGGCACACGTCACGCGTGAGTTCGCCGAGATGAGCGGTCGGCCGTTCCACGACGAGGCGAGCGCGGCGCCCGCGTGGTCGGACCACCATCCCGATCTCGTGTTGATGAAGGCGGTCATCACCAAGGTGCTCGCATCAGAGGACGCGGCACTCATTGGCGACACGCGCCTTGGGCTGATGAGTGTGAGTGACGCCGCCGAGTGTCTTGGCATCAGCACTTCTGCCGCCTACGAACGACGTCGCCAGGCCGAGGTGAAGTTGGTCGCCTGGCTCCAAGGTCCCGACTACGAACCCGGTTTTCTGGAAAACCGTGCCGTTTCTCCTTATTTGGGGCCTCCCGGCATGAATGTGGGTCGATCTAGG
>Ga0302320_10019405_pt1 | contig 13643 bp, 8 predicted proteins | sample Bog_T0_3_FD_202130 | JGI IMG/M metagenome (GOLD analysis project Ga0302320, IMG submission 202130) | Peat permafrost microbial communities from Stordalen Mire near Abisko, Sweden - Bog_T0_3 | ecosystem: Environmental > Terrestrial > Soil > Wetlands > Peat | place: Sweden: Abisko, Stordalen Mire... | reverse complement strand
TCGAGTCCTGCTCAGGGAGCCAATCTTGCCTTTGAGGTCACTCAGCTTTTTGACTTCGCGCGCGGATAGGGTTTTTCACCGCCTCGCCCGTGACACCTCTGTGTCAACCACTTTAAGCCCTCCCCCCTCTCCATAATTTCGGCGCCCGTCCAAGGCAGGCCCCCAGGGCGGCCTATCGGGACATGGCTCTCTTAAGCCCTTCCCCCTCTAAACATATTCGGCGCCTGTCCGAGGTCGACCTCCGGAGTTTCACCAATCGGACCCCCCTCTCTCTCGTCAAAAGAAAAAGACCGTCCAACCCGTCCAACCTGCCCAAGTGGCTGCAATTGCAGGCCACTCCGAGTGGACAGCTAAAAACTAAAGCCGTCCAACCTGTCCAATGCGCTGGTTTCGATACGGCTGAGCCCAGCACGCCTGTACCTTTTTCACGCGGTTTCGGAAGCCTTCGCGATTGTTCTCTCGAAGTGGGGCGTAGCGGAACGTAGAGAGAACAATCGCGCGCCCAAAATGGTTTAGATTTCCCGGACCGAGCCGGTCTCTCGGGAGCGACCGATTGCCCCCCCTTTGGCTCGACCACCTGGGGGGACTTGTGCCCCGAGAGATTGGCCGTGATCGAGTCCCACCCCCTCACCCCACCTGAAACGTCCCCAACAGCCCCGCGTTCCGCCGTTCCGGGCTCGCCGATTCCAGCGGCCAAAGCCCGGGATTGTCGGCGACGAAGGCGGCGTGGACGGTCTTGCCGGGGGGCACGATGAAAATGTCGCGCCAATAGGGGTCCCAGCCGTCGTCGAGCGGGTGCAGCAGGCGCGCGACATGGCCGGTGAGGCGCATCGTCTGGACGAAGGCGGTCTTGTTGACGAAGGCGAGCGTTACGGGCGCGCCTCGCGGGACGGTGAAGGCGGGTTTCAAAGGCGACGAGACGCCGTTGATCGTTAGCGGCGCCGCGCCGCCGCCGCCGAGCGCCCATTCCACCCGGTGCGCCGTTTCCAGCGCGATCTCCGGCGGTAGGCGGGGATTGTCGGGCAGCGCCGCTATCGCCGGCCGCTCCTTCGCCGGGGCGCCTGACGTGGTGAACACCAGAAGCTCCTCGTCGTGCACCTGCGAGCGCGTATCGTCGGGGCGCATGTAGAAGCGGATCAGCGCGCCGGGCTCGCGCGGCAGATCGAAGATCAATTCGAAGCGCGCTCCGGTTCCCACGGGCAGCAGATTGTGCAGCGGCTCGAAGGGGGCGCTCGGCTGGCCGTCGACCGCGACGATCAGCGGCCTCACCCCTTCGATCGAGAGATAGAGCACCCGCGCCGTCGCGCAATTGCCGAGCCGCAGCCGCACCCGGCCTCCCGGCGGCCCGGAAAGCTGGAACGGCGCCGGGGCGCCATTGGCGGTGACCAGCGCGCCGATCCGGCCCGGGCCTTGCGCCAAAGCAGGATCGCCGAGGTTTTCCAGCGCGGCACGGACGTCGAGCCGCCAATCAGAGATGAGGGCGATCGCCTCGACGTCGATCTCGGGCGGAGCGGGCTCGTCGACGATCAGCGGCCCATAGAGCCCCCGCGTAAACTGCTGGTGGGGGTCGGGGCCGATGAGGGCGCCGTAGATCTGGAAGCCGGGCTCCGCTGGCGTCAGCGCGATCTCGCGCGTCGCGCCGGCTTCGAGTCCGCCGAACGCCAGTTCCGCCCGGGGACCGCGCAGGCCGGGGAAGGCCAGCGACGTCGGTTCGACGAGGCTGTTGCGAAAGCTCAGGGTGAGCTTTTCCCCGACATGCGTGCGTAAAAGCGGGCCGGGGCAGGCGCCTTCGTAGCCGAGCGCCGCGGTCGCCGGGGCGGGGGCGGGCGCGAGCTTCAGCTCGATCGGCCCCGCCGCCAGCGATCGGTTTTCCGCGAAGGCGCCGGGCGAGAGCATCCACAGCGCCGCCGCCCAGCCGCCGCGCAGCAGGCGGCGGCGAGTCCATGTCCCATTCTGGCGCATCAGGGTCGGCTCGGCGTTTGCACTTCGTCAACCCTGCGCGTCGGCGCCGAAATCGGCCGAGGAGTTTGCGTCGTCATGGTCATGTCCTGGATCCGAGCCGGCCTCGTCGCCGGATTCGCAATCTGCGCCCTTCTACTCCTTCGCGGCCTGCTCGCCGAGGGCGCGCCGCATTACAGCGACGTCGCGTTCGCAGGGGGGCTCTATACCGTGACCTTTGCGCTGCGGGTCGCTGGCTAAAAGCCGCGCTATTCGCGAACGTAAGTCGCTTGCGCGGCCGATTGATACAGGACTAGGATTGAGGCCGAAAAGGCTTGCCGAAGCCGCTGGATTACGTGGCCGAAAATCGCGCCGGGGCTCGTCGATGATGCGTCAATATCATTTGGGGGACCCAATGACCGTGCGGACTTGGCGGATTGCATGCGCGATGTCGTCGCGAATGTTCAGGGCGTCGGTCCTGTTTTGGGCCCTGCCGTTTCTCTTACCGCAAGCGGCGCTGGCGCAGTTCACGCAAGATGGGAAGCCGCTGGTCGGCATGCTCGGGAAGGGAGCACCGTACCAAGGCTGGTCCGTCGCGATGTCCGCCGATGGCGAAACCGCCATCGTGGGCGGGCCCTCCGACAACGAACTCTTCGGGGCGGCGTGGGTCTACACCCTCGGTAGCAATGGAGTCTGGACCCAGGAGGGCGGCAAGCTGGTCGGGACCGGCGCGGTTTCTCCACCCTACTTCGGCTATTCCGTCGCGCTGTCCGCCGACGGCGACACGGCGATAGTGGGCGGAACTGAGGACACCAATAACGGCGGCCAGGGCGCGGCGTGGGTCTTCACGCGCAGCGGCGGCGTCTGGACCCAGCAGGGAAGCAAGCTGTTTGGGACTGGCGCGGTTGGATCTGCCGAACAAGGCTACTCGGTCGCGCTGTCCGCCGACGGCGACACCGCCATAGTGGGCGGCCCCTTCGACAATCGACTGGGTCCGAGTTATGCCGGAGCGGCGTGGGTCTTCACGCGCAGTGGCGGCGTCTGGACCCAGCAGGGCCACAAGCTGGTCGGCAAAGGCGCTGTGGCACCCTATGGCGCTTCGCAAGGCTGGTCCGTCGCGCTGTCCGCCGATGGCGACACCGCCATCGTGGGCGGCCCTGCCGACAACAAGTATGTCGGGGCGTCGTGGGTGTTCACCCGCGGCGGCGGCGTCTGGACCCAGCAAGGCGCGAAGCTGGTTGGGACCGGCGCGGTGGGAAACGCCGCGCAAGGCGCCTCCGTCTCGCTGTCCGCCGACGGCGACACGGCCTTGGCAGGCGGCCCTTCCGACAAAGATTTCGCCGGGGCGGCGTGGGTCTTCACCCGCGGCGGCGCCGTCTGGACCCAGCAGGGAGCCAAGTTGGTCGGGACCGGCGCGGTGGGACAAGCCAACCAGGGCTACTCCGTCGTGCTGTCCGCCGACGGCCGCTCCGCCATGGAGGGCGGGCGTCTCGATAACGACGACACGGACGCCGGGGCGGCCTGGGCGTTCACCCGTAGTGGCGGCGTCTGGAAGCAGCAGGGAGCGAAGCTGGTCGGGAGCGGCGACGTGTTTGAAGACGCCCAGCAAGGCCACTCCGTCGCGCTGTCCGGCGATGGCGACACCGCCCTCGTGGGCGGGCCTTACCATTACGTTGGCAATAACGCGGGCACCGGGGCGGCGTGGGTTTTTGTCCAGCCATTGGAAGTCGCGCCCTACGCCGGCGCCGCCGCTTCTGGAACGCTGGGCGGCCCGTTCTTGCCGTCCTCCTTCAGCTACACGCTCAGCGCGACGAGCGGGAACGTGAACTATACGATCACGGGCGCGCCGAGCTGGCTCACCGCGTCGTCGACATCAGGAACCGTGACGACTTCGGGGAAAACCCTCAACTTCAAGATCAACGCCAGCGCCAACAAGCTCGCGCCCGGAACATATGCCGGCGCCATTGCCTTCAACAATGCCGACGGCAAACAGAAGACCATCTCTCGCGCGGTGACGCTGACTGTCAAGGCCAAGTAGGGAGTTCGGGAAGGCCTCGAATGCGGAGTTTGCGCCTACGGGCCTTCATCCGGGGCTTCACGCCCTCCGAGCGAAGGCCCGCGTTCGGCGAGTCCCGCAAGCGGGAGACAAGCGGAGAAGGGACAGGGTTCGCCGTATTTTTCGCTGGCGCCCGTGGCCCAAGCTGATATAGAGCCCGCCCAAAGCGAAAACGCCGTCCCCTCGCGGGGGCGTGCGCCTACGCGGGCGTGGCGGAACTGGTAGACGCGCCGGATTTAGGTTCCGGTGACCCAAAGTCGTGGGGGTTCGAGTCCCTTCGCCCGCACCATCCGCTCGAACGACGCGCATTTCGGGCGCGGCGGTCGTGGCTTGGACTTCTGAGGTTTGGACAAGGGTTCGGTTCGCCGTCCATGCGACGCGGGCCGAGCGTGGCGAGAGATAGGGCGGACAGGATTATGCAAGTCACGGAAACGCTGAGCCAGGGCCTGAAGCGGGAATATAGCGTCGTCATCTCGGCCGGAGACTTGGCGTCGAAGCTCAACACCCAGCTCTCAGACCTTAAAAACAAGGTGCGCATCAACGGGTTCCGTCCCGGCAAAGTGCCGGTGGCGCATCTGAAGAGGGTTTACGGCCGCTCCGTGATGGCCGACTTCGTCCAGGAGCAGGTCACGGCGGCCAACAAGCAGATCGTCGAGACCAACGGTCTCCGTCTGGCGTTGGAGCCCAAGGTCCAACTGCCGACCGCGCAGGCCGAGATCGAAGCGGCGCTGGAGGCGCGCGGCGATTTTTCGTTCAAGATCGCGTTGGAAGTGCTGCCGAATTTCGAAGTCGGCGATTTCAGTGACATCGCGCTCGAGCGTCCGGTCGCCGACGTCGACGAAAGCGAAATCGAAGCGCAACTGTCGCGCATGGCCGACAGCCGGCGCGCGTTCACCGATCGTAGCGAAGGCCAGTACGCCGAGAAGGGCGACCGCGTCACGGTCGACTTCGTCGGCAAGATCGACGGCGAAGTGTTCGAAGGCGGCACGGCGACCGACATCGAAGTCATTCTCGGCACCAACACCTTCATTCCCGGCTTCGAGGACGCCCTGCTCGGCGTGCGTGTCGGCGAAACGCCCGACGTAAAGGCGACCTTCCCCGAGAATTACGCGATGGCGAGGCTCGCCGGGAAGACCGGCGATTTCGCAGTGATCGTCAAGGCGATCGCCTGGCCCGAGGCGCTCGAACTCAACGACGAGTTCGCCAAGGGCCTCGGCGTGGAATCGATGGAAGCGCTGCGCAAGACGCTGCGCGAGCGCATCGAAGCCGAATATGCCCGCGCCTCCCGCGACAAGGTGAAGCGGCGGCTGCTCGACGCGCTCGCCGAGCGTTATGTGTTCGAAGTACCCGAGGGTCTGGTCGAGCAGGAATTTTCGCAGATCTGGGGCCAGGTCGAGCAGGAGCAGAAGTCTTCGGGCCGTAGCTTCGCCGACGAAGGCACGACTGAAGAAGCCGCCCGCGCAGAATACCGCGCCATCGCTGAGCGCAGGGTGCGCCTGGGCCTGTTGCTCGCCGATGTCGGCGCCAAGGCCGAACTGAAGATCACCGACGAAGAAATGACCCAGGCGCTGATCGCCCAGGCCCGGAACTATCCTGGCCAGGAAAAGGAAATCTGGGAATTCTATCGCAGCAATCAGCAGGCGCTGGCCTCGCTGCGCGCGCCGATCTTCGAGGAGAAGGTGGTCGACCACATCATCGGCCTCGCCAGGGTCGAGGACCGACGCGTCAGCCGCGAGGACCTGTTGAAGGCGGACGACGAGGTCAAGAGCTTGACGACGGCCGCGCCGACGGAGTTGGCCGCCGCCGAACAGCCGGAGCCGTCGACGCCCGCCGTCGAATAACGGGGCGCCCCCTTTTCGAGGCAAGGTCCGGCGCCTATGTTACCAGCGTCGGACCTTTTGATTCTGCTTTAGCGAGATGCCATGCGAGACCCGGTAAGCTATTATTACGACAATCTGGTGCCGATCGTCATCGAGCAATCGGCGCGCGGGGAGCGCTCCTTCGACATTTTTTCGCGCCTGCTGCGCGAGCGGATCATCTTCATGGTCGGTCCGGTCGACGACACCTCCGCTTCGCTGGTCGTGGCGCAATTGCTGTTCCTAGAGGCGGACAATCCGAAAAAAGAAATTGCCATGTACATCAACTCGCCGGGCGGCGTCGTTTCCGCCGGCCTGTCGATTTACGATACGATGCAGTTCATTCGCCCGAAGGTGACCACGATGTGCGTGGGTCAGGCGGCGTCGATGGGTTCCCTGCTGCTGACCGCGGGCGAAAAGGGCATGCGCTACAGCCTGCCTAACTCGCGCGTGATGCTGCATCAGCCCTCGGGCGGCTTCCAGGGTCAGGCGTCGGACATCCAACGCCACGCCGAGGACATCATGAAGGTCAAGCGCCGGCTGAACGAGATATACGTTCTGCATAGCGGCCAGAATTACGAGACGATCGAGCGCACGCTCGATCGCGATCACTTCATGTCGGCCGAGGAAGCCAAGGCTTTCGGAATCATCGACGAAGTGATGTCGAAGCGCGCCGGCGAGCCTGAAGATCCGAAATCGGTTTGATTTCAGGTCTTTAGTCCCAAAATGGCACACTCGGCCGGCGTCGCTCGGAATCAGGGCGACGCTGACCTGCCGCTTTGGGGCTTGATCTTACGGGCGGATTAATGGTTGCTTAGCGCGAACTGGGCCCCGAACCGGCTCGAGATTTGCATCGTGCGCCGGGGATGGCCGTGGGAGTCCGATAAAGACACAACCCATGGCTACACTTTGTTAGGGCGACATATCTAGGCTGGTGCGTCAGTGTGCGGTGCGAATCGCTGAATGACGGGTTCGGCTGGAACGGAGATAAGATAATGGCAAAGGCCGACGGCGACGCTAAGAACACCCTCTATTGCTCCTTTTGCGGCAAGAGCCAGCATGAGGTCCGCAAGCTGATCGCCGGCCCCACCGTCTTCATCTGCGACGAGTGCGTGGAACTCTGCATGGACATCATCCGTGAAGAGAGCAAGACGGCGCTGGTCAAGAGCAAGGACGGCATCCCGACCCCGCGCGAAATCTGCAAGGTTCTCGACGATTATGTGATCGGCCAGTTCCAGGCCAAGCGGGTGCTGTCGGTGGCGGTTCACAACCACTACAAGCGTCTCAATCACGCGACGAAGCACAGCGACGTGGAACTCGCCAAGTCGAATATCCTGCTGATTGGGCCGACCGGCTCGGGCAAGACGCTGCTGGCGCAGACGCTGGCGCGTATTCTCGACGTTCCGTTCACGATGGCGGACGCGACGACGCTGACCGAAGCCGGCTATGTCGGCGAGGACGTCGAAAACATAATCCTCAAGCTGCTTCAGGCCTCCGACTACAATGTCGAGCGCGCGCAGCGCGGCATCGTCTACATCGACGAGATCGACAAGATCAGCCGCAAGTCGGACAATCCCTCGATCACCCGCGACGTATCGGGCGAGGGCGTCCAGCAGGCGTTGCTGAAGATCATGGAAGGCACGGTCGCCAGCGTTCCGCCCCAGGGCGGACGCAAGCATCCGCAGCAGGAGTTCCTGCAGGTCGACACGACCAACATCCTGTTCATCTGCGGAGGCGCGTTCTCGGGGCTCGAAAAGATCATCTCGGCTCGCGGCAAGGGCACATCGATCGGCTTCGCCGCCAAGGTGCAGGCGCCTGACGATCGACGCACAGGCGAAGTGTTCCGCGCCGTCGAGCCAGAGGATCTGCTTAAGTTCGGCCTCATCCCCGAATTCGTCGGCCGCTTGCCGGTCATCGCGACGCTCGAAGACCTCGACGAGGACGCGCTGAAAAAGATCCTCACCGAGCCGAAGAATGCGCTGGTCAAGCAATATCAGCGGCTGTTCGAGATGGAGAACACCGACCTCTCGTTCCAGGACGAGGCGCTCGTCGTCGTCGCCAAGAAGGCGATCGAACGCCGCACCGGGGCGCGCGGTCTGCGGTCGATCATGGAGAGCATCCTGCTCGACACGATGTTCGATCTTCCCGGTCTCGACGGCGTCGAGCAAGTCGTCATCGGCCCCGAGGTGGTCGAGGGCAACGCGCGGCCGCTCTACATCTATTCCGAGCGCGGTGAGCGTGTGGAGAAGGCGGGCTGAGGCCCGTCAAGGCGTTGAAGGCATTTTTACGAATCAAAACGGCGGCCCGAGGGTTTCGGGCCGCCGTTTTCGTTTGGCTTGAATCCGCCTCAACCGAAGCGGAAGTCCCCGGCAAAGAGACCCGTGGCGTTGAGAACGACCAGCGTGTCCGCGCCGAGGTGGACCGTGCTGTTGCCGCCCGAGGTGGTGATGTCGAGCTGCGAAAAGGCGCTCAAATTCGCGAAGCCCTTGAGGTCGATCGTATCCGTGAAGGAAGCCAAGGTTCCGACGGCTCGAAAATCCTCGATATAGGCGAGATTGTCGCCTTTGGCGAAGACGAAGGTGTTGGAAGCGTTGAAGCGGTCGCCGTCGGTGCCGGAGCCCCACATGTAGGACACCGACCCGGAACCTGCGACGACGGTGTTTCCGCCGCCGTAGGCGACGTTGGCGCCGTACGAAGCCGTTTGAGCGTCGCCGTAGAGATAGTCGGTCGAACCCGCGCCGCCGCCGGTGACGGTGTTGCCGCCGCCAGTCGAGTTGGTGATCGTCTGCGCGTCGCCATATTCGTAATTCGTCGAATCGGCGCCGCCGGTGACGACGTTCGCTGTGGTCGACGAACCGCCGGTCATGGCTTGCGCCGCCCCGAACAGCACGTTGTAAGCATTGGCGCCGCCTGTGACGTGATTATGCCCACCGGAAACGGGACCGTTCATGGTCATCGCGTCGCCGGCGAGGGTGTTCAGGGAATTGGCGCCGCCGACCAAAGTGTTGTTTCCACCGGTGACGAAATCATCCATGAAGTAGGCGTCGCCAGCCATCGTGTTCGTGGAATTGACGCCGCCGTACAACGCATTATGGCCGCCGACGCCATAGACCGTAAAATCATAGGCGTCGCCATACGCCGTGTTCGTCGAATTGGCGCCGCCTCGTATCGTATTCGAACCAATCGTCAAAATGCCGGTATTGGGGCCCGGCTTGGAGCTGTCGGCGGTGTAGGCGGTTCCGATCATCAGATTGGTGCTGTAGTCGCCGCCGATGAGGAGATTGCCAACCGTTTGCTGGTAATCGCTGAGAAAATCGGCGTCGCCGACGAGTTCGTTGTAGCCGTGCGCCCCGCCGAACAGTTCGTAGGACGTAGTAATGTCTCCACTGACGGTCCCGGACGACGCTCCAAAAATGATGTTGTCGGCGTTGTTCAATCCATCGATGATTACAATAGTGGGATTGGGCGGCTTCGTGGTCGTACTCATTTTGAACGCTCCCTTTTTACTCGACAAAGTGAAACGCTAATCTTTGAATCTGGCGCCGCATTAACAGTTCACATACCATTTCGAGCCGCCCAAGGCAATTCTGGGCGAGCCAATGCTTTTTCCGTGGTTAACCGGGCCAAGTCGCGTCGCTCAACTGCACATCGATGACGTCGCCAGCGATCGATTTGGCGAGAATCCGCACCAATTCGTCGCGATCGCGCCACCATCGACCTCAAGGGATGGATAACGGAACTCGCCTGATATTTCCTTCGGCGCTGCCCTGGGCTCGTCGTCAAGCGCGGTCCTGCTCGGCTGCCGTATACCCATTCGGAGCGCGCCGAGCGCGTGGAGAAGGCGGGCTGAGGCTTTGTTTCTTCGTCCCACAAAAACTCATGCCAGAAGCGGCGGTCTTCGGGGTTGCCGTTTTTTTGACCCCGCCGCCGCGCGCCAAGGGCTTGCCATATGCGTCGACGATTCACAAAAAAAGGCGGCTACCCCAAGGTCGCCGCTTGGCTCAAGCTCCGTTCCGTCTCAGCCGAAGCGGAAATCCGCCGCGACCAGAGGCAAGCTGTTGAGGACGACGAGCGTGTCTGTTCCAAGATGGATCGTGCTCGTGGCGCCCGAAGTGGTTATATCGAGCTGCGAAAACGCGTGCAGAGTCGCATAGCCCTTGAGGTCGATCGTATCCGTGAACGACCCGACGGTTCCAACCCCTCGGAAATCCTCGATAACGGCGTAGTTGTCGCCCTTGGCGAAAACGAAGGTGTTGGAGGAGTTGTACAGGCTCTGGGAGACGCCCTCGCCCCACATGTACGAAACCGAGTCTGCGCCCGCGACGATCGTGTTGCCCCCGCCCCAACCGCCGAAATAGGAAGGTTGGGCGGTCAGCGCGTCGCCATAGAGGTAGTTGGTCGAACCGTCGCCGCCGCCAATGACGGTATTGCCGCCGCCGTGCGCGGCGTTGGTCATGGTCAGAGCGTCGCCGTATTCGTAATTGGTCGAATTCGCGCCGCCCGTGACGACATTGGCATAGGTCGCCGAAATAGTTCCCATTGACTGGGCGGCGCCGTACAGAACGTTGTACGCGTCAGCGCCGCCGGTGACATGATTATACCCGCCGTACACAGGCCCGCTCATGGTCGTGGCGCAGCCCGCGAGCGTGTTTTCCGAATGCGCGCCGCCCAGCAGATAATTGTCGCCGCCAGAGACTTGAAAGCCGGACATCAGATAAGCGTCGCCATCCATGATGTTGGTGGAACCGGCCCCGCCCGTCAACCTGTTGTTGCCGCCGTGGCCAACGCCGATGAAATCGTAGGCGTCGCCGTAGGCCGTATTCGTCGAGTTGATTCCGCCGGTAATCGTGTTGGAACCAATGGTCAGAATGCCGGTGTTCGGACCTTGGCTCGAGCCGTCGGCGTAATAGGCCGTCCCTAACAACAGGTTGGTGCTGTTGGCGCCGCCGATAAGGATATTGCCGACGGTGTGCGCATAGTCGCTGATGGTTTGGGCGTCGCCGACAAGCTCATTATAGGCGTGCGCCCCACCAACGATTTCGTAGGACGTGGTGATGTTGACGCTGACATTGCCCGACGAATCTCCGTAAATAATATTGTTTGTATAGTTGGTTCCGATGATGACGATCGTCGCGGGATTTTTCGACGTGACAGGCGAGGTCATTGGCTACGCTCCTGCTCACTCGAATACTTGGGCCTGCAATTCGAGTTTTCGCCGCAATTAACGTTTCGTTTATCATTTATGCCTTCCGGAAGCAATCCTGACAATTTCGTTGTTTTGGTGGTAGTTAAAGCGGGAGACGCATGACCTCGAAGGCGTTCGCGCCCGGAGGCGCCTGGACGCGCGTGGCGCCGGCGCCTCGGTGTTCGGGGAAAAGTAAGCCCTTCGCGCAAAAGCCGATAACGCTTCTTGAAACGAGGCCCGCACAAGGCCATGTTCGTACTCGGTTGGCCGGAGTCGGGCGCGTCCCGACCCGGCGGATCGAGCCTTGTGGCGGGTGGGCGCAGAAATTGCGGCCACGTCTGCCGGAGGCGGGGTTGGGGCGCTTATTCTCGAGGTCCCACTTCGCGGTCCCAGGCGAGGCTCCATGGCTCTCGCGCGGCCTTGAACCGCGCGTGGAGTGATTGCAAACAGGAACGTCCATGACCAGCAAGCCCAAGTCCATCGCTACCGGCTCCCACGAAGTTTATCCCGTCCTGCCGCTGCGCGACATCGTCGTCTTCCCGCACATGATCGTGCCACTGTTCGTGGGTCGCGAAAAGTCGATTCGCGCGCTCGAAGAGGTGATGAAGGGCGACAAGCCGATTTTGCTGGCGACGCAGAAGAATGCCGGCGACGACGATCCGGCTCCCGAGGCCATCTTCGAGACGGGCACGCTCGCGCGCGTGTTACAGTTGCTCAAGTTGCCCGACGGCACCGTGAAGGTCCTGGTCGAGGGGGCTTCGCGCGCCAAAATCCGCAAGTACGTAGGGAACGATACCTACTACGCAGCCGAGGCCGAAGCGCTCACCGACGATCCGATCGACGCCATCGAGGCGGAGGCCCTGTCGCGCTCCGTCGTCTCCGAGTTCGAGAATTACGTCAAACTCAACAAGAAGATTTCGCCCGAAGTCGTCGCCGCGGTGACCCAGATCGACGATTACGGCAAGCTCGCCGACACGATCGCCTCGCATTTGGCGGTCAAGCTCGCCGACAAGCAGGCGATTCTCGAGATCAGCTCGATCGCCAAGCGCTTCGAGAAGTGCCTCGCCCTGATGGAGAGCGAAATCTCGGTGCTGCAGGTCGAAAAGCGCATCCGCACCCGCGTAAAACGTCAGATGGAGAAGACGCAACGCGAATATTATCTCAACGAGCAGATGAAGGCGATCCAGAAGGAACTCGGCGACGAGGACGGCAAGGACGAAATGTCCGAGCTGGAGAACCGCATCAAGGCGACGAAGCTGACCAAGGAGGCGCGCGACAAGGCGCTCGCCGAGGTCAAGAAGCTGCGCCAGATGTCGCCGATGTCGGCGGAAGCGACGGTGGTTCGCAATTATCTCGATTGGCTGCTGTCGATCCCATGGCAGAAGAAGTCGAAGATCAAGAAGGATCTCCCCGCCGCGCAGGCCCTGCTCGACTCCGACCATTTCGGTCTCGACAAGGTCAAGGAGCGCATCGTCGAATATCTCGCCGTGCAGCAGCGCGCCAACAAGCTCACCGGCCCGATTCTCTGCCTCGTCGGTCCGCCCGGCGTCGGCAAGACCTCGCTCGGCAAGTCGATCGCCAAGGCCACGGGACGCGAGTTCGTCCGCATGTCGCTCGGCGGCGTGCGTGACGAGGCGGAGATCCGCGGCCACCGGCGCACCTATATCGGCTCGATGCCGGGCAAGGTGATCCAGTCGATGCGCAAGGCGAAGACCTCGAATCCTTTGTTCCTGCTCGATGAGATCGACAAGATGGGCATGGATTTCCGTGGCGATCCGTCGTCGGCCTTGCTCGAGGTTCTCGATCCCGAACAGAACGGGTCGTTCAACGATCATTATCTTGAGGTCGATTACGACCTGTCGAGCGTGATGTTCGTCACCACGGCCAACACGCTCAACATTCCGCCGGCACTGATGGACCGCATGGAGATCATTCGCATCGCCGGTTACACCGAGGATGAGAAGCTCGAAATCGCCAAGCGCCATCTGCTGCCGGCTTCGTTGGCCAAGCACGGGCTCGAGGCGAAGGAGTTCAAGGTCGAGGAGAGCGCGCTGCTCGAACTGGTGCGACGTTACACGCGCGAGGCGGGCGTTCGCAATCTCGAGCGCGAGATTTCCAATCTTTCGCGCAAGGCGGTGAAGGAAATTCTGATCAGCGGCGACAAGAAGAAAAAGATCGTCGTCACCGGTGAAAATGTCGCCGATTTCCTCGGCGTCCCGAAGTTCCGTTACGGCGAGATAGAGGCGGACGATCAGGTGGGTCTGGTGACCGGCCTGGCCTGGACGGAAGTGGGCGGCGAGTTGCTGACTATCGAAGGCGTCATGATGCCGGGCAAGGGCCGCATGACGGTGACCGGCAACCTGAAAGAGGTGATGAAGGAATCGATCTCCGCGGCGGCGTCTTACGTCCGCTCGCGCGCGGTGGATTTCGGCATCGAACCGCCGTTGTTCGACAAACGCGACGTGCACGTCCATGTGCCCGAAGGCGCGACGCCGAAGGACGGTCCCTCCGCGGGCGTGGGCATGGCGACGGTGATCGTGTCGATGATGACCGGCATTCCGGTCAGGCGCGACTTGGCGATGACCGGCGAGATCACCTTGCGCGGTCG
>Ga0302320_10019403_pt1 | contig 13644 bp, 15 predicted proteins | sample Bog_T0_3_FD_202130 | JGI IMG/M metagenome (GOLD analysis project Ga0302320, IMG submission 202130) | Peat permafrost microbial communities from Stordalen Mire near Abisko, Sweden - Bog_T0_3 | ecosystem: Environmental > Terrestrial > Soil > Wetlands > Peat | place: Sweden: Abisko, Stordalen Mire... | reverse complement strand
CGGCGGGCGCGGGCTTTTTGCGCGGAGGCGCCTTTAAGCCGCGCAGTTCGCCTTACGCTTTTCAGGGGATGGGTATTCCGGGGCTGCAACTGATGCACGAGGCTGCCCAGGCCAACGGCCTGCTCACGGTGAGCGAGGTCATGGAAATTGCCCAGATTGAGCCCATGCTGCCGTATACCGATTGCTTTCAGGTGGGCGCGCGCAACATGCAGAACTTTAACCTGCTGCGCGAGTTGGGACAGGCACGCAAGCCGGTGCTGCTGAAGCGCGGCATTGCGGCAACGATCGAAGAGCTGCTGCTTTCGAGCGAGTACATCATGGCCGGCGGCAACTACGACGTGATCCTGTGCGAGCGCGGCATTCGCACCTACGAGACCTCGACGCGCAACACCATGGACATTGCGGCGATTCCGGTGGTGCATAAGCTCTCGCACCTGCCCATTGTGGCCGATCCCTCGCACGGCACGGGCCGCCGCGATATGGTTCCCGCGATGGCCAAGGCCGCTGTGGCTGCGGGCGCGGATGCAATTCTGGTCGAGATCCACCCGAATGCAGACAAAGCTGCCTCCGACGCGGCGCAGACGCTGTATCTGGATCAATTTGAGAAGCTGATGGGCGAGCTGCGGGTGATTGCGGCGGCGGTGGGGCGGACTCTGTAGGGAATTTCGGATCGCTCTCCTGTATGCAAATTGTGGGCTTCTCACCCTTTCGCGTTTTTGCCTCGCGATCGGACAGGAAGCCACGCGTTCATTTCGCTGCGCGCATCTTGCCGCCGGGCAGGAGCTCGAAGATCTGGCCGCGCCAGAGAATGCGGCTGCCCCAGTAACTGGCGGCCCAGAAGCAGAAGCCCATCAGATCCCGCAAGGGATAAAGCACGAGCAGGCCAAACCAGCTTGTATCGCGCACCACGGCGCGGCCCACCGCGAGCGCCAGCGCCAACCGCGTGGCGACGGCCCAGCCCAGCAGCGTTACCCCAACCCATGGGTGGCCCAGACCCGCAGCCGCCCCCCACGCCAGCAGGCCGAAGGGCAAACTGAACGTGAGCGCGGTGCCGAAGTGACCCTTGGGCCGCGAAAACCGCGTGGACTTCATCCAGCGCACCTGGTGCTTCATGGAGGACCAGAAGCTGGAGTTGATGACCATATGGTCGATGGCGTGGTGGCTCAGCACCACCGTCTGGCCCAGCTTGAAGGTCTCGTTGCCCAATACAAAGTCGTCGGCGCAATAGTCGGCCGTGACCCCGAAGCCGCCCATCCGCCGAATCGTATCGCGCCGAAAAGCCATGGTCGGCCCGAGAACGAACTGCATCCCCTCCATGGCGCGCGCCACCAGCACACCGGCGGTCATTTCTACAGACATGCCCACGGCTTCAAGCCGCGCCCAGAGGCCGATCCCAGACGCGCTTTTGGGGGCCGCCACGCCGCGGTAGAGGCAGCACATCCCGCCCACCTGCGCGTCGGCAAAGGGAAGCGCCACGGCCCGCAGATAGTCGGGCGTCACGCGCACGTCGCTGTCGCTGATGACAAGAATTTCGTAGGCAGACTCGGCCAGCATGTGTTCCATGGAGGCCGCTTTGGCGTTGATCCAATCGGGCTGGCCGCCTGTCGACAGAAATTTCGCCGGAATGTTGGGGTAGCGCGCCGCCACTCGCCGCGCCGTGGCCAGGCCGGCGTCCTCAGGCGAGCGCGCGCAGAAGAGAATCTCGAACTCCGGGTAGTCCTGCTCAAAAAATGTGGCGAGATGCGCCTCAAGCCCCGGCTCATCGCCATGGAGAGGCTTCAGCAGGGTCAGCGCGGGCGTAAACCCCGGCCGCGCCGCAAGCTGAGCCATCGCCGCTCGCCGCTCCCGCAGGTAGCCGGGCACGGCCCACAGCACCATGCCGGCGAAGACCGTGGAAGTGACCAGCCCGAAGACACCCAATGCAAGAAGAACGTACAACATGCAGGTATAAGAATACCCGGCTGGAGCGAGTTGCGAGGTGAAGATACCCGGAAGGTTTCATTTCCCAGAAAGCGCGAAGACCGACCATATCCGCATCAGCGCGGCTTGAAGAATGTTCAAGATTTGCTCGAACAGCTAGCAGCTAGAAGCTAAAAGCTAATAGCTCGTACCTGGAAGCTTATAACTCTCAAGCAGCGTGAACACCAGAGCGATGGGCAGGCCGACTACATTGAAGTAATCGCCTTCAATGCGCGGAATCCAGCGGGCGGCACGGCCCTGGATGGCGTAGGCGCCAGCCTTGTCCATGGGTTCGCCGGTGGCGATATAGGCGGCTATCTCCTCGTCCGAGAGAGTTAGAAAGCGGACAGCGGTGACCTCGGCGGCTACTTCAGTGGATTGAGAAGTAACAACGGCGACACCGGTGATGACTCGATGGGTGCGGCCGCTGAGCAGGCGCAACATGCGGGCGGCGTCGGCTGCGTCTTCGGGCTTGCCGAGAATATGGTTGTCGAGAGTAACCGTGGTGTCGGCGCCCAGGACCACGAGCGGCTCGGCGACTGGATTGCCGGCGCCGCCGGCGGCTTCCGGCGGATTCCCAGTGGGTACTGAGAGCTGATCGAAGACGGCCTGGGCTTTTTCACGGGCGAGTCGGACGACGTAGGTGATGGGGTCTTCGTTGCGGTAGGGGTCTTCCGGGATGTGCGCGGCCTGGACCTGAAACGAGAACCCGGCCTGGGTGAGAAGTTCGCGGCGGCGGGGCGAGGCTGAAGCTAGAACCAGCATATCGAGATTATCGCAGTTGCAGAGGTTACGTAGCCCTGAGATCGCGAGGGTGAAATGCCTGGAATCGATTAGGGGATCAGAGAGGAAAGAGTTCGGAAGAATTCGACGGGAGTGGCGATTCGCAAGCCTGCCCTTAACGCAACCGACTGCGTGAAGTGCTCGGTATTGTTCGTCAGAACCCAATCCGGCCTGGCCGCCATGGCGGAGAGCAATACAGGAATGTCCGGCTCGTGGCGAATCAAATGACGGTTCGCGCGCACTGCTTCCAGTGAGGGGAAGGGCACAAGCTCCGGATCGCTCAGGCGGATAAACCGGTGATAGGCCTCGATGGGCTGGTCTTTATCATCGAGTGCAAGCCGCTGTGCATGGAGCGCAAGATTTCGTTCCACTTCAACGCGCACCGCCTCGGCGAGCACCAACTTGCAAATTCGAGCGGAACATAACGAAAGGACGGCCTTGTCGAGTCCCCAGCGGGCTACAAACCCTCCCATGAGAACATTTGAATCCAGAAACAAGCGCGGCCGGCCCGACTTCGTCATTTTGCGCGGCGCCTTGGCTTAGCACTCTTGGAAGCTGACTGTTCCTGTGCCGTCCCGTAGCGCTCTTCGTACAGGCTCTTCCGCACCTCCGGCAATGTTTCGAGCAGAGACTCAGCCGATGCGCCCGCTGCGAAGAACGCATCACCTATCTCGGCGCAAAGGCGCTCAAGACGCTCCTGTTCAGGAATCAGAAGCAACCCATTGCCCATCCGTAAAACGGCAAATGGCGCCCCTGTCCCCAACCCAAGATCCTCGCGGAACTGCTTGGGAACAGTCAACTGTCCCTTTTCACCGATCTTTGTGGTGGCCAGATATTCAAGAACGGGTTGATGCGCAGCCATTCGGATGCCTCCGGTAGGAATATCCTACCAGATTGCCGGTAGTGAAGGGGCCAAAATCAACTTATCCGTATTTCACTCCCCAGCCAGGGTCTCCAGGAGCGCGTCGAAGTCTTCCAGGCGGGCGTAGTCGATGATGACTTTGCCGTGGCCGTTGTGGTCTTCGATATGGACTTTGAGGCCGAGGGCTCGCTGGAGGCGCTGCTGCACCTCGCGGATGTTGGGATCGACGGGGGTTTCGGGCTTGGCTTCCTTTTTGGCGGCGCGCTCGGGATGCAGCAGTCCCTGGACGTAGGTCTCTGTTTGGCGAACGGAAAGCGAAAGATCGATGACTCGTTTTGCTGCCTTTTCGATCTCCTCCGCGTGTTCAAAGGCCAGCAGGGTGCGAGCGTGGCCGAAGCTTAGCTCGCCAGCCTCGACGCGGGTTTGCACCGTGGCCGGCAGGCGCAGCAGGCGTAGGAAGTTGGCAACCGAGGCGCGGTCTTTGCCGGTGCGCACAGCCATCTGCTCCTGGGTCATGTGGAACTCGCGAGAGAGCCGCTCAAAGGCGCGGGCCTGCTCCATGGGGTTCAAGTCGGCGCGCTGGAGATTTTCGACAATGGTGATCTCCATTGCCTGCTCGTCGGAGACCTGGCGCAGAATAGCCGGAATAGTAGCCTTGCCGGCAAGCTGCGAAGCGCGCCAGCGGCGCTCGCCGGCGATGAGCTGGAAGCGGCCGTTAGCCTGAGGGCGCACCAGAATGGGCTGGACAACACCGTTGGCGGCGATGGAGGCGGCCAGCTCGGCCAACTGGTCCTCGTTGACCTGGGTGCGGGTCTGGAATGGATTGGGATCGATCTGATCGAGGGGAATTTCGCGGGGCTTGCCGCCCTCCGATTCGACGTGAGAGGCAGCGGCGGGAGCCTGCACGCGGGGGAGAAGGGAATCCAGGCCTTTTCCCAGAGCACGGCGTTTAGGGTCGATGGCGGGAACAACGGCGATGGTCATGTTTGAAAAATCCTCTATCCCGGCAAAATGGGCCGGGGCTCTTCAATTCTGATCTCTTGCGAGAAATTACTGGTACTCAAGGCGGTTCAAATCAGGCAGGGATCACGAATACGGCCAAAAGCGGACCTTTTTGGCCGAAGCATCCGCCGGCCTGACGGAGGCCGCGGCCTTGCGCTGAACGCTACGTGGGCTCTCGATATTGTTGCGCGCCAGGAACTCCCCGGTCATTTCAAAATAGGCCTCGGTGCCTTTGGAGCGGGGGTCGTAAAGGGCCACGGGCTTGCCGTGGCTGGGCGCCTCTGCCAGCTTCACGTTGCGCGGAATCACGGTGCGGTAGAGCTGATCCTGGAAGTACTCGCGGAGCGTCTCGCTCACCTGCTGGGCCAGGTTGGTGCGGTCGTCGTACATGGTGAGCAGAACGCCTTCGATCAAGACAGAGGGGTTGAAAGCCGCGCGCACCCGCTCGAGATTGGAGATCAGCTCGGAAATGCCTTCCAGGGCGAAATACTCGGCCTGCATGGGAACAATCAGGGTGTTGGCGGCCGAAAGGACGTTGAGGGTGAGCAGATCGAGCGCGGGCGGGCAGTCCAGAATGACCAGATCGTAATTGTCTTGAATGGGCTCAAGCGCGCGGCAGAGGCGAAGCGCGCGGTCGTCGGCCGCGGCCAGCTCGACATTGGCGCCGGTCAGGTTCTTCGAGCCGGGCAGCAGCCAGAGCAACTCGATCTGCGTGGGCAGGACGACCTGCTCGGCCGGAGCATCGCCCACGAGTACGTCGTAAATCGAGCGACGGTTGTCGTCGCGCAGGAAGCCGAGGCCCGAAGAGGCATTTGCCTGGGGGTCACAATCGACCAAGAGGACTTTGAGGCCTTCAATGGCGAGGCAGGCGGCGAGGTTGATGGCAGTGGTGGTTTTGCCAACACCACCCTTTTGGTTCACAACACCGAGAATCTTTCCCATGGCAATCCAGAGTACAGGCCGGAGCGGAATTCAGGGTAGGGACTTGCATTGTGGAGAACGAGGCGAAGCTGTGGAAAGCGCTTTTGATGGGGTGTGGGGGAGGACAGTCAAACAGCTGAGGGGAAAGGGGTTGCTTGCAGGGAATGCGGAAGCGGTTCGAGACGCGGCAGAAAGGGTGAACGGTGGAAAACTCCTATGATTTGGAGGGGGAAATTCGGCCTGATTCGATTCGCTTGAGCAGCGGTTCCAAAACAGTTCTATACCCAAAATGGGCCATTCGGCTCTTGTTCCACGTGGAACGACGCAACCATTTAGGGATGAATATCTCGGGAAGTTCCACGTGGAACAAGTACGTCACAGCAAACCCAACTGAACCCGATTACAATCCTTCATAACTTTCAATTCAGGAATGTTGAATACTGTCACACGGCTTGGTTCAGATTGTCCAATGAACAGGAGGGTTGTATGCAAACCACACTGGACGCTATGATAAACCCCTTTTCTGATAACCCGGTCATAATCTCCGATGAAGATCTTGCTCTTGGCGCAAATACGGGCCGCAGCGATCAACTGGAACTTTTGCTCACCCGGCATCTTCCATGGATTTTCAATCTTTCGCTCCGGATGCTTCATCGCCGTGCCGATGCCGAAGATGCAACCCAGGAGATAGCGCTCAAAGTCGTCAATGCCCTCTCCGGATTCAGAGGCGAGGCCAGATTTCGCACTTGGCTCTATCGGATCGCTGTCAACCACCTGCTGAACGTCAAGAAGTCCAAGTGGGCCGCTGCCGATGCTATCTGCTCGTTCTGCGTAGCCTCAGCCGGACTGCGCCAAGTTCCCGATTTTGACCCGCCTGATCCGCAAACCGTTCCGGTTCCGGTAGAAATCCTGATTGAAGAAACAAAGAACAACTGCATGATCGGGACGCTGCTCTGTTTGGATGGCAGGCAGCGGCTTGTCTTTATCCTGGGCGAGATCTTCGGGGTAAGCGACGAGGTCGGCGCTCAGATCGCTGAAGTCACTCCGGCCAACTTTCGGCAGATCCTGTCGCGCGCCCGCCGCGATCTATATGAGTACCTGCGCGACAACTGTAGCCTGGTGAATGCGCAGAACACCTGCAAATGCGCTCGAAAAACCCGTGCATTCATTCAAGCAGGCTTTGTGCTTCCTGAAAAACTGGAATTCACGCAGGCCCATACGCGGAAGGTGAGAGAAGTTGCCGCTCAAAGGACACCAGAGTTGATGGACGCTTACATGGAAGCGGGGGCCAGCGTCTACCGCAACCATACCTTCTTTGAGCCTTCAGAGCAGGCGGCGATCCTGCGCCGCGTCCTCGGGCCGCTTTCGCACTAAACAGATTCTAAGCAAAGGAGCATGATGGAGATTCCGAACGCGTTCATCGGAAAGACTTCCGCGCCGACAGTTGATGAGGTGGTTGCCGCGCTGGGCCCGACTTCCGAGGTATGGAAGCAGTTGATTGATTGGATGGCCGAGCAGGGAGCCACGGTTCAGGAGTGGAATTCCTACTCCGCGAAGTCCGGATGGGCCATGCGATTGAAGGTAAAGAAGAGAAACATAGTCTACCTTGCTCCTTGCAGCGGTTGCTTCCGGGTGGCATTTACCCTTGGCGACCGGGCAGTGGCTGCTGCGCGGCAGAGCAACCTATCAAAGAGTAACCTCAAATTGCTCGACGAAGCTCCAAAATACCCAGAGGGGACTGGGGTGCGGCTGATCGTGAAAGCGCCGAAGGATCTGGCCGCGATTCGCAAGCTCGCCCTGATCAAGCTGGCAAACTGATCTTTCGCTCGCCAAGAGCCAGTACGCGGTCACTGCTGCCGGGCATGAGAACTTCTTTGCGCCAAAGATAGGCCGCACCCGCCGCCTGCTGAAGTCCTGCGAGTTCAGCGCTCGTGGTCATGAGTACCAGCCAGCCACCGGGGCGAACGAGTTGGGCTGCGGCCCGCACTGCCTGTAGCATCTTATCGACAGCTCGCAACGTTACGCAATCGAAAGCTGAGCAGAGCGCCTCGGCTCGACCGGAATGGACGATTGCAGCAATCTTTAGGGTTCGGATCGCTTCATGAAGGAAGGCGGCCTTTTTGCCCTGCGACTCCGCAAGGGTTACTGCAATCTCCGGACGGCAGAGGGCGATGGGAATCCCAGGAAAGCCGGCGCCTGAGCCAAAGTCAAGCAAAGTGGCGATGCCGGCTGGGAGTGCGCGGGCGCAGGCGATGGACTCGACGAAGTGGCGGGAAAGAATACCATCCTCGTCGCGGATTGCCGTCAGGTTGACGCGGACGTTCCAGTGAAGAATGAGAGCAAGGTAGGCGTTGAAGCGGGTGGACAGAACAGCGTCCAGTGGGTCGAGGCCAGCCTCGGTCAAGAGAGCATTCAGCCGCAATGGAACAGTCTCGGAACCCTCATTCATGGAAGGCGCTCACTTGGAATCCTCCGAATCTGCCATCCGCGGGGCCTGCCAGGCCTCCGCCGCCCGAACAAAAGCAGCGAAGATGGCCCGAGAGAGAGGCTGCTGCGTATAGGTTCGCTCAGGATGCCACTGCACCGCCAAAACGAAGTGATCGGGCGAGTCCAGCTCGACCGCCTCGATAACTCCATCGCCCGGAGAAATCGCGCTGACCAGCAGATTGTCGCCGGGAATGCGGATGGCTTGATGGTGGCTGGAGTTGACCTGTGCTTCAAGCTGATCTTTCGGTTGCTCCTCTAGCGGCAAGAGCGCCGCCAACCGCGACCCCAACGCAATCCTCACCGGGTGCGCCTCGATCACCGTTCGGCCGGGGCTGTGATTGACGGGCGTCTTCAGATCTTGAATCAGTGACCCATTCCGCCAGACATTCACGGCCTGGGCACCTGCGCAGATGCCGAGGATTGGCTTGCGCAGGTTGAAGGCATCCTGCAGGAGCAGCTCGTCCACGGCGGCGCGACCGGGGTCTTGCTCGCCACACTCAGGAATTGGATCTTCGCCATATCTTTGCGGGTCTACGTCAAAGCCGCTACCGGGCAGCAGAATCCCCTGCACGCCGGCAAGCAGTCTGGCAACACGATCCTGCCGTTCGTGGAGCGGCACAACTATCGGCGTTGCTCCTACGGCATGAAGGCAGGCAAGATAAAGCGGGAGCGACCGCTGATTGTAAGCGTGGTCGGTTGTGGTGGGCTCGGGGATGGCGATGCGAATGGGCATGGAAGACCAGTGTAATGAATGATGCGGCTCGAACGATAGAGATTTTGATCCGCCTCGGGTCAAACCTCCGCGCGAACCGCAACTTCCTCAACCGCATCGTGGGCGGCTACTGTTTGAGGTTGCCTGAGCGCCTGGATGGCGTCGCGAAGTTGCGCGGTCAACTGCTCGGTCTGGCGCGGGGTCATTCCTTTGGTGTCGATTGGCTCGCCAGCGGTGAGCGTCAGTTCGCCGGGGTACAAATGCCGGGTATGAATCGGGAGCAGATCGTAGACCCCGCTCAGAGCGAGAGGAACCAACGGGACCTGGGCGCGAATGGCCAGATAGGCCGCGCCTGACAGGAAGGTCTGGAGTTCACCGTTGGGCGTGCGCTTGCCCTCGGGAAAGACAAAGAGCGACATTCCGGAGCGTAGTGCCTTGACGCCGACGCCGAGGCTGGAAAGCGTGGAGTGCGGGTTGACGGTATCGATCGGAATCTGTCCAGATCGACCTAAGTACCATCCTATGAATGCGATAGGCCACAATTCCTTCTTGGCGAGAATGCGAAACTGGAAGGGCAGAGAGGCGAAAATAACCGGCGTATCCATGTAGGAGGTGTGGTTGGAGGCGTAGACGGCAACCGGCGCCTTGCGCAGGTTCTCAGCCCCGAGGATGCGGACCGAACAGCCAGCAAGAAAGACCATGGCCCGCGCCCAGAAACGAGCGATACGATGCTGCGCGCCGCCACGCTTGTCTACAAAGGAAACCAGCAAGGAGATCGAACCGCAGGCAATGGTGACAACGGTCATGAGCGGAATATGAACCGCATTGGTGCGCCAGCGGTAGAGCCGGGGCAGCGGGTTGGGACGTTGGCTCACGGTTGCGCCCCACTTTCAGCCAGCAGCAGGGTGCGCGCCTCGCCGACCAGGTAGACCGATCCCGAGACCACGATGACACCACCGGCTGAGCCCTGCCGGGCAAGTTGCATCGCCTGGTCGACGGATTCGGCGGCAACAGCGGGAACACCGGTGGCTGCGGCCGCTGCTAACAGGTCTTCCACGGCAGCGGCGCGGGCGGTGTGGATGGGCGCGAGGATGACTCGATCAAAGAGCGGAAAAAGGATTTGCGCCATCTCTGCAATTGGTTTATCGCGCAAACAACTGAATATAATTGTCTTATGCCTCTGCGCATCAGAATTTCCGGGCAAGACCTGGCTGAGGCCTGCACGCAAGGCCCAGGCTCCGGCAGGGTTGTGCGCCACATCCAGAATCCACTCCACGCCGGCTCTCTGGATAAGTTCTAGCCGGCCCGGCCAGCGCGTCTTGCGAATCCCTTCAGCGATGGACCCTGGCTTGACCGCGAAGCCGTGATTACATGCCAGCTCAACGGCTGCGGCAATGGCCAAAGCCAGGTTGCGCTGCTGATGGACGCCGGTCAAGGGCGAATCGACACGAATCGTCCCGCCAAGAGCTTGAACGCAGTAGAGGCCAGACGTATCGGCCCCCGTGGCGGGCATATAGGGAACCGCGCTGACCCCGCGCACGCCCAGTTCAGCCGCCACCTCGCCCAGAACCTCGTTGGCGTCAGGGTGCTGCGGCAGGGTGATCAGCGTTCCACGGCGGCGCAGAATGCCAGCCTTCTCGCGCGTAATGGCCGCTATGGTCGAGCCAAGCCACTCCGTATGGTCGATGGAGATGTCGGTGACAATGGAGAGCAGCGGATCGACAATGTTCGTGGCGTCCAGGCGCCCACCCATGCCCACTTCGAGCACGGCTATTTGGACCCGCTCATCGGCAAAGTGCAAAAGCGCCTGCGCGGTGAGAATCTCGAAGTAGCTGGGCATCTGCGGAAGACGGCCATCGAGTACCAGTTGCTGCGCGGCATCGTGAACGAGAAAGTAGAGGCGGGCGAAGTCGTCATCGGCAATCTCCGCGCGGTCCAGGCGGATGCGCTCGTTGGCGCGCGCCAGATGCGGCGAGGTGTACAGGCCGGTGCGGACCCCGGAAACCGTCAAGATGGAAGCCAGCGTGGCGGCCGTCGAGCCTTTTCCGTTGGTTCCAGCGATCAGCACAGAAGGAAAGCGGCGCTGCGGATTGCCCAGCGCATCCAGGAGGATGCGGATCTCGTCAAGCGAGAATTTACGCCGTGGCTGGCCGGAATGAGCATAGAGCTCCGGCGCCATGGCATTCAGTTGATCGACAGCGGCTGCGTAGGACATGGAAAGATCAGTATAAGGGAGCAGGCGATAGGGGAGGCGCTCACTGGCGCAACAGCAGTTGCAGCGCTTGGCGCGCATTCTGGAGGCAGGCCCGTGCCTCATCCTCCTGCAGCAAGCCCTGATGAACAGCCTTCCGGCCCACATCGTTTACCTGATTGGCCACGCGGGGAAACTCCGGATCGAAGCCGGTCAATTGCAGATTGTTGTTCACCTCGTGGAGCAGGTTGCCGAGCGTGGCGGCGTTGCGATAGCGTGTGCGGAGCAGGCGGGTAAGGGCGGCCGGGAGTTTCTGCTTGATCGCCTCCTCAAGCACGGAACGGCACATGACGGCGCAGGCGGTAAACATGCCGAAGAAGTAGCAGCGTGTGGCCTCGTCGAGATAGCGATCTGCCTCCTCTGAACTTGGCGCGGTCACTACACATTCGCGCAGGTGGGTAGCCCGCGACACGGCAGGCTCAACCAGCTCAAGCAGTTCCAGGGCAAAGGCCGCGCGCAGCAGGTCGTTCTGCTGGCCGTCCAAGGCGCGCTGAATCTCCTGCCACGCCGGAGTGTCCGCGCCGCTGCCGGCTTGCTGTAGCCGTGTGAGCGAGGTGAGCCGCTGGCGGGCGTGGTGGACAAAGCCCTGGCGCATCTCCTGAGCCAGCTTGCGCCACCCGGCCACAAACGCTGCCGGATCCTGCAGGTACCGAGCCCAAAGCTCATCGTAAACCACATCTGGAAGCACATCCCGCAACTGCGCAAAGCGCCCTGTCCTTGCCAGCTCGGAGATTGCCTGGCAAAACTCCCTTCCCGGCGCGTTTTCAGCGGACATCCGCAGCAATTGCTCTTCCAGACAGCCAACGTCGATCGCCATGTGCGAAGCCCCATCCCTTGAAGCAAGTCTAGGAGCTTGACGGACCCCGGCCGCAAAAACCTAGCAGCGCCAGAGTTGATCGGGTACTGGAATGGGAAGGCAAGCCAGCTTATGCTTGGACGGGAATCAAGCGCCTCGAGGGATTTCCGCACTCACCGGCTAGCCGAAAGCCAGACTTGGCATGGACACCACGGCCGCACGCGTCGCCCTGAAAAGCGACCAGCGAGCCCAGTCTTTTAGAGCCCTACTTCGAATGTGCCGGACAGTTCGGGTCGGCAATCTCAACGCGGCGATTCTTCGCGCTACCGACATCCATGGTGTTGTCAGCCGCGGGCCTGGTCTTTCATGGCCCTTGGCCGAGAGGCGCGCCACCTTGGGATGTGGGCCACCAGCCACGCTACTGCTTCACCAGCTCCACTCGCCGGTTCATCGAGCGCCCATCTTCGCTATCGTTCGACGCCACTGGCGCGTACGGCCCAGCCCCAAACGGCGCCAGCCGGTCTGCCGCCACACCATATTGGCTCGTCAACGCCTGCACCACCGCCGCCGACCGCCGCTTTGACAGATCCATGTTTGACGCCAGCCCGCCCACGTTGTCCGTGTGCCCCACCACGTATACCTTCATCTTGGGGTCCTGCTTCAGCATCTTTGAAATCTGTTCCAGCGCCGCCTTCGACTCCGGTTTCAAATCCGCCTTTGCCGTGTCGAAGAGAATCCCGTTCACCACCATGTGTCCGTTCTTCGCCAGCCCTGAATCCAGAGCCGCAGCATCCGCCACCACCTCCTGCTTCAGTTCCGTCAGCGTCAAAATTGTCTCTGAATAGTTATAGCCCCAGTCGACATTGACCAGCACATACGTCTTTCCCATGTGCGCTGTAAAAACTCCCCCAGCGCCCGAGTCGTAGTCGAAGATGTATCCCGCGGTGCGCAACGCCGTGTTGAGGTTCCGGACCACCTGGGGTTTGCTTGCCGTCCTCGGAAATTGGTAGACGATTGTCTGGAGCGCCCCTTCCAAGTGCAGCCTGGGCTTTCCCTCGATCGGAAAGTCGGCTGCATCGTCGTCTTTCTTCAAGCACGAAGCAATGTAGCTTCCCGGGAATCGCGTCAGGATCGGTGAATCCTTGCAGCCAGTAGCGTCATTTTGCGACCATCCGCCAACCGTGAATGCCATTTCCACTGCCACTGCCAACATCAAAAATGCTCTCTTCATGACTTCCTCCAGTGATCTGTGTTCGTCCCGGTTCAATAAACAGAACAAGCTGTATGGTCTTGCCCCTGGAATCCGTATCCCATAACTGAATGTACTTCGTAGTCGCTGCTGCCGAATCTCGAACCGGGCAGCGGACCTAGCCAAGGAAAATCACCCGCGGTCACACGATTCCCCGTCGGGATCTGCATTCCGGTCCAAGGCTCATAGGGGATGCGGTATGGCTTGCCTAGCTTGTTAAGGAAGCTGAGCTCGGCCAGGATCGGCTGCTCCTGCGCCAGGAACGGAAGGGCTGTGAAAGCAAGCAACGCGGCAATCACTGCGAAACGCAGATGGGACGCAGCCGCCCAAGCGAACGAAAGAGCAGATTGGCGCATGTACACCTCGGAACCTTCGCAGGGTAACACACGATCATTATGTTTTCGATTTGTTTCTTGCGGTTGCCCAATTCGATCTGTAGCGGCAAGCAGGCAGAAGGCGGCTGGCCCAGCTTCTGGCAGGCACTCGCGAAAGAGAATTTGGCATCATTTGAGAGCGTCGGGAACGCGGGACACACGCATGTGAATGAGAGGATAGGAGCGCCCCTGGTTGTCTGTCTCAGAGCGCCCGGTACGCTCAAAACCAAGATGCTGATAGAACCCCA
>Ga0302320_10019401_pt1 | contig 13645 bp, 10 predicted proteins | sample Bog_T0_3_FD_202130 | JGI IMG/M metagenome (GOLD analysis project Ga0302320, IMG submission 202130) | Peat permafrost microbial communities from Stordalen Mire near Abisko, Sweden - Bog_T0_3 | ecosystem: Environmental > Terrestrial > Soil > Wetlands > Peat | place: Sweden: Abisko, Stordalen Mire... | reverse complement strand
CCATGCTGTCCCCGGAACTTGTCCAGTCGATGCCGGTAATGTTGTCGGCGGTAAGATGAAAGTCCGGTTTCACGCGGATGGCGTCGAAGGACAGGTAATGCTTGACAGTTACGTTGACGGTGGTCTGTGCCAGCAAGTCCTGCTGGTCCGGCCTCTGTGTTGGGCCGCCCACGCCTGCAATCACCTGCATGGACTGCGTGCCATCGGACTTCAAGAGCAGATGCGGCGCATGCGTATGCGCCAGCAGTTCCAGATCCGTGCCCGATGGGTTGGCACCATTCGCCGCACGCCCAGCGCCGCTCGATCCGGCCACGACGAACGGCTCATCGTCTTTGAACTCGCCTTCGCCCTTGAGGATTTTGTCGAGCCGCGCCGCCGCTTCGTCATCCAGTTGATCGGCGCGGTTTGCCTGCGCTCCAAAATACTTCTTCAAAAATTCCGGCGTGTAATTGGCCTTGCCCGTCGCTGGATCGTAGCCGTTCTTCACGTCGAACATATCAAGCGAGGGATCGATCTGTTTGGGATTGTGCGGGTTCATGGCTGGGTTCAGCGCCAGCATCCGCGACACTGCGCCCGAGTTGGCATCCAGAATGATCACTCCGTCCGCCTTGGGCAGATTCTGCGCGTCTTTCGCCTGGCACTTGTAGATACGTTCCGGAATCTGGCAGGCCCCCGCTCCGTTCTCGGCGACATCCTGGTAGAAAGTCAGCTCCGTTCCCCCCGAGCTGTGACCCGCCAGCACTACCTTCTCCACGCCCATCGAATGCAACTGCTTGATGCCTGCCGCAATCGGCGCCAGGAACTCTTCGTACGTATCCTCCGGTCCGTAGTCATTCACCAACAGCACCGTGTAGCCGTACTTGGCCAGCTCCAGGCCGTGAAAGTAATTGAAGTTGTTGGCGTGTTCAGGATGCGTCACCAGGACCGCGATGCGCCTTTTAACCGGATCTGGGGTCTCCCGCTCGACGATGATTCCGTTCCCTCTGCCGCCCAGCCGCACAAAGGTTGTCTTCATCGGTGGCCCGCCCGCAGGCACCGGGGAGTTCTGCGCGACCGCACGCATGGAGGCGATGGCGACAATAAGCGTGAAAAGCCGCAGATGATTTTTCATATTTATAAACCTCGTTGAATTCTCGATTCAATTTGTTTGCTGGATTTGAAGCGGCCTGCCTCCAATGCTCGGAAACAGGCCGCTGTTTTAAGACGAAGTAGGGAACGCTGCGATGGCTGGCTTATTGAATAAACCGACCCGGCTGGCTCAGCCACTTGTCGGCGTAGTCGTAGATCGTCTTCACCGTGTCGCCGTACTGGCCGGGCGTCTTCTCGCACTGCTTGCAGGTTGGGTAACCGTGCGACGCGCCCTCGACATAAACCAGCGTCTTGTCTTTGCTCTTGGCGTAGTTGTGAATCGTCTCCGCCGCACCCATCTCAAAGCTGCCGGTCATGCCCATGGTTAGCAGTGGAACCGTAATGCCTTCCACATTGCCGGGGATGCTGGCGCGGGTCGAACGCCATATCACTCCTGTTTCGGCAGTCTCTGGCCCGTAGCCGAATTTTTCCGGATCCACGCGAAGAGCGTATGTCTGCAGGAAGCCGGTCAGAGTAGTTTTGAGCGCCGCACCGTAGAACGAATGCGAAGGATTTGCCCTTCCGGTGGGCACACGCACGGAGTGAACAATCTCCGTGGTGATCGATCCATCCGGGTGGATCAACGGCCAGGCTGCATGGGTGTGGTTCAGCAGGCTCATGTCCGAGGTGTAGAGCTTGTTCCCTGTAAACAACGAACCGGCGACGATAAAGACATCGTCGTCGTCAAAGTTGCCCTTGCCGGCTTTGATGTCGGCATACCTCTTGAGCGCCAGATCGATGAACTCGTTGTTCTTCCTGGCCTGCGCAACGAGAAACTTGTGAATGAACTCAGGGCTATAGTGCGATCCGGCAGAGTTGAAGCCATTGGCCGGGTTAAACATGTCCAACTCGGGATGGGTGATTTTCAGGCCGTTCTCAATTTCAACGGCGGGATCGGTTGCCGTCAGCACGTCGTTGGCAATGCCCCAGTTCGCGTCGCCCAGGATGATGCCGTCCGCCGGAGGCAGGTTGGCCAGCGAGTTCGGGCACTTCCAAACATGCACGTCGTCCTGGCAGGCCTTGACGCCGTTTTCGGCAATGTCCTGATACGAGGTTGCCACGGTCGAGCCGCCCGAGTGTCCCCACAGAACAATCTTCGTCACGCCGGGATACTTGCGCAGGAAGGCAACCGCCTTCTTGGTCTCCAGATTCACCTGGTCCAACACGCCGTCGTTAAAGTTGCGCGACTTGTCATTGCTGTTGTTCACGCAGAACACGCGGTAGCCCCGCTTCGACAACTCCGTGCAGGTCGAAGTGGTGAGTTCGTCGCCTGCCGAATGCATGGTAAAGACGGCAATCTGCGCCTTGGGCCCAGGGTTCACCGGCTCGTACAGCACCGCTGGCTCGCCGTTGCCCAGGTGTACAAAGGTGGATTTCACGCCCGGGGGCAGCGGCGCATCGGGAGGTGGGCCGCCCTCGCCGCCGCCGCGCTGCTGACCGCCTTGCGTAGCGGTCATCGGGTTTACTGCTCCATCTGGGTTATTGCCGCCGGTACCGCGCTGCGCGGCGGATGGCAGGGTGGTGAGCAGGTTCAACGCGGCAAGCGCCGCAAGTATCATAGTCAAATTCTTTAGCTTCATAAATTCAGTGATCTCCTCTTGTATATAGTTAGCCGAAAAGATTGTAGCGTACCGTCGGTACGATTGTGAACTGGGCTCGGGCCACGAGAGAGTGCCACGGATGGAGTGTGCGTGTATCCTGAATCTCTTTGGGCAGCAGGGGTCGATTGTGAATCGAGGAGGTTGCGTTGAAAGGTTCAATAGGGTTGGCATGCACGACGGCATTGGTTCTAGTGTTTTCCGCTTCGGGCTTTTGCGCAGATGCGGTCCCGGCAGCATTAAAGGAAGCAAGCCTGAAGGAAGCGAGTCTCGTAACCGAGGTCCTGCCCTGGGGCGAGACGGTGACGGCGGTGCGCCTTGAGTACTCCGAGGAGATTTACTCGGGCGAGCTGACCGCGCTCATGCCGTCGCAAACCTCAGATTCGAGCCTGATCAAATACCGCGTCTTTGCCGACCGCTCCATCACCAGCGCTTATGTGAACAACAGCGGCAAGAAGGACGATGTCGGCGTCTACGGCAAGTACGTATTTCTCAACTTCGGCATCCAGAATATGGACCCCAACACCTACCGTAGCCAGGTGACCTTCAGCGTGGGCACAAAGAACCGGCCCAAGCTGGGTGGGCTCGTGGTGAGCCAGACCAATCCCATCACCACGCGGTCAGGCTATGTCATTCCGCCCGTCACCACGACCACGTCGAGAGAGATTTGCGTCGGCATCGACGACTACACAACCTTCACCTACAAGAATGAGGCCACCGGCCACTCACTTAACTACCACCTGTTTATTCCCAAGGGTTACGAAGCGATGGTCGCGAGCCTGAAAAATCTGCCCCTGGTCGTGCATTATCCTTCAGGCGACTTCAACTACTCCGACTGGACAGGGAAGTATCGCGGCGCGCTCTTCAGCCATCATGACGCGCTCTACTTCAGCGATGACGACGCGCAGGCAGCGCACCCTGCATTTGTAGTCACCGTTGGCGGCCCCGCGGATCCCAACTGGACCGGTGCAGCCTACGCGAACAGCGAGATGCAGCAGGATTACGTAAAGATCATTCAAGAGATTTTGTCCGGCTATAACGTCGATGCCTCGCGCATCTATGCGGTTTCGCTGGCCGCCGGGTCACTGCCCATGTGGAACACCATCCTAGCCAACCCCGGCCTGTTCGCTGCGCAGATTAGCACGTCCTATGACACCTACGGCGCATACAAAGGCCAGAAGCCAGGCGAGGAAAAATTTGCCGCCTTGTCGAAGGCCCTGCCCGGATGGTTCTTTGACGGGCTCAACGATCCAACTGCACCCGGAATTGCCGGAATCTCAGACACTCGCTTCAAGGGCGAGCGGCTCAGGGATATCGCAGCGCTGATGAATCAACAAGGCATGAGCGTGGACGCAGCATTCGGCAAAGAAGGCGAGCTGCTGTGGAACGGACTCGTGCGCGGTGAGAAAGCCACTAAACTTGCGACGGATCAGGTAGCGCGCGCAAAGGCCGAGAAAGCTAATCACCTGGTGACGCTCTACATCCCCGGCACACTGCTTATCAATCAGCACTGGAGCTGGGATGCAACCTACTCCAATGCCGGCGTGCGCGATTGGCTCTTTCAGCAGGTCAACAGCAAGCCGTATGCGGCAGGGAAACAATGATTATCTGGATTCTGACAAGTATCAACACAGCTTAGTATATTGAACTGGTGATTTAACTCTGGAGGATGAGTTCGATGAAGAAATTTGGTTTTCTGGGGGTGGTTGTCTTGGCAGCGTTGATTGGAACTGCTGGCGTAAGTTCGGCTCAGAGCCTTCCGGCAAAGAAGCGGCAGGCTACGCCGGAGAAGGTGATTGCGGAACACGTTGCGGCGCTGAACGCGTGCGACTGGAACCGCATGATGGCGCAGTATGACGACGATATCGTGTTTCTTTCCAAAGACGGCGGGGTCGTGCAGGGGCGCGAGGCGATTGGAAAGATGTTTCAGCAGGCGCTCAAGAAGCCCGCCGAGGGCGGCCAGTGCGGCATGACGCTGATCGCCGAGAAGACCTTCGTGGTCGGCGATACGGTGAATGTGGTCTGGCGAGTTGAAGCACCGTTCCTGGCCGAACCCTATCGCGGGTCGGAGGCGTTTGAGACGCGCAAAGGCCTGCTCGCCGCTCAGGTGACCACCTGGGACCCAAGCGCGATGAAGATGAAGAAGTAGCTGCTACCGGTCTATGAGGATTCCCATGAAACATTTGGCAGCGTTGATTCTGGTGGGCGCAATGATCGCTATGCCTGCAACTGCGATACAGGCGCAGACGCAGCAATCACCCGCAGCGCCGCGCGAGATCCTTACCCAAGCTCAGTTTGACGCGCTGTTCAAGCAGGTTTCGAATTGGGGGCGCTGGGGCAGCAACGATCAACTTGGAACGCTGAATCTGATTACTCCGGCTTTGAAGAAGGCAGCAGCGGCGCTGGTGCGCGAGGGTGTGTCGGTCTCGCTGGCTCGCGATCTCAACACGGAAAAGGCAATCGACAATCCCGATCCTTTTCAAGACAAGATGAGCGTTGGCGTAGGCGACGAATTCAACATGGACACCTATACCGTGAACTTTCACGGTTTTGCTTTCAGCCATTTTGACTCGCTGGCCCATACCTACTACGAGGGCAAGCTCTACAACGGCTATCCGGCCGGCGACATCTCAAAAAATGGCGGCACGGTGCTCGACGCCGCGCAATATAAAGACGGCATCTTTACACGCGGCGTATTGGTCGACATTCCCTGGCTGCGCGGTCTGCCTTATCTTGAAAAAGACGCCTACATCACAGCGCACGATCTCGACCTCTGGGAGGCAAAGACTGGAGTGCACATCAAGGCCGGCGACGCGGTAGCGATTCGCACCGGGCGTTGGGCGCTGCGCAATGCAAAGGGGCCATGGGATATCTCAGCCGCCTCGGCCGGCCTCGACCCATCCGTTGCGCTGTGGCTGCACAAGCGTGACGTCGCATTCCTCGTAAGCGACGCGGCCCACGACGCCATTCCCTCCGCCGTGAAGGACGTAGTGTTTCCGATTCATGTGCTGACGATTGTGGCAATGGGCATGCCGCTTGCCGACCAGTGCAACCTGGAAGATGTGGCGCGCGAATCGCTAAAGCTGAAGCGGCAGACGTTTCTGCTGACGCTTGCGCCGGTGCGCATCAAAGGCGGGACCGGAGCGTTGATTAATCCCATTGCGACCTTCTAGAAGATTGGAATGCTGCCGAATATTGACCTGTAAGTCTGGCTAAGGAATGCCTGATCGGGTCCCTCATACGATGGAGGCATTCCCTCAGGGGCTAAAGCCCGCGCTCATTTGTTGCATTTACGGCAGGACTAAAGTCGTGCCCTTTCAAAACATCGACATAATCAGAGGTTCCCTAAAACTTCACGTCGATGCGGATGGTGTGCGTTGGTGCGCTGCCCACATTCTTCACCGAGTGCACTGTCGCTTCGCTCCAAACGACGGTGTTTGCCTTATGCTCCGACACGCTCGTTTTCCCATCCTGTATCGTGGTCTGGTTCTTTCCATCCGACAGGTAGACGACAACACCATGCGGATGGTCATGCATCGGCTCTGTCCCGCCAACCGGAACCTGATTGTCGATCACACGCACGAACTGATTCTCAAAGACCAGCTTCTGCGTGTCGGCGCAGATCTTCAGGGAATCGAGCGGGTCGTCTTTGGACTGCGAGAAGGCCATCAATCCCATGGCGAGGCAGACTCCTGCAATTCCCGTAAGTAGCAATGCATTTTTCATCAGTCAGACTCGATTCACAGACTGTGTGCCGCCGGTCCCGATTCTGGGACCGGGGATGGCACAAAACATACTAAGTTGCAGCACTACTTAGGCAGCGGCTTTCCAGCCACCGTTGCCGCCGTTGTATCCCGCGAAAGATTTGGGTTTGCTGCAAATGCGGGATTCGTTCCCTGCGGCCGTGCGGGAGCATTTGCGTTGGCGGGCCGATCCGGGCCGCGCGCGATGTAAAGCCACCACTGCGGCTCGGTCTTGCTCAGGTTCAGATTCGAGTGGTCGGTCTTGCCCGTGGGCGGAACGAGATAAGCCGTGTTTTGCTCGGCCTCGCGCAGGTCGCTGCCGATCAGAATCGGGCTTACGCCGATCGAAATTTTCGTCCACACCTCTTCGGTTCCTGGTGTATGGCTGTGCGGCTGCGAACTCACCCAGGGCGGCAGCATTACCGTGTAGATTCGCTCGCCTTGCAGCAGCCCGTCGGATGCCGAGAGAATGCAATGCGAGTAGTTATTCCAGTGTGCATTCTCTTCACACCACGGCAATTGGAGCGTGTTGCGCACGATCAAGGAGTTTTTCGCGGCCGGCCCGGCAGTCCACTGGAGCATAATCATCTCCAGCGGTTTGTCGGTGGAGTTGACCAAACGATGCGCCACGTTGGGCGGCGCGAGGATGGCAAAACCGGGCTTCAGATCCCAGTATTGCTTGCCATCATCCAGGCGTGCTTCTCCGCTCTCCACGTAAAAGAAGTAGGAATCGGGATAGGCTTGCAACGGCGTCTCGGCACCCGCCTGAAGCTCTGCCGTTGAAAGCAGTTTGCGATACTCGAGGACATCGCTATTGGGTCCGGGATGATACGGATCGCCGGGGCCGAGAATCTGCTGGGTCAGAATGGTGCCGTGGGTAAAGTGGACAGGGCTGTTGGTAGGGCGGCCGATAAAACGATCTACATCAACGCCCTCCTTCTCATTGAGCCCGACAAACTGCTGCTGCTGCCGGGCCTGAGCCGCTGGCTGGGTTGCGGGCGCCAGCGCCGCGGGCTGAGGTGATGCAGGAGCCTGTGCCAGAGCTGAGCATGCGGCCGCGCCCAGCAACAGGGCAAAGAATGAACGCTTCATCGTTGTTCCCCTTGGTAAGAGATTGTGGAGAAAAAACTTTGCATTGATCGCCCAGGTTCGCTTCCGCCTGAATCGCAATCGGGAGCTCGGAAAGAAGATTACACCCCACCTGTTGCACAGGTCAAACATGCCTCAGTTGACTCCCTGTGCTGCGCAATTCTAGAATCGGTCGAATTCAGACTAGAGGAAAATCCATGCGCCTAAACTCGAAATTGCGCTCGAATCTGTCCGCACTTATCCTTCTTTTTGCTTTGATTGCCGCTTTGAACTCAGCTAGCGTTGGAGTTCGCGCTCAGCAGGCCGGAGTCCTGACGAATCTGGAGATCGGCTCGTATAAAACGCCCATCGAGTATCTGCGGTTTCCGCTCGACCAGCCGCTCTCTGCCTCGCGGTTCGATTACACGGCAACGGTGAGCGACCAGTACACGGCCAAGTTCTTCGTTACGGCAACCGTTCCGGCCAACACGGACGCGACCATCAAGATCGACGGCGTTGCGGTAAAGTCGGGCCAGCTTTACGCGGTCGACTTGGCAGCAGGTCCGCGAAAATTTGTCATCACCGTTGAAACCTCAGAGGCCCCGTCGGCCATTTACAACCTCACCGTCGATCGCAAAGACCTGTTCAAGGTCTACACCTCCGAGAGCCTGGGCAGGGGCCTCTGGCGCATCTACGACTTTGGCGGCACGCGTGGCGATGAGAGCTTCTATCTCGTCGAAGGAACTACGCGCGCGCTCCTGCTCGATGCCGGCATGGGCAAGGGAGATCTGGCGGGATACGTGCGCACGCTCACCAAACTTCCAGTTGCTGTTGCCGTCACCCACGGGCACGGCGACCACTTTGGCCAGGTGAACGACTTCAAAGACAGCGATATTTATATCGGCGAACAGGACATCACGCGGCTTCCGCATGACTACATTACGCCGAAGTTCCACTACATTAAAGACGGCGACAAAATCGATCTCGGCGGCGGTCATGTGTTTGAAGCCATCAACGTGCCCGGACATACCATCGGATCCATGATTTATTTAGACCGCATGGACAAGATCGCCGTTACCGGCGACGCCGTCAGCTCCGGCAGCATGGTTTACATGTTCGGCGGCAACTGCACGGCGCTCGACCAATATGTGGAGAGCCTCAAACATCTCCAATCGAAGCTGGCGAATGTCGACGGCCTGCAACTGCTTGTCGGCCACGCCTATCAGGAGAAGACGCCGCTGGTGGGCGCAGCCGCGCAGCAGTTGATCGCCGACATGCGCACAGCCGGCGAAGGCGCGCTGGCCGGCACCACGCAGGGCAAGCAGGTGTTCAACACCGGCCCCGGCGGCGCAAAGTCCGAGCTGCGTGAGCTGAACGTGGGTGAGGCGGGCCTCTGGTACAATCCGGCAAACATGCGCACCGCGCCGGCCGCGCTTGGGATGCTCGATATCACGACACAGACAGGGACTTATCTAATCTGGAAGGCAGTCTTTGCCTCCATGCTCACGGACTACACCGTAACAGTGCCCGACCAGAGCACAACCGTTGAGGTCACACCTACAGCTTATTGGCAGTATGCGAAGTCGATTACGGTGAACGGCGCCGCTGTCAAATCCGGATCGAAACACGCTGTGCAGCTTGCGCCAGGGATCAATAAGATTGAGATCGCGGTTACCGGCAACGATGGCTCCACGAGAACCTACACAGTCTCGATTCAGAGATAAATGTTTTGAGTATTTAACTTGGTTACAGGAGAGCAAAGATGCATATAGGATTCAGGATGAAGTCAGGCGCGGCTGCGCTGATTGTAGCGTCACTGTGCACCATATCGCACGCGCAGCAACAGCCGCCGCAGGCGGAGATTCACAACAAGCAGTTGAAGGTGACCATCGATCTGCCCGACGCGCAGAACGGCTTCTACAAAGGCGTGCGCTTTGAGGGCGGAGGCAGCGCCATTGCCGATCTCGAGTTTGCCGGGAATCATATCTATCGCGCGTGGTTCTCATCGAGCGATGCCAGCGTGCCGGACTTCACATACAAAGACGACAAAATCGTAACCGGAACCAACACCGCCATGACCGGGCCTGCGGAAGAGTTTCAGGCCGCAATTGGCTATACGGACGCGCCGGTTGGCGGAACGTTTCTGAAAATCGGCGTAGGCGCATTGCGCAAGACCGATACCAATCCTTATCGCTTTACTTCGCACTTTGACCTTGTGGATGGCGGCAAGTGGACTGTGAAGAAGTCGTCGAACTCCGTTTCCTATAAGCAGGTCTTTGGCGCGCCGGGCAGCGACTACGCATACGTCTACACCAAGACGATTCGCCTGGTTGGCGATACCAGCCAGATGGTGATCGAGCATCACTTGAAGAATACCGGCAGGCTGGCCCTCACCTCGCAGCTCTACGACCACAACTTCCTCACCATCGACGGCATTCCCACAGGGAAGGCCTATTCCGTCACAGCGCCTTACGATCTAAAGCCGACCCAACAGCCGAACGCAAAGTTTTTCTCGGTCGACGGCAAGACAGCCAGCTACATCGCCGACCTCACAGGTCAGGACCGCGCCTCCGTTGGTTTGCAAGGCTTCGGCGCAGATGCCAAGGACTACGATTTTCGGATCACAAACCATACGGCGGGCGTTGAAGTTCGCATTCAAGGCGACCACCCGCTTACCAACGCGACTCTCTGGTCCATCCGCAGCGTCATGGCCGTCGAGCCGTTTATTAAAGTTCAGGCAGATCACGGCAATACGTTTGACTGGAGCTACACTTACACCTACAGCAGCGTAAGCAAGGCGCCTTAGCCTTTGTAGAACGCACAGAATAAAAGAGGGCTCGGAGTCTGTGCGGACTTCGGGCCCTTTTCCGTGTTCAGGAAGAGGAATTCTTTGCAGCCGGTAGAGCAGGCTCGCTCATGCCTCGACCAAGGTGATGCCGTACTCTCTTATTGAGGGGCTTTGGAGATGGATCTGGAACTATGCAAGCGAATGCTCGATGTGTCAATCGAGCAGGCAAAGTTTGGCCTGGCCGAGGGCGGGCTTCCTATTGGGGCGGCCATGTTTACACGTTCCGGCGAACTGCTGAGCCAGGGCCATAACCGCCGCGTGCAGCAGGGCGACCCCAGCATGCACGCCGAGACAGACGCTTTCCGTCGTGCCGGGCGCAGGCAGAGTTACCGAGATCTAGTGATGGTTACCACGCTGGCGCCGTGCTGGTATTGCAGCGGCCTGGTGCGGCAGTTTCAGATCGGCACGCTGGTCGTTGGGGATAGCCGCACCTTCTCAGGCGGACTGGACTGGCTGCGCGAGCACGGCGTCGAAGTGATCGAACTCGATAACAGCGAATGCCACGAGTTGCTGGAGGGATATATTGCCCAGCATCCAGAGATCTGGCACGAAGACATAGGGGAAGATGGAAATCAGGGTCCGCTTTAAGCCGACGTCTTATTTCTTTGCGCACCAAGCCGCGCGGCCAATCGCAACAGGCTTTCATCATGATCCCGTGCCCCGGCCAACTGCATACCGCCGGCGGAGCAGGGAATCGCAACTACGGGCACACCGCCCAGGCTGAATGGCGTGGTGTAACGCAGGAGCCGCATGCGGATGTCAGTCTGGCTTTGCCCCTCGCCGGCCACAAGCCGCGTGACGGGAATTGATGGCAGCAAGAGCAGCTCATTGGCTGCCAACACCTCATCCATGCGGGCGCGAAACTCAGCGTGACGCACGCGCAGCGCGATGATCTCGGCCGTCGTAATCCGCGCTCCCCATTCCATCCGCTCTCGAATCGCAGGCTGAAAATGCTCAAAGTTCCCGGCGTGAATCCGCGCCGCTTCCCATGCCTGGATCGGCCCGAAGATCTCGAGCGCATCAGCCCACCAGGTAACGTCTACAGGCTTGGCGTTGAGCCCGAGGGATTCGAGTTCCTGAATGGCAGCGCGAAAACCTGCAACGATCTCCGCGTCGCAGTCGTGCAAGAAACTCTCTTCCACGAATCCAAAGCTGCTGTATCGAACCATCTCCGCATGAAGCGCCGGCGCAAAGGGCTGTGCCAGCAGCGGAGCGTCTTCCAAGTCGCGAAACAGCCAGCCCATCGTATCGAACGACTCCGCTAGATGCGCGCCGCCGCGCCAGTCGCCGCGCCCATGCGTAGAGCGGTAACCCGCCAGCCCGCAAAGCGCGGCCGGCGCACGGATCGACCCGCCGGTGTCCGTGCCGATCGCGGCCACGGCCGAGCCCTCCAGCACGCTGGCCGCTGCGCCGCTCGACGAGCCGCCGGTGAGGGTGGCGGGAGTGCCGTGTTGCAAGCCCGGCGGCAGAGGCAAGTCGCTGTAAAAAGCCGGCTGCAGGCAATCGCCAAACTCAGGATTCTCCCCCGTGATGCCGTAAGCCAGTGGATGCAGATGCGTCTTGCCGGTAATCACGGCTCCGCCCGCCCGCAACTGCTCCACCAGCCACGAATCCTCATCCGCGGTCCCGTTCAAATCGCGATAGAATTTGACCCCGCAACTGGTAGGAGCGCCAGCCAGATCGAAGCAGTCTTTGACGGAGATCGGCATGCCCCAAAGCGCGCTGCGCGCTTCCGCCCCTTCGCCGCCATCCGCGCCTCGTGTTGACTCAACCCGCGCAGCCTCAGTCCGCGTCCAGGCAGCATCCTGCCACAGATACGTATTCCGTCCTGGATTCCGATTGGAGCGCGACAGAGCCAGCTCTGCCAGCGAAGCGGGAGTCGCCTTTCCGCTCAAGAGCGCCCGGCGAAGCTTTTGAATGGTCCACGAATTGACGGCCATAAACCGATTTTACGCCGATGTTTCAAGACGCAAATGCGCCTATGCCGAAAAATTCGTCGGCAAAACAGAAGGGCCGATCTGGAACTGAGCGGCCCTTCTGTTCGTTCGCACGGATTAAAAATCCAGATGCAGCGACATTTGGATCTGGCGCGGGGAGCCGATGGTATGGGTCACGATTCCGAGGCCCGATGGGCAGGCGTAAAAGCTTCCTTTCACTGTTCCTACACCTTGGCTGTTACAGGTGCCCGGCAGCACTGGAGTTCCCGAGGCTGGGAATGCATTGTATCCGGCGTTTTGCGAGACCTCGTTGCCGGGAATATCAAAGCTTGTTGTGTTGGTGAGGTTGTAGACATCGAATGTGTATTTGAGGTCGTAGCGCTCACTCAGCTTGGTCTCTTTGATCAGAGACACGTCGGCGCGCTTCTGAAGGGCTTGCCGGAAGATATTGCGTTGTCCGGTGGTGAAGCCCGTCTCATACGGGTCTGAGGTTGGAATCGCGCCGCCAAGTCCGCCGGCCGACAACAGGGGCAGTGTGAAACAGGCGGGGTTCAATGCGGAGGTTTTTGTAACCGGGAACCACGCGCCGGATGCGCCGGTGAGCGCGGATTTCGCGGTGCAGCCCTTGGCCAGCGGAACAATGGGGTTGGTAATGCCGTCCGAGGTCGAGTAGTAAATGCTCCCGACCGCTCCGGAGAAGTCGATCACGCTGTACGGCTGACCGCTTTGCAGCACCGTGTTTCCGACCAGCGACCATCCATCGACAAGTTTGCCTGCAAATGAAGTTGCCGGCGCCAGCCCAGGCAGGGTAAATCCATAGTTGAAGTTAAGTACATGCGTGCGGTCAAAGTCAGCTGATCCATAGCCGCTGCGAAGGTTCAAAGGATTGTTGCCGTTGTAGAACAGCCCCAGTCCGCTCTGCTCGTCGAGCGCATGGGACCAGGTGTAAGAGGCTCCCACCTGGAAGTAGTGGCTCATCCGCTTTTCAATGTGTGCTTGAAGCGCGTTGTAATCGTCAATACCCGCGGCAACGTAGCTGATGGATTCAGCCGCATAGCCCATGTATGGGACGCGAAGATCCACGTTTCCGCCTTCGTAGTTGGCCTGATAAGCGGAGCCGTCGGGCAGGGTCGCGCCGCCCACATTGTAGCCATAGCTGTAACTCTGTTTGTATTTGCCGGCGCCAAGAGCCGGGCTGCTGGGCGAGGCGATGGTCGGCTGGTTAAAGGGCAGTGGAATCACCTGATGCCGGCCCACATTGCCAACGTAACCAAGTTCGATGGCCAGATCGTTGCGCGGCTGCCACTGCAAGTCCAGCGTGTA
>Ga0302320_10019400_pt1 | contig 13645 bp, 9 predicted proteins | sample Bog_T0_3_FD_202130 | JGI IMG/M metagenome (GOLD analysis project Ga0302320, IMG submission 202130) | Peat permafrost microbial communities from Stordalen Mire near Abisko, Sweden - Bog_T0_3 | ecosystem: Environmental > Terrestrial > Soil > Wetlands > Peat | place: Sweden: Abisko, Stordalen Mire... | reverse complement strand
GCTCCACGCGCAACCCGCCGCAATTCAACAACTCCAAAACGACCAAATCACCCGGCAGCTCCAGGCGCCGCCGCCAATCCTTTCCGGCACCAATGCGCCGGAATTGTATCCGGGCGAAAATGCGGACGTAGGCCCCCAGCGCATTCTGCGCGTCACGCCCCGGCACAAATACTTCGACGTCATTTTCGACAGCCAGTTTTTTTACAGCGATAACGCCAACTATTCACAGCAGCCGGGGGCCGTCGGCAGTGCCGTTTTTGTCAACACCGTGCAGGCCACCTTCGCACCGCCGGTGGTCACCCTCGGCCCGGGCAAAGCTGCCGGTGCCGTCGGTTTTGCGAGCCAGTGGTACAATTATGGGAACAACCAGCTTGAGAACCTCGACTTCAACGCCGACACTGTTTTTCTCAGCGGCAAATACACGCTCGGCAAATGGCTGTTCGGTGCCGGCGTCAACGGGACGATCCTGTTCAACCAGCAGAGTTACAACGAAACCTACCGGGAGCTGATGCCCAACCTCGGCGTGCAACGCGTCATCACCCTCAATGACCGGATGTTTTTTTCGCTGGGCGACCTCGTGGATTATCATGTCACGCAAGTTCCCAGCACCCTGGGCCGCGTCTCCGACATCAATGACCGTTTTGATGACATCGCCAGCATCACCTTCACCTGGCAGATCACACATCATCTGGTGCTCCAGCCCTATTACCGGTTCCAATACTCGTATTACCTGCACAACACCCTCGACACCACCGACCGCAATGATTATCTGCAAAGCTTCGGGTTTACGGCGGCCTATTACTTCAACTCGAATTTCAGCGCCCGCGTCTTCTACAATTACAACCGCAAGCAATCGAGCGACAACCTTGCGCCCCCCTATCTCGAAATGAACGGCGGTCTGGGCCTGTCGCTGGACCTGCGGTTCTAAAACGATTTTGCAAAAAAAACATTCACCGACCAACATTCAACATTCAATTCCAAAGGGTGTTCATTCGCTGCTTTCTTGGATGTTGGGCGTTGAATGTTGAATGTTGAATGTTGAATGTTTCGGATCATCAACCCTGCTTCATTCCGCCTTGGCCTTTGACTGAAGGCCAATGCTGCGCGCGAGTTCCCGGTGTATCCGCACCACCCGTTCGAGCTGGCCCTTCGCCGGAAAGCGTTCGTAGAATCCTTCATTCCGATAATCCCGCACCAACTCCGTCCAAGGCGCCAACCGCTCGGTCCAACGATTCACCCGGTTCTCCTCGGGTTCGGCGTCTTGCGCGGCCAGGTCGGCGCAAACCCGGATCACGGCCTTGAGCGTCACCGGCTTGGTAACCATGTAATCCGGGTTTCCCCAGGCTTCCTCCCACACCGTGGCCGAGGCCTTCAGGAAGTCGCGAACCACGCCATAATAGCGCGCCGCCAGACGCTTGTCCGGTCCCTCGGGCTCGATCTTGGCCCAGACCCGCTTCACCCAACGGTGGATTTCATTGTATAGTTCCGCCTGCAATATCCACTTCTCCTGCTTGCTGCGGCCGCCCAGGCGGTTGATCCGGTAACGCAGCGGGCTGTCCGACTCGCGATAGAGCATCTCCGCAATATGCGCGGCGAACCGCCGATCCGGTTCCGCCCAGGAGACCCGCTCGTACAAATCCACCAGATGACTCTTGTTGATGCGCGTGGTTGTGGAATTGATGATCACAAACATCTCCGTGGCAAAATCCTCGCTCCGCCCGTCAAAGATCACGCAGGGCACATTGATGCTCTTCGCCTCGTCCGGATGCGTGCGCTCGTAAAATTGCAGCGCCGCCAACCGGTGCTGGCCGTCTATGATCAGGTATTTTTCCTCGGGCTCCCGCAACCGGCCCACGCCGCTGCCGTCGGCCCATGCCTCGAAATGCAGTTTTTGCGGCGTGAACAGCAGCACGGTGCCGGGCATCGGCGGCTGGGAAATGGCCGTTTCGTAAAAATTGCGGATGGACCGGATTTTCGACCGCGACAGCTCCCGCTGAAAGGCCTTGTCGCTCCGTTCAATCTTAGCAATGAACTGGGCAACGTCGTCCTCCTCGGCGATTTTTTCCGGTAAAATCACCCCGCCCTCCTCATCAAAATAGCGGCTGATGAACCGCACGCGCGTCAGCAAATGCTCTGACGCGTAGGACGCAAAGTAAAAAATGGAATCTTTTTGGCGAATTTGTGTGGCAATCATGGCAATGGCGTTGTTGTTCTAAACTCCGTTGCCAAACTAGCTCGCTGGCAATCCAAAAACAAGACCGGCGCAAAAAAGTTGTTCACCGCCCCTCCAGGAGCGCCGGTCTCCGACCCGGCTCGTTTCAAAATATTTTATTTTTTCCATTCATAGCCCGGGTTTCCAACCCGCCGTGTCGCCGATTTCCAATTGGCAGGGCGAATAGAATATCTGGCCTTCACAGGTGGGAAACCGCGATATCCCGATTCCGCATCGGGAGAAGTCCGTGCTACACGATTTGCCCTGAAACTTGCCGCCCGGAACGGCGTGGATGTTCCGCTGCCTTGCAGCACCCACACACTTTGGCTCGTGTGTCCTTTCTGCTTTTATGAGCGCCAGAATTTTGCCACTCTCCCCCTGTGCCAGTTCCGGTCATCAACATTGCAGCCATGCGGGAATGGGAAAAAGCGACTTGGGCGACCGGGCAAACCGAGGCCGAGGTCATCCGCCGGGTGGGCAAACGGATCGCCCGCCGCGCCCGCAAGCTGACCGGTGAGGATGACGTCATCCTGATTCTCGCAGGCAAGGGCCATAATGGCGACGATGCCCGTGCCGCCAAGGAATTTCTTGATGATCGCAAGGTCAAAATACTGGAACTATTTCTCCCGGACACGGACCTCCTGCCGCTGGAAATGGCGTTGCGGGAAAAACCGGCGCTGCTCATTGACGGTCTTTTTGGGATCGGGCTAAATCGTCCGCTCAGCGAGGCTTGGCAAAAAATTATCGGCGCGATTAATGCCGCAAAAATACCCGTGCTCGCCGTGGATGTTCCCTCCGGCTTGAATGCCGACACCGGCGAAACGTTTGGCGCGGCCATCGAAGCAGCTGTCACGCTCACCATCGGCGCGCCCAAGACGGGCATGCTCGCAGCCCAGGCGTGGTCTTATGTGGGGAGGCTCGAAGTGACCGAGGACGTCGGGTTGGTCCCCTGCCCTCTAAAAAGCGATTTGATGTGGGCGCAGGCGGAGGATTTCCAAAATTATCCGCCGCGCCGGCCTGAAGCCGGGCATAAAGGCACGTTCGGCCATGTGGCTATAATTGCTGGAAGCCCGGGATTTCACGGCGCGGCAGTTCTGACCACACGCGGGGCGCAACGGGCGCAGCCCGGGCTGGTCACCGTGTTCCCGCAGCCAGATGTTTATGGGGTGGTGGCGGCGCAATTGCAGGCGGCCATGGTGACGGCGTGGCAGGCGACCACGAAATTTCCCGACCGCACCAGTGGATTGCTGATTGGGCCGGGCCTGGCAGCGCGCGGCCTGATGGACAGCCTCCGCCAGCCGTTACATCAATGGTGGCGCGACTTGGATTATCCCGTCGTGGTGGACGCAAGCGCGCTGGATTATGTCGCGGCCGGTCCGTATACGAAAAAGCCCGGCCGCGTGGTGACACCGCATCCCGGCGAAGCCGGGCGGATGCTTAGCTGGCCCGTCCCAAAAGTCGAGGCCAACCGGGTCGCCGCGTTGCGTGAAATCTCGAAAAGATTTAGCAACTGCTGGGTGGTGTTGAAAGGGCATCAGACTTTGGTGGGCCGCAGTGAAGGCGAAATATTTGTGAACCCATCCGGCAATCCGCACCTCGCACAGGGCGGCAGCGGCGATTTGCTGTCCGGCTTCATCGCAGGGCTGCTCGCGCAGCCGCCGCTGCAAGCGAATGTGGGCCGGACGGTGCGTTACGCGGTATGGCAACACGGGGCAGCGGCGGATAGATTGCAGGCCACCCGCACCAACTGGACGGTGGAAGACTTGGCGGCTGAAATTGGGAATGTACGACCGTAGTCCGGGCGGTTGGATTCGAACTTCGCGGTGGGTCATGCCTTTCGGGCGTTTTTTGCCAATATAAATTCAAATCCCCTCACCCCGGCCCTCCCCGCTTGGGCGGGGAGAGGGGGACGTGGCGCGCTCTGGCGTAAATCGCCGGGTTGTTCGTTTAGCAGCCCCTGCAAGCGGTGCGGCGTCGCTATGGCTGACATTTGCTTCCGGCCGGCATAACTCCCACAAAACAGACCAACACCACCAAGCGCCTTTGGTTCCCTCGCCCCGCCCAAGCGGGGAGAGAGTTAGGGTGAGGGGCTCGTTTTCTCTCTCAAAATGATTTCATTCGAACCCGGCGGCACAAATCTTTGTTCAGAGACATTTTTCATAATCCGAACACATCCCGTCCGCCGCTGCACGACATTCCAGATTTCCAACAGGCAGCCTTCACGATTCTTTCGCCATTGGTGATTCCAGAACCTAAGCGTCTCCACGCCCTGCTCCGCCAGAAACTTCTCACGAACCTCGTCGCACCGAATACCTTCAGGCAAGCCATGGTGAAAGCCATCCAGTTCGACCGCCAGCTTCGCATCGGCGCAGTAAAAATCCAAAACGTGGTTGCCAACGGCGTGCTGCCGGCGGAATTTGAAACCGGCGAAGCGCCGCCCGCGCAATGCGCGCCGAAGTTCTTTCTCTTCGTCGGTTTGGTGGCGGCGAAGTTCGCGGGCAATGGGTTTGAGGGTCATGCCTTTCGGGGGTTTTTGCCAAAATAAATTTAAATCCCCTCACCCCGGCCCTCTTCCCGCTTGGGTGGGGAGAGGGGGACGCGGCGTTTCGGTTTCACAATTTCTTTAATTCGGACCCGGCCAGGTGAATCAGGGGCTTGATGGTGGCGGCGTCGAATTGGAATGTGCAGCCGGCGGCGTGAAAAAGTTCGGGCAAGGGCCGCGAACCGCCCAGGGCCAGGGACTTTTTGTAATCATTCAAGGCCTTCGCCTTGTCGCGGCGCGAGTTCGCCCAGACTTGCAAGGCGCCGAGTTGGGCAATGCCGTATTCCACGTAGTAAAACGGGTGCGTGAAAATGTGCAGTTGCCGGTGCCACGAATGCGCGCGCGCATCCAGGTAGCCGCTCCAGTCCACATCGCCGCCGAAGCGGTCGAGCAATCCGAGATAGGCCGCCTTGCGCTCGGCGCGCGTGTGGCCAGGATGGGTGTAGATCCAGTGCTGAAAGCCGTCCACGACCGCCATCCACGGGAAAAAGCCGATGATGCCTTCCAAATGCGTTTTCCGAGCGCGGTTCGCCTCCGGGTGGGGATAAAATTCCTCCAAAAATTCGTTGCCTAAAAGTTCCATGGACATCGAGGCCACCTCGCAAAATTCAATGGGCGCGCTGCGATAGGCATACAAATCCTCGTCGCGCGTAGCCTGGGCGTGGAACGCGTGACCGGCCTCGTGCAACAGCGTCTCCACGTCCCGCTGGACGCCGATGGCGTTCATGAAAATAAACGGCACGCGCGCTTCGGAAAGATTTTGCTGGTAGCCACCAGGCGCCTTGCCTTTGTGATTGTCGAGGTCGAGCAGTTTCAAATCCTGCATCTGCTTGAAGCCGGCGGCGAGTTCAGCGTCCAAGTGGTTGAAAATGTTTTGTGTGCGTGAAACCATTTCGCCGACCTGGCCAAAGGGTTTAAGCGGCGGGCGGTTGTGGGGGTCCACGGCCAGATCCCACGGACGCAGCTTTTCGAGCTGCAACTGTTGCCGGCGTTCCGCCTGGATTTGGCGGACAACGGGCATGATTTCACTTTCAATCGCGTCGTGAAACTTCAGGCAGTCCGCCGGCGTGTAATCGAACCGGCCCATGCGGCGAAACATGTAATCGCGATAGTTGTCAAAGCCCGCGTTCCGGGCGGCCTGCGCGCGCAGCTTGATCAGTTCATCGAAGATGTCATCCAGTTTATCGGCATCCTGCAACCGGCGTTTGGCGACCAGTTCCCAAGCCTCCTGCCGCAACGCGCGGTCCGGCTCTTCGAGAAAACGGCTCATCTGAATGAGGGTCTTTTCCTCGCCGCGGAAATTCACGGTTTGGGCGCCAATCAATTTCTGATACTGCTGGCAGAGCTTGGCATCTTCGGTTTCCAGCGGCACGTTTTCTGGACGGAATAATTCGACGTGATTCACGACGTCGCGGTCAAAGACTTCATAGCGCGCCCCGAGCTTGATCAACTCCCCACGGAACGGATGGGCCTGATAAATTTTCTCCAGGGCAAACTGGCGGGGCTTGGTCTGCGGCTCCACATGCTCAACGAAATACAAATACGCCTTCTCGGCCTCTGCGTTGTCCGTGTGGCAGGTCATGGCGATGTAACGACACGAGGCCTCCTCATCCAGCGCGGCGTTGAGTTCGCTCCAGTCGAGCAACCAGCGGTCGAGTTCGGCGACGGATTTTGCGTGCGCGGCGCGGGTTTCCAACTGGTCAAACAGCGGCGCAATGGCCGGCCAGTCGCCGAGATTGATGGTTTGGGGGACAAACGCGCGCGGCTTGGCGGCAGACAATTTTCCAAATGGCAGTAAACTCATGCCGGTAGTTTACCAAAAGCGGGCGCGGAGAAAATGAATTTCAAACAGAAGTCGGCCGCGGAGCCGGACGGCAACTCTCACCGGTGGTTTGCGGGCGAGGCGCGCATTTTCCCAGCCAAGATTACGGAACCGCCAGCACCCGGTAGAAGCGGTACGGGTTTGCCGGCAACGCGGCGTTGTTGCTTGTGTCCACCCAGAGCTGTACCGGCTGGGTCAACGTCAAGTTGGTCACGGTCGTCCAGCCGTTGGAATTCGCCAAGTTGGGATTGCTTTGGATGTTATAAGTATAACCCACCAAGCCGGTGATAGTAACGCCCGGGTACAAGCCCAGAGAAACTCCGGGGGTTGGCGGAACCGCCTCGTATTGATATAATTGCTGGACCTCCGAGGCCGAAAGAGCCCGCGTATAGACCCTGACATCGTCAATCACCCCGTGGAAGGCGTTGAAGGGCCCTGGCGTAAAGTCATAAATACCGATCGCCGAGACCAAGGGGTATCCGGACGTATCCACCCAAAGCGTGCTGTCTGGAATTCCGGTTACGCTGCTGGCAAGAACCCCATTTGTGTACAGCCAAATGCCCTGGCCTTGTTGATAAACACCCACCAGATGAGTCAGACTGTTTGCCGTGACGGGAGTGCCCACATTAACGCCACCATATGGGTTGCTCAGGACAGGGCCGAATAAAAATTGGTTAGCGTTAACGACCAAATCCATCTCACCATTGACACTGCTTTTTTCAAAAATATTCCCGTTCCCTGAATAAGATCCCGAGTCGGTGGTCACCCACATCGAGATGGTGATTTGACTATTGGTTGCGCTAAATATGGTTTCCGGGATTTGGATCCTATTTTGCACGCCATTAAAGGCATAAGCGCTATTGGGTGCTCCAAACCGGTTTGTGGTGAGCGTGGCGCCTTGTACAATTCCGTTATTTCCATTGGAAGTCGCGTCATTGGCATTTCCGTTGAACGGATAATAGGCGACCAACCCGTTGGTGAGAAATGATTGGGCATGGGCTGAGGTTGCAAGCGCCGCTGAAATGAGGAGTGCTTGGACGGACAAAATTATTTTCACCATAAATTTCCTTCTGAATCAAACCACCACCTTAAAATAGCGCAACTATATGGAATTCTTACTATGAATGTCAAGGCTAAAAACCGGTGAAAACAGGGGCAGTTCGGCCGTGCCTTCAGGACTTGTGTTTTGGAGCCTCATACCCGGCATTGAAATGCCGGGCTGGTTTCATTGGTTCCTGCGGAACAAAAATGTTTGCGAAACCGCGCATGGGAGATACGCCCCACCGCGCTTCAGTGTCATTGTCCTACCTTAAGGCATGTGCTTAATTCTAACAAAAATCCAACGACCTCGGATTGATCAAAAGGCCCCGATGCACTGACTTCATTTTGACAGTTTGACGCCTTGGTAAACTATCACCTCGGAGCCGTCGGCGAGGAATGCTGAGGCGGGGGGAGCGCTTAAAAACGGGGCGAAGGCGTCGCCGTACAGTTCGGCAACCTGACACTGGAATTTCATGTGCTGCGCCTGCCAGACGTTCCACGGCGGGTGGTCAACGCGATATTCCATCGTTGATTGATCGCGCTGCCGGGCATAACCCCAATAGTGTTCGGTGATGAATTCTTCGGCTGAACCAATCGCCAGAGGTTTGGCGGGGCCGGTCACCGCCAGTTTCAAAACGTTTTCCTGACCGCCGTAGCGCCAGAAATAGGCGGCGGATTTCAGTTCGCCGGGGTTGCCTTCGAGGCGATGCCGCATGGGCACAGCGACATAATTTTCGTTGTAAAATCGCCGGGCGATGAAGGCGATGGCGCTCCGGGGAACCAGTTCCTTGATGAATACCACGCCGCGCCGCCAGCCTTCGTGGCTCAACCGGCGCACGTAGAAACGCAGATTCACCTCCTCGAAGTTTTGGTGGAACGGAATGGGCGTCCCCTTAACCCGCGTGCGGAGAAAAAGAAAGGCCACGATGCTCACATACGTTTTGCCCTGCCACGAATCCAGCTCCGTGCCCGCCGGCACAAAGGGTGCGAGCAAAGATGGCTCAATTTCGTAATTCAACATGGCCAAATTCCGCCACTCAGCAGTCAGAAACACCTTTGGCGCGGCGGCGGCCATGTGATTACTCCTTGGTCAGCACTTTTTCCAACAATTGATTTAGCCGTGTCAACATTGCGCGCGGATCTTCGAGCAGGCCGGCAGCCACGCGGGCGTTGTCGAGAATCTGCTCCGCCACGCTCCCGGCCAAGGCAGCGTCTTTGTGCCGCATGGCATCTAGCCGCGCCATGATGGGATGCGCGGGATTGATTTCGAGGACGTGTTTGGCAACGGGCAAATCCGGGCCGTCCCCCTGCCCTTCCTGCTTCATGGCTTTCATGATGCGCCTCATGCTGGAAGTCATATACTTGTCCGCATCCACGACCACGGCCGGGCTTTCTACGAGCCGATGCGAGACGCGCACTTCGCCAACCTTGTCGCCGACGGCTTCCTTGAGCCACTTGGCGAGGTCCTTGGCGGCATCCTCAGACAACGCGCCGTCCTTCTTGGCGGTCAAATCCAATTCCGCTTTCTCCGCCAGGCGCAAGGTTTTGCCTTCAAATGTGTGCAAATGTTCCATCACGAATTCATCCCACGCATCGTAGAGGAAGAGCACCTCCCATTTGCGATCGCGGAACACCTCGAAATACGGGCTGGCCTCCGCCGCCGCGCGGTTCGCGGCGAGCAGGCAGTAAATTTCCTTCTGGTCGCCGGGCATGCGCTTCACATAGTCCGCCAGCGAAGTGAGCTTGCCCTTGTCCAGCGTGGACGACTCGTAGCGGAGCAGTTTGCCCAGCGCTTCCTTGTGCGTGAAATCCGTGACGATGCCCTCCTTCAGGAAACGTTGGTATTCGCCGTAAAATTTCTCATAGGCTTCGGCCTCTTTTTCGGCTTGTTCATCGAGGAATTTCAGGAAGCGGCTGGTCAACACCTTGTTCAGCTTCTGCATCAGCGAAGTGTCCTGCATGGTCTCGCGCGAGATGTTCAGGGGTAAATCTTCGCTGTCCACAACGCCTTTGAGGAAGCGCAGCCATTCCGGGAACAAGCCTTTGGCCTTCGCTTGAATGAGCACTTTGCGGCAGTACAAATTCACTTCGGAATCCAGGCGGCCCATGCCCATGGTCTCAAAATTCCGCGCCGGCACGAACAGGAGCGCCTGGATGGCCAATGGCGCATCGGCCGTGAAATGCAGGCGGAACAGCGGCTGGTCGTGGTCGTGGCCGATGTAGGTGTAAAATTCGTTATACTCTTCTTCTTTGATTTCGTTTTTGTTGCGCGCCCAGATGGCCTGCACGGTGTTCAGCCGCTTGCCATTTAATTCGATTGGGAACGGCACGAAGCTGGAATAGCGCTGGATAATGTGTTCGACCGTGCTCTCTTTGGCGAAGTCCTTGGCCTCATCCTTCAGTTCCAGCGTGATCCTGGTGCCGCGGGGCAAATCGGCTGCCGGGGAGATTTCGTAGCCGCCACCGCCCTCGCTGACCCACTCCCACCCCTGTTCTTCGGGCACAAAGGAACGGCTCCAAACCGTCACTTTTTTCGCCACCATGAAGGCCGAGTAAAAGCCCACGCCAAATTGGCCGATCAATCCGACGTCCGGCTTTTTATCCTCAGCAATCTGTTTCAGAAACGCCTTGGTGCCCGAATGAGCAATCGTGCCCAGGTTTTCCACCAGTTCGCCGTGGGTCATGCCGAGGCCGGTGTCGGTGATGGTGAAAGTTCCGGCCTTTTCATCCGTGGTCACGGTAATTCCCGGCGCAACATCGGACTGGTGGACGGTCTTGCCGGAGGATTGGTTGAACCGGAGTTTTTCGCACGCGTCGGCGGCGTTGGAAATGAGTTCGCGAACGAAGATTTCCTTGTCGGTATACAGCGAATGGATGACGATGTTCAGCAACTGCTGAATCTCGGCTTGAAAATGATGTGTTTCTTTCTGGCTCATAGGGACTGTTTAAGTATTACACAGGGGGGCGTTCGTCAAGGGGGCAACTCGCAAAGAATTTCACCCAGATGGACACGTATTCCAGGGGAAAAGCCGGCGGTGAACGCGCCGCAGTCCAGACGCCTCGCGAAATGAAATACGCTTGGCAGTCGCGTTAGCGTCTGGACTGCGGTGGCTTTAGCCCCGCTTTTGAGCAAGGTTCTGATTATCGCCAATTTGTGGGTGGGACATTTATTTTGCATCTGTTCGCCCAGCATCCTTAAACGCGCCAGTTTCCCCGGACTCTTCTCCCCCAGCAGGCTTTTAATCTTGTTTGACTTCGTTGCCACAATTCCAGCATGACACTCCCCGTCGGTTAAAACTGCCGCAAAAAGCGCACGTCGTTCTCGTAAAAGAGCCGGATGTCGTTGATGCCGTAGCGCAGCATGGCGATGCGTTCGATGCCGAAGCCGAAGGCCCAGCCGGTCCACACCGCCGGATCGTAGCCCACGGTCTCGAACACCTGGGGATGCACCATGCCGCAGCCGGCGATTTCCAGCCAGTCCTTGCCCATCTTTTTGACGAGCGCGTTGGTAAAATCAATTTCGTAACTCGGCTCGGTGTAACTGAAATAGTGCGGGCGAAAACGAATCTTAACATCGCTGCCCATGAGTTCGCGAAAAACAAATTCCACGGTGCCCTTGAGGTCGCCCACGGTCACGGTCTTATCCACGTACAGGCCCTCGATCTGGTGGAAGGTGGGATTGTGCGTGGCATCGGCATTGTCGCGGCGGTACACGCGGCCGGGCACGATGATGCGCACGGGCGGCGGCTGCTTTTCCATGACCCGGATTTGGACGGAAGAAGTGTGCGTGCGCAAAAGAAGGGGACGACCGCCCTCAGCCGAAGCCCGGCCTGCCAACTGACCCGCTCCGCCAGAAGCAGGCGAAGTTGTTCCAGCATTAGTCCCAAGATAGAACGTGTCTTGTGAATCGCGCGCTGGATGGTCGGCGGGCGTGTTGAGGGCGTCGAAACAATGATATTCGTCCTCGATCTCCGGGCCGTCGGCGACGGCGAAGCCGATTTTACGGAAGGCGCGGACAATGTCGTCGGTCACTTGGGTGAGCGGATGCAACTTGCCGAGCGCACGGCGGCGGCCCGGGAGCGTAAAATCAGTGGGCTCCTTCGGCAGCGCGGCTTTCAGTTCCAACTCCTCGCGGCGTGCAGCGAGCGCGGCTTCGAGCTCTACTTTGGCGGCGTTGATGAGCTTGCCAGCGGCGGGTTTTTCCTCCTTCGACAGCGTGCCGAGTTGCTTCATCAGCGCGGTGAACTTGCCGTTCGGCCCGGTCCAGGCACCCTTGGTCTGTTCCAAGGCGGCGAGGTCAGGCGCGGTTTTGAGTTCCGCCAGTGCGGTTTGTTTGAGCGGTTCGATTTGATCAAGGAATCCAGCCATATTTAAGATGAGGATAGCGGATGGAGGATGGAAATAAAAGTAAAACGGACGCGGCCGGACTTGACTCGGAACACGGGTCTGGGAGCGCAGCAACTCGGCCAGCCAGAAGGTCACGCGATAAACATGCGCGTGGTTTTCAAAAAAAATGCGCCTGCGGCTCCGGCGTCTCGCCCGTGAGTTTCTATTCAAACCATATCGGAGAAACCTTCTCCCCGTGGGAAACGAAAATTTTTTAAACTTCTGCTCGACAAAATTTTCCCGGCGGTTTCAAATCACTTTCGGCATGGCGAAATCATCCAAACCCAAACGTATCGGCATTCTCACCGCGGGCGGCGACAGCCCCGGCCTCAACGCCGCCATCCGCGGCGTCGGCAAAACCTGTCTGGGCTTTTACGGCATGGAAATCATCGGCTTTCGCGACGGCTTTCGCGGCCTCGTGGAAAACCGCCGGCTCAAGCTCGACCGGACCGCCCTCTCTGGAATTCTGACCATTGGCGGCACCATCCTCGGCACCAGCCGCGACAAGCCGCATCGCATGGTGATTGATGGCCGCACGCGGGACATGACCGAGACCATCGTGGAAAATTACGATAAGTGGGGTCTCGACTGCATCGTCTGCCTCGGCGGTGGCGGCACGCAGAAAAATGCCCTGCGCCTGCACCAAGCCGGCCTGAACGTCATCACCCTGCCCAAGACCATTGACAATGATGTGGCCATGACCGATGCCACGTTTGGCTACGCCACCGCGATGGACATCGCCACGGAAACCATTGACCGCCTTCACAGCACGGCGCACAGCCATCACCGCATTATCGTGGCTGAAATCATGGGGCACCGCGCCGGCTGGCTCACGCTGGGTTCCGGCATTGCGGGCGGCGCGGACGTGATTCTCATTCCTGAAATTCCCTACGACGTGGAGCAGATTGCCGCAGCCATTCGCCGCCGCAGCAAACACGGAACAAACTTCAGCATCGTTGCCGTGGCCGAAGGCGCCATGAGCCGCGATGACGGCCGGGCGTTTTCCGCGGCCGAAAGCAAATTGGAACGTGCCAAAACCTTGCACGACAAAAAAGAAGCCAAGCTGGAACTGGCCTCGCTCGAAGTGAGGCATCAGGGCAATACCCTGCGTTTGGCCAAGCAACTCGAAGAGCTCACCCATCTGGAATCGCGGGTCACCATTCTCGGTTATGTTCAGCGCGGCGGCACACCGTCGGCGGCGGACCGCATTCTGGCCACCCGGCTGGGCAGCGCCTGTGGCGACCTCATCAGCGAAGGCGTTTTCGGCGTCATGGTGGCGGCGCGCGGCGATGCCACCGAACCGGTGCCGTTGGAAAAAGTCGCCGGCAAACGCAAAGCCGTGCCGACCGATCATAGCTGGATTCAGACCGCCCGCCATGTGGGAACCTGCATGGGAGATTGAACCGACAGTGCGTGTCCAGAAACATTCAGCGCTCAACATTCAATTCCCAAGTGTGTCCTATTCACACGTTCCTTCGATGTTGGGCGTTGAATGTTGAATGTTTTGGGGTTTGCCGACTTCAGCGCCGCGGCTCGTCAGGTGAACAGCTTCAATAACAAACCTTGTCGCTCTTGGCCTGCCACTCGGCAAAGACTTCCAAGGCCTCGTCCCGCAGCAGTTGGCGCATGGGCAGTTGCCGCT
>Ga0302320_10019399_pt1 | contig 13645 bp, 14 predicted proteins | sample Bog_T0_3_FD_202130 | JGI IMG/M metagenome (GOLD analysis project Ga0302320, IMG submission 202130) | Peat permafrost microbial communities from Stordalen Mire near Abisko, Sweden - Bog_T0_3 | ecosystem: Environmental > Terrestrial > Soil > Wetlands > Peat | place: Sweden: Abisko, Stordalen Mire... | reverse complement strand
TGCTGTCAACGCCTGTTGCACTGACCGATGCGCCGGTCGAGACTTTGAATACCGCGCCGGTTGAGGCAGTCAATCCCAATGGAGAAACTGTCGATACTGCTCAGGTCATTCAGGCGCCTCCAGTCACTGAGGCTGCCGTAGTCCCAGCGCCGCCGCAACCCGTTCTTGCTGCTTCATTGCCCAAGACGGCCAGTCATCTCCCCTTGATTGGTCTCGTTGGGCTGCTTTCATTGGGTGCTGGCTTTGGCCTGTTGGGCATCTCGAAGCTGAACGCGTAAATCAACTGAAGGTTGGGCGACACTCCTCACGTGTCGTCTCGCAACTATCGGTCGGCGGAGGCGGTACGCGAGTATCGCTTCCATCGCCCCTTAGATAGAAACCGTGCAACACGCAAGCGCTGCTTTCACAATGCATCGAGGGCTCGAACAGATGGTTGAGGTGAGCTTATTCCCGAGAAGATTCGAAGGAGAAGCAAACAGGCACGACTCTGAAATCTCCGGCGTTCGCATCCGCCAGAGCAAGACCGCGGCCGTGGCGTACCGCTGCCTGATTGCTCTGACTGGCCTTGTTATCGCGCCATTTGTCTCTGGAGCGCAGGGTTCCCAGCCATCCCAGATTGGCTCAGGCGATGGGTACACTCTCAGAGTGGACGCCAACATGGTTATCCTCAGCGCAACGGTGCTGGATCGCCACAATACACCTGTTTCCGGCCTCGATAAAGGCGATTTCCAGGTACACGAAAATGGAAAACTTCAACAGATCATGCAATTCAGCCACGACGACATCCCCGTGACGGCCGGTATTCTCGTCGATAACAGCGGGAGCATGGGACCAAAGCGCGACGATGTCATTGCGGCGGCGATGGCGTTCGCGCGGTCCAGCAATCCCCAGGACCAGATGTTTGTGGTCAACTTCAACGACAGCGTCTCTTTCGGTCTTCCGCCGGGCGAACCATTTACCGATCGACAGGAAGAGCTTCAGTTGGCGCTCTCAAGAATTAAGACGATCGGCCAGACCTCTCTCTATGATGGAATCGTCGCCGCCCTCGACCACGTCCATCAGGGATCTCGCGATAAAAAGGTGCTTGTCCTGATCAGTGACGGAGGCGACAACGTCAGCAAGCACAGCCTGGCTCAGGTGCTTGGCATGGCCAAACAGACTACGGCAATCATCTACGCGATCGGCATCTTCGATGAACAGGACGGCGACCAAAACCCAGGTGTGCTCCGGCGGCTGGCCGGGGAGACAGGTGGCGAAGCCTTCTTTCCCGAGTCATCAAAAGAAGTTCCCACCATCTGCGAAGAAATTGCTCACGATATTCGAAGTCAGTACACTCTGGCTTATGTTCCTGCGATAGCAGCCGACGATGGGAGTTACCGGACCATCGAAGTACGGGCAAGCGCGCATGGCCGCGGACGCCTTTCAGTTCGCACTCGGGCCGGATACTCGGTCCCCCTAGCAATGCCGGCGGGCACAATTGAGCCAATCGTTCATGATTCCCGGAACTGATCAACGAAGTTCTGGAGCGCGGATCCGCATGTTCCTTCGTTGGACGCGGAGCCTCCTGTTTTTGCTTGGCGCGTTGGCTATCTCTTATGTCGGTCTCATGCTGCTCCGCGCAAGAAACTATCAGGAAGTCGCAAATAGTACCCTGGAACAGCAAATGCATGCGGAGGAGCAGCCCAAGGCGGCCCCGTCTGGGCCTGCTGTAAAGGAAGGCGATGTTCTGGGCCGCATTGAGATCCCACGATTGGGAATGACGGTGGCAATTCTTGAAGGAACTACATCGCGAACATTGGGAGTCGGGGTTGGACATATCCAAGGCACAGCTCTTCCAGGAGAGCCGGGGAATATTGGAATTGCCGGGCACCGGGATACGTACTTCCGCGCCTTGAAGGGCATTCAAATGGGAGATGAGATTCGGATTCAAACCGTAACTGGTCTGTCACAATATAAGGTCGACTGGGTGCAGATCGTCGCTCCCGATGACACTAGCGTCCTCGCTTCCTCAGCCGCTTCAGCCATTACGCTTGTCACCTGTTACCCATTTCACTTCATAGGAGCAGCTCCGCGAAGGTTTGTGGTGCATGCGTATAAGGAGTAGGTGCGTCGGCATGGAGGCATTTATGCGCGAATCGCCAGCCAGCGCCGGATCGCGCGCGGACAGCAATAACTGGCTTCTAGTAGTTGTGAGCGATTACCTGATTGAACAGGATTGGATTGAGCAGCAGCGTAGGCATCGCGTCAAAATAAGTCGACTATATTATCGGCAACAGCTTTAATAAGTCATGCACGATCATCCAGCGGCCGAGCAGGTCGAAGTGAAGTACCGGTCATTGTCTCCGTTAATTGATGACCGGATGCGGCGGCAGTGGGCAGCGACCGAGTCCAGGGCCTATGGGTGGGGTGGAGTTCAGACCGTCAGTGGAGCAATCCGTATGTCGCCGAATACGATCCGCAAGGGATTGGCGGAGTTGGCTGCGCGGGAGAGCAACCCCCTGCGGCGATCGATACGCGTATCCGCAAACCGCGGTCGGTGCGGCATGGGCGCTGAAACCGTTGCGCACCGACTCGGTTAGCCGTGGCTTATTCATCTCCCTTTTCACGCGGGAGAAAATTCTTCTTTCAGTCTCGGTTCGGCCTTTCTTTTTCAAGAAGCTGCCCTTCTTTGAACGATGAGCGGTGAATTGGCGTATTGAGTTCGGAGTCGATCTTCCTTCGGCATTCGGCTAAAAGGATCAAACAATACGTGTGCGTGTTTATCCGGCTACGACGTTAGCGCCGCCAACGCGAATATCCCCAGCCCCCACCTCCGAGCAGAAAAAGCACCAATAGAACAATCAAGATAGTTTCCATGTTGTAACCTCACTCGCAAGAGGAAGCGGACTCGCCATTGTAACGACTGTCCCACATTTCCCCTACACATGATCCTAGGAGTGGCCCAGATGGCTGTCTGATCACATTGGACCGCGTAGAGCAGAGTGCTCAAGCCTCGTTGCTTAAAACTGCAATTCGCGCCTCTTGCAAAGAGCCATCGTCCTGAGACTGGTCATGTTCGGGTTAGGCAGAACGCACTCTAGTCAAAGCGCATAGCAATGAAGAACTGGAGTTCGATTCTGACCAACGGAGCGGACTTGGCGTGTTTAGGATGTGGTTTACATAAGCAGCCGTGCCCCTCTCGGAGTGGCAGCATACGGTATCCCTGGAGCCCACAACGTAGAACATCAAAGGCACTGAAAGAAGCAATCAGTCCCAGCAAGACAATCAATCGAACGTTGGGCAGCAGTGCCACGACATCAGAGCGCAAGTCGCCGGTAAGTCGTTTAACGTAAATGACAATGATGTGCGCGATCAGAGCCGGCCTGGAACTCAAGCTGCAAAAGAAGGACAACAATCCCGCGCTCACCGGAAAGAGTGAGTTCTGGATAGTTGCGTCCCGCCATGACATTCTCTAGGCAAATTGGTTGAAACATCACATCGGTAACTTCTTATCTACGAACCAACCAGGTCAGGCGTGCTTCAACGGCATAGCTTGGTGCGTTTCAGGCAGGCGTTTCCCAAGCGCAGCCTGGGTCTGTCCACCCTGCTGTGCACTCCCCTGCGAGCAATTATGACCAGCTATAAGCGATCCTATAGTCCGATACTGGTGAATACAAGGTTCTGAATAGGGCAAGGATACTTTCCCAAAGAGGGCCTTACCTAGTTGCAGGCAATCACGATGCGAATACCCTTCTATGCACCTTAACGAATCGACAACAACCACCGAACGAAGGAGAGAATCATGATGAAACCTAGCACAGAAGATCGGGCATCAGGGAAGCTTCACGAAGTAAAAGGCGCGATCAAGCAGAAGGCCGGCGAGATCACGAAGAACCCCAATCTGGAAGCTGACGGTAGAGCCGAAAAGAATGTCGGAAAAGTTCAACACGTCGTCGGCAAGATTGAAAAGGCTGTTGGAGAGTAAGCGCATCACCATTGAACTCAGAGACGAGAAAGGTCAAGAGAGCATGGCGCAATCAGTTTTGGAACAAATTGGCGTTCAGATCGACGAGACTGCGCGCAGGGCTTCGCGTGCGGCCTCGACCGTTGCGGATGCGCTTGAGGATGGCGGAGTTGCAGCACGGCGTGTTGCAAAGCAGGGCAGCCATGCCGCAATAGAGCTTCTTGCGGACACAAAAAAGCGAGTGCAACGGCATCCTATTGAATCAATCGCGACTGCATTTGCGGCAGGCGTCCTGGCTGGCTCTGCGATTCGCTGGATGTTGAAGCGAAGGTAACGCTAGTCAGAGACAGACAATGTGAGTGAAGGGGGAGCGGGACATTCGTTCCTCTTTACTCGTCGTTTCAGGGTGTCGGACTGCTACACCGGATTAATCTGCGATGTCAATGTGTGCAATTGTGAACTGCACGCAAGCAAATATGTCGTCTAAACTTCAGCGGTGACAACCCCGATTATTGAAATCGAAAGCCTTACACGTCGCTTTGGTGCGTTTACAGCGGTTGATTCTTTAACCATTACTGCCAATGCCGGCGAGGTGTTTGGCTTGCTCGGCTCTAACGGAGCCGGGAAGAGCACCACCATCAAGATGCTTACGACGCTCTTGCCGCCAACCTCGGGTGAGGCCCGCGTTGGCGGTTTTTCCATAACCAGGCAACCGGTTGAGGTTCGCCGCGCTATCGGTTATGTGCCGCAGGCGGTCTCGGTAGCTCTTACGCCTGTGGTCAAGCTTTGATTACTGCGAATGAATGTGTCTAGATCGTCGGCAGTTGTCTCTTTTCATATCAGGCTGGCCGAAATTCGGATTCCCGAGCCAGATCAAGATTCTCTTCTGGATTCCAGCGCTTCCTCGATTGAAAAGGAATCACAATGTCTGTAGAAAATAAGGAACATCATCATACCGATCGCATTGGCTGGCTGCGCGCAGCGGTGCTGGGCGCGAACGACGGCATCCTCTCAACATCAAGTCTGGTGCTTGGTGTCGCAGCCGCTCATGCGACACACCGTAATCTATTGGTTGCTGGAATGGCCGGTCTGGTGGCCGGAGCAATGTCGATGGCAGCAGGGGAGTATGTTTCCGTCCACTCGCAGGCAGACACAGAAAGTGCTGATTTGGACATAGAGCGCGGGGAGTTGAAAGCAGACAATAAAGGTGAACACAAGGAGCTGGCTGCAATCTACGTCACCCGCGGGCTCGATTCTTCTCTCGCGAAACAGGTTGCCCAGCAACTGATGGCGCATGACGCGTTGGGCGCCCATGCAAGCGATGAGCTAGGCATATCCAAGAAGCTTCGCCCGCGCCCCATTCAAGCAGCATTGTCATCGGCCGGAAGCTTCGCACTCGGCGCATTGATGCCTCTCCTAGTCACAGCTATCGCACCGGTACAGGGATTGATCCCCCTTGTATCCGTCTCTTCACTGGCTTTGCTCGCGATTCTGGGTGGATTAGCAGCACGCGCTGGCGGGGCAGGAGTGATGATCGGTGCAATGCGCGTGACGTTCTGGGGTGGGCTAGCCATGGCAATGACCGCTGGTATTGGATGGCTATTTGGAGCCGTTGTTTAGGCATAACGAATCGGAGAGTCAAGGCGATGCCTGTCCGGCGGGAAGGAAATCCGGTCAGACTCAAGGTGGCGTCAATCCCGTCCCTGTCGCTTCAACGGCGCCAAGCCACTCAAGACAAACATCGTGCAATCTTCAACTTCGGCTAGTTTGCGCATTCTTTCTGAGGCGCTTTTATTGCGCCGCAATGAATTTTCGTTGCGGTGCCGTCTTTCGTTCGAGCCAATTATTCAATGCAGTCTGTATGATGTACGAGGAGTTCGGACAGCCAGCTTCGTCGCAATCATGCCGGCATTTAGTACTGCCCGGTGATCAGCAGATGTGAAGGTGCTCTCTGAAGCAACAATACTCGCGTGAGGAAAGTAGGATTCAGATGAGGGTGCACCTGGTCAATCCCAGCGATAACTCCTTTGGTACTGCGGTCATCACTCCCCGATGGCTGTTTGTTCTTGCGGCAGCCACACCAGGTGCGGCGGGCGATCCCATTCTTGTCGACGAATCCCTTGAGCAGATTCAGCCGGAAAGTATCCAGCCCGGAGACATTGTGGGCATCAGCGTGCATACCGGCAATGCTCTGCGCGGTTACGCGGTGGGCAGAATGGCGCGCAGCCGCGGCGCATGGGTCGTCTACGGAGGCATCCACGCCACTCTGTTTCCAGAGGAAGCCTTCGAGCGAGGCGAGGCGCATTCGGTGGTGAAAGGCGATGGCGACATTGCCTGGGGCTTGGCTGTAACGGACTGTCTCGCCGGCAAACCGGAGAAGGTCTACGAAGGCGGACGCATCGAGGGCAAGCAGTTCCTTGAAGCGCGTTGGGACCTGATGCAGGCCGACAAGTATATGTGGGCCTCGGTGCAGACCATTCGCGGTTGTCCCAAGCATTGTTCGTTTTGCAGTGTGTGGCGCACCGATGGGCAACAGCCACGCCAACGCTCCTACGAGGCAGTGATCGACGAAATCGTTCGGCTCCGGCGCATCGGATTCCGGTTTATCGCATTGGCCGATGACAATTTCTATCCGGTGAGCCTGACCGATCTGCGGCTCGCCCGTGAGCAGAAAAATCTCGCCAAACTTGAGGAACTGACGGCGATTCGCGCCGAGCGCTTCGAGTTGATGAAGGAACTCGCCAAGCTGCCCAAGGACATGGTGTTCTATACCCAGATCACCATGGAGGCCGGCGAAGATGGTGACTTTCTTGACGCAATGCGCAAGGCCAACATCAAGGGCGCGCTGGTGGGTGTCGAGGCGGTCACGCCAGAGGGACTGAAGGCGGTCTTCAAGGACTTCAACTTCTCAGGAGATGCATTGGCCGGGCGCTTGCAAACTTTCAGGCAGCACGGCGTTCATGTGCTTGGCTCCTTCATCTTCGGGTTGCCGACTGACAAGCCTTCTACCTTTGACGCCACCGTTGAGATGGCGCTCAAGGCGGACATTACCTTTGCCCAGTTCGTCATGATGACGCCGTTTCCCGGCACCGTCGACTTCGGGCGCTGGGAGAAGGAGCAGGCGAAAGATCCTGCGATGGTGGGCGGCGTGCCCATTACGCGCTATTGGCTTATCCCCACTGAAGTTCGCCCCAAGATGTTCACACCGCACCCTTCGATGAGTTCAGACGAGATTCGCGAACGCACACAGAAGGTTTGGGACCGCTTTTATACCTGGCGCGCGATTTGGCACAGGTCTGCATGTACACCTACCCTGCGCGCGCGCATCGCCTTCGTGTTTCTTTCCAAGCTCTACCGGCAGATGTACGCGGGCACCGGCATCTCGACCGACAGTGCGCGCCGGAAGAAGTCAAAGGGTTGGGCTCGCTGGACGGCGCGGCAATGCAAGAGACTGTTCGAGGCAAAGCCGATGCCCGAGTTGGAATTGCCAATATGGAGTTCGCGGCCGGTGCTCCCATTACTGGATGTAGCATCCATTCGACCGGCCGAAGTGCCGGATACATTTGGTCTGTAATGTAACTCGCACCATAGGGTCAATGGAATTGGTAATACTGAGATCGCGAGGGACGCGATTCGTAAGTCCTTCTGCGTCAGCACCGCTGATTTAAAAGAGGCGCGAGCATGGATTGAAGCGTATGCTCGAAGCAGGAGTTAGTGTCCCCCCTTTCTCGCCTTCGGCATTCCAGGCACAGCTTCGGACGAGCACCTTTCAAGTACGCAACCTGTACGACCGGAGTTGCTATGGGTTTCATAAACAAGGGTGACGTCAAGAACCACCTCTCTTTGCGCGAGCGGAACGGTAAGCGGCTCTTCCGCGCTGTCGGTCCAACTGACGCTACTGGCTACTTAGGCCAGAAACACCGGAGCGCGGATTTGCCGCCCGAGATTGCAAAATCGCCCGAGCAGCCTGCCGTTCCTGAAGTTGCTGTAGCCCCGCCCGAAGAGAACGCCGGATTGAAACCTTTCCTGGTTCCCCCGGTATCCAAAAGCGCGCAACAGTGAAGCTGCATTCTGTTTTCCTCCGCAAAGGATGTGTTCTGCCGAACCTCCTGGACCCGCTCCAGGAGTCTGTTGGAGAGAACTGGACGCAAGTGGAGGAGCTTGACGCGCCGGTCTTCGATACCATGATTCGCCAGGCCGGTTGGCACTTTATGTGGATTCAGAAAGCCTGTGCTCGCAAAGGCTTTGGGATCTCCAGGCAGAATGCAATCGACCGTGCATTGATCCATGCACTGGATGGAGTCGGGTCCCGATTTAATGCCGCGGAGCTCGATTTTGTCCAGGTTGCGAAATGCCTGGGTTTCCACGTCGCGACCGTAACCGTGCAGTCGCGGCAGATTCAGCAGCAAACTTCCCTGGAATGCCCGAATGATATCTGACCCGGTTCGTCACAACGGATGCTCGGCAATCCTAAAGGCCAGACCACACGGAGTTGAACTCTTCCCCTACGGTGAAGCGCAGCCCTGAATGAAAGCAGGTCGCAATGAACCCTCAAGAAATGACGCAACCGGAGACACGGGCAGGCGGGCAGGCCGCAGTATTATCGCCTTCGATCAGTCACGAGACCCCACCCGTTCCTTTGCCAACGCGCATTGCCTTTGTCGGGAATTATCTTCCGCGCGAGTGTGGCATTGCGACGTTTACCACCGACCTATGCACGGCGCTTGCCGCGGAATTCGGACCGGAGCGGCTTTTTGCCATTCCTGTCAACGATCCTGATTCGCATTACGACTACCCGGAACAAGTGCGGCTGGAACTGGAGCAGGAAGACTTGACCTCCTACGAGCGCGCAGCCGATTTTCTGAATTTCAACGGCAATGACCTCGTCAGTCTGCAACACGAATATGGCGTCTATGGCGGAGATGCAGGCAGCCACATCCTCACGCTCCTTCGCAAACTGAAGATGCCTCTGGTCACCACGCTGCATACAGTTCTTCGCGAACCTTCTGTGCAACAGCGGGCAGTGCTCGATGAAATCGCAGCGCTCTCCGACCGGCTTGTTGTGATGAGCGAGTTGGCCGCCAGCATGTTGCGCGATGTCTATGCGGTTCCCGACGAGAAAATCGATGTGATCCCGCACGGCGTGCCTGAAATGCATTTCATGGACCCCAACTATTTCAAAGACAAGTTCGGCACCGAAGGGAAATCCGTTCTGTTGACCTTCGGTCTGCTCTCACCGAATAAGGGAATTGAAAATGTGATCCGTGCGCTGCCTGCAATTCTGGCGCGGCATCCGAATGTGGTGTACATTGTTTCGGGCGTAACGCACCCTCATATTCGGCGGCGAGAGGGAGAAAAGTACCGCGACGAGTTGAAAGCGCTTGCTGAAGAACTGGGCGTCTCTTCGCAGTTGATTCTCAATAACCGTTTTGTGAGCGCCGAAGAGCTGATCGAGCATGTTGGCGCGGCGGACATTTACATTACACCCTACCGGCAAGAGGCACAGGTGGTTTCCGGCACGCTTGCCATCGCGCTGGGCGCAGGCAAGGCCATCATCTCCACACCGTATTGGCACGCGAAGGAGCTGTTGGCGGACCGGCGCGGCGTGATTGTTCCCTTTGACGATCCTGCCTCGATTGCAAATGAGGTGTTACGGCTTTTGGAGAACGATGCGGAGCGCCATGCCATGCGTAAGCGTGCATACCTGTACTCCCGCGAAACCACGTGGCCAAAGACGGCGCTCGCCTACATGGCGAGCTTCCAACGCGCGCGCTTTGAGCGCAGTTTGCGGCCCCGGCCAGCGCAACAGGATGACCGAACAATGCGCGAGGAAAGCCAACTGCCGGAACTGAATGCCGCGCACCTGCTAAACATGACCGACGATACCGGCATATTGCAGCACGCAATTTTCTCGGTGCCCAACACGCGCGAGGGCTACACCACGGATGACAATGCGCGTGCGCTCATGGTGTCAAATGCCTTGAACGAGGCCACTCTCTATGCAAGCACGGTGGACTACGTCAAGCTCTCGCATCGCTATCTGGCATTTCTGTGGTTGGCCTTTCACCCCGATACGGGGCGGTTCAGAAACTTCCTTGGCTACGACCGGAAATGGCTGGAGGATGTTGGATCGGAAGATAGCCATGGACGCGCTCTCTGGGCTTTGGGTACCGTGCTGGGCTACTCGCAGGATGCGGGTTTGCGCGGAGCGGCGGGCCGTCTATTTGAAGCCGCCATGCCTGCGTCGCTCTCATTCACCAGCCCTCGCGCCTGGGCCTTCAGCATTCTCGGAATGCAGGCCTACCTGGATTGGTTTCCAGGCGACAGAGCCGTCCAGGGCGCGCGAAACACGCTTGCCAATCGGCTGTTGAAGATTTACGTGCAGTCGAGTGCTGGAAGTTGGCACTGGTTCGAGAAAAGTCTCTCTTACTCGAATGCAAGGCTCTCGCAGGCGCTTATTCTCACTGGCTGGAGAAGCGATAACCAGACGATGATAGCCAGCGGGATCGAGTCTCTTGAGTGGCTGGTGGCGGAGCAGCATCGAGGCGACCAGGAGATCTTCGTGCCGATCGGCTCCAACGGATTCTTCACCGAGGGCAGAGAAAAGGCCCGCTTCGATCAACAGCCGGTTGAGGCAGTTGCAACCATCTCCGCGTGTCTCACTGCCTACAAGTTCACGCATGAAAAGCGCTGGCTCGACGAGGCTCAGCGTGTCTTCCGCTGGTTCCTCGGTAAGAACGACTTGCAGATTCCTCTTTACGACGCTGCAACGGGCGGGTGCAGAGACGGATTGCATCCTGACCGAGTGAACGAAAATCAGGGCGCAGAGTCAACGCTCTCGTTCCTGATGGCCCTCCTTGAAATGCAAGAGGAGAAAGTAACCAACGCGACAAAACTTCATCAGGAAATGAGTGTTTCTTTTTGAGTCTAGATACCACTTTGGCTTCACCGCAAATGTCTATTGCTCAGAAGCAAGCTGCGGCATATACGGACACACAGTTGTTTACCCGGCATCCTGGCAACCCGATCCTCAGTCGGCAAGACTGGCCTTATCCGATTAATAGCGTCTTCAACGCAGGAGCCGTACTGTTGGCCGATGGAGATACGCTCTTGCTCTGCAGAGTTGAGGACCACACGGGACTATCGCATCTGTGTGCCGCTCGCTCTGCCAACGGAATCGACGGATGGAGAGTCGATGATAAGCCCACGCTGATGGCCAACCCGCGCGATTACCCTGAAGAGATCTGGGGCATCGAGGATCCTCGTATCACCTGTGTTCCCGAACTTGAACAATACGCGATTGCCTACACATCGTTTGCACGAGGCGGCCCCGGAGTCTCGCTGGCGCTGACGCGGGACTTCAGGACTTTTGAGCGATTGGGCGTAATCATGCCTCCTGAAGATAAAGATGCTGCTCTGTTGCCGCGCAGAATCAACGGCAATTGGGCCATGATTCATCGCCCGGTAACACCCACCGGCGCGCATATGTGGGTCTCCTACTCGCCGGACCTGCGGCATTGGGGCAGCCACAAAGTGATGCTGGAAGCACGCCGAGGCGGTTGGTGGGATGCGAACAAGATCGGACTCTGCTCGCCGCCCATCGAGACATCGAAGGGGTGGCTCACCATTTATCACGGTGTGCGGCAAACCGCCGCGGGCAGTATTTATCGCTTGGGGCTGGCGCTCTTCGATCTTGATAGGCCGGAGATATGCCTGCAGCGCGGAGACTCTTGGATGTTTGGCCCCGAGGCTCCCTATGAACGCAACGGCGATGTAAAGGACGTTGTGTTTCCTTGCGGACAAACAATCTGCGCAGATGGAGATACGATTCGTGTTTATTACGGCGCAGCGGATACCTGCGTGGCTCTGGCAACGGGCAGTATTCGCGCACTGCTTGCATGGCTCGATTCCCACACTTCTTTACCAGAGGCACACGGGCTCTAGAACAGGCCTGCGCGAGAAAGAAGCAAAATGAACGAAACCGTTTGGAACCGGCCGCATTGGCTGCCTCAAATGATTTGGATGAAGCACGAATGTCCTAGCTGCAACTCAGTTAAATTCAAGCCCGCTGAGTTGCGCTCTTACGACGAATTACTCAGCATGTTCGCGCTGCGGCCGGTGCGTTGCATGTTCTGCTGGAGACGGTACTACTGGTTTGCGTTCCGTGCGCCAGATCCAGCGTGAGAGATTCTCAGTGCGCAGATGCCGGCCGATTCGGCTGAATTGGTCATCGCCGAACGGTGGGGCGTACGCTTGACGCCGCCGAGTCTCTCTATGAGCGCGCACCCGCGTCTGGCTTACGCTGGCTTGAAGCGCGCACCACAAGATGCGGGCGGATGAGCTCCCGCACTGGCCGCGCCGCCGTCTTGCTTTGCGCAAGCGTGAGTGCGAGAGCGGCCGCGTGCTTTCCGATTGACTTGCTGCCCTGATCGACCGAGGTCAGCGGTACGCGAAGAAAATCGGAGTAAGACAGATTGCCGCAACCCACCACCGCAATATCTTCAGGAATGCGCAGGCCGGCATCGAGAATGGCGCGCATCGCACCCAAACCAACGGGATCGTTAAAGCAGAAGATGCCATCCGGGCGGATCCTGTTGGCAAGCAGCCGGGTTGTGGCTTCATATCCGCCTTTCTCGCCTCGGTGGTCGCCAGAGGCGCCGATCGACACAATGTGCCCGGCCAGCGGAGTCATCTTGTGCGCGGCCAGCGCTTCCTTGTAGCCCTCCAGGCGGCCGATGGCCGTGCTCACCTCTGGGCCGCGAATATGCGCAATGCGTTTGCAGCCTTGCTCGATCAAGTGCGCCGTTGCAAGCTCACCAACAAGCCGATCGTCGACTCCCACAAAGTTTGCTTCAAGGCCGGTCAATTGCCGATCCAAAAGAATGTACGGGATCTTCTGCTCTTCAATGCGGCGAAAGCTTTCGAGCTTCCACTGCGCTGAGGCCACAAGCATCACATCCACGCGCCGCGCCAGCAGTCCTTCAATCTCCTGCCGCTCCAACTCTGGGTCCTCGTCGGAAGAGGAGATGAACAAGCTGAATCCCCGTTTTCGAACCTCGGCGGAGAGCGCCTTGGCAACCTGCGCAAAGAACGGATGCAGCAGATCGGGGACAATCAAGCCAATCGTCCAGGTGCGCCCGGTAATGAGGGAGCGAGCAGCCAGATTCGGCTGGTAATTCAGTTCCTTCATCCGCTTCAAAACACGCTTGCGCGTTTCCGCGCTAATGTCCGGATGATCGCGAAGAACCTTGGAAACAGTCACAACAGAAAGGCCCAGATCGCGGGCAATATCTTTCATTCGCGCGGCCATTCTCTTGTAACACCTCCGCTAATCCTGCCACTTCGCTGTTTGCTGCCAGGGGAGAATGACATTCTCCCACGCACAGCGAACGCGGTTTCTCGCCTGAATTTAAGAAACCAATTCGTGCATTATCGTAGCACTCTCTCGATTCGGAACGCGAATAACTCCATATTTGTGAGCGTGCAAATCCATTCGCTGAGCCATCACTCCGGGCTTGCTGCATTTGTGCGTGGTGGGCCATCGACCTCCGCTCACCGCGCAACTTTGCTCGGAGTCCAGAAATCTTGGTCGGCAATGAAACGATCTGCGGCCGAGCAGCACTATCTGTCGTGCCGGCTCCTGAGCCGCGCTCAATATCCTCCGCATTTCCTGGCGGCATGCGGCGCGTTCCCCGAAGTAAA
>Ga0302320_10019398_pt1 | contig 13646 bp, 11 predicted proteins | sample Bog_T0_3_FD_202130 | JGI IMG/M metagenome (GOLD analysis project Ga0302320, IMG submission 202130) | Peat permafrost microbial communities from Stordalen Mire near Abisko, Sweden - Bog_T0_3 | ecosystem: Environmental > Terrestrial > Soil > Wetlands > Peat | place: Sweden: Abisko, Stordalen Mire... | reverse complement strand
GGGGCAGCCGGACCTCGAACGTTGCGCCCCTCCCCTTTCCCGGACTGCGGGCCGCGACCTGCCCCCCGTGCATTTGGATCAGCGTGTCCACGATGGATAGCCCCAGGCCAAGGCCGCTGTGCTGGCGGCTGGGTGAGCCGTCTGCCTGACGGAACCGCTCAAACACATGGGGAAGAAAGCCCGCTTCGATACCCTCCCCGGTGTCCGACACGGCGACGACGAGAGTCGGGCCCTCCATCTCCGCGAGGACACGCACCTCGCCGCCGCGCGGCGTGAACTTGATAGCGTTCGTTAGAAGGTTCCAGACGACCTGCTGGAGCCGGCCAAAGTCCGCGGAAATCTCCGGCAAGCCGGCCTGAACGGATGAGTCCAGCAAGACGCCCTTGTCGAGGGCCAGGGGGCGCACCGTGTCGATTGCGGCACTTATCACGTCCTCCACGAGGACGGACTTGATCTCCAGGCGAACCTTGCCGGAGATGATGCGGCTCACGTCGAGTAGGTCGTCGATCAGCTGGGCCTGGGCACGCACGTTTCGCTCGATCACTTCGACGCCCTCCTTGATCATGGCGGGGTCATTCGCCTCGAGACGGAGGAGCTCGACCCAGCCGGTGATCGCGTTGAGCGGGGTGCGAAGCTCGTGGCCCAGCGTAGCCAGGAACTCGTCCTTAAGGCGGTTGGCGCGCTCGCTTTCGATTCGTGCCGAGCGCTCGCTCGCGAGCAGCTGCTCTCGCTCCTGCTCCCAGAGTTTCCGAGAGGTGATATCCTGCGTTGTCCCGCTGAACCCCATCGCTCGACCGGCCTCGTCCCTCTGAGTCTGGCCCGTTGCCCTTACCCAGCGGATATCGCCGGCCGGCGAGACGGTCCGGTATTCGATGTCGTATTTCGCGCCGTTCGAGACGGAAGCCGTGACGGCATTGCGCGTCCTCCCCCTGTCGTCCGGGTGAAGGATGCTGTAGAAGCGGTCAAAATCTATCACGGCCTCCGGGGGAAGCCAGAAGTGCGCCTTGCACCGGTCGTTCCAGATGATCTTGTCCAGGGGCATCGGGCAATAGAACGTGCCGAGCTCCGAGGACTCGAGTGCCTCGGCCAGCTTGGCCTGAAGGTCGACGATTCGCGCCATCTGGTCGGCGACCTGTCGCTGGCGGAAATTTACCCGGACTGCCGATTGCACAGCGCTCAGGATAGAATTCACCGGGGCTGGCCTTTCCAGGATCGTGAGATTCTGGAGTCCGGCCAAGAGTGATTTTGCAAAGACTGAACCCGTCCCTCCCTGGATCAGGACCACGGTTGGCAGGTCGAGTCCGTCATCGCTCGCGTGAAGGACGGTGGCAAGCGACTCTATGCCGGAGAAGCGAATTGCCTCTTCCGTGGTGAGGAGCGCGGATGCGCCGCGCCCAATCTCGTCCTTCAGCGCTTTCAGGGTCTCGCAGGAATGCGAATTCAGTCCCACCTCGTTCAGGAGGCGCTGGCTGATCTCCGCGTCCTTTCGAGTCGTTACGAGTAGAAGGATCCGCGGAGAATCCGCCGCGCCCGGTGTCTGGCCGGCGGCGTTCTTCATTCAACTCCAGACGGCATAGAAACCGGCACGGGCATCCCGGAGAGTATGCCGCGGTATTCCTTCAGCGGGGCACTCACGGCGATGCCCCGGTCCGAAAAGATGAGCTCCCGGATGAACTCCTCGTGCCTGCCGCTGCGCTTCTTTACAACGGAGATCGCCTTCTTCACTTGGCCCTCGATCTCGAAATAGCGGAAGAGGACAACCGAGTCGGCCAGGTAGCTCGTGTCCACTGGAGTCTGCATCTGGGATCCGAGAAGGCCGTGCTGGGCCACGACCATGATCGTCGTGACGCCCCTGATGGCGAGGTATGCCAGCAGCTCGTGAAGCTGGGCGATCAGGAACCGCTCCTCTGGCATCGCGTTGAGATATCCGTTGAGGCTGTCGATGATGACGACCTTCGCCTGGTCGCGCTCAACGGAGGTTCGCACACGGTTGACGAACTCACCCGGCGACAACTCAGCAGGATCGACCTGCTCGAGCTTGACGCTGCCCTTCTCGATGCCCGAGTTGAAGGCGATGCCCAGACCGGCGGTTCGCGCCTCAAGGGTTGCGAGGCTCTCGTCGAATGTGAAGACGACCGCGTGGTCCCCTCTCTCTGCAGCCGCCACTGCATAGCGCACGGCGACGGTCGACTTGCCGGAGCCGGCTGGCCCCATGAAGAGCGTGCTCGTCCCGCGATCGGGCCCCCCTCCTAGGAGCGCGTCTAGACCGGTGACTCCGCTCCCGACCGGACCGCGCTTGAATACCTCCTGGTGTTCGGCGGAAATCAGCCGCGGAAAGACCTCCAAGCCGCCGCCCTTGATCACAAAGTCGTGGTAGCCACCCCTATAGTTGCTTCCGCGAAACTTGAGCACCCTCAGCCTACGGCGCTCAGCGCCATAACTCGGTGAAAGCTGCTCGAGCTGTATCACCCCGTGGGCAATGCTCTGGAGCTGAATGTCGGGACCTTCGGAAGTGCCGTCGTCCAGAAGGAGCACGGTGCAGCTTTTCCCGATGAAGAATTGTTTCAGGGCCAGGACCTGGCGCCTGTATCTCAGGGAGCCCTGCGCAAGCAGCCTGAATTCAGAGAGTGAGTCAAAGATGACGCGACTGGGCTTCACCCGGTTGAAGGCCTCGACGACCGCCTTGGTTGTCTCGGTAAGCTCCACTTCCGAGGGGTTGTACATCGTGACCTGCGAGTCGACCTGAAGGTCCTCCTCGCTTGCCGCGAGCTCAAGAATCTCGATCCCCTCTAGATTCCATCCGTGCGAGGCCGCACCAGCCGTTAGCTCCTCCGCGCTCTCGGATAGGGTGACATAGAGGCATCGCTCTCCGTGGTCTTTGCCTTGGAGAAGGTACTGCAGACCAAAGGTTGTCTTGCCTGCGCCGGGGTCGCCCTGGACCAGGTAGAGGCGGTTGGGAAGCAGGCCGCCGGAAAGGATGTCGTCGACTCCCAGTATCCCCACCCTGACGCGCTTCAAATCGGGTGAGCTCATCTCGAAGAGCGGGCCATTTGCCAGGTTGGGGCTTCGGGTTTTCATCTCTATGGTATTCAAGCTATAAGGATTCTGAAAAAATCCAGTTATCGCTTAGGAAGTGCCGGAAATTTTCCAGAAAAAATGGACCGGATTCAGCCATTTCAGTTCCCGCCCTAGGTTCAATATCTATGCAAATTGCCCGGCCCCCACGTTGCGCGGGATTTGACTGAAATGACCGGCTTGCCCACCGAGCCCGCTACTCCAACGTGATCTCCCGACTCGATGGAAAGAATACTAGGTCCCACCCGCACGCTCCTCGCACACCGCGACCTGTTTGTCGTCCTGATCTGCAATCTCCTGTTCGGCTTGGCGCTGTCGTTCGTCAGCCCCTTCTACTCGATGTTCGGGACGATCGAGGTCGGCATGTCGAACTGGACCTTCGGCATTTTCATGACGATCACATCGGTGTCCGGTATCGTGCTGAGCACCATCCTCGCGAAGTGGTCGGACAGCCATTTCAGCCGGCGCTCGATCCTCCTGGTCGGATGCGCGTGCGGTACGCTCGGCTACGGCGGATACGCCTACGTCAGGAGCGTGCTTTGGCTGACCGTCATCGGCTCCGTGGGGATCGGCATATCATCCATAGCCTTCTCCCAGATATTCGCCTACGGCAGGGAGGCCCTCACGAGGCACGGGATTCCCGACAAGGACGCCCCGCTGTACATGAACATCTACCGCCTGACGCTTTCCCTTGCGTGGACGGTGGGCCCGGGCATCGCGGCGTGGGTCATGGTCCAGTACTCCTACAAGGGCATCTTCCTCGCATGCGCGGGCCTCTTCTTCGTCCTCATGGTGGCCGTGTGGCTCTACCTTCCCTCTAGGCCCCCATCGCCCGCGGCCCGAGGAAAGGGCGTGCCGCTGATGAGGCTCCTGCGCCGCCCGGATCTCTTCTGCTACTTCACTGCCTTCGTTCTCGTGTTCGTCTGCATGACAATGGGCATCATGAACCTCCCGCTCATGATCCTGCAGTCCCTGGGCGGCACGGAAAAGCAGGTCGGCATTGCCTACAGCGTCGCCCCGTTCTTTGAGCTGCCGTTCCTGATGTTGTTCGGGCTCGCCGCCGCGAGGGGAAGCAAGCCGGGGCCGATGATCCGACTCGGGGTGGCCATTGGCGTAGCCTACTACCTCCTGTTGTCGCAGGTGCGCGCCCCCTGGCACATCTACCCGATCCAGATCCTGAGCGCTGCGATGATCGCGGTCCTCTCGGGCATCGCGATCACGTTTTTCCAGAACTACATCCCGAACCAGCCGGGGACGGCCACGAATCTCTACACGAACGCCAACCGTATCGGCTCGACTGTCGGATACCTTTGCTACGGGTTCCTGGCGTCGGCGTTTGGGCACCGTGCCGTCTTTTTCGTCTGCGCTGGGGTGTGCGTGGCGGCCTTCTTCCTCCTGTGGCTGGCCCGCGAGGAGCACGAGTCCCTCGAGCCGGTAGCCCAGGCGTGACGGCCGCGCCGGCTAACCCAGCGTCTCGTTCGTGTTCTCTACCTGGATCTGGCCGAGCAGCTTGCTGATCGTCGCCCGGCACTGCCGGGTCGTCTTGCCCTCGGTCAGCGAGGAGATGTGCATGTCGATCCACGTGTTCTCCTGTATCCAATGGGCGCGTACGCTCGAGTGCATGTTCCCCAGAAGCTTCAGGTTGTAGAACACCGCGTCCCAGTTGCCGATCTTCTTGAACTCGACGTCCGTCGGGTTCGGCAGTCCGTTTATCTCCCACTGGATCTGGTCTCCCTCCAGGATCTTCTTCGTCGAGGTGAAGTCCTTCGCGGGCTCGATCCAGCCGCTGATCGAGATGTCGGGGCGGCGCTCATTCTGGAACAGGAAATAGCGGGGGTTAAGCTTCGAGCCCTTGCCGGTGCTGTTTTTCAGGTCCTTGCGCGGGATCGTGACCGCGAGCGTCGAGACAGGGACGTTGAGCACGTAACCCTCGGGCAGCTCGAACACGTGGAGGGTTTCGCCCTCGGGGGTCGAGGTGATGGCCTGGGAGTAAGCCGAGAAGGTGAAGGACGAGCCAAAACCGGCTGATTGCATGACCTGAATTCTCAGCCTTGGGCGAAGAACCGGCAAGGGGTAGAATTGCTTATCACCCGCCTCCCTGAACATATTCTTTAGGGGTTCGGGGCTTGTGTAGCCGACACTCGGCTACCATCGGAAGTGCACCAAGTCGTTCTCGCCATGCTCGCAGGGGCCGAGGTCTCCGATCGGTCCTTGCCATCGACATCGCTTCCCGCGTCGATCGGAGACAAGCCGGATGCATCGTAATATTTGTCAATGACTTAGGTAGTATTGTAAAGGCGCATATACCCCGACAGTCGCGCAGGTCCCTAAGGCTCCCTCTTTTGGTCAAATTAACCCAGAGGCCGGCTTCAACGGCTTCTGGTCCCAGCGTCCGTCGCGGTGAACGCCGACGAGAAGGTAGATTGCCGAAATCAACGTATGGGCTGCACCTTCAGGCGAATACCGCTCCTCGAAGCACCTCCGGGCGAGGTCCCTCGTGGCGAGCTTCTCAGAATCGGGAAGGGCGAGCCAGCGCTCCAGGGTGCGCGCGATGCCCTCGGCATCACTTTCACCAGCGAAACCAGCGCCGCTGTTAACGACATCCTTCCACACGACCGAGCCCGTCGACATGAGGACCGGCTTCCCGTACGAGAGCGACTCCGCTACCCGCCTTCCGCAGATTTCAAAAGAGGAAGGCCGCAGCGTGGCTTCCGAGCTTCGCAGGGCATCCCAGATCTCGCCCTCATTGAGGTGTCCGGCGCAAAAGACGCTCTGTCCGATTCCCAGCCTCTCGGCCCGCTTCGCCGTCCCAAGCGTGACTTCCTTATCCGTTCCCGCGATGACCAGCGTCATGGATCCCCGGTCCCATGAGCCCTGGGCGGCAAGACGATCGACCGCGCCAAGGAGCGTCCGGACACCGTGGTCCGCGTCGTGGTCGGCGACATACAGGAAGATCCGGCGGCCCCAGAGACCGGGATGCTTCGCCAGGAAGGGTCCCGGGAAGGTGGGCTCGCGGGCCGCCACCGCCGAGCCGGTCCGAACAACGAACTCATGGCAGTCGTACAGCCAGAACGTCTCTCGCGCCCTCTGCCGCTCGTTGTCGCAGACGAAAAATACCGCGTGGGCGTCCCTCAGCACGGGATACACGCCCCATGGCCAATAGAACCATCTAGCCAGGTGCCGAAGCGGCCGGCTTTGCTTGAACCAAGGGTCGAGCTCGCCGTGGGTAAATACGAAGAATGGCGTCTTCGTGCCGCGAAGCGCCCACCAGGTACCCAATGCGCTGAAACTCCAAATCCCGTGGATGATCACGCAGTCGTACCTGGCGGCATTCATCCGGAGCCACCGGACGAACCGGCGGCTGAGGCCGTATGCGCCTATACCGCGAGGGAGGCGGTGAACGGTCAGGCCCGCTTCCTCGAGGGTCTCCGCGCCGACCGCGCTGAACGTCACGACCTCGAGCTCATGGCCGAGGCGCCTCTGGCCGCCCGCCAGTTCGCAAATGGACACTGCCGACCGGTCGGCGTCAGGCCTACCCTTGCGCAATACGTGAAGTATCCGCAAGGGCATTGGACTGGTGCGCGGCGGCGCAGGTTGGGCAAAGGGTGTACACGGACGAGGCCGCGTCGTGGAACTCCGAGGCCTTTCGCCAGCCTCCCTCGTTTACGCCTATGGCCCCGCAGCCAGGGCACACCGAAAGCAGGCGCTCGAGCATCGCTAGGCGGCGGCGGTGCGCCTCAAGCGTCCTCTTGTAGAGCGAAACGGCCGCGACGGTAAGGCTGTAGGTGCAGAGCCTCACCGCGGCGTTCTCTACCAGGATCCAGTTATGGGAGAACCGATGGCCGGCGCCGTAGTCGGCCCAGGCCCAGAGGATCGGGCAGATGATCGCGGTCACGACTCCCGCGCGAAGCCCCAGCTGCCAGCGCGAGTACCCAACGACGAGGAGGTACATGGGGCCGACGCTTACCTCGTACGAGGTGAGCCAGTCGAAGGCGAAGACGGCTGAAAGGATGGAGGCGAGGGTAAGGTATCCCCTGATGGACTCGGGACCTTTCATGTGGCGTGGAGTCTGGAAGTAATGCCAAGGGCCAGACGCACGAAATCTCAAGAAGGCTCGGTATTGGCGCCGATTTCACCGGGTTGGCGCGCAATTGCCACAGCGAGTGCCCTGTCGCGGCCGAGCGGCGAAGCTTCCTGTTCGTCGCGTCCCATATCCGAGACGGGATAATCCCGTTTCCGAGGTATAGTAACCTATCCATAGGGATTGTAATTAACATTACTCATTGATCTATAAATGGTAATGAATTTTCTGGCCCGTGGCATAATTCCTGCAAAACCGTAGGCCACTCCCCTCGGATTGCAGACATTCCACCCATGATTGCTGACCTCAGACAAGCGGCCCGTGGCCTCCTTAGAACCCCAGGGTTCTCGGCTGTATCCGTGCTCATCCTGGCCCTCGGGATCGGCGCCGTGACAGCAGTCTTCTCGGCAGTCGAGGCTGTGCTGCTGCATCCCCTGCCCTACTCCCAGCCGAAGGACCTCTATTGCCTGGAATCGGCGGCTTTCGAGCAGGTCGGCCTCTTTTCGCTCCCAGAGTTCTGCGCCTATCGTGACCAGAATCACTCCTTCACGGGAATCGCCGCCGCCTCCTCCATCAGCACGACCCTCGTGGACAATGGAGAGGCCCAGTTTGTCCAGGGCATGCGCATATCGGCGAACGCCTTCGACATGCTCGGGGCGCGGCCGACAATGGGCCGTCTGCTTGTGCCGGCGGATGACCTTCCGGGCGCACCCCAGGTCGCCGTTATCAGCGTCAGCCTGTGGCAGCGTTCGTTCGGCGGGAAGGCCGACGTTATCGGCCGGACCGTCTCGCTGAACGGCGCTCCCTGCCAGATTGTGGGAGTCCTGCCCGCGGGCTTCATCCTTCGTCTGGCGAGCTTCCGCTACGACGTGTGCATCCCGCTCCACGCCGACACGGACCCGGCGCGCTACATCCAGGGATCGCTGCATTACCTGCGCGTCTTCGGGCGCATAGCGCCGGGTGTCACGCCCGCGCAGGCGTTGTCGGACATGGCCGTAATCTGGAAGGGCCTCACCACGCAGTATCCCAATGACTACAGCGGCAACGGGACGAACCATCTTCCCGGCCTGGCCGACCAGATCGTGGGCAACTCTAGGCCCATGCTCCTCACGCTCTTCGGCCTCGTCGCGGCGCTCCTCCTTCTGGCAAGCACGAACCTCGCGGGCCTCCATCTCGTGAGGGCCATCTCCAGGCAGCACGACTTCGCCCTGCGCTCTGCCCTCGGCGCCTCGAGGGTGCGCCTCATGCGCTCGGTGGTCGCGGAGTCGATCGTCCTCGCGCTCGTCGGAGGCGTGGCCGGCCTCCTTGTCGCCAGCTGGGGATTGCGCTCGCTGATCTCATTCGTGCCAGCGGACCTGCCGAGGGCCGGCAACCTTCAGATCAACGGCACAATCTTCGTCTTCTCGGCAGTGACGTCGCTCGCATTCGGCCTTGCTCCTGCGCTCGCACCGATATGGCTCGCAACCCGTGTGGACTTGAGGAGCGCACTGGCAGCGGGTGGACGAAGGACCGCGGGCGGCCAGCAGAGGATCCGCCACCTGCTTGCCTCCGTGCAGGTGGCGCTCGCCCTGGCACTCCTCGTCTGCACAGCGCTCTTCCTGAGGAGCTTCTGGGCCGTGAGCGCCGAGAACCTCGGCTTCAACGCTTCAAATACCCTGACGGCGCGCCTCTCTCTTCCGGATGTCGGGTACAAGGACGTCTCGAGCCTCGCGCGCCATTACGAGCGCCTGCACAACCGGCTCGTGGCGGTGCCCGGCGTGGAAAGCGTCGCCGCCACGTCTCTCCTGCCGCTCGTGCAGGGCCTTGCCACGACCCAGTTCATCGTAACGGGGAAGCCGCCCGCCCAGATTTCGGACGCGCCCTCGGCGAACTACCGGCTGGTGACGCCCACCTTCTTCGAGACGATGGGGATTCCACTCAGGGAGGGACGTAGCTTTTCCGAAAGGGACGATCCGTCGCACCCGCTCGTTGTCGTCGTCGGCGCAGCGCTCGCCGACGCCATATTCCCGAAACACGACGCGATCGGCCAGCGCATCGACGTCCAGGACACGACCGTTGGCTTCCGCACGGCCACCATCGTCGGGGTCGCCGGCAATGTGAAGCAGACGAGGATCGAGGACGCTGCGTCCTTCGACATTTACGTCCCCTACAGGCAGATGGACGAAGTCGCGGTGTCATGGCTCCGCTACCGGACTTACTGGGTCATCCGGGGAAACGCGCCGACGGCAGCCCTGGAAAGCGCCCTGCGGCGCGAAGTCCACGCGGATGACTCGTCCATCGCCATATCCTCCATACAGACGCTCGAGCAGGTCGACGAGGCGGCCCTCGCCTCGCGGCGGTTCACGCTCATCATCGTCGGCTTCTTCGCGGCCTCGGCGCTCCTGCTCACGATCGCCGGGATCTACTCGGTCATCGCTTTCGGCGTGGCTCAGCGCACCAGGGAGATAGGTGTGCGGATCGCCCTTGGGGCAAAGACGCAGCAGGTCTTTGCGCTCGTGCTCCTCGAGGGCCTCGTGATCCTGGCCATTGGCGCGCCCATAGGGATCTTCGCCTCGCTCGGCCTATCGCGGATGATCGCGGCGCAGCTCTATGGAGTCAGCCCCCACGACCCTCTCGCGATCACGTCGGGGGTAGTGATCATCGCGCTCGTCGCCTTCATCGCCTGCTGGCTTCCGGCCCGGCGCGCCTCGAGGGTCGACCCTATGGCTGCTCTCCGGGCCGAGTAGGTTCGGGCATTCCGCGGAGAATTTTGGGAAAGGGGTGTTGCCCTGCGCGAAACCGTGGGAATGATTCGGGCCCGTGGCTAATCCAGGAAGCGACGCAGCAGGTCTTGGCGGTGTGCAACCGGCCCTCGTTGCCACGGAGCCCCACGACTTCGGGCTGCGCAAGAACGCGCTGGGACCCCTCGAGTCACTCGCACAGTCGATCTCGACAATGGCGCCGACCGCCTCGGCCGCGATGACGGTGCCGCTCGTGTTCGCAAGCGCCGGAAACGGGACGTGGCTTGCCTACCTCATGGCAACCGTCTGTACGCTGCCGGTCGCGCTCTGCGTGGCCCTCTTCGCCCGCGAATCGACGTCGCCCGGGTCCCTCTACACCTACTCGACCTCGTCCCTTCCCTTCTCCCTCGGGAGCGTGGCGGCCTGGTCGCTCGTCCTCGCGTACCTGGCAACGGGCGCCTCGGTCGTCGGCGGATTCATCCACTACGCGAACGTGGTCCTGAACGAGTTCCTCGGGACGTCGCTTCCCGCCGCCCCACTGGCCGTCTTCGTCGTCGCGGGCTCGACCTGGTTCGCGTACCGGGACGTCAAGGTCTCAGCGAGCCTGATGCTCTACCTTGAGATCGCCTGCATCGTCGTCATCAGCGTGGTCTTCGGGCTCCTCCTCTGGCAGCACGGGCTGCACATCGACGCAGCTCAACTGACGCTCAAGGGCGTCAACTTCACGGGCGTCAGGCTCGGAGTCGTCCTCGCGATGTTCAGCTCCGCGGGGTTCGAGAGCGCCACCACGCTCGGCGAGGAGGTCAAGGACCCGCTGCGCACGATCCCACGATCGATTATCCAGAGCACGCTCCTGACGGGTCTTTTCTTCATCACGGCCTCCTACGTCGAGGTGCTCGGGTTTCCGTCCTCGGCGGGCCCGCTGGACCAGAGCGACGCGCCGCTCACGGTACTCGCCGGAGTCGTCGGCGTCAGGCCGCTTGGCCGGTTCATCGACGTCGGCGTCATGGTGACGATGCTGGCCTGCACGCTTGCCTGCATCACCGCTGCGGCCCGCGTCCTGATGCTGATGGGGCACAACGGCCTTGCGCCGAGGCGCATGACGGCGACCCACGAGAAGAACAAGACGCCGCACATCGCGATCCTTGCCTCGGGTCTCGTCACGCTTGTCCTCTCCGGGGCCCTCGTGCTCGGGAAGGTCTCTGGCGAAACAATCTACGACTGGATGGGTTCCCTCGCGGTGTACGGGTTCGTGACCGTCTATGCGCTCGTGGCGCTCGCGCTCCCGATCTACATGCGCCGGCGCGGCCGGGCCTTTGGCGGAGCCGCCGTCCTCGCAGCCCTCTCCGTCATGGCCATGGGACTCGTGCTCGAGGGAACGCTCTACCCCGTTCCCGATGCACCCAAGAATCTCCTGCCCTACTACTTCCTCGCATACCTCGTCATTGCCGCGGGCTGGAACACATGGCAGGCCTCGCGCCGCCCCGCGCAGGCCCTCTGAAAAAAAGTTGCCGACGCCGACACGGGAGCTGGTAGCCTCCGGCCCATGACAACCGCGCTAGATGCCCAAGGGATGCTGGATGTGGCGATCGAACAGGCCGAGATCGGCCTCTCGGAGGGAGGGATCCCGGTTGGAGGTGCGATATTCCGGATGGATGGGACCCTCCTGGGCGCGGGCCGCAATCGGCTCGTGCAGCACAATGACCCCTCGATGCACGGCGAGACCGACGCCTTCCGCGCGGCGGGGCGGCAGCCGCGCTACACCGACCTCATCCTTGTCACGACGCTGGCCCCGTGCCGCTACTGCTCGGGGCTCATCTCCCAGTTCCGCTTCAAGCAGGTGATCGTGGGCGACAGCGTCAACACGCAGGGTGGTGTCGCATGGCTCAGGGAGCAGGGCATCGACATCGTGGACATGGCCTCGCCTAAGTGCATCGCCATGATCGGCACGTTCCAGAAGGAACACAGGGACCTCTGGGACGAGTGTGTCGGCGACGGCTAAGGCGCCATCCCTAGGACGCAGGCCTGAACCGGACGGTCGCCATCACGCCGACAACGGCGAAGGCGATCAACACGACACCCTGCACGATCGCGAAAGGGGGCTCGGACTGCGTGGGTGCCAGCGCCTTGAGCGCGGGGATCTTGGCAAACGCCTGCGCGATCAGGACAAAGAAATTGAGGTAGAACGAGAACACGGCGCCCGAGGCGTATATCCAGCGCCACGCCCCGGCGAGTCCTCGCTGGTAACGGGCGTAGGCGGCCAGGGTCAGGACGACGACCGAGATGATGCCGACAATGTGCGAAGGCATGACGTGGTGAACCGGGAAGAGAAAGCCCGTCACGCTCGTGGCCGCGGTGGTCACGAGGAAAATCGCCGTAGTCGCGTCCATCCGCCGGGACTGGAGGAGCCCGAGAGTCACCCCGAACCCGGTGAAAATGCCCACCAGGCTTATGGCCACATGAAAGAGCGTGAAGGCTACCACGCGGCGAAACGTGGGCCGCGCCCGCGATCATGTCGACCGATATTCCAGCGCGCCGGGCCACCGCGGGATGGACGCCGCCCCCACGGGGCGCTAGGATCCGAACATGACCAAAGCCAGCTCAGCGGCACCCAGGGTGATCGCCGTAACTGAAACACCGATCGAGCTCTGCCAGTTCCTGAAGTTCGGGGGACTCGCTGGCAGCGGCGGCCAGGCGAAGCAGTCCATTGCCGAGGGCCTCGTGCTCCTCAACGGCGCCGTGGAAACCCGAAAACGCAAGAAGCTGGCCGCGGGCGACAAGGTCACCTTCGCGGGGCAGACGATCATCGTCGGCGGCTGACGCCGCCTATGACTTGCCGACGTCCTCGGGATGTATCGGCCAGTATGACTCGTGGATCTGGAGGCCCTCGGCCTCCATGAGCGGACCCAGCACCTTTGTCTGCGGCGAAATGCGGCCGATGATCTCGTGGCTGCGCAGCGGTTCCTTGTCCGGCGGGAGTCCCATCACCTGCTGAAACGGGGCCTCGGAGGCGCCGTAGACTACCCTTCCAATGCCGGCGAACACGATGGCCCCGCAGCACATGGCGCAGGGCTCAGTGCTCGTGTAGAGCGTCGACTTCGAGAAGGTGTCGCGGTCGATCTTGGGGCTGAAGGCGGAAATGAGCCCCGTCTCGGCGTGCTTCGTCACGTCACCCGTCGAGTGGACGCAGTTTGAGAACTCGGCCAGGATCTTGCCGTCCTTCACGAGGAGCGCCCCGAAGGGACCGCCGCCGTGCGTGATCGCGTAGCGGGCGAGTTCATAGGCACGGCTCATGTAGACCCTGTCCTCGGCCGTGCAGCCCTTGTCGTCGGGGCCGGCCTCCGGAAAGGAGGCGAGGATGCGCGGCGCCGCGAGGGCCAGCGGGACCATGAGGCAGGCGGCCAGTCGGAGGAATTTCATGGCCGTCCCACTGCATCAAATATGCCACGGCGACCCTGGCCCGCCGTTAAAGTTTTGCCCTCGGGGCCGCCTCGGACTTGGCTGTCCTGACCCCCGGGTGGCGCCAACGCCCAGGAAAACCCCCAACAGCCGCACCATGCCCTCCACCCTTCGCTCCTCCCTGCTCGTTCTTGCCATCGCCGCCCTGCCGCTCGTTTGCCGGGCCCAGGCCCCCGACATCCCGGACTGGGCGCTCCCCGGCTCCGCGACGCACAAGCAGGTGCCTCCGCCCGCGGGGTTTCACCGCGAGACCCTAACGAGCGAGATACCTATCGGCATATTCGACGGCCAGTCGGATGTCGGTGGTGCCG